>Ga0105237_10006771_pt1 | contig 12640 bp, 10 predicted proteins | sample KBSC24metaG_FD_81520 | JGI IMG/M metagenome (GOLD analysis project Ga0105237, IMG submission 81520) | Corn rhizosphere microbial communities from Kellogg Biological Station, Michigan, USA - KBS C2-4 metaG | ecosystem: Host-associated > Plants > Roots > Rhizosphere > Soil | place: Michigan, USA...
GCGCCGGCTACTTTTTCTTCCGGTACAACGCGGACGGGGCGCCGACTACTTTTGCGAAAGCAGCGAATGCGATTACGCTGAGTCCGGATGGGTCGCAGTTTACGGTCACGGCGACGATTAAGGATTACGACTCGAATAACAACTTGGTTTCGACGGGGTGTGTGACGCAGGTTGGGAAGAGGTTGTAAGAGCGAGGAATGGCGCGCAGCACCTGTGTTGCCGTGGTACGCGGCCGGTGCTGCGCGGCGCCGGCTGGTTCGATTTAGGCGAAAGGCTGGAGGCGACTGTTTCCGAATCTACATAGCTGAGTCAGAGAATGGACGCTTCGTGTGCGGTGTCTGAAGTGTGCTTCAGACACCGGAGTTTTTGAGCGCGGAACGGCTAACCGACTTCAACTTTGTTGAGCGGAAGCCCTCGCAACGGCCGCAGGAAGGAGCCAGACAGTAGCTCTGCCGAGCCAACCGAACCACTTCCGGTGTGAGCACGCTGACCACGTCTGCCTCCGGCCCCGCGCGCTTGACCATCGCAACGAAATCTCCCCAATCAACGCCGTCTTCGGCTGTGACGTAAAGTAATTTCTCGACGCGATACCTTTGGGCCTCGTGGATACGTGCGGCAAGTTGATCAAGGGAGGCAAAGGTCTCGCTGTTCAGCTTGGCCCGGCCAGATCCCATGGCAGTGGCGACTAAGTCGTTCCCGTCACCACAGGATTTTGGCGAGGTTGCTACATCGAGAATCAGAGTAGTCTCAATTGCCCGCTCGCTGCTACAGCCGAGCGTTGCCAGGACAATCGAGACCGCCACGATGCTGCGCTTTGAGGCCACTGCTTTGATTAGATACCCGAGCAGGGATGTATGTTCCTGTGTTCCGAGAAGTGCGTACCCAGTGGCGTGAGTTGGGCAACACGCGGTCGCTGAGACCGAATGTTGCACTGCCACCGGTAACTGAGTACGCCAATCGACTTGGCCAGAAGCGTTATTGCTACTTTCCGAGTCCTCATCCTCGCTGAGGGCAAGCTCGTATTGGAGCGACCAACACAGCTGCGCCACGTTCCAGCGACCAAAATATGTCAAGTGTTCCCCGGACGCGATACTAGATCGCGTCGCAGAGCAGCACAGTATAGTTCTTGCTCACCAGCGTGTTCTCAATCGTCGGCCAAACCTTCTGGTGGATATCAGAACTCGCCCATTTCTGTCGAAGCTCTTCAGTTTCGTAGGTCAGCTGGAAGCGATAGTTCAGGCCTGCCGGCGCGGTGCCCATCAGGGCGCTGCGAAGCTTCACGATCTTCAGATCGATGTATCCGGGAAACTTCACGGCCGCCGGCTTGAAGATCGTGTGGTAGTTCTTTACCATCTCCTGCTCTTTCGCCGGGTCCACCTGCATATCGACATAGAGCACGATGGGATTTTTGGCGGTCTTTGGCTGGGCTGACAGTGCGGTGACGCTGGCGCCTGCGGCCAGCATGGATTTCAGATAAGAACGTCGTTTCATTGGTAGAGTGCCTTTTCTCCAGGAACCAGTGTTTTGATTTTATAGACGCCTGTGGTCGCCGTGATGTAAAGTGTGCTGCCGTTGTCGCCCCAGGCACAATTGGCCGGGGTTTCGCCGGGATTGATGGTCGCGAGGTGCGTGCCATCCGGTGCGAAAACCCAGATACCGCCGGGACCGCTGCCGTAGACGTTGCCTGCGGAATCGACCTTCATGCCATCGGGCAGACCGGCTTCGGTGCTGGAGGTGACGTCGGCGAAAACCTTGCCGTTCGAGACCGAGCCGTCCGCGTTCACGTCATAACGCATCCAGATCTTCTTCTTTTCGTCGGAGTTGGAAATGTAGAGCACTTTCTCGTCCGGTGAGAAGGCGATGCCGTTGGGGCGCGAGAGATCTTTGATAATCGCGGTGAGCTTACCACCTGCATAGCGGAACACGCCGTTGAACTTCAGTTCTTTGGCCGGGTCCTCATCCTGTTTCAGCAGACCGTAAGGCGGATCGGTGAAGTAGAGCGCGCCATCCGACTTATAGACGAGATCGTTGGGGCTGTTGAAGCGTTTGCCCTCGAATTTATCGAGGAAGACCGTCTGCGACATGTCTTTCGGATTGACGCGGGCGATGCGGCGGTTGGTGTGTTCGCAGAGGAGAACGAACCCGTCTTTATCGGCGATCATGCCGTTGGGTCCGATGAAGGATCCGGCGGGCGCATTGGTCTCGCCGCCGGCTTTATCGATCAGAACGTCCACCTTGCCATCGGGGGTGATGGAGCGGACCATGTTGCCGGTCACGTCGCTGAACCAGAGGTGGCCGTCGGGTCGCCAGAGGGGACCTTCGGTGAAGCCGAAACCGCCGCCGACCTTCTCGATAATTTCGGTGGCAGCAATGGGCGAGGGCGACTTTGTCCCACTGACAACCATGACCGAGCCCACGCCTTTGCGCGCCGGGGCGGGGGCGGGCGCAGGAGCTGTGGAACAGCCGCTCAGCAGCACCGCGACGGAGAGTGCAATTCTGATTTTCTTCATGCTCCTGAGCAATATACATCAAATTGCGGGCAACGGAAGGTATATAATTCCGGACGCCATGCCGCGAAAGCTTTTTGTGTTTCTCATCCCGGTCGTCCTTCTGCTTGCGAAGGAGCCGCTGCTCAACAGGATTGCTCATACAGACCCGGCAAAGTTTCGTCACTCGCCGGCGGTGCATGATGGCGCCGGAAGTCTCGACTACATGCCGCTGTTCAACTACGATTCGTTCAACACGAATCTGTTTTTCCTGCACCGGGGAGTGATCAATCCGAAGAGCGGAATCGGCGCTCACTATCACAATCAGTGCGAGGAAATGTTCGTGATCTTCGACGGCGAGGCGCAGTTTACGATTGATGGGCGCACTTCCACACTGAAGGGTCCGGCGGGCGCGCTATGCCGTACCGGGCATATGCACGCGATCTACAACGCGACCGACAAGCCGGTGCAGTGGATGAACATCAACGTGACGAACGTGAAGGGCAAGTACGATGCGTTTAATCTCGGTGACGCGAGGGTGGGGGCGGCGCTCGATGAGATTCCGGTGTTTATTACGATGCGACTCGATAAGGCGCTGCTGAAACCGGCGGGCGGCATTCATTACCGTCGGGCTTTACCGCCCGATGTGTTCAATACCAACTGGTCTTATGTGGACCATGTGACAGTGCCGCGCGGAGCTTCTTCGCCGAAGGAGCGGCATGAGGGGGTCGAGGAGTTTTACTACGTGTTGAACGGTGACGGGACGGCGCATGTGGGCGCAGACAGTTCTGCGATTCACAAGGGAGATGCGGTGCCGGTGCTGCTCAACGAGGTGCACAGCTTCGAGAATTCCGGGGCGGGTGAACTGGAACTGATGATTGTGGGAATTGCGCGGACCAAGTGGGCGCTCGATACGCAGATCATGCACTGAGCGACGGAAACGCGGCCCCACACGGGAGTGCGGGGCCGCAAATCGGTTTACTGATAGGTGAGGGTTTTGAACGCGTCCACGGTGGCGAGAGCGAAACCAAGATCGAGCCCGGAAGCGGTGAAGGCTTTGGGATTCGTGTTGGTGCCGAGCAGCAGGGAGCCGGTGGGAACACCGGAGATCGAGACGCTGTTGGGCAGGCTTAGCAGCACGGCGGGCGGGATGGTGAACTGCCCGTCGCTGGCTTTGGCGGTGCAGTAGAACGATGCGCCCACGGCATCGGCGCTGGTCGAACTTGTGGAACTGCCGATGATGGATACCGTGCCGGCGGGGTCGCCACCGGTCCAGGTGACCTGCTGGCCAGCCGAACGGGTCACGTTGACGACGCTGTCCATATTAGTCCACTTCAGAACGGCAGGCACGGTGACGGTGGTCTGGAACGCGCCGACATCCGCACCGCCGGGGCCGGAGATCGTGAACGTGCCCGGCTCGAGGTAGGCCGGTCCGGAACCGGTCAGGCTGGTGAACAGGCCGGAGTAGTTAGTGACGGGTCCGGTGGTCAGTTTGGTCAGCTGTTTGGTACCCGCGGCTCCGGCGACCGTAATGGCGGTTCCGGCATCGAGCGATGTGGGAATTACCGGGTCCGAAGCTGCGGTATTGGAACCCTTATAAGTGTAAACCGTGCAGGCGCCGATCGTCGCGGTGTTGAAGGGATTCGACGACGTGTTCAGCTGCTGTGCGGTGTATTTCGCGAAGGAAGCAGCGCCGGTATCGGCACTGGTCGTGATGGAGCCGACGAAGGGCACCGTAATCGAACTGTTGATGCGAAGCAGCACTACCGAGCCGATCGATGCGCCGTTGATGCTGAAGCGCTGCAGGTCGGAAGTGGAAGGACCATTGGCATCGGAGCAAGTCCTGGTACCTGCGGGAGCGATAGGCATCGAGGTGTAGTTGCTGACCACGTTGTTGATCTTGAGGGTGACGGGGACGCGGCAGCCGGTTACGTTCGGCACCGTGAAGGTGATCTGGTCAACGCCGGCGCAGCAGCCGGAACGGCCGCGATAAGTCACGGTCGCTTTGGTGGTCCCGACGTAGACTTCCACGGGAACGCTGCTCATATCGCCGGGCAGGGGGCCAGCGGCTTCATTGCCGGTCACGGCACCCAAGCCGGTACCCCAGATGACTGCGGCATCACCCGGATTCGCGGCGCTGTTCAGGCCAAAGACCTGAGAAGACGCATTCGCGATGATGCCGGGTCCGCTGCCGCCCTGGTTGGCGGCGAAGATTCCGAAGCTGTTGGGAACGATCTTGAAGGCTGCGGGGGCACTCGATTTGCCGTTGTAGGTAACGGTCAGTGTCGCGGCGCCTGCCGGGGTGTTCGAGGGGATGATGGCGGCGATTTGACCGGCGGAGGTGTAGTTGATGATGGCGTCGGTGGTGGTACTGCCCGAAGTGACTTTGATGGAAGTACCGCCGAGCGAAGTCGGCAGCGGGTACGCGCCAGCCTGCTGCAGGGTGGCGGGGCCCATGTTACTGCCGAAGATTACGACCATGGAGCCGGGAGCGATGTCGCCGTTGGGCAGACCCGCATAAGCAAAGCTGGCGACGTTGACGATGCCGTTGGTATTCACGGCGGGATTCTGCGCCGCTGCGAGGCCTGCGAAGCCCAAAGCGATCAGAATTTTTAAACTATTCTTCATCTGAATTCCTCCTCTTGAAATGAATTGCTTCATGCCTTCGAGGGCATGAACTCTGGCGGATGCGCAAACGTATCCGGGATTACCACGCGAGCAATTATTTGAGCGAATTCTTTTAGCGCCGCAGGTTTTCGCGCCAGCGAGCGGGGAGGGGAGACTGCGGATTATCCTTTTCCAGTTGCTGCAAGGCCTCGGCAGCTTCGGAGGTCAGACCCAGCCGGGCGGCCGCGAGGGCGAGGCGAAGCGGCGAAGGCGGGTTGGCAGTGCGCAGGGATTCCAGTTTTTGCCAGTCCGTTTGGGAGATGACGTGGAAGAGAGCTTCCGGTTCCGGGGCATGCGGCACTGTGACGGATTTTCCGGCGATGCGGGCGGTGACGGTCCAGGTATACGTCTGGCCTCGGCGGAGTGGCTGTTGCGGAGTCCACTCGGTGGTTTGCAGGACCGGGCTGGACAAGACGCGTTCGAAGTTCGAATCGTAAACTGCAACGCAGAAATCCGCAGCACCTTCGACGGCGCGCCAGCGGAAGACGGGGGTGTCACTGGAAATGACAGTTCCTGCCGGGGCGAGGGCGGAAATCGGAAGGTCCGAGGGCGAGAGTGTCTTGTCTCCGAGCAGCATTACGGCATGACGCTGCAGCGCTTCAGGGAGATCGGGCGCTGGCAATCTTCCGGTTCGGATCGCGTTTTCGAGTTCGGCTTGTTCCGCTGGGGTGGCATCTTTGAGCGCGAGGGCAGGGGCGGCGGCAGGGGGAGGAGCGCTGACGTGCGGAGCAACTGACGGACGGAGACGGATCGCGATAACGACGAGCACGAGGCAGACGAGAGCGGGAACCAGGATGCGGAGACCGGGCCATGCGGTTTTGCGAATGCGGTCCGGGCGTGTTTCGATGAAAGCTTTGAGATCCGCTACTTCCGCCGCGCAGATCGCGCAGGTGCGGGCATGTTCAACGCCCTGACTGCCTCCGCTGGCCAGGTTTTCGAGTTGTTCGTAAGTCAGATGCCCTCCACCGAGAGCTTCAGCGAGGCGATCCACTTCGGTTTCGGGAGCGACCTTCGCACGGCATTCCGGGCAGGCGGCCAGATGAGCCGTGACGGCGAGCAGCGTTTCGGGAGAGAGCGCGCGGGTTCGATAGTCCCTTATAAGGACTGCCGTCAGATGTTCCGAAATTTTCACCTGGTCCTGCATATCAGCCGTTCTCCCCTCCGCGCAGAAATCCTTGCAGTTTTGAGCGGAGACGCATGCCTGCACTTTCAGGGGACGCGAAACCGGGGCCGGTATTACCGTCGGCCTTCTTCTGCCTGCGGGCGAGGCGGTCGCGGGCCGATTTGCGCAGGTTGATGACCTGCTGGCGCGAAATTCCCATCATTCTGGCAATCGCGGCATCTTCGAGCGGCAGATCGTTCCAGCAGGCGGCCAGAGCGCTCACCGGCATTTCGAGGCTTTCTGCCAGTTGGGGAAATGTCGCGATTCCGGTGGCCGGAATCAGTTCGATCACGCCATTGCCGCCCGCATCGCGCAAATTGAGCAGCAGAGCGAGGCGCTGCGAAGCGGGTAACTGGAGAACTTCGGTCCAGAGACGGGCAAGAGCTTCGCGCCCAACCAGAATCCGGTCTGAGGAGGGGTCCGGCGAAGGTACTTCCGTATTGCCTTCTGAAGCCGCGGAATACTCCGAGATTCCGAGCGTGTCGGCGGCAGCACCCACCAGGTCGGCAAGGCGGAGGGGGCCACCTGCGTGTTCGAAAAGGTTTTGCACGAGAACAAGCAGCGGCTCGCCGGACCTTTGCAGGCTGGGTGCTGCCACGTGCTGCTGTCTACCCTGCCAGGCACTGAGACCGGCCAGTTGGTCGCCGTTATCGGAGGTCCAGCAGGCGAGGCTGGTGTTGCTGCCGAGGAGATAGCGAATACGATTCTGCAGCTGCGCGTGGCGGGGGCACCGCGTCCGGATGCGGGCAAAGAAGGCGTTGTAGACTGCGCTGACCACGTACGCCCGGAGATTCGCGATGGGGGGCAGACCTTCACGGCGGATTTCCTGGAGGCGAAGCGTCATCCGGAGCATCACTTCGGAGGTAATTTCCCCTTGTTCATCCGTCTGGTCCGTGCCCCGCAGACCGTAGTTGCGGAGGGTTGCGCGAGCGGTTTCCTGGCACCAGGGGCCAATGTGATCGCGGAAGAGAGTTTCCAGAACGGCGCGGGCTTCGGAATCGGAATCAGCAGATACAAAGGCGCGCAGAATCTCCGAGGCGGTCTCGAAGTCGGGCCGGATGCTGGATTTTCCTCCCACGGAATTCAATTCCCTCAAGTTTATTATTGGGAGATGCGCAACCGCCCATTCACGAGAACAGTATGGGCATTTATTATTGCTGCGGGCATGCTGCTTTCTCTGCCGGGAGGGGCTGCCGCCCAGATCACGGCGACGGAGATTAAGGCCAGTCTGGACCAGGGCGAAGCGCTGCAGAAGAAAGGCGAGTTTCAGGCGGCGCTGGAGAATTTCCGGCAGAACGTCGCGCTCGCCCGGACATTGGGCGACGAACGTCTTCTGTCGGTCGCGCTGCAGTTGCTGGGCGGAGTGCAGCGGCTTCGAGGCGAATACGTTGATTCCGAAGCGAGCTATCGGGAAGCTCTGCTGCACGGGGAGAAGGCTGGAGATTTCCAGCGTCAGTCCTGGGTTCTGAACAATCTCGCCAACCTGTTCGGGGCGCAAAGCCGCTATACCGAAACGATTGCCATGCTGCGCCAGTGCATTGCGATCAATGAGCGGGAAGGCTTCAACGACGACGCCTCGCCGTGGCAGAATCTGGCGATTACCTACGCGCTGCAGGGTGATCACGCGAGATCGCTTGAGTACTTTCAGAAGGCACTGAAGATCTATGAACGCCTGAATGCAACGTCCAAGCTGGCGTTATTGCACTACAACCTGGGCGTTCTGCAGATGAAGCAGGGCAATTATCCGGCGGCGAAGCGGGAATACCAGGAAGCGCAGCAGCTGGCGGAAAAGAGCGGTGATCAGATTGTGGCGGCGCAGGCGATGGGGGACCTTGGGCGGGTGCAGGAACTGGAGGGCCATTCCGCTGAGGCCCTGGCCAGCATGCAGCGCGGGCTCGCGCTGTGCAAACAGTTTGGGCACAAGGCGTGTGTTGGCGAAAGCGAAGTCAATGTGGGGAACTTTTATCTGGCCCACGGGAAGCCGGCGGAAGCGGAAGCCGCGTTTGATCGCGCCCGGCAGACTTTCGAACCCTTAAAGGATTCCTACAACCTGGGGCAGGCGCTGCGCGGGCTGGGCTATGTTTCGCGACAGGGTTCGAACCGGGCGAGCGGGGTGGAGTATGCCCGCCAGGCTCTCGCGATCGCGGTGAAGATCGGAGACCCCGATGGGCAGTGGCAGTCACACGCGCTTCTTGGACTGCTGGCGCGCGACTCCGGAGACGGGGCAGCCGCGCGAACCTCCTTCGCGGCGGCCATTGCGGTCATCGAACAGCAGCGGGGCAAGGTGGGCGGCGGCGAGGCGGAGAAGCAGCGCTTTTTCGAGAAGGCGGTTTATCCTTATCAGCAACTCGCCCTGCTGGAGGCGGAGGAACACCGGCCCTTCGCGGCACTGCGGGCCTCGGAGAGTGCCCGGTCCCGGGTGCTGCTGGATATGCTGGCGGGCGGTCCGGAGAAGATCTCGGGCTCGATGAGCGACACGGAGCGCACTGACGAGACCAAACTGCTGGCCGCAGTGGCGGGACTGAACGCCCGGATGGGGCGTGCGGGGGCGGCCGAAAAAGAAGGGCTGCGCACTCGTTATGAAGAGGCCTGGGCCGGTATGAAGCGTTCCGCGCCGCGCTGTATGTCAGCCGTCCGCAATTGCGAACCTGGCGAGGGGAAGCGCCTGTAATCGACGAGGCGGAGTTGGCGGAACTTCTGCCGGACAGTAAGACCGCGCTGCTGGAGTTTCTCTGCGCGGGGGATCGCACGCTGCTGTTTGTCATCAGCCGGGGCAGGGAGCCGGGGCATCCGGAGATTCGGACGTTTCCACTAGCGATTTCGCGAGAAGAACTGGGCAGAAGGACCGAGCATTTCCGCGCGTTGCTGGAGCAGCGCGACCCGGGTTTTCGCGAAGAGGCGCGCAAGCTCTTCAGCTTGCTGCTGGGACCCGGCGCAGAGGCGCTGCGGGGAAAAACGGAGATCCGACTGGTGGCCGATGGGTCGCTTTGGGAACTCCCCTTTCAGGCTCTGGTTACGCCAGCCGGCCGTTACTGGGTGGAGCAGGTGACTCTTACCTGGGCTCCGTCGCTGAGTTTCCTGCGGGACCGGGCCAGATTTCGTGATGGCGAGCGCTCTGCGAAACCAGCGGAACTGCTGGCTTTCGGCGATCCGACGGGGGAGGGTGTGCCGGTGCCCCTGCTTCGGGAACAGGTGCGCGAGATTGGCCGGCTGTATGACGCGGGAAATTCCACGGTTCGGGTGGGTGCGAATGCGGATGAGGCTTCGTTTCGCGAACTGGCGCCAAACGCGCGGGTGATTCACCTGGCGACGCATGGCATTGCGGACCGGGAAAACGCGATGCGGTCCAGAGTGTTGCTGGCGCGATCGCGCGGCATGGACGGCAAGGCGTCGAACGACACGAAGGCGGATGGCTGGCTGGAAGCGTGGGAACTGATGGCTCTGCGGCTGCCCGCGGACCTTGCGGTACTGAGTGCCTGTGAAACCGGACGAGGGCGCGTGAGCGATGGTGAGGGCCTGGTTGGACTCACCTGGGCTCTGTTCGCTTCCGGAGTCCGCAGCGCCGTGGTGAGCCAGTGGCGGGTGGAATCGGAAAGCACCACGCTGCTGATGAAAGGCCTGCACCAGGGAGTGCGGCGGGGCGAGGCGCCTGCCACGGCAATGCGGTCTGCAGCGCTATCGCTGTTGAAAGATCCCCGCTACAAACATCCTTTTTACTGGGGCGCGTTTGTGGCGGCCGGCAGCTAAGAAGTCCAGTTGACGCCCCACTGCTGCCGCAGGTCGCCGGGAATTGTAAAGCTGGGGCGGTTGCCGCCACGCTCCACGTAAACGATCGACTCGATCAGCAGTTTCCCCATTCTTTCGGCGATTCCGGCAATGGTTTTCGAATCTTCCAGCACGCCTCCGAACTGAACGCCGAGAATCCGCAGGGGTTCAGCCACAACGCCCGCCAGTGCTCCGCCTTCGATCCCCAGCCATGCCGCCCATTGCTGTCCCAGAAAATAGCGGATCATCAGGGCGGGTACGCGGTCGAAGACATTGCCGGGCAGAACGTGCGCCATCATCTCGACGAGGGCGCTGGTGAGGGCTTTGCCCTCTTCCGTGGGACCGAACTGATGCGCGGCGATGCCATCAGCCAGCATTTTGGCCTGGGTGACATTCGAAGGCAAAAGTTCATCGTGGATGCCCAGCAGGTGACCGACGATGTTCCAGCAGTGGATGTAGGCTTCCTGATCCTCCGGCGTGAGTTTGACGCCAATCTTGTCGAGGCCATCCACGCCTATCCAGGAGAAGGAAAGCATGGTGCCCAGAAGATCTTCCTGATTGACGGGCAAACCGAATTCGGACTTGTAGCTGGGGGAGCCAGGCGCGAGGTGGCGAATCGCCGCATGCATCAACCGCACCTTCTGAATGGTGAGCAGTCCCCGGCCGCCTGGAGAAGTGAGACCGCCCTGCTGCAGAACATCGACGATCATCTGCGCGGTCTCGACAATGCGGCGTTTCGGGTTGCTGGACAGCCGGTTGGTCAGAGCCAGAACCGGCACTCCATGCTGGCCGAGATAACAAAAAGGAAGTGAATAGCAGGTGAGGATAAGGATGATGCGGGGGCCGAAGCGCCAGAAGACGTCCTCACCCGCGCGAATCTTGTCGAGATCGGCCCACGCCGGAAGCGAGTGGGACTGTTCGAGGTAGCGGCGGATGGGGTCCGGCAGATTCACCGGTACGGGATGCTCGTTGGCAACGAAGTCCCGCATCAGGGCGTTCATGGCATCGAGACCGCCGTCGGCAAAGAGTTCAGCGATGACATCGTCGGCCAGAGGGTCGCCGAGTACACGGAGCGACTGCAGCGCTTCGGGCTTCAGGTTTTCGTTCGTCCAGAGGCGGGCAGAACCCGGCAAAGGGTTGGATGGGCTGGCCATAACTGGATTCTATATGGTCAGGCTGTCAGTGGATCGGCGGCAGCATGGCGAGGAGTTCCGACTCGCCGATAATCGCGATATTCAGAGTGCGCGCCTTATCGAGTTTGGAACCGGCTTCCTCGCCGGCAACCACGAAATTGGTCTTTTTGCTGACAGCCGCGGCGACCTTTCCCCCGGCCGCCTCGATCCGGAACTTCGCCTCATCGCGCTTCAGATTCGGCATGGTTCCGGTCAGCACGAAGGTAAGCCCGGTCAGAGGACCGTGGGCGCGCCGCCGGACCATGTGCTCGAACATCAGGCCGGCCTTCTTCAGCCTTTCGAGCAACTCTTGATTCTGGGGTTCCTGGAAGAAGTCGTAAATGCTCTCAGCAACCTTTGGCCCCACCTCCGGCGCTTCCTGAAGCTGTTCGATGGTGGCCTTGGCGATGTTCTCCATGGAGCCGAACTGCTCCGCGATCAACTCGGCGGTACGCTCGCCGACGAAGCGAATGCCAAGCGCGCCGATCACGCGCGGAAGCGGCATGAAGCGAGTCCGGTCAATATTCTGGACGATCGTGCTGGCGGACTTTTTCCCCATCCGGTCGAGTGAGGCAAGCTGATCGGCGGTTAAGTCGTAAAGGTCGGCCACGCTCTTGACCAGGCCACCGTCCACCAGCTGTTCGATGAGGGCATCGCCCAGACCATCGATGCTCATGACGCCGCGGGAAGCGAAGTGACGAATCGATTCCTTGAGGCGGGCGGGGCAGTTGACGTTGATGCAGCGGGTGGCTGCCTCGCCTTCCTCGCGGACTACCTTGCCGCCGCAAACGGGGCATAAGTCGGGCATCTGAAAGACACGGCGATAAACGCCCTGCATCTTCACGCGAACGACTTTGGGAATCACGTCGCCGCTGCGTTCCACGATGACGGTATCGCCAATCTGCAGACCGAGGCGAGCAATCTCATCCTCATTATGCAGAGTGGCGCGGGAGACCGTGACTCCGCTGACCAGTTTGGGCGCGAGCACGGCTACCGGGGTGAGGGCGCCGCTGCGGCCCACCTGCACGACGATATCGAGAACTTCGGTCTCGACCTGGCGGGCGGCGTATTTGAAGGCGATTGCCCAGCGGGGGGCTTTGGCGGTAAAGCCCAGCCGGTTCTGCTGGGGCACGCTGTCGATCTTGATCACTACGCCGTCAATTTCGTAGGGGAGCGCTTCGCGCTCCGCCTCCCATTCATTGCAGAAGGCGAGAGCTTCGTCGATGTCGGAACAGAGGCGGCGCTTCGGATTCACTTTGAAGCCGTTGGTGGACATCCAGTCGAGCGATGCCCAGTGGCTGTCGAAAACAGGCGCACAGGATTCGTTGAGCAGGAAGTATGCGTAGTATTCCAAGAGGCGAGAGGCCGTGACGCTGGGTTCCAGCAGA
>Ga0105237_10006773_pt1 | contig 12639 bp, 10 predicted proteins | sample KBSC24metaG_FD_81520 | JGI IMG/M metagenome (GOLD analysis project Ga0105237, IMG submission 81520) | Corn rhizosphere microbial communities from Kellogg Biological Station, Michigan, USA - KBS C2-4 metaG | ecosystem: Host-associated > Plants > Roots > Rhizosphere > Soil | place: Michigan, USA...
AAATCGGTATTATCACTGTGGGACTTGGTGAATCACTCTGCTCACCACACACAACTGACTCCGGGCCTTGGTGGTGGACCAGCGCACGAGGATTTCAAACCTAATTATTACTACTTACTGCACATTGAAACCCTTTTCGAAACGCTGTGTTCAAGGAAGACGGCAATTTTGCTCAACACTGCTTGCAATCACCATCATTGCGTCCTGAGTAAGATGGTGGATCACCGTCCTCGAGGCCAGACTGCTTACGAATCTTTCAGTTGCAGGAGCAACAGCTCGACCAGGGAGGCGAAAGCGTTCTCTATTCGTTCATATGTTCACCGACTAATGCTTCTAGTTAGACCCGCCCTCCAACCAGAAAGTGATGGTTGGTCTCACATGGGTAAATGGGCGATTTCAAAAGTTTTAAAAACTACTTGGCCCTTGGCCATTTCCTATTTGGATCATCACTGAACCAGAGAATGACTGAAATAACTAATTTCAGCAGGTCGGTCCGTGAGAACTCGCTGCTCCATCATGGCGATTCCTCTTTCCTTGCCTCTTTCGTAACAGAAACAGCAAGAAGCTTGGCCCCTCGCAAGTTGCGTTTGATAGACTACTCCGCCATGGGCAAACTTTGGTGGAGGCAACTGGGACAAGGGTGCTCACAGGGAGATTCTACCTCATCTCTATCGTTGCTGCTCTGTTTCCATACCTTTCTATGCTTCTGGTCCTGCGAACAGCTACCTACCAATCAAAGCTTGCACTGCACAGGTAATGTGAGCGGCTGAAACCAACATTGTCCATGCATCACTTCACCATGTCAATACAACCAAGACATTCAAGCAATTGCTCTTTGTTTCTGTCGATGGCTAATGTTCACTAACACGGCACGCTCAGCAACTGGACATGCCTTAGGCCCCATAAGCGGTAAATATTAAACAAGGTAAAGATACATCGAAGGTGATGAGTCCGTCAAACTCTATACCTGCAACCAAACCGTTTGTGCCTTAAATATCAAAACAGTCGAGGATAAGTTCCACTTGCACCCTCACTCTGATCAATCTCCCCTCATCACCCAGGAGGAGAAGATATGCACTTCTACTTTTAGACGCATCACAAGTACGCTACGGCACGAACAAAAGGAAGCTTCTGCAACCAAGAATGCCAGAGAGTATACATCGCGACCTCAAGTTCAAACATTTTCCCCTCTATATCCGTCCTGGAAAAGAATCGTTCGTCAAATAGGATCATTCGTTGGCGGTGGCATATGCTGCCCTCGAGTCTCCAGCCACAATCCCACGACGCATAACTGACCAGCGTCCCGAACCATCAAGCCACCATAGTATCTAATTACCGACGGTAAGGTAGCACTTAGCAAGCCAGTGGTTCACGCGCCGAACCAAACTCAACAAGCGAAACATCCCCACAAAATTGCGTTGCGTCTTAATGTGCACTACTAGATAAATCCACATTGTTGCGATGGGAGAAGAGAGCAACAACGAGTTGGTTCGACCCCCGCCCCCCGCCCCCCCCCCCCGACCATTGTATTCTGTACACCACGCGCTGCACTTTTCATCATGGAGACAGCCACCTGCTGGAGCTACATAGTTTGTAGAAAACTAGTGGTTCACGGAATACTATTTCCATGGAGAAGGAAGCTGCCTTGGGCACCTGAGCATGTATTGCTACGGCACCCGGTAATTAACCGGGCTTTCCGTCCTCCCAAGGGCCCAAGGGTACGGAAAGCACGGGGTGGACCATAGGTTTGTCTCGCAGCTGGGCCCCAGGCTCTGGCACTAGTAGTTTTGTTTCGAAGGGTCGTTTTACTTTATTCATTAAGCTTTACTCTACTTTACACGTCTCCGTACACACATCGACCTAGATTCGTCCATGGGCACTCATTTCATTCATTGAAAACCAACCGCCCCACTGAGACCACACGAGATGGAGAAACGACATGACACCGTAAAGAAACAAGGGCAGCAGCAATACATAGCCTGTCCACATATCGTTCGGAAGGTTCGTTCTATCCCGCCTTAAACGCCAGATCTGTAGACCTGACTTCCACCGTTCCTTAACCTGACGGTCTCGCGGCGTTGTAAGACGTGCAGAGCCCTCGCAAGTGCTGCTTCGCTGTATCCTCGTCCTTGGACGAACTCCCTTCGCAGGGTAGCGAGACTGGTGCTCCATCCGATCGGGAGGCGTCGGCGCAACTCGTCCTCCACCTTGGAGACTTCGTCCATGAGCTCACGGTTGCTTCCCATGCCGCCGGCTGTTTCGCCTTGCGAGACAGCATCCATCGTCGACGCAAGGAAGAGTCGGATGGCTTCGTCTACATGCTGTTCCTCGGCGACTGGGGAGAGGGTAAGTTTTGCGAGCGATTCTGTGATTCGGATGATGGCTTCGAGCTGGCGGACTGTGATGGGGATCGATGATCGGTTGTTGCTGTTGCGTTCTGATTGTGCGACTCGGTTACGGATTGAGACGAAGTGGCTAGAGAGCTTCTCTGATGCAGCGGTTGATAGACGCGGAGCACATCGTCTAGAAGGGAAGGGGTCAGTGTGAATGAATCTCATCGTCGAAAAAATCCACATATGTGGTGTTGATCACTTACGATTTGCAGAACCTGACGTATCGTTTCATCTTCTCCACGGAGATCTCTGCCTCTGATTGTTCTTCCACCCCACGGTTGCCCATATGGATGCCCATGACGTGCTTTGCAATACGCTCATCACGATTTCTATCATGGTCATCTCTAACGATGAAGATCATGTCAAATCTTGACAGAATAGTTGTCTGGAAATCAATGTTCTCTCCAGGTGATTTGAGATCGTCATAGCGGCCAAAAATAGGATTGGCAGCTGCGAGGACCGATGTTCGTGCGTTGAGGATTGTCGTAATACCTGCCTTCGCGATCGAGATTGTCTGCTGCTCCATGGCTTCGTGGATAGCCACACGGTCCTCATCCCGCATCTTGTCGAACTCATCGATACAAACCACGCCGCCATCTGCTAGAACCATAGCACCGCCTTCAAGATAGAATTCTCGTGTTTGGGTGTCTCTCTGTACGGAAGCGGTCAGACCTGCTGCAGAAGAGCCCTTGCCAGATGTGTAAATCGCAATAGGAGAAACTTTCTCAACAAATTTCAGCAATTGTGACTTGGCAGTACCTGGGTCACCCAGCAACAGGACGTTGATGTCACCTCGTAGCTTCATCCCATCAGGAAGTTGCTTCTTTGAGCCTCCCATGAGTAGGCAGGCGATAGCTTTCTTGATGTCCGCATTTCCATAGATTGACGGGGCTATGCACCGGGCAAAGCGCTCGTAAAGATCGGGTAGTCTGGACATTTCTTCGAATTCTTGAATCTCCTCTTCTGAGAAATGACTCGAGCCGAGGCTAGTATGGTCCACGTCCGCAGTAATACCAACAGCGCGTAGATATGGATTCCGAATCGCAACTGCACTATCTTTCTTGCCTTTATTTGGCTGATAGATCGAAAACACGCCCATCACAGTACAACGCGAGCCAGGGATGACCCGGTTTGTGAGATAACGGTCTGCCGAAATGAGAATATGACGCGGAAGTTCTCCGACTGGTACTTGATCAGGGGCCTCCTGTAACTTGAGGATCTGCTGGTCGATAAATTGAGAACTCTCGTGAACAACAAAATAAGGATCTAGTGGACACGGAGGTACATCCTCGCCTTCAACCTTTGGTCTTGCGCAAACTCGTGGTAATGAAATGCCAGAGAATCCACCTTCGATAGGTAGCTGCTGAACATGATCGCAATTTCGACACTGTACGTGTAACAGGGTCGCTTTTGAGGAGAGGGTTGATGCACCAATAACGATGCCAGGGATCCGCACAAGATGGGATACATTGGTTGCATTCAGATCTCGGATTGATATGTGAGACACTGATGAGTGAAGGAGCAATTGATGTTGTGGGAGCGAAATATTGGGATCGTGTGGGAAGACAATGCGTTGAGTGCATTGTTTGAGGGCGGCTTCGAATAGAGGGATCGTATCGGCAGGATCACTGGTTATCCTATGCGCCAACTCTTCATTGTATGAGATCAGATGTGCAAGGTCGATGTCGCAGTAGTATTGCTTGACCAGAACATTTTCACGGATTTGGTCTCTGTAGATGTAGGAGCCATCTAATTGAAACGCGAGAACGAATTCTTTGAGTCTTGCTTGTAGTTCGGTGCGAACTTCGACAGCAGGGTCATGTTGAGGCGCAAGCACCGGAAGAGAATAAACGGACCTAGAATCCATTGTGTGCGCGCAGGTTGTTGTAACAATGTAGAATTACAGAATTGTTCGATATTCAAGGGGATGATAAAGTTGCCCGCAGTTCCAATTTAGGACGCGTTGGAGAAACGCGAACGCGTCCACGCGTTAAGTGGTTGCATCTTGGCGGTCGCGAGACCCTGCAGCCGCCACTCGTAGGTACGGAGCACCAAGGATAGTGAACAACACTCATCGCAGCGATTAAAACTACGATTGAGACTATGATCATGATTCATTTTGTTCTTTCATAGGACTCAGGTTATCTTAAAGAGACTATGGAGCAGAAATGCATACAGTAGGTTTGCATGCAAACCAACCTCATTTAAAATCCACGCCAACCACCAAATGTTGTACAACCAAGAGAGCAGCATCTCTCCACACTGCCTATTCTTTGACTGGAATACTTCCAAGTGTGAGGTTCAATTTCCCGCAAATGCTACAATGACCTGGCAAATACAATTCGAGATAATTCGAGACCAAGTGCATTAGTCTCTTCACTCCCCTCGACCGCATGACCGAAGAGCAACTATCCGGCAAACCCCATGACGAAACAGTGCGCATCATAATAGTTGGTGAACAAGGCGACCGCTGGACCACCAACGAGCCAGCAATGCTTTCTCATTAGCAAACCTCGTTTATCAATAGTGATAAAACATTGTCGTCCTGCGTACCTATGTAAAGGTAGGGATATATTCTATGAATTCCTACTCAGATATCTACTTGGTCCAGGTGCATAGCTTGCTTCTTCGCCCACTTAGATACCTCCCAGCCATCTGGTTGGTTGGCTTCCTCGCCTCTTCGTCAAATAACCTCAGTCATGCATCAAGGATATATGTCATTCGATGGCGTATCAGAAGCTGAATAATATCCTAACCCAAGCTCGCACCGAGGCTCGAGCCCGCTCTCAGTTATGACGGCATACGTGTAAGGAGTGAGGGGATAAACCATTTCAGGCCAGCTACATCGATATTAGCCGAGCGGCGTCGATAAACCAGGTTCACCAAAAACACAAATACGATCCCTTGGTGCTCCGAATCCTGGAGAGCATGTTTTCGCTTCACGACAAATCGAAAACCCTACTTCCGCAAGGGGAATTTTTACTAATATAGCTATTAGCTGCTAGTATTTGCGGCATCCAAGCGAAGGTGTGGACGAATCGGCTCTGAGAAAACTGTCATCACTTGGATTGAAAACACGATCACCAGCACAGGGCCAAATGTTTATTCATTGTGCTGGGTCACAACTGACTAAGCTCCTGCATCGCCCAGTCCTATCCTGGACGATTTGGATTCTCAGCTTCCAATCACGAGGATGTCATTGGATCTCCATTGTAAAATGATTCGTTGTAATTGGCTAATGCAGGGACGCCATGCTGACTGTTAACTTGTGGTCTTCGAATTCGCAGCATTCACATGTTTTGCTTCCTATTGTGCCGCACCGTGTTCGTAAATGTTCCGCGGTGACAGGTATAAGTACCGAAGGCATGTCGAGCAAGATGGTGTCTCTCTCACAAAGTCAATCTCATACGACGTCTGTACCGACTTACCAAACAAGAATTGAATGACCTATAAGAGTATTAATTCATCAACATGCCTCTCTCCGAGAATTCGAAGGTCAGCGAGACTTCAACGGCCCTGAAGGAAGGCTTGAAAGGTGCTTTCCATACGCCTCCGGGATACAGACCAGGTGAGCATACATCAATAACATACGAGAGAATTGCGTCGACTGACACTTGCCTCAGCACATGCGAGAGGTATTCTACTCAACGGTACTTTCAAGCCGACCCCAGAAGCGGCCTCTTTGTCTTCCGCTCCCCACCTGAACGCTCCATCCACACCAGTTATCGGCCGTTTCTCAAACTCAACTGGTATCCCAGTGATACCAGACACGGACCCAAATGCCAACCCAAGAGGCCTAGCTATCCGTTTCACTCTCCCAGAGAAAAACGGCCGGAGACAACACACCGACATCATCTCGCACTCAACACCGTTCTTCCCCGTCAATTCAGGTGAAGGCTTCTTGGGACTACTACAGGCGCTTGGCGCTTCGGCCGCGCCCGACGCACCGAAGAATCCATCGCCCATCGAAGCTTTCCTCGGCAAGAACCCAGCTGCGGCTGCATTTGTCACTGCTCCAAAGCCATTCCCCAGCAGCTTCGGGACTGAGAAATACTTCGGCGTCAACGCTTTCAAGCTGATCTCCTCGGACGGAAAGGAAACCTTCGTCCGCTACCGCATCACCCCAGACGCGGGTGAGTCGCACATCACTGACGAGGAGGCCAAGGGCAAGGATGCCGCGTATCTTCACAATGAGATCCAGACACGTATCATTGACGGCGGCGTCAGCTTCAGCTGGTGGGCCCAGATCGCCGAGGAAGGTGACATTACCAACGACGCGACGGAGCGGTGGCCTGAAGATCGAAAGCTCGTGAAACTGGGTACCATTACCTTGAATAAGATCGCGGACGACAACGACGAAGAGCAGCGCAAGATCATCTTCGATCCCATCCCCAGAGTTGCGGGCGTGGATGCCAGCGATGATCCACTCCTGGATCAGAGGGCAGATCTGTACCTGCAGAGTGGCAAAGAAAGGAGGGCTGCAGGCCCTCATCAGTGAGAGTAGGTTTCGACATGATACCTAGGCAGTCAGTATAGTTTGATCCCTGCACATCTTAATGTAATAATGAAACGAGCATCATAGTATCGCAAAGTGTGCCATCCCATTCCATTCACCTCTACCAGAACACCCACTACTCACGCATTACGATAAAGGAAAAGACCATAAAACTCGCCAAAATAAGTTGGAACAAGCACCACCATATATGCTCTAGTCGTTCGTATTCAACATTCCAATGAAATTAGAACCTATACTTAAGTGTTTCATTGATACAGAGGTGGTGGATAGAGGCTTGATCAGGCGTGCCGAGTCAGCGGCTCCCCTCCAAGGAGAAGATCATGACTCAGTGGAATCCCTCCCTACGCGTTTCTTCGGGATTCAACAACGACCAAGATTGACCAGCGACGCCAAAGATATTGGAATTCTAAACTCAACAGCAGATACTTGTGATAACGGGAGAGACTGTTAAGGTCCCTGATCCTTCTCAACGCCTTCCAGACACATATTCTTCGAAGAGTCTCGTGCTAAAGAAGTTCTTTTTCATCAATCTCATCCATAAACATGTGGTATGCGAGCAACCCCTGCACTTTCCACCATCTCACGCACTCCATTCAGGGTTAGAAGTCCCAATAACTAAAGAATGGACTTCCCAGCAAACACATCTTGAACGCACAAGTATCGATCCGCTCACCGTGCTGTACGTACAAGCCAGCCAACCAACCCGACCCATCTCTCCCCCGCCCACCAAAGCCCCAAGACTAACCCACCATCCCAAACGAAAAGGTCGAAAATGGTTCGATTGTGCCGAATGCCACGCCGAGCAAGAATCGCATCCCCTGATGCAGAGTTTCGACATGGTGAGTGTCTGTCCAGTTGTTCCTTTTTGAGGTCGTTGTGTCTTCAGATCTCCAGGCAGTGACCAGATCGAGAATCGCCCGCTGACACTCGTGACTAGACATTCATCTGCAAAAAATGCAGGAAGGCGTTTAGAAAGAATACCCAGGAATGGGAGGATAGGTGAGCTTCCTCCTACCCTTTTGGATATCGTTCCAAGGGGAGCATCGATTGTTTAGCGGCTTTATCGTGGCACTTCCGCCTCCCGGGCCTCATGGAAGCCTGGTGGGTCAAGTATTTATACGAAACACACTCAGCTAACACATTGGATCACAAAATGGTAACAGCGATGAATACTGTCCGAACTGCGATAACCATTTCGTAATTGATGCGATTACGCCGAAGGCTGCCTTGAAAGTCGAGAGCGAGGATATGCGAGTGGACTCAAGGTGGGTTTGGATTTTTGCGACTCACCATTTTCCAGGTGGGAAATTGTGTTTGTGCTTACGAGTTTTTCCATTACCTTAGGATGTTTAAGGATGAGCGGACGAGACAGCTGGATCAGCAGACAATATTCGATATTAAAGAACTGGATACCAAGATGGGTTGATGATGTGGAGGGTTGGGCTTTCTACAATCTCCTGGTATTATTTTGTGGGACCACGACGACGACGATGATCGCATCCGATGGGCCACTGCGGTCAAAAGTTCTTCCAAAGTTCTTTCATGAATTGGAGGCGGGTCTATGGTCTTTAACCTCGCTCCTTCGCGTTCGGGCTGCGGGCGTTGTAAGTATTATGGCTTCACAAGCGATAGAATGGGTTGAATAAGACACGGAACATGAGATGAGATGAGGACTAGGGAATCAATGTCTCTTCTTTGAACCCATTTAATACCGGACTCCAGTCGCTCATGCAAAGTACATTTTGTCAAGGTTATTTGACTCGTCAGATATCTCCACTTCCTTCACCCTCTGCTAAGGGTCGAGTGGGGAGGGAGGATGTGCCTGGTCTTCCAGGTTTCTTCTTGGCTTGCTCTTCTTGCTTCTCTTGCTCGATGGTCTTTACATACTGCTCAATCTGTTCTGAAGGGAGCATTTCGATAGTCTTGCCAGGAGCCATGATGGCGATCTCGATGTTCTTTGCACCTGTTTGAACAACTTCCAGTAATGATTTGACAGTGAGGGAGATGGTGGCTTCTCGGTCCATGTCGTCTTTGTGATTCCGTTCCAGGAACTCGCGCACTGTTTTGCTTGATCGGCCGATGGCATTGGCTTTCCTACTTTGGGTTAGAAAAGGTGGTCTTGGAGGACAAATCCACGTACCATGCAGAATAGATACCAGAGGGCTCTGTTTGGTAGAGTCTGGGCTCGGTGTCACCCTTATCAAAGCCAATAATCAATGTGCTGATACCAAAAGGGCGGACACCACCACTCTGAGTGTATCGTTGTTGAACACCAGCCACGTATTTAGTGATGTACTCGATAGTGACGGGGTCTTCGACAGTGAGTCGATGAGATTGTGCTTCTAGCCTAGCCTTGTCGACTAATATCCGTGCATCTGCGTTGAGTCCGGCGAATGCTAGACAGACGTGGGTGTCTAGTAGGCCGATCTTGGAGGGAGTGATTCTGGTATCCTGAAGCTTCATGGCCGATCTCTTCTCACATCCCAGCACGACGATATCCTTGCCCTTGACACCGACTGCGCAAGTTCCTCGCTTGACGGCCTCTAGCGCATATTCCACTTGGAAGACATGGCCGTCAGGACTAGTTGTAATAGTTAGTACGGGGCAGCGAGTCTGATGCGGCTTGCTAACCTGAAGACTACGCCAGTTAGTAACTTATTCAGTAGAATGGAATGGATAACCTACCTGAAAGAGCACGATCGTAGCCTGAAGCCATCTTTGAAGATATCTCGCTCGGAAAAGAATCTCAGTACTGGTGGATTCAGTATAGTCAAGGGAAGGAAATATTGACAATCGAGATGCGGAGGGCTGTTGGAGTTTGAGGAGTGGACGATTTGTCTACGCGGTAAGCCGCGTGCACCAAAGCTGCCTTGGATGTCTAGTTGGGCCTGCATTTCGATGGCCATAACTCGGAACGGAGAAACAATGGTGCACTACGGTGGAGAACCAAAGCTCTAGTAGCAAGTGCGCTTAATTCCTACTAAGATCCGCCGTAAATGCTGCTACTGCCAAGAACCGCAATTGAGCCATCTCCGATTGGCAGTTGCGGGATGAGCTTGAAGCACCTCCAGAGAGCAGTTTAACCAGTGTTCTTATACCAACAACCTGAGCTGGAATCTGAAGCCGGGTCAGAGGACTAAGTGGCTAAATATGGCTTCCTTCGTCCCGAGTCTACGGACGCGAATTCCGCGAATCTCAGTCTATGCCACAAGGGCAGCCACACGATCCCTAAACTCCTCGACCCGTCTGCTGCGACAAGGACCTGGTACCGGCGAGAACTTCGAGCAAGCTAATGATCCATCGGGCCCAAAATTGACACCAAATGTGTCCAAGACCAACGAAACACCAGTGGACGCAATGGGCGCGAGAGATGCGCCATTTCAGGAACTAGTACCCGAAGCGGAACACAAACGACAGATGCAGGCCCCAAACAGAGCAAGCACTTGGTCGAAGAGTCAGATGCCTAGAGATCTGGCAATGACAGGTCCAAGATTTGAGCAGACAATTATCGATGCACAGGTATGGGAATCCCATCATTGAACCAAAGGCGCAAGACTAAGAAAATACACTAGCCCGCACCATATGCAGCGATCGATCTTATCCACCAGCAACCGGTTCGCTGGGTTGAAGGTCGTAGCGTGGCCTGTGATGGTGGCGGTGGTCCCTTAGGACATCCGAAGATCTTTATCAATGTGGATAAACCACAGATTTGCTGGTGCACATATTGCGGTCTCCCATATGTAAGAATTCCACAGGAATTGGAGCATTGATGGAATATAACTGACGGTTACAGGCTCAAAAAGCGCACCAGAAACATCTCGAATCCCTTCAATCAACCACATACCCGCTCACACCATCGAATAATCCTGCGCAGGTCCAGATGCCAGGTAGCCCGTCTATGCATGGTGAGATCCAAGGGCATTACCCTCAATTAAAAGGGGAGCATGACGCAGAAAGTGTAGATGGCCAGCCCCTTCAGCAAAGATGATGAGTCCTAGATGGCTACGCTGTTGTACATATTGTGATATTCAAAAGGACACGGGGTTATACATTGATCACAAAGAGTTTGACTTATAAGTATCCAAATTCTGGCCTGACTTCTGGCGATTCTTGCCAACTGAACAGCCAATACCGATCAAATTGAGAAAGAAGTTCCGTTGTATGACTCGTCACCAAATCCAAGCAGAGTGCTCTCCCCGAACATTCTTCTCAGCCTCGTTCGTAAAAGCCTCGCCAAGCCGTGATATAAAATGACGTAGCGCAATGAAACATCTCAAGTTCTGATCGCAAGAAACTAAATCCACCATGTCATTAACCACAATTTCCCAACACAAGTACTTTACAGTAATAGCGACCTCGATATTCATCCTCGCACTCTTCCCAGGACTACCGCAATATCTCCTGTGGCTCCCCTTCCGACTACTAATCTCAGGCCCATCATCCCAACCAACATCCCCACTCCCAACAACAATAAATTGCCCCACGGGCTGCATACCATCAATTTCATTTGACACAATCACCACTCACACATCTCCAGGAGCGACAATGTCGTGGTTCCAGAAAACTTTTACGCTACCGGCCAAATCACGGGGCTCGTATTTAATCACCGACCAAGTGGTGTCGTCTCTGCCGGAAATCAAGGACTACAAAGTCGGGATCCTCAACCTCTTCGTGCAGCACACATCGTGTGCGCTGTCGCTGAATGAGAACTGGGATAGCGATGTGCGCGAGGATATGAGTGATGCGCTGGATAGGATTGCGCCGGAGGATCGGAAGGGCGAGTTGTACAGGCACTCCGCTGAGGGGTTGGATGATATGCCGGTAAGTACTTTTGGATGGTGTTTATTGCTTGATCGCTTGCTAGATCGAGATGGTAGATCGGAGTGTTATATGCTGATTTGGATATTCTTAGGCGCATATCAAGTCGGCATTGATCGGTGCGAGTGTGTCCATCCCCATCACCGATGGGCGATTGAACACGGGCACATGGCAGGGAGTCTGGTATCTAGAGTTCCGGGCAGCGAAGCATTCAAGGAAAATTGTTGCCACTATTCAAGGCGAAAAGAAATGAGACATTGCATAGTGGCTATATATCATACCCGCAAATAGAGGAAAGGAACACGATACTCCGAACTCGAACTTGTCAGGAACCCTACATTTCCCACTGACTAAATTTTCCAAAATCGCTTTACGCTATATTTACACACTGTAATTGACATTCCAGGTCCCAAGAAAATTCTATTTCCGCTTCCACAACAACCATGCTACAACCATGCAACCTTTGAGCCCCGTGGCAATCCACAACGCAACCGGATATCCCACAGATGACTTCGACAGGGCTCCACCAACTAAAGCGCCGACAAACAAGGTCGTTGCGCTGACGGCCCTCCTATTCCTGTCTGGATCGTCGAACAGCCCTGCAGTGAATAGATTTGGATCGCTCATTAGATCACAGTAGAGGCTGGTCAACACTAACGTCGGCATGGCATTGTACTTCAGCACGCGGCTCGCCACGATCTGGCCCGCGCTCTGGAATGCTAGCAGGGCGATCGGGCACAACTCGACCCATTGGAAATGGCTTCTGTCTCCCGACTTCTTGGGGATATTGTCCTGCGAGCCTGTGGCGGCGATTCCTGAGGATACGAGCGTCGAGGTGATGATCATGAACGCGGTCTGGATGGCGAAAGAGGACATTATGACCCATCGCTTCAACCCACCAAGATAGCGGTG
>Ga0105237_10006777_pt1 | contig 12636 bp, 13 predicted proteins | sample KBSC24metaG_FD_81520 | JGI IMG/M metagenome (GOLD analysis project Ga0105237, IMG submission 81520) | Corn rhizosphere microbial communities from Kellogg Biological Station, Michigan, USA - KBS C2-4 metaG | ecosystem: Host-associated > Plants > Roots > Rhizosphere > Soil | place: Michigan, USA...
CGGTCTCGTCGATGGTCATTTCGGCTTGCAGACCCACAACGGCCTGATGTCTTACCAGCGCGAGTACGGCATGTTCCCGGACGGCATCTGCGGTCCGGAGACGTTGCGCTCCCTGTACTTCCTGGGTTCGCGGGTGACCGGCGGTTCGCCGCACGCCATCCGCGAAGAGGAACTCGTGCGGCGCAGCGGCCCCCGCCTGACCGGAAAGCGGATCATCATCGATCCGGGCCGCGGCGGCGACGATCGCGGGCTGATCATGACCAGCCGGTCCGGCCCGGTCAGTGAAGCCGACGTCCTGTGGGATCTCGCCAGCCGCCTCGAAGGCCGCATGACGGCCATCGGCATGGACACGTTCCTGTCTCGCCCCGTCAGTGGCAGCCCGTCCGACGCCGAGCGGGCCGCGACGGCAAACGCGGTCGGCGCCGACCTGATGATCAGCCTGCGCTGTGCCAGCCTGCCCAGCCCGGCGGCCAACGGCGTCGCGTCGTTCTACTTCGGTAACTCGCACGGCTCGGTGTCCACCATCGGCCGCAACCTCGCAGACTTCATTCAGCGGGAAGTCGTGGCGCGCAGCGGTTTCCGTGATTGCCGCACCCACGGCCGGACCTGGGATCTGCTGCGGCTGACCCGGATGCCCACCGTGCAGGTCGACATCGGCTACGTGAGCAGCCCGCATGACCGCGACTTGTTGACCTCTCCCGGTCACCGCGATTCCATCGCCGAAGGCATCCTGGCGGCGGTGAAGCGGCTGTACCTGCTGGGCAAGAACGACCGTCCCACAGGCACTTTCACCTTCGCCGAGCTGCTGGCCCACGAGATGTCGGTGGAGCAGGCCGGCCAGGCCGGCGCCTAGTCTCTGGGGTTGGTCCCGCGTGCGTGCGGTGCGATGGCGGAATCGCCTGCGCAACACGCTGATTGCAGATTCGCGGCAGGCTCTTCCACACGTGCCTGGTTGAATCGGTTGGTATGACGCGCAGGGCCGCGGTCCTCGTAACGGGTATGTCCGGGGTCGGCAAGTCGACAGCGCTGGCCGGCCTTGCCCAGCGGGGTTACGCCACCGTCGACACCGACGACGGCCCGTGGATCGAAATCGTCGACGGCGAGCCGCTCTGGCGCGAGTCCCTGATCGACGAGCTGCTGAACCGCCGGCGCGACGGGCCGTTGTTCGTCCAGGGCACCGTGGCCAACCAGTGGCGCTTCTACGACCGCTTCGATGCGGTCGTACTCCTCACCGCCCCAACGGATGTCGTGTTGGACAGGGTGGGGCGTCGGACGAACAACCCGTTCGGCAAGGCCGAAAACGAGCGCGCGCGAATCCTCTCTGATATCGCGGAGGTCGAACCGCTGCTGCGGCAGTCCGCCACTCATGAGATCGATACGACCCGACCGCTGCCGGAGATCGTCGACGCCCTGGTCGGGATCGCTGATGCGCTATCCGAACGCCCCTAGGGCCACTCCTGGTCTGCCGCCTTCACCTCAAACTCCGTCTCCCCCACGGCGTCTCTCGGCGCCGCGAGACCACCGCCTCATGGCTGGGGCCTGAACCTCGCAGCGACGAGCGCTTCATGACCGTCACGTGACGCTTGTTCCGGTTGGTCCTGGGTCGTCACGATTCAGGCCCTGGTGGGGTGTTCTGGACTTGGAGTTGCCTACTACTCGTTTCTTCTCGTATCACTCACCGGAAGTGGTTCTCACCGATCACAGCTGCCGTCGGGTCAACACCGCCACCGGCAACGCGCAACCGATACCGATCAGCGCGAGCACGGTCAGTGAGGCCACCGCGTGAGCGGCCACGAGCTGCGCTCCCGCCCAGGCGCCGGAGAATATGCCGACTTGAAACGCCAGCACGTACAGGTACGACGCGATAGTGGCGTTGGGGCAACGCTTGATGAGAATCGTCTGCATCGCCGGCGCCCAACACGCAAAAGCGGCTCCCCACAACAGGACTGCCCCGACGAACAGCCCGCGCGAGCTAGTCGAGCTCAGTGTCACGAATGCCATCAGCAGCCCCGTCAGGGCGGCGACCACGACCGCGATGCGGTGCTGATCGAGCAACCGTCCGATGAGGACGACCGCGACCAGCGCAGCCCCGCCATAGCCCAGGAGCAGAACCGGCAGGCCGGCAGCCGAGATCCCGACGTCACCGGCCAACACTGTGATGAACGAATACGGCACATAGGCAGCGGTCACCACCATCACCGTCAGGACGCAGACCACCGCGACACTGCGCGGCCCGCTTGATTGACCGGCGGTCGGCACCGTTGCGGTACGACCGATATCGCGGGGAATCAGCATCCCAATGGCCACCGCCAATACCAAGGCGAGTACGGCCAGCACCAGCGACGTGGCTCGCCACCCAATCAGCAGGGACAGCTGCGCGGTAAGCGGTGATCCCGCAGCCAACCCGAGCGACGCCCCGACGAACACCAGAGCGGTCGCCTGGCCCGCGCGGCCGGCCGGTGCGAGCGCGCTGGCGAGCACCGGAGCCAGGGACCACACCGAGCCGTGCAGGATCGCGCCGACGACACGGGCAACGACAGCCCACCCCATTGTCGGGGCGACGGCCAGCAGCAGTTGCGACAGCGCCAGTGCGGCCAACGCGGCAATGAGCATCACGCGCCACTCGACGCGGCGGGTGGCCAAAGCCACCGGGATGATTGCGGCACCGGCAACGAAGGCGTAGATGCCGACCAACAGCCCGGCGGCGGACACTGTCGTGTGCAGTCCGTCGGCGATCTGCGGAACCACCCCGACCGGGAACATCTCGGCAGCAAGGTAGACGAAGGCGGCGGCAGCCAGAACGGCCACCCGCCACTGCCATCCGGACGTCACAGCTTGTGCGCCAGCAGAAACTTCCGGATATCGGCGATCCATGTACACCCCTCATCGGCTGTGAAAATGTGCCCTGCGTGTGGATATTCCACCAGCACCGAGCCGGCAATGCCCGCTGCCATAGCCCGGGTCGAGGACGGCTGCACGATGCGATCCACACCCGCCGCCACGACCAGCGTGGGGATCGCGATCTGTCCGAGGCGATCGCGGAGGTCAACTCCGGCGGCCAGTGCCGCCTGCTGCGCACCGCCGAGCGGGATGCTCGCCCGGACGTTGGCCACGATCTCGTCGCAGTCACCGGCCTCGTCGAATGTCGACGGGGACGACACTGTCACCAGGAACCGCGCCAGCATGTCGACGTCACGCTCGGCCAGGTAGCGCCAGATGTCGACGACCAGCCGCAGCTGCGGATCGGCGTCGGCGAACCCCACCGTCAAGATCAATGCGGTGACGGCCTCGGGATGGCGTAGCGCCGCCGCGATGGCGACCGCCGAGCCCAGCGACAGCCCGAGGATGGGGAATCGGTCGAAGCCGGACGCCCGCCCGGCCTCGACGAGTGCGTCGGCCAGGTCGTCGACGCTGTAGGGACTCGCCGCCAAGGGGCTGGCACCTGACCCCGGATAGTCCACGCCGATCAGCGTCCGCTCGCCGGACATCTCATCCATGAGTTGGCTGAAATTCAATGCGACCCCACCCCCTGCGCCATGCGCGAGAAGCAGAGCGGGACCGGAGCCGACGCGGGTGACCGGCAACGTGGACCGTAGGGAATCGTTGGGCATTCGCCGAAGTTAAACCCTGACATCAGCGTCATGGTCAACCCGAGAGGAGCTCACGTGCGCATCGGCGAAGTAGCTGCCGCAACCGGCAGTTCGGTCAGGTCGCTGCGTTACTACGAGGCTCAGGGTTTGATCGCACCGCGACGCCGGTCCAACGGCTACCGCGACTACCACGCCGACACCGTGGAAGATGTGCGACGGATCCGGATGCTGATCGACAGCGGTTTCGGCGTGCGCACGATTCGACAATTGCTGCCCTGCATCGACGGCACCGTGGTCGACATGTGCCCGGCCATTGCCGACGCAATCAGACAGACACTCGCCGAGATGGACACTCGCATCGGCGACCTGAACCTCCGCCGCGCACGCATTGTCCAACTGCTGGACGGCCAGTAGGCCGGCCGTCCAGACAGCAGCTGCTTCGGTCAGCGATCGGCTTCCTCCTCCCCTGCCCGCGCTCGCGCCCCATGGCCGGCGAGCTGGCACCGACCAGGCGGCCCGGACGATGCTCGGGCCCTTCCCTGTTCGACCCGACCGATACCCGGCGCGGCATCGTGGCCGCGGGAAGGTCACGGATCAGCGTGGCGCCGGGTGGGCATAACCGTCGGCGCAGACGCGCATCCTGCGCGTGTCGCGGTTCTACAACTCCCCGTCCGGCTCCCGATGTTTCACGTGGAACCAGCGCGCTACCGCTGCGGCGGAGTAAAGCGCTCGACGGCGTCTGCGATCGCCGCCGCCATCGCGGGACTCCCTGTGTGGCCCGAATCCTCGATGATCCGGAGTTCGGCACCGGGCCATGCCTGCGCCAGTTCCCACGCCGTGAGGACGGGCGCGGAGAGATCAAGACGACCGTGGATCAAGACGCCGGGGATACCGTCCAGGCGGTGCGCATCGCGGAGCAGCTGGCCGTCGTCGAGCCATGCCGCACGGGCAAAGTAGTGGCTGCAGATGCGGACGAACGCCAGTCGGTCGGCATCGGTTTTCGCGGTGTACTGACCCGGCCGGCCAAGGCCCTCGTGGGCGATCGCGGCGTCTTCCCATGCGCACCAATCCCGGGCGGCCCGCTCCCGCACAGCGGCGTCCGGGTGCTCCATCAGCCGTCGGTAGGCCTCGACCAGATCGCCGTCGCGGTCGTCCTCCGGCACGCCGTTACGGAAGCGCTGCCACTCGACCGGCCGGAAGCGCCGCAGCCCGCGGTACAGCCAGTCGACCTCCTCACGCCGGGTCATCGTCACGCCGATCAGGACGATGCCCAGCACCCGCTCCGGATGCCGCTGGGCGTAGGCGAGGATCAACGTCGACGCCCAGGAGCCGCCGTAGAGCAGCCAGCGCTCGATCCCGAGATGACGACGCAGTGCCTCCATGTCGGCGAGAAGATGCTCGGTCGTGTTGCACGACATGTCTGTCGCGGCGTCCGCCGCGCTCGGCACGCTATCGCCGCATCCACGTTGATCGAACAGCACGATGCGGAACACTTCGGGGTCGAACTGCTTGTGGGCGCTGCGCGACCTCCCCGCGCCCGGCCCGCCGTGAACGATGAGCACCGGCTCGCCCATGGAGTTGCCGCGGGTCTCCCAGTACATCCGGTTGCCGTCGCCGACGGCGAGCAGCCCGCAGTCGTCCGGCTGCAACGGAGCGTCAGCCACGCGTGTCCACCGAGGAGGTCCGCTTCCCTAGCGACCGGTGCGCGGCGTCCACAGCACCGGGCTGCACAGCGCCCCGACGGGCTGCTGCAGCGCGCTGCTCTCCAGCAATCGCTCGAGTGCCGCCTCGACGTCCGCCTTCCAGCCGAGCCCCTGCTCGAGTTCCAGCCGCAGTCTTGGGAAGTACGGATGCGGCGCGACGATTTCGAAGCCGTTGTCGAGAAGGAAGTCGGCTTCGATCACGCACTGCTCGACAGCGCATTCGCCGAACGCCTCGACCGCCGGCGCCAGCTCCACGGGGCAAGCCTGCGGGCCGATCAGTTGGGCCACCTCGCTGGTGCGGCCGAATGCCTCCAGCGCGCGCACACCACGGCGCACCAGATCGGCGACGACGGCGGCGATCAGGTGTCTCGGCAGGGCATCGCCGTCGTCACTGCAGTCGACGCCGATCGATGTCAGCAGGACCGCGTCAGGGCTGACCGGACCGGTGGGAAAGCGCCCCGCTCGGGGCACCGCACGCGGCGGCGCGTAGAACGCGTAGCCGAGACAGGGCGCGTCATCGTTGGGGTCCTCGGCACGGTCGGGGTCGCAGGCGACCGCCAGCTGCCCGCACGATCCCCACTCGAGCATGACCATCGACAGCCATGCTTCCTTCTCGAATTCGGGGTCACTGAGATGGTCGCTGTCGCCGAGCGCCGACGGATCAACCTCCCAGAACACGCACCGCCGCGCATGCTTTGGCAGCCGCTCGAACGATTCGAGACGCAGCGGCGTGATTCGTGAACTCACCAGACTCCCGTCGTCCGCCCGATCGGATCAGGCTGCCCTTCCAGGATAAAAGAAACCCGGCGCCGTCGACCCTTCAAGTCGGAATCGACGGGCGACCGATCGCTGCGCTGTTCCACGTGAAACATCGCGCTCCCCTCCCCCGGTCCCGCAGGCCACAGAACGTCACCGTCACAGTGACGTAACGAGGCCTTGTCCCTGTTCGGGTCGTTGCAAACCCAAAAACGGACCGATCAGCCCTGCTCGGTCTTCATCAGTTCGACGATGCGCTGAAGGTCGTCGACCGAGCCGAACTCGACGACGATCTTGCCTTTGCGCTTGCCCAGGCTCACGGTGACCTTGGTGTCGAATGCCGTTGACAGCTGCTCGGCCACATCCTGCAGCCCGGGCATCTGGATCGGCTTGCGCTTCGGCGCCGGCGCCGGCTTGTCGCCGTCACGGTTGGCCAAGGTGACCGCTTCTTCGGTCGCGCGAACAGACAACCCCTCGGCCACGATCCGGGCCGCGAGCTCTTCCTGCTTCTCCGATCCCCCTTCGAGCGCGAGCAGAGCACGGGCATGGCCGGCCGACAGCACACCTGCGGCGACGCGCCGCTGCACCGCGATGGGCAGCTTCAGCAGACGAATCATGTTCGTGATCACGGGGCGCGACCGGCCGATGCGGGTCGCCAGTTCCTCGTGGGTGACGTCGAACTCCTCCAGCAGCTGCTGGTAGGCGGACGCTTCTTCGAGCGGGTTCAGCTGAACCCGGTGGATGTTCTCGAGCAGCGCGTCGCGCAGCATGTTGTCGTCGGCGGTCTCGCGGACGATCGCCGGGATGGCCGTCAGCCCGGCCTCCTGCGACGCGCGCCACCGGCGCTCACCCATGATCAGCTGGTACCGGTGCGGCCCGGACGGCTGGCTGAGTTCGCGCACCACGATGGGCTGCATGAGACCGAACTCGCGGATGGAGTGGACCAGCTCGGCGAGCGCGTCGGCGTCGAAGACGCTGCGCGGCTGTCGTGGGTTCGGCTGGATCGACGCCGGCTCGATCTCCCGGTACACCGCGCCGATCGCCTCGGCTTCCGCCCTGGCCGCTGCGGCTGACTCAGCAGCCGTTGCTCCGTTGATCGGTGCGGTGGGGCCGCCGCCGATCAGCACATCGGCAGCCGCGGACCCCATCCGCAGCGAGGTGTCCTGCTGCCCATCCTCGGGTGCACCGGTCGGGATGAGCGCCGCCAGCCCCCGACCGAGTCCGCTGCGCTTCTTCGGCTGCGACATGGTTACTTCCTCACTCCCGGCTCGCCGCGGTGGGCGAGTTCACGGCTGGCGTCCAAATAGCTCATTGCTCCACGTGATCCCGGGTCGTAATCCAGGATCGTCATGCCGTACCCCGGCGCCTCGGAGACCTTGACGCTGCGTGGGATGACGGTCCGCAAAACCTTATCGCCAAAGTGGTCGCGCACGTCCATCGCGACCTGGTCGGCGAGTTTGGTGCGGCCGTCGTACATGGTGAGGACGACGGTGGTCACCTCGAGCTGAGGGTTGAGGTGGGCCTTGACCATCTCGATGTTGCGCAGCAGCTGGCCCACGCCCTCCAGGGCGTAGTACTCGCACTGGATCGGGATGAGAACTTCCGGGGCCGCCACGAGCGCGTTGATCGTCAGCAGACCCAGCGACGGTGGGCAGTCGATGAAGACGTAGTCGAAGTTGTGCTCTTTGAGGGAGGCGAGCGCGTTCCGCAGCCGGGTTTCACGTGCCACCATGCTGACCAATTCGATCTCGGCGCCGGCCAGGTCGATGGTCGCGGGCACGCAGTACAGCCGCTCGTTGTGCGGGCTGCGCTGTAGCGCGCTCTCCAGGGTGATCTCGCCGATCAGCACCTCGTACGACGACGCCGTGCCCGGCCGGTGCTCGATGCCGAGCGCCGTACTGGCGTTGCCCTGGGGGTCCAGATCGATGACGAGAACATTCAGCCCCTGCAGAGCGAGGGCCGCCGCCATGTTGACCGCGGTGGTGGTCTTGCCGACGCCGCCCTTCTGGTTGGCGATGGTGAACACCCGCTGATGCGTTGGACGCGGCAGCTGCTGCCCCTTGGCTCCGTGAAGGATCTGGACCGCGCGTTCGGCTTCCGCCCCGATCGGCGTATCCATCGTCACGCTTGTCCACGTTTCACGTGAAACATCGGCATCGCTTGCTGCCTTTCCTGATGTAGCGGCCGGGTCGGCCGCATCCGAAACCTCGGCATCGGACATGCTGCTCCCCCTGGCCGACGATGTCATCGCCGGTTCTTGGCCGGTCGGCCGGACCCCGCGCGCTTGGCTCCGCGTTTCGCCACGACCACGGTTGCGGGCGGAGTCAAATAGTTCACGCCACATTTCACCACCCTTACGTCCACAGCACCGAGTGAGTTGAGTGCCCGACGATGTTCGACGACCTCGTCGTCCGCCCGCTCCCCCTTGAGAGCCAGCATCCGGCCGTCGACTTTGAGGAGCGGCAGGCTCCACTTGGCCAGCTTGTCGAGTGCTGCCACCGCGCGCGAGGTGACGACGTCCAACTCCCCGGCCTCGGCCCGTACCGTCCGTTCCTCGGCGCGACCCCGAACCACCGTCACGTCGATGCCGAGCTCGGTCACGACTTCGCGGAGGAAGTCGGCGCGGCGCAGGAGCGGCTCGATCAGGACCACGTGGACGTCGGGTCGAGCAAGTGCCAGCGGGATACCCGGTAAGCCGGCACCACTGCCGATATCGCCGATTCGTTCGCCGATGGCGACCAACTCGCCTATAGCGGCGCAATTCATCACGTGACGGTCCCACAACCGGCCGACCTCGGACGGTCCGATGAGCCCGCGCTCGATTCCGTCGCCCGCAAGGATCTCCGCGTAGCGCTGTGCCAGTTCGGCTCGGTCACCAAAAACGTCGATGGCGGCGGCCGGTGGGGATGGAGCTTCACCATGTTTCACGTGAAACAGCCTCCGCTTTCCCCGCCAGCTCGCCGCCAACGAACAACATCGATGTAATTAAGGTGCTCAATCGAGCAGTACAACCACCCGGCGAGACGGCTCCACGCCCTCGCTCTCGCTGTGGACGCCGTCCACGGCCGCCACGGCGTCGTGCACGATCTTGCGCTCGAACGGGGTCATCGGCGACAGCTCTTCGCGCTCACCCGACGCCAGCACCCGCTCGGCGACCTGCTTGCCCAACGTGGCCAGTTCATCACGCCGCTGCCGACGCCACCGGGCAATGTCCAGCATCAGCCGGCTACGCTCGCCGGTCTTCTGATGCACGGCCAACCGGGTCAGCTCCTGGAGCGCGTCGAGCACCTCGCCCTTGCGACCCACCAGCTTGCTCAGATCATTGCCGCCGTCGATGCTGACCACCGCGCGGTCTCCTTCGACGTCGAGATCGATATCGCCGTCGAAGTCCAGCAGATCGAGGAGCTCCTCGAGGTAATCACCGGCGATCTCACCCTCGGCGACCAAGCGCTCTTCGAGATCGTCGCCCTTGGTGCTTGCAGGAGCGGCCGGAGCCGTCGTCGCGGCCTCTGATTCCGTGGCCTCCGCCTGCGTTTCTGTATCTGTCATATCCCTGCCTTCTCCCTCTTGCACCGGCCGTCGCTCAGGGTCTTTACCCCCTGGCCGGTCAACGCTTCTTCTTGTTGGGCTTGGCGCCCGGGGCGGGCTTCGAACCCGCAGAATCGGATTCCGTCGTGCCGTCGAGCTCGGTACCGGTCTGTTCGACATCGGCGCCAGAACTTGCCGCGGCAGCCGGCGGATTGCCCTTCTTGGACCGGTTGGGCTTCACCCCGGGTGCCGGCGCGTTGGCGGAACGGCGGGCGATCGCCTGCTCCTTCTCCTCCGCCTCGCGCTTCTCGATCCGGTTGAACACCACGTGCTGCTGGCCGTAGGTCCAGATGTTGTTGGCCACCCAGTACATGAGGATGGCGATCGGCAGGAACGGGCCCGAAACCACGACACCCAACGGGAACACGTACAGCGCCAGCTTGTTCATCAGCGCGGTCTGCGGGTTGCCGGCCGCTTCGGCGCTCTGCCGGGCCACCGAGGCGCGGCTGTTCATGTGCGTGGCGATGCCCGAGATGATCATCAGCGGGATACCGACCAGGATCACCGACATCCGGTCGAAGTGGGCGAACGCCTTCAGGCTCTCGCCGGTCTGAATCATGGTGGCGCCCAACGGCGCACCGAAAAAGTCTGTGTTCAGGAAGTGCGCGACATCGGTGGCGCTGAAGAAGTAGTTGCCGGTCGTCCGGTTCGCCTCGAGGGACAGCGCCTGTGCACCGATCCCCATGCCGGCGCCCTCAGTCCGGTTGAACGACCGCAGAACGTGGAACAGGCCTAGGAACACCGGAATCTGCGCCAGCATCGGCAGACAGCCCAGGAGCGGGTTGAAACCGTGTTCGCTCTGCAGCTTCTGCATCTCGAGTGCCAGCCGCTGGCGGTCCTTGCCGTACTTCTTCTGCAGTTCCTTGATCTGGGGCTGCAGTTCCTGCATCTGCCGAGTCGTCTCGATCTGGCGGACGAACGGCTTGTACAGCAGAGCACGGAGGGTAAAGACCAGGAACATCACCGACAGGCCCCAGGCGAAGAAGTTCTCCGCTCCGAGAATCGCGCCGAACAGCTTGTACCAGAGCCACATGATCCCCGATACCGGGTAATAGATGTAGTCCAGACTGAACCAGTTAAAAGACAAGCGAATCGCTCCTTGACTGCGCGGCCGTTGCCGCGGACCGTCTTTCGGGGATGGGGTCCCATCCCCCGTGATGCCACGGGCCACACTTGGCCAGCCGGACTGTCGTCAGCCAACAACCGCGGAAGAGTCCGTGTTCGGTGAGTGCCTCGACGGCGTATTGACTACAGGTGGGGCTGAACCGGCAGCTGGGCAGACGCATCGGCGACACCATGTTGCGGTACAGCTCGATGAGAAAGATCAGCCCACGGGCCAGCCGCTGAGTCATGGCCGGGTTCCGGACTTCGCGTGCGCGCGCTGTACTGCCACACGCAGTTCGTCCTGCAGCGTGGACGTAGCCGCCTCGCGACTGCCGGGCAGGGCCCGGATCACCAGGAGCTCGCCGCTCCGCAGCTCGGACAGCAGGTCCCGGCTCGCATGACGGAGCTGTCGGGAGACCCGGTGCCGCTGGACGGCGTTGCCGACGGATTTACCTACGACGAGACCGACTTTCGGCGCGTCCTGGGTGTTTGAATCGGCGTCGGTAAAAGCTCGTGGTGCCAACGAATGCACCACGAGATCCCGCTGCGCCGAACGCACACCGCGGCTCACAGTGACCCGAAAGTCTGTCGAGCGCGTCATCCGGTTACGAGCCGGAAGCACGGTGCTTCGATCCTGCGTCAGGTCACGCAGTGAGAGAGCGACGGCCCTTGCCGCGACGTGCCGACACGATGGCGCGACCGGCACGGGTCCGCATCCGCAGACGGAAGCCGTGCACACGGGCCCGACGGCGGTTGTTCGGCTGGAAAGTCCGCTTGCCCTTGGCCACGGCTGTATCTCCTCAACTATGTGACGCCCACACCCGCCACCGACATGAACGAGTCATGCCGGTGGGGCACGGTCGTCGCTGGTAAGCGCACGCATCTTGCTTGCTAGCCGGCGCGGTACCGTGAGAAGTTCCCGGGAGAACTTCCACAGTCGCAGCCGTATCGCCACTTGTGGGCGACTGTTCGAGGGTACTGATCTGAATTCCCCGGGTCAAACCTCGACGTCGCACGTCAGGAACCGTTACCGCTTCGTAGCGAGAAGCGACTGGATCCCGCACGACTTCGTCACAGTTGTCCCACTCGCAACGTGGCAAGCCGACACGCCCAAGAACCTCAAAGCAATGTTGCCGAACGGTTGGCGGACGAACAGAAAACTTGTTAGCTTCTGCCAATGCCGTTGCACGACGGCGCCAGACACCAAGTCAGAGAGGTCCCGACGCTACGAGCCCACAGACGTTCCTGTGACGAGCCTCAGCGCGCGGGCTTCCTGCATGCAAAACACGAGCACGACGGCACTCTCCTACTTTGTCCACAGTCTGTGGATAACTATGTGGACAGATTGTCGTCGTTTTATTGAGCCGCCGGTCAGGCGGCTCCGAGGGGGTAGTAGTCGTTGACCGCTAACCCCAGTGCATCGTTCACCGACATCTGGAAAAGCGTGGTCGCCGAACTCAACGGTGACCTCGGCGGCGCCACGACGCTGACCGCCCAACAACGGGCCTGGTTGCGCATGGTCCAGCCGCTGGTGCTCACCGAAGGTTTCGCGTTGCTGTCGGTGCCGACGCAGTTCGTCCAGAACGAGATCGAGCGTCACCTGCGCGAACCCATCATCGCCGCACTGAGCCGACATCTCGGACAGCGCGTCGACCTGGGAGTTCGCATCGCTGTCCCGGAAACCGATGACCGCCCGGTGACCTCGGAGCCCGTAGAGGTGCCCGAACCCGAACCACTCACGGCGGCCGACGACCTGGACGACGACGCCGAAGAACTCTCCAGCGCCGAAGAGAGCTGGCCCCGGTACTTCAACCGGCCGCCCGCCGACGAATCCGCTGATCTGAGCCTCAACCGGCGCTACACCTTCGACACTTTTGTCATCGGGGCGTCCAACC
>Ga0105237_10006779_pt1 | contig 12634 bp, 10 predicted proteins | sample KBSC24metaG_FD_81520 | JGI IMG/M metagenome (GOLD analysis project Ga0105237, IMG submission 81520) | Corn rhizosphere microbial communities from Kellogg Biological Station, Michigan, USA - KBS C2-4 metaG | ecosystem: Host-associated > Plants > Roots > Rhizosphere > Soil | place: Michigan, USA...
AGACGGTAGTGATGATGAATACGATAGTCTCGATATAAGCGAATATGTATCTGACAGTGATGATGAAGTGGGTGATTATAAATTAAGGGATGATAATTACGGTGACCCGGATGAGCAAAAAACGATTCCTTTCAAAATGCAGGATAGTTTTCATGAGCATTTGCTCAACCAGTTAGGCATGCTTTCCCTTGATGAAAAAAGCTACAAAATAGCTGAACAAATTGTAGGTAGCATTGATGACGATGGTTATCTGCGTCGCGAGCTGTCTTCCATTTCCGATGACCTTGCTTTTCGCCAGAATGTAATGGCCTCCGAAGAAGAGATAGAAAATATCATTAAACAAATTCAGCAATTTGATCCACCAGGTATATGTGCAAGAGATTTACAGGAGTGCCTTTTATTACAATTAAAGCGTCAATACCTGGAGGGCCATAAAGATGTATCGATGGCCATGCAGGTGCTTGAAAAGTATTTTGAAGAATTTACCAAAAAACACTACGAGAAAATTCAAAGAGGCCTTAGCCTTACAGACGAAGATTTAAAAGACGTTATTTCTGCCATTATACGCCTTAACCCTAAGCCGGGCGGCAATATGGGAGAAATAAACAAAGCCGAAAGCTATATAGTACCAGATTTTTTCATTTTTAACAATAACGGCAAATTAGAATTAACGCTTAACTCACGTAACGCCCCGGATCTCCGCATCAGCGAGGGTTACCGGGACATGCTGAAAGATTACGACAAAGGTAGCAAAAAAGATAAGCGCCAAAAAGAAGCCGTATTGTTTATTAAGCAGAAAATAGATTCTGCCAAATGGTTCATTGATATGATTAAGCAGCGTCAGCACACTTTGCTTAGCACTATGGAAGCCATTATGAACTATCAGCACGAGTTTTTCTTAACAGGTGATGAGACTAATCTCCGCCCAATGATATTAAAAGACATCGCTGAAATAACGGGTTTGGATATTTCTACGGTAAGCCGTGTGGCAAACAGCAAATTTGTGCAAACAGAATTTGGTACCTACAGGTTGAAATTTTTCTTTAGCGAATCATTAAGTACAGACAGTGGCGAAGAAGTAAGTACCCGTGAAGTAAAAAAGATTCTGAGCGATTTAATTGAAGGCGAAGAAAAACAAAAGCCATTAAGTGACGAGCGTCTTACAGAACTTTTGCAGGAAAAAGGTTACAACATTGCACGCCGCACAGTGGCTAAATACCGGGAGCAGTTAAACATACCTGTGGCAAGGCTCAGGAAAGAACTGTAGTACCCTTTAAACGTAAAAAAAATTTTAAAAATAGCTATAGAATATTTTGCAGGAATAAATATGGATACACATTTAATTGAGCAAAGGCAGCCTAATTTAATAAGAATTCCGGCAAAAATTATTTCTTATCTCTTTCACCCGCTATTTATACCAACCTATATTTTTATATGGCTGATTATCCGCTTTCCTTATGAGTTTAATATTCCTGAAAGGCCGTTAAAACTTAGAGTATTTACTGTTTTCTGGACGTCAGGTTTTTTTCCCGCTTTTACAGTATTCCTTTTATGGAGGCTAAAGTTTATATCAGGCATCTATTTGAGATATCAAAAAGATAGAATTATACCTTACGTAGCTACAATGTTTTTTTACTGGTGGTTATGGTACTTAAGCCGCAACTTTACAGATCAACCAATAATAGTAAAAAGCTTTTTCTTTGGCATTTTTCTCTCCACTATTGCAGGTCTCATCATTAACAACTTTATTAAAATAAGTATGCATGCCATGGGTGTAGCCGGGGCATGGCTATTTATGATACTGGTATGTTTTCATTACTCTCTTAATTTAGGTCTGGACTTGAGTATTGCAACACTAGTTGCCGGGCTTGTTTGTTCATCAAGACTATCTTTAAGCGAACATTCAGTTGCGGAAATTTATGTAGGTATAGGCGTTGGGATAATTTGCCAGTTACTTGCCATTTACGTTGCATTGTAAACACAAGTCTCATCTTAAAATGGCTCTTTCTGCCTTCTAATTTAAACTTTAAGCTTAGTTTAATTTTGGGAATTTATTCTTCCCAAAACAAGAATTTTTTTGACTGAATTTATTCTAAACATCTCATTTTTAATCAGTTATATTTCTGGCACTTGGATTGAATTTACCTCAACAGGTTTTTCATAGGATATTGGATTAGAAACGGGGCAGCATTTTCATGCAGCCCTTCTTTTTTATAGGGAATTCAGAAGTGTATTTATGACTATTACTTTTTTATAACGTTTATTAATTTTATCTTTACTTCATATTAACTTGGGGGTTAATAAATCATAACAAGGGATAGCATTTTTATGCTGTCCTTTTTTTGTTTCTTCACCTCATCAACCTAATATGCAAAGCCGTTTACTTGTAGATATTTTTCCTCAATAGCATCAATCCTGTCTAAATAAATGCGCAGCAGCACGCCTTACTGGCTTGTTTATACATAAGGCATAATTATTTCAATACTCTCGTTTATGTGCAAATTTTCCTATAAAGCTGCAGGTAAATTCAATGGATACTAATAATGATGTTGTAATAAGCATACCCAAACGGCAGGTAAAACGATTGCTTAACGATGCAGAAAAGACAGCCAAAGCTGTAAACCTTGTTTATGTAAGTGATACACAGCCGGGAATACATCGCATCACAAGAAATAACGTGGTCGACTACGTATTAAATAACAGAAAAGTAAGGGATAAGGAGCTGCTAAACCGCATTAAATCATTAGTAATTCCGCCGGCGTGGGAGCAGGTGTGGATTTGCAACTTACCCAACGGCCACTTACAGGTAACGGGCTTTGATATAAAAAACCGAAAACAATACCGCTATCATCCCTTGTGGAATGCACTGCGTAATCAAACAAAATTCTTTCGCTTATACGATTTCGGAGAAGCCCTTCCGTCCATCAGGTTACAGATAGAAAAACATCTGTCTTTGCCCGGGTTGCCCGTTGAAAAAGTATTGGCAGTTATTGTCAGCCTTATGGAAAGAACAAATATTAGAATAGGTAACAACATGTACGAAAAATTGTATGGTTCTTATGGCCTTACCACATTAAAAGACAAACATGTTAAAATAAATGGCAGCTCAATGCGATTTGTTTTTAAAGGCAAAAAAGGAATAGAGCATAAAATTAATCTCACTAGCAAACGGCTTTCCAAAATTATACGCCAATGCAGAGACATACCAGGCAAAGAATTATTTCAGTATTACGACGAGAATGGCAATCACAAGAGTATTGACTCCGGCATGGTAAACAATTACATAAAAGAAATAAGCGGAGGTGAATTTACCGCCAAGGATTTTCGCACCTGGGCAGGAAGCGTGTATGCATTGCTTGCCTTTAAGGAATTGGGATTTTTTGAAACAGAGTCCGAAGCAAAGAAAAAAATAGTGCAGGCGTTAGACAATGTATCCTCTTTACTCGGCAATACCCGGACGGTTTGCAAAAAATATTATGTTCACCCGGCTATACTTTCTATGTATGAAAGCAAAGCCCTTGAGAAATATATCAGCCAACTTGATGAAATTGAAAAAGATGATAATATATCAGGCCTTACCGGCGAAGAAAAAGTATTAATGGAAATATTAGTAGCCAATAAAGCCATTATTCTATAAAATGGCACAAATTTTTTATTTGCTAAAAGGCAAGCTCACGTTTAAATGTTATTGATTATGGAGAACATTATTTTTTTGAGGGTTGATGAAGAAGTTTGCATGGCGTGCTTTACCATTCTTGACCATCCCGTTCACCTGATGGCTCATGTTCAATTTGAAGATGGTTATGAAAATATCTTTTTTAACGATGTGGAAACCGGGAATTGGATTGAACAGGACTTAGGTTTTACCAGCCTGGCAGAAGAAACCGGCAAAAGACTTATGTCGCATTTCAGACACATTTTTGACGAATACAAGCCCCTTTCATGGATGTATCCCGAATCAAAAAAGTATTCATTTGGATATCACAAGTACTTATCCGGCGATTATGAAGTATACGAGATTTACCATTCTAACCGCAGGCATATGTTTACGGCTGTAAAATCATCCGCAGGCTTATGGCAGATTATTCTTTTTTCTGGGGATACCACCTGGAGTCATCCAAAATCTTATTACGAAGAAATTCCATACATGATAGATTTATGCGCTCTGTAATTGTGCTTCACGGTTTCACATTTCAGTCAATTTTATAATTTAAGCAGCACCGCGATTAAGGCGTTCTTCTCATTCATGACCAGGTATAAATCACAGAATAAATAATTGCGCGGGCATTAAAATTGATGATGTTATAGTCTAAATGCTTGCTATGATACACACTGTGCTTACCCGTAGAGAAAAAAGGCAAATCAGGTATGCTTATACCAAGCTGGAATCCTTAAGAGTTGTTATTGCCGCCGCACGAATAAATATGGAAGCAGTTGCATTACAAATTGGCGACAAACACCTACGGAGAAGTATTCTTACGTTCGTAGCAGAAACATCACCATGTGAGCAGGGAATTAAAAAGCAAATGAGCACGCTGGCAATGGTTTTTCCCTTACACGATCTGCATCCAATGATGAATGAGGATAATGAAACCCTGAATTTTTCAACCCCTTTCGAGTGTGCACTTTACTTTGAAAAAAGAACCACCCAGGCCTTCAGGATACTATTAAATGACTATGAAATTATGCCCGAGATAAGAAATACGTTACAGCAATACCTCAACGAAATGTTGTATGCTTATCTTAAAATAAAACTATTAAACAGTTTCAGTTTTAAAGAACTTTCAGGAGAAAAGAGCTTGTTTTAGCACTGTTGATTATAGATACATTTTCCACAATGCCATTCATAAAATGAGCAATAAAATCCTCAACAGCAATTGTATAGCAGCAACTGGTTTTTAAAATCAGAAAAAATATTTTTTCAGGTAACATTTAAATAAAACAATCTATGAAAAAAGCACCAGCTAAAAAAAGTACAGCACAAAGCGTAGCGAATGGAAACAGCAAATCTTCCGCAAAGCCAAATCAGTCAATGCTTGAAGAATTTTTTATTGATGAGTTAAAGGATATTTACTGGGCAGAAAAACACATCGTTAAAACTTTACCCAAACTGCAGAAAGCCGCAACCTCAGAAGAATTAAAACAAGCTTTTGCCGACCATCTTGAACAAACCAAAGAACATGTAACCAGGCTTGAGCAGGCTTTTGAAATGATGGGTAAAAAAGCCCAGGCAAAAAGATGCGAAGCAATAGAGGGCATTACGAAGGAAGGCGAAAATATTATAGAAGAAACTGATAAAGGCACAGCTACCAGGGACGTAGGTTTAATACTCGCTGCACAAAAAGTAGAACATTATGAAATTTCAACCTATGGTGGTCTTGTTACCCTTGCCAAAACAATGGGACATGATGATGTGGCTGACTTACTGCACACCACTTTAGAAGAAGAAAAAGAAGCTGATGAACTTCTTACCAATGTGGCAGAAAACCATGTTAATTATGAAGCTGAAATCGAGGTTCGTTAACGATAACAAGCCTGTTTCAATTCAGTGAAAAGAAAAATGCCGGAAACTAATAGTAAAAGCCGGGAGCCTTGCCCCGGTTTTTTACTGCATTCTACAAAATAAAAATAAACGATTGCAACTTTTACTAAAAAGTGTTGTTGTTAATATTTCAATATGTTCTTGAGTATTAAAAAACTAATAGTGAAAAATATCCTCATTAATGGCACTATTCTGGCAAAATGGAACCAGTAAAAATTAAAAGATGCCAGGTATAACCTATGTGCTTCAAATTAAATTATCAAACCCTTCTTAAATATGAGTAATGGATTAATCTTTCAATATTTTCATTGGTATTATCCGGCAGATGGAAGTTTATGGAATAAATTAAAAGATGACGTTGAACATCTTGCAAATCTTGGCGTAACAGCAGTCTGGCTACCTCCTGCTTATAAAGGAACTAATGGAAGCAACTCAGTAGGATATGATGCATATGATATTTTTGATCTTGGCGAGTTTGATCAAAAAGGGTCTGTCCGTACAAAATATGGAACAAAAGAACAATATATTGATGCCGTTAATGCTGTGCATGATAAAAAAATAGCTGTGTATGTAGATGTTGTGCTTAACCATATGGGCGGCGCAGATGAAGAAGAAAAAATAATGGTAAGACGTGTTAATCCCGATAACAGGAACGAGTTTACAAGTGAGCCCTTTGAAATAGAAGCTTTTACAAAATTTACTTTCCCTGGAAGAAAAGGCAGGTATTCAGATTTTGTGTGGGATTACCGTTGTTTCTCAGGAACAGATTATGCAAAAAACCTTGATGAATGCGCCATTTTCAGCATATTAAATGAATATGGAGATGGCTGGGAAGAAATGGTGGATGATGAACGCGGCAACTACGACTATCTTATGTTTTCTGATATCGAGTTCAGGAACCAGGCAGTAAGAGAACAGCTTAAATACTGGGGGAAATGGTATTATGAAACCTTGCATTTTGATGGTGTAAGGCTCGATGCTGTAAAGCATATCAGCCACAGATTTTATAATGAATGGCTCGATTATTTGAGGACAGACGTTGAGCACGACTTGTTTTCTGTAGCAGAATTCTGGGCACCTCATAACCTTGAATCAATTTTAAAATATATTGATGCCACAGAAGGTCGTACAAATGTTTTTGATGCACCACTCCAGGAAAAATTTCACGTTGCATCTACCCAGGGCAAAGATTTTAACCTTACAAAAATTTTTGACGATACATTAACTGCTTCAAGGCCCGACCTTTCGGTTACACTGGTTGATACACATGACACGCAACCTTTACAAGCGCTTGAAGCACCCGTAGAAGCATGGTTTAAGCCCCTGGCCTATGCATTAATTCTTTTACGGGAAGCGGGCTATCCATGTGTCTTTTATGCAGACTTATATAGCACAACTTATAACGATAAAGGAAAAGATGGTAATGAATATGAAATTTTTCTACCTGCCTGTGAAAATATGGAAGCCCTTATGAAAGCACGAAAAGAATATGCATTTGGAACACAACGCGACTATTTTGATCATGCTAATTGCATTGGCTGGACAAGAGAAGGTCAGGACGAAGTAAACGGTTCCGGTTGTGCAGTAATTCTTTCCAATGGTGATGATGGCCATAAAAAAATGGAAATAGGCAAGCGTCATGCAGGAAAAACATTTGTGGATCTATTGAAAAAAAATGATGCAGAAATTAAAATTGATAGAGAAGGCTGGGCAGAGTTTTTAGTAAAAGGTGGCACGGTGAGCGTATGGATTGAAAAGAAATAATGGGCATTTTATAAAACTGATTGCGTTAAAACATGAAAAACACGTAATAGCTTTATATATTTATAGTCCTTACGGGAAATATCTAACTCGAATATTAACCTTTTGAAAAACCCTTTACGTGAACTTATGAACCTCAAAGTTGCAGAACGCATAAGGATTGGTTACATGACGGCCGTAATAGTGTTATTTATTGCCTTCCTCCTTAACTTTTATACATCAAGGCAACTTATAGACCAGGCTAATAAGGTCAATCATACCACAGATGTTTTAAATAACCTCGAATTTCTAATCTCTTATATTAAGGATGGGGAGACAGGTGTACGTGGCTATCTTCTTGTAAATGACGAGATTTTTCTTAAGCCTTATTATGATAGTCACGCAAACGCAGATTCTGTTTTAAGAACCTTAAAATATTTAACTGCAGGCGATGATCTGCAACAATTACGGTTAGATTCTATCAAGACACTCATTAATCGCAGGTATGCCTTATTGGCTTATGGTATTAATGCATTTAGGGAAAATAATCATATAGTACCCGATAGCGTAAAATCGAAAGCGTATGAAGGTCTTGCAATAATGGATTCAATAAGAGCAATTGTAAAAGGAATGCAATTGAGAGAAACGGTAATTATGCAGACACCTTCAAAAAAAATAGGTTCTTACTCATCTATTTTAAGGGTAATTAATACTACATCGCTAGTAATCGCCATTTTTATTGCCATCTATTCTATCATTACCTATAACAGGGAAAATAAACTGAAAGAAGAAGCCAATAAAAAAGCAGACGATTACAGGATGGAACTGGAAACGAGAGTAGAACAGCTTAATAGACTTAATAAAGAACTGATAGAGCTAAAAAGTATGGAGAAGTTTACTTCTACAGGCCGTATTGCACGCACCATTGCACATGAAGTACGCAATCCTCTAACCAATATCAGCCTCGCATCAGAACAGTTAAAAAACGAAATACCTGTCAATGAAGAAACGTCTATTCTGCTAGGAATGATCGAAAGAAATTCTGGCCGCATAAATCAACTTATTACAGAGCTTCTTAACTCTACAAAATTTGCACAGTTAGAATATTCAAAAGTATCTATAAATACTATATTGGATGATGCGCTTAACCTTGCCAAAGACAGGTTCGATTTAAACGGTATTAAACTAATAAAGAACTATACAAACGATATCTGTGATATAACTGTGGATGTAGAAAAAATAAAGATTGCTTTTCTGAATATTATTGTTAATGCTATTGAAGCTGTTGAACCAGGGAAAGGCCTTATAAGAATAACAACCATCAACGACAGGAACGAGTGTATAGTTACTATTTCAGATAATGGCAAGGGAATGAATGATGAAACGCTTTCCAGGCTTTTTGAACCTTATTTTACAAATAAACAAAAGGGTACGGGTCTCGGGCTTACACATACGCAAAACATTATACTTAACCACAAAGGCAGTATTTTAGTAGAAAGCACTTTAAACAAAGGAACCACATTTACAATAACACTTTATTTTGACTAGATATTATTAGGTAGAGTTTATTCAGCTTTTATACCAGTCTTGTATTGATATTGCTGCAACATTTTAATAGTAGAATAAACAATAAACAACAGTGCACTGAATGAGAAAGTGAATGCCCAAACCTGTAAGTTGTGTTGAGGTATTAAAATATGTTTTGCTGAGGACTTTAATAAATCAACCGGGTCTGTAACAATATCCCAGCTATTATAACGCAGATACCTTCCAATATAAACGCCATAAGCACAGGCAGTAATAAAAATTATGCTCCAGCATTTAATCCAAAAAGGTTTTAAATGTTTTGCAAGAAACTGTTCAACCTGCATTAACGATACAAATCCCAGTATTAAACCGTTCCACGCGCCTGATATTACCAGCAACAAGTCGTACCAGTATGGAATTGGTGGTCTTTGTTCAAAATGAAAAACATCTGTTACAAGATATGGTGCATTAGGAAAAAAAGATAACCAGCATCCAATAACAAAAAGACTCTTAAAATTAATTTTTTCAAACCTTTGCAATCTCCTGCTGAATAAAAGCGGCACCATTGCAAGAAAAAGATTCCACGGGTAAAACAGGTAAGCCGTACTTCTTGTATAAATAACTCTTGCTGCCAATAATAACAAAGTAAACGATACTGAAAGCAATAGAATTTTTTCAACCGCATTCAGGCTTTGCAGTTTTCTTTCTTTTTTACTTTCCCTGCTCTCCTTCTTCAAGAACATTCTTTTCATAACAAATTCATTTTAGGTAAAAAAATAAAGCAGGCAATCGCTATACTTATAATAGAGGCAAATAGCACAGCCGCGGCAGAAACGTCTTTTATTATTTTAATAACAGGGTGATATTCTTTATGCACAAGATCACAAAGTTTCTCGATAGCGCTGTTTACCATTTCAAGAGACAATACGGCACCGATGCATAAAAGCAATGCGAGCCATTCTGTAACCGATACCCCCAAACAAATAGCCAAAACGATTACTAAAATGGCTGCGCAAAGCTGTATCTTACCATTTCTCTCATGCAGAAAAAAATACCATAGGCCTTCAAACGCATTTTTAAAAGCTGCTAAAATTTTTTGTTGTTTCATGCGAACATTGGTTTGTCTTATAAACTTATGTAACAGCATTCATAGCATCGGACAAAAACGGGGTGAAGTTTTCATATAACGGCAATAATTTTTTACTATGCAGTGTGCTGACCTGTAGAAACGATGTATTCTTCATTAATTTCAAACCTTAGCTTGCCAATCGTTTTTTCAAACTTAATATGCATTTTAGTACAATATTTTTTAAAATCAACATGGCCTGCTTTAAATAATTTTTTATGTGCCATCCATATTACTAAAGAGGTTGAAAAATAAAAGTATTTATAGCAACAGAAAGAAACATTCCTCGCAAATACACTTTTCATTTTAAAAATCTCACTAAACCTTTCCTGCTGAAATTTAATATGTGGTGCCTCGTCAATCAATATATCCGTACAAATTTCTTTTAATAGTTTGCATTGTGTTGCGTCTTTTAATGCCTGGTAAAAAATCTGTGCGGCATTTTCAATCGTTATTACTGCAAGCGTCCACAATTCCATACTTGTATTAAACCCTCTTATTTTTCTAAAGAGCGAATCTCCCCAATCTTTTTTAATTCGTGCCTGCCCGATGATATCAAGATACCTTCCCAGGTTATTGCCATGTTTTTGTTCTTCTTTTATAAATAGCTCCATCGTTTTTACATAATGCAAATCACCTGTTTTCGTTGCGTATTTGCTGCATGCCTTAAGTAGATTTTTACCATCTGATGTTTCTCCCAGCTGCCAGGCCTGCAAAGATTTTAAAATTCTTTTTATTTCAGCCTGGCTAATACCGGGAGGCTGGTTCCAGTTGATACGTTCCATTTCAAGATTATTTTTGAAATAGCAGAACCATTGTTTTGTAGTGCTCATAGTGTATATTTTTTAGTTTTTAAAGTGTAAAGGATTTGTAGGTTTAAAAGTGTTGCCGGTTACTTTACCGTTAGCCGGCAACAACTTTTTAAGTTTCCCCGGGATACTGGATTCACTGCATCTAAAGTGCTTTTTGTTTTATGCAGTTTCGTTCGTCACTGTTTTAAAGGAAGGGTTATACCAGTTTATCTTTCTGCTTGCAAACATGATAAGCGCAAGTATGATAAACAGGCCAATACTTCCTATCAATAGTGCGGTATCTTCAAGACTTATCAATACAAAAATGAAAGCATACAGGGCTGATAATACCAATGTAAATACCAGGGCTGTTTTCCATTTTTTAAAATGACTCTGCACATAAAATGTGATTAGCAGAACAGTTGCGCCGGCAGCAATAATGTATGCATTATCAAACAGGATAAATTCACTAATGGAAAGCAGCAACGTATAAAATATAACAAGCGCAAAACCTACAAGAATATACTGCATAGGATGCACCGGTTTGTTCTGCATTAGCTCCACAATAAAAAATAAAGCGAAGCTTAGCCCTATAATAAGAATGGCATATTTGGCGCTACGCATGGTTTTCGCGTATTGGTCAGCAGGTTGCACCATGCTAACGCCAAATGACAAATCTTTTTTGTTGCCGATGCCATTCAATAGAAGGGTTGAAAAAGGGAGGTTGGCCTGGTTAAATTTCCAGGTAGCAGTAAAACCGTTCGGTGATATTTTATAATCAGCAGGCAGTCTGTAACCATCAAAAGACGGGCTTGCCCAGGATGATTGTAAGGTAAAGGAACTATTAGCGCTAAGCGGCATAAAATGTAATTGTTCACTTCCTCTTATTTTAAGATTAGCGCTAAACCTTAAAGGTTGCGCAAAATTTTCAGGCACTAATGCTATAGAAGCAGATAAGCCTGTTGAATCAATCTCACTGGAAGGAAGCCCTGGTGATAAATCATAATTAACATTATTGAAGTTGATGGCAAGTCTCTCTTCTATCCCTTTAAAATCTTTCACACCAACACATATCCTTGCTTCATCCAGTTTAAGATTCTTTATATCAATATCCTTTGTCAGGTTAATTTTAAAGAAGCCATCCACATTAACTGCACTGCGATACAGAAGAACTTTATAAATAGAGCGTGCTCTTTCTACAGCATTTATCTGACCGTTTACTTTAAGTTCTTCGGGTAACAGAATAACATTTTTCTTTTGCCCCGTAGCTACATTTTCATACGGAATTACGATATAGGGCCCGGAAATAGTTTGTTCACTTGCCCATTTACTGCTTACTTCTTTTACTACTTCCTCCTGCCTTTGCTGCCTTTCCTGTACAAGGTTCTGAATAAATACTGTCGGAATAAGCATTACTAAAATCAATGCGCCTGTAATGCCTGCTTTAGTTAGAATCCTGTTTCCGGCGTTTACAGGCTTGGGATGATAATTGGTTTCCATATTTATGTTTGTTTGAGTCGAAGAAATTTCCTGTCCAGGTGTGTTGCTTTGAAGGGTGTCTTCAAACGGAAAGAAAAACTTATTTAAGGGTTTAAGGTTAATACCTACTGCAATGGCACTAATTGCAAAAAGCAGCAGAGATGCAATACATAACGTTCTTAAAAATTCACCTGGCTCATCGTTTCTAACCAGGCACAGGAATAAACTAATCAAGGCGCCATATATAAATGAGATCAAAATATTTTCTACAAGCAATACCTGCACAGGATATGCCGTCCCAGCAATTTTTTTAAGGGTTAACCTGTGCACCACAAGAACAGGCAAGCTGGCAGTAATAGAAACAGGTAATGCTAAAATCGCTATTGCCGGCACTATAATAATTGAGGTAAACGTTGCTGCTACAATAGC
>Ga0105237_10006780_pt1 | contig 12632 bp, 9 predicted proteins | sample KBSC24metaG_FD_81520 | JGI IMG/M metagenome (GOLD analysis project Ga0105237, IMG submission 81520) | Corn rhizosphere microbial communities from Kellogg Biological Station, Michigan, USA - KBS C2-4 metaG | ecosystem: Host-associated > Plants > Roots > Rhizosphere > Soil | place: Michigan, USA...
ATTGGCTTAAATCGCTTTGTTATGGTCAAATAATTATGCATTTGGTCAGAAGTCATAGCGGTAAGGCTCTGTAATTCCTCCAATGATAAGCTTTGCGCGCGGCACACCATACCTGCGAAAAGCAATACAATAACAAACAGATATCTTTTTATCATATCATTACAAATTAACCATCCCAAACTTTTTCATTCGCCTGGATGATAACTTCTTACAGCATGTTTCAGTACATCTGCTTTATAAAACAGAATATCCTTAAAATGCCCGTTAATATAGCCCTCAGCCTGATCAGTAAAATGCATAGATGACGGATCGAATGACTCGCCGCCTGTGATAATACTTTTAGCCTTCAGACGCGGACCAAATTCTACAGCCGCAATAAAACTATTGCCGCTGTAGCCATACAGTTTTTGCGTGTTTACGCTCTTGCTTTGATAGGATGGCAGCTGTCCAAACTGCGATCCCACCAATGCTACTGGCAAGCTGGGTAGTTTATCGTCAAATGTTATGCCATCTGCCGGTCTTTGATAGCGATTTATTTCGCCCCACTCTATTTTCCACGTTCCATAGCGTTTTTCGAGGGCTTTTAGCGACTCGCTAAAAATTTCCAATTGCTTCTGCGGACTTATTTTTTTGAGCATTTGCGCGAAACGCTCTGTCTGATAGGTAGATTCTTCCACAGTTTGCGCATGAGGCAACTCATCGATCATTCTTGTCCCCCACTCTACGGCAATAGTTGTGGCTACCGACTCTTCTGCTGAGCGGCGGTCCCAGTTCTTCATTATACCGATTGGCTCCGCAAGTGTTTCTTTGATTGAATCATTGGTGGATTCATAAGCATTAAACAATGGCGGCAGCACATCATCAAACATAGCCAGGTAATGATCGTAGCCTTTCGCGATCAATTCGTCGAGAGACACATTTTTGGCGTTGCTGAATAATCTGAGGGCGTTTACACCGCGATAGTTTTGTCCATCTGTTGCCATGTATGCCTGATACTTGTTTTTGTCCGGACTGCCTGATCCGGAGCAGGTATATGGTGTAGAGTTGCAATTCTCTATCCATCCTGTGGCAGGATCATAAACATGTACAATTTCGTTTAGCAAATGAGTTCCATGCCATTCGGTTGCCGAAGTAGTACCATCTACCGGCAAGGTCCAATCCAGTTTAGGATCACGTTTTGGCATAAAGTTGCCATTCCAGAATGCAATGTGGCCCTTATCATCAGCATATACAGTGTTATTACTGCCGTTGGACACAAGTTGCATGGCTTTTTTATATTCCTCAAAATTGCGGGACTTCGTAATCAGCCATGATTCAAGCAGGGCTTTATAAGACCGGTTGTTCGACCGCAATGCCAGCCATTTACCATTGCGACTGCCTAAAACCGGGCCATGGTAAGTGTAATACCCGGTTACGGTACGTTGTTCCGTTTTATCTCCGTTTTTGATTTTGATTGTTAGTTGCCGTGTTATAACAGGTTTTAGGCTACCATTATATTCGTAATACCATTTACCGCCTTTTTTAACCACTTTCTCGGCATACAAATCAGCCACATCGGCATTACTGGTCGTATGCATCCAGCCGCAATGCGGGTTAAAGCCCTGGTAAACAAAAAAGTTACCCCAGGTAGCGGCGCCATACACATTCAGGCCCTCGTCACTAACAACATGTACCTCATCTCTGAAATAAAAAGGCACATGCGGATTAATATACAACATAGCATGACCAGATACCGTACGGGATGGAGCCAAAGCAAATCCATTAGACCCTGTTTCCCTGTCGGTAATAATATCCTCTGTAGAATGCGAATTTGATATACTACCCAGGCCCTCCGGTCCATTGCCATAAAAACGGGCAGTTTCATTTATGTTGATGCCCCCTGTTTGTGTGGCAGAAACACTACCATCAGTAAACATTAAAGCATACCAGGGTTCGAAATGATCGAAAACTGCGGGTTTTACCTCAGGATGCTTGTATAGGTAATAATTTATGCCATCGGCAAATGCATTCATGAGTTTTTTAAACCATAACGGGCTTGCTTTGTAGTCCCTTATTGCTTCCGCGGTATCGGCAATTAGTTGTAATTGGATATCGGCATATAATTTACTATCACCCCCTATTTCAGATTGTTTGCCCAATTGATAGGCGTAGTTACGTTCTATTCCTTTGAAGTTTTCCTCGCTTTCGGCATACATTAATCCAAAAACAGCATCGGCATCTGTTTTTCCGTAGATGTGTGGTATCCCCCAATTATCGCGAACAATGGTTACTGCCTTTGCCCTAGCTTTAAACCGGATTATCTCCGCTTTCGTAAAGCACTGAGCATCAAATCCAAAAGACAAACAAAACAGAAGAGCCGTTAGTATTTTTTTCATTTTTTTAGACCGCAGTAACAAGCAAATATAAATTTACATCTAAAGCCTGTTTTTTTGACATAATTGGTTACAATTGTACCAATAACATTTATTTTTCATTATGGAATAAAATTTATGTTTACCTGAGCACAATTTTTATCCCAAACAATTGTTCATTAATATTGAAAAATATATCAATCTTTTGAAAACAAAACCCTCAAACGATTGATATACAATGTATAAATAATTCAACCGGCTTAAAACAAAAAGTGGGCTCCATTTGATAAAACAAGATCGTAAACCGATCATATAAGAGCTTGGATCAATATTCAAATATTATCTGAGATTTAGTTGAATCAATATCATTGAGAGTGATATTGAGGTGCGTTCCGGGGTGAGATACGGAACGCATTTTTATTTTGGCGGCACCACCGCCCGCATGGAATAATATTCATAGCGATTAATACTTGTCGCCGGATCATTCTTAATCAGATCTTTCAACTGTTCCTCAGTACTCACATCAATCACCCCTATGCCATAAACTTCTTTTGGATCCATTACCGGGCCAAACACTACCACATGCCCCTTATTCATCAGGTCAGTCCAATATGCAACGTGTTGTAGCATAATCGCCCGCTCTTCCTCCGTCATATCCTGTGCAAAAGTTGGCCGGCATGGGTTTAGTTTTAGAAAATAATAAGGCATGACTTTTATAATTGGTTACTATCAAAGATAACACTCTGCCCGGATGCCTGAAAAGTTAAAAAATGTTAATCATTTCTTAACTAAGTACAATGGAGGTATTTTTAGGCTTTCATAACAGTTCTCCTGTCCAGGAATGAAACCGGTGTTGTTTGAGGCTGCACCGGTTTTCGTTTATTCCAACTAAGCTATCGGTAAAAAATATTAATCATTTTTATCTGTATATTTTAATGTCTATTTAATAGATAGATTTTGTATATATAATTTTTTTATTTTAGTTTTGACGCATAACCTTAATACATAAAATATGTACAACATCTATAAACCCGCTCTCGCCCTGTTACTTGTTATTTCAACATACGTACTACCACAGAGCGCCGTGGCCGATGTAATAACAGATTGGAACCTGATTACCGTAAAAGCAACTAAGACTGCTAAATACAATAGCAATTTAAGCAGCCGTATTGAAGCTATTGAAGCAATTGCTGTTTATGATGCTGTAAATTCGATCAAAAATATTGGTACACCTTATCATTTTTATGCACCTCCGGGCCATCCTGCATCAGCGCAGGCAGCATCAGCACAGGCTGCACATGATGTTTTGGTAAATTATTTTCCGGGTCAGAAAGCTCACATAGATTCGGCCCTGGCAATTAGTTTAGACCAGGTGACTGATGGCCCTGTTGATGCCGGCAAGGCTGTTGGCGCTGCATCTGCAACTGATATTATAGCCTTGCGCGTAAATGATGGGGCCGACCCTAATATGGGCTATCCCGGGCCAGCCAAACCCGGCGTTGGTGAATATCGCCCCACCCCAGCAGGATTTATTCCTGGCATTAACCAGCAATGGGGAAAGGTTAAGCCATTCCTTTTAAATTCAAGCACACAATTTCGTCCGGCAGCTCCGCCTGCGATCGGTTCAAATGAATTTAGAAAAGCCCTGGCATTAGTTGAAGAATTAGGCTCTTCAAGCAGCACAAAACGTACAGGTGATCAAACCCACATCGCTCAATTTTACAAACAGGATGCGGAGTTAACTGTAAACGAAGCAGCCCGGGCCCTGGCATTGCAACATAAAACATCGCTTGAAACAAATGCGCTTATTTTTGTATTAGCAGATATTGCAGAGGCAGATGCCCGTATTGCCATTTGGGACGGTAAATACAATTATTTACTATGGCGGCCTGTTACCGCATTGAACGCCGACACTGATGGTAGTGTAAACAACAACTATACAAAGTGGAAGCCATTGTTAGAGACCCCACCTCATCCATCCTATCCTTGCGGGCACTGCGGTACCGTCACTGCGGGTTTTGAAGTTTTGAAAAAGTTCTTTGGCGATACTAACATCATCGAACTTCACACCACTACCCCGGGTGAACCTGCCAGAACTATTACTTCGCTGACGAATGGTGAAGAAGAAAATGGATGGAGCCGCGTTTATGGAGGTATTCATTACTCATTTGAAAAAGATGCCGCACAAAAACTTGGCGAAAAAGTTGCAGAATATGTTTTAAACAATGGCCCGCGAAAGAAATAATAAATGTTTATAACGATTAATCTTATAAATACGATATTTGATTGAAGACAAACAATTTATAGCCTTTTCCGTAAGAATAAAAAAGTGCCATTATAAACCTAAAAGTTATTTATGATTAAGTATGCTTTCGGGGAGAACGCATGTTATATAAAAATACTCTAATATGCTTAATCAACCTTTATCAAATATATTGAACAGAGAGGGTCAAACTAAAATCGATAAAAATCAATTATTTGATGAACTAAATAATACTTTCATCGATTACCCTAAAGATAAAACCCTGGTAGACCTCTTTTATGAGCAGGTAGACAAGACGCCAAACAATATTGCTCTGATTTTTGAAAACACAGAGCTCACCTATAGCGAACTAAATACAGTAAGCAATCAATTTGCTGATTATTTAAGCCAGACCTACTCCATTAAGCCAGACGAATTGGTTGGCATGATGCTGGACCGCAGCGAGTGGATGATCATCGCTATACTTGGAATATTAAAGGCCGGCGGCGCCTATGTACCGATAGACCCTGATTATCCGCTTGACCGTATTAATTATATCAAGGATGACTGTGCATGCAGGGTGTTTGTTGATTATAATGAATTAGACCGTTTCAGGTCAGCAAAGCACAAATACAACACGCAGAATAAAAAAGGGGGGTTAACATCATCCAACCTTGTCTATTGCATTTACACATCAGGTTCAACCGGTAAACCCAAAGGCGTATTGGTTGAACACCGCAATGTGGTCAACCTGTTATGGTCGCAGAAAGAAGTGTATAAAATAACACCCGATGAACGTGTGCTGCAATTTTCCACCATCACATTTGACCCATCGGCCGAGCAAATATTTATTGCTTTTTTAACCGGCGCAGGTTTAGTTATTATAAATAAGCTTACGCTGCTGGATGTAAAGTCTTTTGAAAGATACATCATAGCTAAAAAGGTAAGTCACATACACGCGGTGCCGACCTATCTGGCAGAATTATCTATAGAGGATATGAGCCAGGTAAAACGTGTAATAACCGGAGGTGAGAGCTGCCTACCCGCACTTGCTGCAAAATGGAACAACCACTGTACTTTCATCAATGAATACGGGCCCACAGAAACCACTATTACCTCGGTTGAATATGTATTCGAAAAGAGCGGAAATCCCTATTCGTTTGTACCAATAGGCCGCCCGGTAGCCAATACACAGATTTATATTCTCGCTGAAAACAAAGAACTAATTCCTTTTGGTGAAATTGGTGAAATTTACATAGGTGGAGACGGCGTAACAAGAGGGTATTTAAACCGGCCGGAGCTGACCGCAGAAAGATTTATAGAAAACCCACATAAACCAGGCGACAGGATATACCGGACAGGCGATATGGGCCGTTGGCTGTCGGACGGCAATATTGAATACCTTGGCCGTATAGACGACCAGGTTAAAATACGTGGCTACCGTATTGAGCTGGACGAGATATCGGCCATATTGGAAAAACATCCAAAAGTAACAGCAGCAGTAGCTGTAGCTCGCATAGTTAATGGGGATGATAAGGAATTAATAGCTTATACTGCAGGAACAGCTGAAATAGCTGAGCTAAATGAGTATTTGAAATTACAGCTCCCCTCATACATGATACCCGCTTATTATGTCAGCCTTGAAACACTACCATTAACCAGCAACGGCAAAATAGACAAGAAGGGGCTTCCACTGCCAACAGAACGCTATCACGAAAAACGGGCAGATTTTACAGAACCCGTTACCGAACTGGAAAAGACACTGGCCGCCATCTGGCAAAAAACACTTCATATTGAACAGATAGGTATTGATGATAATTTTTTCGACCTGGGTGGCACTTCATTAGCAGCAGTAAGAACTATAGGGCAGATTAACGCAGCAACGACATGCGGTTTAAACTCAACTGTTTTATATCAACTGCCTACCATCAGGAACCTGGCCCAAAAAATAGACACCAATAACACAAATGATGTAAACCCCATTATCCTACTAAAAGAAGGTACAGGGTCGCCTCTGTTTATATTTCCACCCTGGAGCAGCTATCCAACTATTTTCAATGAATTTGTTAACAGCTATAATGCTGACAACCCTTTATATGGTATAATTTATACCGAGGATCATGAAAATTTCCCTTATAAAAGTGTGCAGGAATATGTTAAGTTTATTGTAGGCCACATTAAAAAATTGCATCCCGAAGGCCCTTATAACTTAATAGGATACAGCCTTGGCGCAAGAACTATATTTGAAGTAGCCGTACAACTGCAGCAGGCTGGCGACAAATTGGATATGGTAGCTGCTATAAGCCATTTCCCTGCGTATCCTTCAAAGCGCTTATTCTTAAGCAGGAGGATACTTGATGAAATCAGGGTTTTCCAAAAAATAAAGCCAGGCTTAAAATTCAAATACCTATACCTGAGGTTACCGTATTTCATAAAATTAGTCATAAAAGGCAAACAAAATCTTCCGGAAATAGTACTTGAGGTAGAAACCCAAAACCGCATATATGAGATACATGATTTATATGAGACTGATCAAAAGTATAGCGGAGAACTGTTATTGATCTACGAACCTAGTCCGGACGGCGATGCATCAGAGTTCCAGAAGGTCCAGGTTTACCGGAATTCAATATTCAGAAAATTATGGAGCAAGTATATTGACGGGAACATTGTTGAAAAGATCGTTCAAACCAAGCATGTCGATTTCTTTAAACAGCCTGTGGTAAAAGAGGTAACCGGCATCATAGAATCCTACCTGGCCGACAAGAAATAAGGTTTATACTGACAATTAGAATATATCCGTCTGTACAAAGATGGATATATTTGCTGCATGGAACTTCACCTTTTTGATAAACAGGTTTACGCCGACCGAAGAAACACGCTAAAACATAATATTGAAAATGATGGCCTCATCCTTCTACTAGGAAATGAGGACAGCAGTATGAACTACAAAGACAATTGCTATCCCTTTCGCCAGGATAGTAGTTTCCTTTATTACTTCGGGTTGGATGTGCCTTCGCTTGCTGCTGTAATTGATACAGAAACAGGCGATGAGGTAATATTCGGTAATGAATTAACAATAGATGATATTGTGTGGACGGGCACTTTACCTACTGTAAGCGAAATGGCCGGCATGGTTGGTGTTTCACAAACAAAGCCTTATAGTCAAATCATTCATTATGTGCATAAAGCAGTGATTGCTGGCAGAAAAGTGCATATTCTTCCCCCCTACCGACCCGAGAATAAAATAAAGCTGGCCGAATGGTTCAATACAAGTCTTGACGATGTTAAAGATTATGTATCAGTAAAATTGATTAAAGCAGTGATCTCGCAGCGTGTAATAAAAACTCCGCTGGAAATTGCTGAGATGGAAAAGGCTGTTTCGATTAGCGTTGATATGATGTTGAATGTGATCAGGCATGCACGGCCAGGGATGAAGGAATATGAACTAGTGGCCAAAGCACATGAAACCGCTATCGCCAATAATTCACATTTAGGCTATCCTGCTATTATCACTACACACGGGCAGACCCTGCATACTCATTATTATGGCAATACCTTACAGGAAGGGCGCATGGTATTAAGCGACATCGGTGCAGAAAACGAAATGCATTATGGCGGAGACCTTACCCGGACTTTTCCGGTAGGGAAAAGCTTTACCAGCCGCCAGAAAGAATTGTATGAAATAGTGTTAAAGTCAATGGACCATGCCATCAGCATGCTGAAACCGGGAGTAGGGTATAAAGACATCCATCTGGCTGCCTGCCAGAAATTAGCAGAAGGCTTAAAGGAGGTGAACCTCATGAAGGGCGACCCGGCGGAGGCAGTAGCAGCAGGCGCACATGCTATGTTCTTCCAATGCGGGTTGGGCCACATGCTGGGCATGGATACCCACGATATGGAAGATTTGGGTGAGCCATTGGTTGGTTATACCGATACATTGAAAAAAGAGACGCAGCTATTCGGTTTAAAATCTTTGCGCTTAGGTCGCGAGCTGGAAGCCGGCTTTGTATTGACGGTTGAGCCAGGCATCTATATCATACCTGAATTGATCGATCGCTGGCAAGCTGAAAACAAATTTGCTGACTTCATCAATTACGACGTGCTCAACACTTATCGTGATTTTGGCGGTATCCGTATCGAGGATAATTTCCTGATCACTGATACCGGTTCCCATTTATTAGGGAAATATTTGCCTAAATCGTTAAAAGAAATTGAAGAATTGAAAGGGTAAACAAACAAAAACGTCATTGCGATGAACGAAGCAATCTCTAACTGTACAGGGCGAATAGAAAGGTGTAGAACTTGTATAGCCGCTCTGCCAATCGGGGATTGCTTTGTTCCTCGCAATGACGCTTATATTAAACCCTGCCGCATTTTTGCCCTATTTAAAAATGTCAACTTAACAGAAAATAATCGTAAGCTCGATACACTTTGTCGACAATCAAAAAACATCTTGGTCGGGGCTAAAATATAGCGTAATAGTTACACTAAGCCACTTATTAACAAAAATATTTAACTTTTTCTTAACAAAAATGTGAACTTTTGTTACACTATATCGTATAACTAATCGTTAAATTTGTATTCTAAACACACACTACCTAATTTATAAAACAAGAAAGGGGCGTTATTATGATACAGAGATCAGCATTCTACCCTGAACGTCAGTTCCATTTGTTAATTAATTTTAATGATGATGAGCGCAGTTTGGCAGTGTTGCCGGATGAAGCAGGTAAGTTTTTAGTAGTTGATCAGGGCAAAGTACTTGGAGAGCTCGGATTTGACAAACAACTGAACTGTGTATCATGCGACTGTGAGCTTGACGACATGATCATTAGCCAACTACACAAAGGGATCAGAAATCACTATTCTTAATCAGCGGTAAACCCGGAAGAGCGGCAAAAGACATTTTACGGCATCAGCATTATTTATCGATAATACTGATGCTTTTTTTATGCGGTGTGAACTGAGACTTGTCTTGAAATAAACGCATTATCCGCTGCGGCAATCTGTTATATCTTGTTCATCAAAGGTAGATCGGGTTCAGGTTCGCCAGTGTTTTATTATAACCAGAAGGCCATACAGCGGATTAATGCGTTTGATGGGCTTGATTCAATTAATTAAAACAATCAACTCTCAATAACCCAAATACGTAAGCTTGTTTCCGTTCGCTACAACAGCAGTAAATAATTATTACAACTTTTGATACCTGCGTTTTAATATTAATTTTATGCATCACCCTATTATAAAACCTGCATGCATGAAAACAACCCTACCAGCTATTTTAGCTTTCCTTTTGTTTACTTCGGTTAATGTATTTGCTCAAACGGGCAAAGTATACGATAATCTTAGCCTGCCCAGTAAGATCCTGAAAGGCGAACGCAAATATGCAGTTTACCTGCCACCGGATTATGAAACATCCGAAAGAAGTTATCCTGTTTTATATCTACTACATGGCTCGGGCGACGATCAGACTGGCTGGGTACAATTTGGCGAGGTATTACATATCGCTGATAAGGCCATTAATGAAGGGAAAGCTACACCGATGATCATTATCATGCCTGATGGCAATACAGGCCGACGTGGGTATTTTAATGATCCCCGGGGCGACTGGAATTATGAGGATTTCTTTTTTAAAGAACTGGTGCCTTATGTAGAAAAGAAATACCGCATAAAAAATGATAAACGTTATCGTGCCATCGCCGGCTTATCAATGGGTGGCGGTGGCAGTTTTGTATATGCCCTGCACCACCCTGACTTGTTCTCATCGGCTTGCCCTTTGAGCGCATCGACCGGGCCCCTGACAGTTGACGACGCTAAAAAACAATTGATAAGACTTGATCCGAATATCGCCGATTCAACTGTAACCAATTACTATAATCGACATAGTGTTATGGCATTGGTTAATAATATACCCGACGATCAGAAAAAAGCTGTACGCTGGTATATTGACGACGGCGATGATGATTTTTTATATGAAGGCAACTGCCTTGTGCATATTGCCATGCGAAAAAAGGAAATCCCTCATGAATTCCGTGTTCGCGATGGCGGCCACACCTGGACCTACTGGCGGGAGTCGTTACCAGAGGTGCTGGCCTTTGTGTCGCAAGGGTTTCATCAATATTGACGGATAAGATTTACGAAGTTTTTAAAACTTCGTAAATCTTCTATTTCACAATTACAAGCTCACTATGAGTGAGTTCTTTTTCTCGTGTATTTTTATTCAGAAAACCTGGTTTAAGGCGCGATATCCAATAACGCTCGAAAGTTTTCACATGCTGCATTTGCCAGCCTTTGGCTTTTAAGCCATTGATGATATCAGTTTGGGCAAAAAGTAGATATGGCTTTACTGGCTGCGGGCCCGTACCATCTGTGTTGATGTTGGTTAGCGGCTGGTCGAGGTAAAACTCCATGGCAAAAGGCACATCACCGCTTTGGGCAACGGGTAATTTACCCGGGTTGTTTTTGTTGATGTAAAATGCTGCCTGGGTAAGCGCCTGGTAATGTAATAGTGATGGATAAAATGCCAGGTTAAGATAAAGGTTCACAAAAAAAGAAACCAATAAAGTTTGGTAACCAATCCGCCAGAAAGTTTTATTGGTGATTTTTAACGGCAATACAAACCAGGCGACTAGTACTATCAAAAGTATAATGCCTATCAGCACATTGAATGCTTCAGGTTTGAAGAAATAGTTTAATGCAACAACCAGAACAAATAACAAGCCAGCAACAATAAATTGAGTAGTTCGCACTGCCATGATACTTTTTTCGGCACTTAGGCGGTAGAGGTATTGCGCTGTAATGATGGCAAAAAACGGGAATACAATATTCAGATAATGCGGCAATTGAAATTTGGATGCAGAAAATACCAGAAAAGTAAGCAACGAACCGCAGATGCAACACCATTCTTCATTTTGCACATTTTTAATTCCCTTGCGGATGAACTGAAAGACTGAAGCAAACAGCAAAAGCGACCAGGGCAAAAATGCCCACAAAGTAGTATGAACAAAGAAGGCTGGGTCACCGCTGCCTTTGATTGGCCCGGTATTAAAAAAGCGTCCAAACTGGCTGTCCCAAAAAAAGAAACGGATACCCGAAACTCCTGTGTGCCCGAATACGATCTTCTCGGGGTGCAGATCAAATTGCTCGTACAGGCAGTATAACTCTGGCAGAGTAAATAATATGGTCAGCACAATTGCTACCAACGAACGCCAGTGAAAAAGTTGTTTCCACTGTTTGGTAATAATCAGATGTCCGGCAATGGCCCCTCCTATTGGGATTAAGGCGAACATACCCTTGGTCATTATTGAGCAGGCAGCAAAAACGCATCCGGCCAGTAAATGCCAGAAGTTATTTTGATCATAGGCTTTATAAAAATGATAAACGGAAGCTATTACCAATCCCGTTAGGTAAGGCTCAGCCCGTACATCATAATTTGAAATCACAATATGCTGAGCCGTCAGTAGTATCAATGCCGACCAAAGCGCTACTTCTTTGTTGTACAGGATTTTGGCGAACACGTAGGTGTACCATACGCCCATCATCATAAAGAGTATTCCGGGTAACTTATAGGTCCAGGTAGTAATACCAAGCAGGTTGAACGAAAGGGCTGTTACCCAGAAAGGGAAATGGGGTTTATCCAGCCAGTCGGCACCCTGAGCATATAGATTGACATAATCATGTTTCAGCACCATCGTTTTTGCAATGGTGGCATATAAAGTACCATCGGGTCCGATGATTGTAATGAACAATCCGCTGAAATTTACAAAAACGGCTAAGGCGATGAAGATATAGAGCCATTTGAAATTGGTAGCGGTAGTTTGTTCGTTCACGGGGTAAAGGTAATATCGAATAATGAATTTTTTAATAATGATTGTTGAAGTAAACCATACTCATCAATCCATAAAAATATTACACACGTGCTTTATCTTGTTTGAAGTAAATTTCCCTAACTTCAAATCAAAAATCATCAACCATGCAACGTCGTAGTTTTTTATTGAATACTGCCGTAGCGGCAGGTGCATTTACCTTGTTTGGTAAAA
>Ga0105237_10006781_pt1 | contig 12632 bp, 22 predicted proteins | sample KBSC24metaG_FD_81520 | JGI IMG/M metagenome (GOLD analysis project Ga0105237, IMG submission 81520) | Corn rhizosphere microbial communities from Kellogg Biological Station, Michigan, USA - KBS C2-4 metaG | ecosystem: Host-associated > Plants > Roots > Rhizosphere > Soil | place: Michigan, USA...
AGGCACTTTGCCGCCGGACTTGTCCGTTTCCAGCGTCAGTAACAGGCGCAGAGCCTGGCACCGGTTACAAGGCTCTGACCTGGGCAAATGGCAAGATCACGTAAGGGGTGATCATGCTCCTGCCCCTTACACCGCCGACGATTGGTCTACACCATCAGAGATATGCGATTCGTGGCCTGAGATATCATGCCGGCGCGCCGAGATATCGCTGAATGGTTTCATTCACGTTCGCGATGAATGAAACTATTCATACACAGATATCTGTGAATGACACGCGCACAACTCAGGGCATTGTGCCGGCGCGCCGGCAGGAGTACACTCAGAAATGCAATTGCAAGTGAGTGGCCGGCCGTCATTGCTGACGTGCGCCGGATAAAGAGATTTGCAAAAGTAACGTCCCAAAGCGACACCCCAAACCGTCAGCACGGGACGCGAAACACTATCTCTCCGGACGTCAGACATCCCCCAGATGAGCGGCCGGCCACTCCCACATCTCGAAGGGAAACCCGCATGGCAAGTAACGACGTCGCCCCGTCGCAAATGGGCGAAGTGAGCCGCTGGATTGACGGTACGGAGATGCCGCCGGCGGTTAAGGTGATGATGAACATCCTGCTGAACGAAGCCACCATGGACGACAGCGGCAACACCGCCGTGTGGGACATCATGGAGCAGATCTTGCGCGCCGAAGGTGCTGACGCCGTGTTCGCTGCCGCGAACAAGGGTGCCACGTCCGGCAAGGACTTCGTGGGCAAGCCGTTCTATCTGGACGGCGCGGACATCCGGTGGAAGGTGTCGAACGTCAGCCTGTCGAAGGCGGCTTCCGACCCCATGGTGTTCCCGTTCTACGCGCTCTTGGACATCACGAACATGGAGACGGGCGACGTGATGCCGCTGACGTGCGGCGGAGTCACCTTCTGCACCGTGCTGTACCGTCTCAAGTCCGCCGGCTACTTCGACACGCCGGAGTACGCGGAGGGTCAGCCGTTCGTCATCCGCGCGAAGCCGGCCGGCATGGGGGAAGTGCTGATCCCCGAGAAGTACGTCATGCCCAAGATGGCGTCGCAGCGCGCTGCGAAGCCGGCGGATGCCACGTCGAAGTAAGACGACTCCGGCCGCTTCGCAGAGGCGGGTTACCGGCGCTTGCGGCCACGCGGTATATGCGTGGCCGCAGTTGCTTATCCGGCGCAATCCGGATGAGCCGACAACCCCGCTATTGCTCTGTGTTCTCTGTCAAGAATGGGTGGCAGAGCTACAGACAGGCGCGGTTCCCGGACAGCAAGAGCTTCCGTTTGGGGACTAGATGGCGCACTTTGGTGACGCCTATTGGGAGTCGCAAGCCCTTAGGCTGATCAGAGAACTGGACGTAGAATTCTTCTACGGCACAGATCACACCTCACAACCGCATTGGAAAGGCGCAACCGAAGAAGAGTACCTAGCCCTAGGTGAGCAAATCGGGTGGATGGAACTCACCCGCCAGTTGCTCATCAAGCAACAGATGCAAGACCTGTATTGGGACGACGAAGTCGGAGACAGGGAAGCGGCTACGTACCTTTGGGTGCAGCGTGATGAGAACCTGCCAGAATGGTTCTGGGGATATCACGGTGTCTATGCCTAAAACTTCCGCCGAACGTCAGCGGGAGTATCGGGCGCGGAACGCTTCGGCGGTCCGCGCCCGTGAACAATCCCGCAACAAAGAACGTGCCGACTATAAGAACTCTCACAAGAGGCACCGTCGCATGCATAGACCGTTCGTCGGAGTGGACGGAGAAGGCAGGACACTGCCTAACGGTTATCATGCATACTTCATGCTCCGGGCCGGCGGCGCGGTTATTTGGAACCGTCCTTTTGAGCGCCGGCTACGAAGTAAAGACATGCTGGAATTCCTCGCAGATCTGGACCCGGAGTGCGTATACGTCGCATACTTCTTCGACTACGACGCGGCTAAAATCCTCGAAGACTTGCCGTTCCGCGCGCTAGACCGGCTCATCCATCGCGAGACCAGGAAGCGCGAGAAAGGCGGCTTCTTTCCCATCGATTGGGAAGATTTCGAAATCGAATACTTCCCGAAGAAAGAGTTTAAAGTCCGCCGTAAAGGTGGGCAGTGGGTCACCGTCAATGACGTGGGGACGTTCTTTCAGGGCCCCTTTGAGAAGACTATCAAACAGTGGGAGATCGGTACTCCAGAGCAGCAAGTCATCATCGGCAACGGTAAGAAGCTTCGCGGAGAGTTCGCGACCGTAGAAAACAGCGTCATCGATGAATACAATCATCTGGAATGCGTCCTACTCGCAGACCTGATGACACAGTTCCGAGACGTCTGTATCGCTCTCGACTGCGTACCCCGCAAATGGCAGGGGCCGGGGCAACTAGCTGAAAGGCTGATGGAGAAACACGGCATTCCGAAGACGGCAGATCTACCCATCTTCGCGGACATGCCGGCAACCGACTTCGACATGTCCACCTACAGCGTCGGAAGCTTCGGCCGATGCGCGTACTACGGAGGATGGTTCGAAACAACCATGGTGGGCTACACGCCTGCCCCCTCCGTCCAGTGGGACATCAATTCGGCATACCCCGCTGCACTCTTGGAAGTCCCCTGCCTAGAGCACGGGAAGTGGGAACGAGTCAGCGACCGGCGAGATGTACCCGAAACAGAACTCTCAATCTGCTTCGGATCATTCGAGCACAAGGGAGACAAGCGGACAGCGCTAAACGGCTTCTCGGTACGTCGTAAAGACGGCACCGTACACCGGCCAGACTCCGGCATCGGCTGGTATTGGTCATTCGAAATCGCAGCGGCAAGGCATCAGAGGTTCATCAGCTATGACTCATGGGTCTATACAGGGCATTGCGAATGCAAACCCTTCGCCTTCGTCACAGATCTATATGCGGAGCGTAAACGTCTGGGTGAGTCCGCCAGAGGTTACGTTATCAAACTCATGCTCAACTCTCTTTATGGAAAGCTGGTCCAATCTATCGGGAATCCTGTATACAGTAATCCGGTCTGGGGTTCCTTCATTACGGCTTGGGTGCGTACGGTCATCTCCAACGCCATTCATTCACTACCGGCCTGCCTACACCCTAACCCCGATATCCCGTGCGGTTCCGACGTCTACATGGTTGCAACTGACGCCGTCGTCACGCGCGATTATGGCCATGATGGCTTCTTTGACGTGGGGCGCGGATTGGGACAGTATTCCCGTGACGCTCATCCGCACGGGCTGTTCATCATTCAACCCGGTGTATACTTCGACCCGGTCGGAGACAATGAAGACACTGTTTTCAAGACACGCGGAGTCCCAAAGTCTAAGGTTGTGGCACAACGTGCTGACTTCCTTGCGGCATTCGACCGGCTCTGTGTAACCGGTGACCTCACCACATCTGAAGTGCACTTGCCGTTCATACTCATCATCGGCATCAAACAGGCGGTGCACCGTAAGTCCACCAAATCGCTAGGACAGGTCACCCACTACGTGGACCCTGAGACAGGCGATATCGGCCGGCGTACATCCTTCAACTGGACCAGCAAGCGCCGGCCTGATTCGCTGCCGCTCCGTGAGTTCGATGAAGCCGGCAAAGCTCTCCGCATCCGGACCCTGCCATACTATGGACGCGAAGACAGGCACGGCGTAGACTCCCCCACGGGAAACGTGATACAGACAGTGCCATACTCGAAGGATATCGGCGGCTTGCAGCGCAACGCGCGCATGCGACTGGACTTCGATAATCAACCGGACTGGATTGGAGTGGTCTAGATGGTGTGGTGTCTCATTGGTCTGTGCTTCGGGCTGTTCGGCGGTATCCCTCTGGGATATCTGGGCTCCGGGATAAGGGCTGAGTGGCGACGGGATGAGTTCGAACAGGCCACCGTGGAATACGCGTACGTGAACGAAGACGGCCGTTCCTACACGCTCCGAAACCCGTTCGACGACTACCGGCAGAAGCCGCAAGTGTGGGGCGTTGTACAGGAGATGACGGGGCACGCTCCACTGACACGGCGTATCAAGGTGTTGGATTCGTGGAAGCCGTACAAGCCCTGATGTTGTAACAGATTTCTGGTCCAAAGGTCATACGTCCGATAGACTTAGTCTTACGGATGGTGCCAATGGACGTGTGCCGCCCCGTTGCGACCGGGCATTGCGTACCGAAGGGTTACGCAATGCCCGGTCGCTTTTCGCATATCTGGAGTCCCTAGATGCCAACACGTCGGATATTCGAACTCATGATTGTGACGGGCGTACTTCTCCGCCCCGCATTCGGAGTCACACTCCTGTGGGCGCGCCGTACGCTGTCCACTCAACCTCAGGGTGCGGTCACGCACGCTATCGCGGAAGTTGTGGTGAACGTGCTCTAATGGCTAATGCAACGATGACCCCCGGGGCCACATCTGGCGTTGCTGCCGGAAAGCCTCAGCCGCAGACCACTGTGGAGCCGGCCGGCGGACCGTTCGTCCGGCACACTCAGCAGGGCCGGCGGTCTATGTACGTTCAGCAGACCAGCTTTGGCGGTATCATCACGAACCCCATGGTTGCGTCTCCGGGTTACAACCGTGGCTATCGCGTCAAGACGACATTCGCCACGGGCGGCGGTACCGGTGGCGTCATCTCGGCCGGCGCCGGTGGGCAGGATGCCCCGTACTCGTTCTATCAGCTGGTCCAGATGAAGGATGCGTTCGGAACGCCCCTTCTCACCGGTCCGGGCTATGAGATGTGCAAGCTGGTTCCGATGTTCTCCGGCCAGTTCGGCACTGACGAAACGCAGGATGTGCAGAACCTTCCTTCGTGGACTGGTCTCACTGCCGCATCCGGGGCCGGTACTTTCCAGACGTATTTCCCCTTCGAATTCGCGAAGGCGTACGGCGTCATCTCGGGTGCCAACGCGTCGCTTCTGCCGACGCTTCAGCTCAACAACGCTGCCGCATCCACCATCTTTTCCACGGCTCCGAGCGTGCTGCCGACGCCTTCGACTCAGGTGGACGCTGACTTCTATTGGCTTCCCGAAGGCGTGGCGGTGGAGCCGCCCGGCATCGGAACCACGTGTCAGTATGTGTATCAGCCGTGTAACCCGGTGATTCCGTCGAACGGTTCGCTCACCATTCAGTTGCCGCGTCTGGGCGGATACCTCACGGTCATCATCCTGGAGTTGCGCGACGCGAACGGCGCGCGCGTAGACGCGTGGCCGGCACGTCCCCGTATCTACGTGGACGGCGTCCCCCTCGTGGACTCTGACATCAGTACCGTCTTCGATGACATGGCTATCGGGATGCAGATTGGCGGAGGTGTCGCCGGCAGCGTTACGACGCCTTCGGTTCCGCAGACTCCGCGCCCCCCGGGGGTCATCGCCTTCTCTCGCAAGCTCGGTCTGGCACAGCGCCACTTCGGACTTCTCGACACCGGCGAAGAGTTCCTGTCCACGAACCCGGGCACTCAGATTGAGATTGCCGGTAACCCGTGGGGAACCATCTCGGCCGGACCGGCGACGCTCAACGCGATCGTTGGGCAGGTTGTGCCGTCCGGTGCGCTGATCCAGGGACTTCCGGAGGTCTGAGACATGGCCGGCCTGAACCTGAACATGGGGATTCGCGGAAGCGCGTCATACAGTCCGATGACGCCGGCTTCCGCGTCCACTCCGTCCGCCAATTCGTCAATCTCTCAGATGGCTTACGGCATCAATGGGAGCGGCGCGGATGATGAGCGGAAGGTGGCCGGTTACGGCACCGTGGGTGTCGGTATCGCGTCTCTTGCTGCTCTCGTCTTCATCTGGTATTCGCTTCCGAGGTAAGGAACGGAGGGTCTTTCATGAAGCTCGGATTCGGTTCGGGTGTCGTCGCCGGCGTCGCAGTCGTCTGGGCATGGCACCATTGGGTCAAGCCTCTGCCGGGAGGTAAGTAGGATGTTCCGTCCAACTAGCTTGTTCGCTCTCGCCGGCGCTGTGGTGTTCGGCATCATCATTGCCGACGCGCTCACGCACCCGGCAGGGGTGACCGCCATCACCAATGGCGTTGTCGCCGGCGAGAAGATCAGCGCTAACGCGCTTCTCGGCCAGACCACGAACTAAGGACACGGCATGCGCTTTACCGCGATGGGTCCCACGGACAACACTAGGCATCTCGGCTCTGCCTTGACTCCGCCAATGTCCCGCCATTCCCTCACGGTTTCGCGCGGAATGGTGTGCGGGAATCCTGGCAACCGCTGGATTCCCGCCCCTCCGCCGGCGGCCGTGCCGCAACACCCTGCCTTCCGTGTGAATCAGGGTGTGTCCCGTTCGTCCGATGCGCCGAACGCTTTCCTTCCGGCCATCTACTACGAAGCCGGCAGCGGCTACGGGCAGCACGAACACGCTCCGGTGTCGCGTATCTCCGACAATCAAATGCCGGTTCCTGCGATGCGTGCCCCGAACGTCATCAAGTCGGACCCGTACCGCGCGCGCAAGGGTGGACAGCGGCAGGTGGTTCAGCCTCAGGTGATTCAGCAGTGGCGCGGAATGTATGGGAACACCGGTGCCTGAAACCACTCCTAAGCCTGCTCCATGGAGCGCGAAGACACTCGGTTTGCCACTCTGGGCATGGATACCGGTCGGAGCCGGCGCGGCCGGATTGGTGTTCATCTGGTATCGCCGGAAGCAGAGTGCAGCGGCGGCAGCATCCAGCGCGGCAAGCGCTCCGACTGCCGGCAGTCAGAACACGGATACATCCGGTCTGGCCACCGACCAGTATGAAGCGCTGTTGGCCCAGATTCGCGACTTGCAGGGGTCGGTATCGGACTTGCCCACGACCGGTCCCACGGGGCCGGCTGGTCCGCCCGGTCCGACTGGACCGCCGGCGAAGCCGACACTGCATTATGCACAGTGGAAGACGACAACGAACAGCCCGATATCTATCAACGGTTTGGCGAACAGGTACCATGCCCAACCGGCTGACATCATCGCGCAGACGAAGCTTTCGGAGCCGTCCGACACGAGTAGCACGAAGTCGAAGTTGTATCAGTACATCAAGTCTGGCAATTGGAATGCGACGCTGCCGGCCGGCTACACCATCTTTGTCCCTTACTACTCCTGACAGGGGTTGGCATGAGTAACCTGATGCGCCGTCTTGCCGGCCCCAATGACGGCCCCGACATGACCACGGTTGGCCGCTACGCGACGCCGGCTGAAGTCCCGAACATCCGGGTAATCGTCACGTCCGATGCTTATCACTACGAAGATATGACACCCATGTATGCCGCTGATGGCGCTCCGATTGCTGCAACCGGCGCCGGTTCGTGGGGTCAACTGTATGCAGCGGGAAGGTTGTACTGATGCTGACACGTGGCCACTTCGCGCACGCCTATACCTCGCGTAAGCCTGCTCACCACATCGGAGCGGGAACGGTGAAGGTGAAGGAAGTCAACGGCATTCCGCAGACGTGGGCTATCTCACGGCCGGCGGCTTCGCCGGCGTCGGACTACAGTGCGCCGCTGTACCTCAGTCCTAGCACGGTCAATCCGCCGCGTCAGAATCACGTTTTGCGTGGCGGTACTTTCAGTCTGGCGATGCCGGGTCAGCGTGTGGAAATGGACCCGTCCGACGTCACCACGTGGCAGCGTAAATACCGCTTCACGTCGTGACATGGACAGGGATACCCAACGCGAATTCCGCAAGCTCGGGACACAACTAGGTCGCGTGGAAGGCGAAGTCAAAGTCTTGCACAACAGAGTCAAAGGCTTGGAACAATCCCGGACGTGGCGTAATACTCAGTTCGCAACCCTCGCGGTTCTCATCGTAAGCGACGTGGCAACACACATCATGAAGTGAGGATGACATGACAGACAACGTGGAGCCGACGCCGGCGGAAGGGCCGACCGGCGAACCGCTGCCGCCCATGGAACTGTCCCCGGAAGTCAAGGCACTACTGGACCAGATGGCCGCGCTGCAAGCGCGCGTGGACATGATGGAAGCCGAACGGCCGGCTCCGCCGAATCTGGTTTCCTCCGCGCTCCGCGACCTCACGGACCACCTGAATGCGCGGGCGGCTCAGTACCCGGGGCAGTTGGACATGTCCGAGATCTGGGATTCCATCAAGACCCTCGCGGAAGACGCGGCCACGCATCCTTCCGAAGTGGCGTCCCTGGTCAAGGAAACCGTTCACGAACTGGCGGACATGCACCCGGGTAAGGAACTGGCCTATCTCCGGGAATTGGCCACGAAGTTTGTGAAGCTCAATCTCAAGGCTCTGGCAGGGATTTAGTGGAGACTCCCGCCACGGGCGGAGACGCGTCGGCGCGGTCTGTCGCAGCACTCTTGTTCATGACAAGTGCGATGACCACGCTTGACGCGTATTCCACGCTCAATTCCTCCCCTTGGACGTCGGAGAACTTCGGCGCGGACCCTGAGAAAGCGGCATCGTGCCGTGAGTATGTCAAGCATTCCGTCGCCTTCTCCACTGTCTACGCGGTGGCGTCAGCGGCAATCGCAAAGAATTGGTGGCCTATCGTCGGCTCCGCCGCGTCGAACGTCTACCTGATATGGCTGTATGAGCGTGCATTGGCACGTGGCGCGGCGGCCGGAACAAGCGGTTGGGCAGGGAAATAGCATGCGTCTTGTCATCGGTATGGCAGTGGGATTGACCGGGTACACCCTGAGTCTTTACGGCTGGATTCTGCTCAAGGGCTATGACGTCTCGTTCGGAGACCTGTTCATGTCCCCTTACTGGCCACCGGTGGCACCCGACGAACGCACGGCCGGAGCGACGTCATGAAGTCCATGGCGGCAGCGTGGCTAACCGCAATCGGTATCTACACGTGGGACCACGCTTTTCACACCACCACGCGCTATCCGACCGGCGCGACGAAGCCGACTGTTGACGTGGGCGGTAAACCGCAAACGGTTAACTACATGCCGATAGTTCCGCCGCAACCTCGGAACCTCGTTCTAGGCTCTCTGATATTCGCTGCACTAGCCGTCGTTTCAGAGGTGAGCGACGGCGGCAGCAAGGTGGCCAGTATCTTCGGGTGGGGCGTTGACTTCGCGTACGCGATGAAGGTTGCGCAGAACGTGTCGTCATTCAACACGGAGAAGTCGCAAGGGAAAAATCCTGTCTGGCCCCGTACTCCGACATTCGGGGCCGGTGGTCAATCGTGGCCACCTTCGCTGACTCCTAACGACACGATATTGCCGAACCGCAAGGGGACGGCGCCGGCCGGAACCGGTGTTCCCACATCCACTACCGGCAGCACTCCGCCCACTCAGACCGGTGGCACGCTGACAGCATGAACAGGAACCGCTATGCCATGGTCTATATTCCGCGAAGGCGGAGGAGACGGCAATGCCGTAGCTTGGGCTAAGCAACTTCTCACGATGATAGGCGCGCCGGTCACCCCCGGAAACACTGAGTTCATCTATCAGTGGGAGAAGGCGGAAGGCGGAGGGGGCAAGTACAACCCTCTTAATCAGGGGCCGGTGCCCGGTCACCCGGAACTCACCACAACCGGGCAGCAATACGGCGGTGGGGCGGCCGACTTCGCTTCCTGGCAGGCAGGCTTGCAGGGTGCGGTGGACTATCTCAACATGCCGTATTACCGAGACGTGCTGTCCAACCTGAAATCAAACAATCCGGTAGCCGCCCGCACGGCGCTGTGGAAGTCTCCATGGGCATCCTCCCACTACGGCTACGGTAAGAACTGGCCCAACGTCCCACTGCCCGGGAATGCCGCTCCAACTCTCGACTTCAGTACCGCAGCGGCAACGGGCACTGACGCGGCGCAGAGTTCGAAGTCTGATCCGACGTGCGCCATAGGGTTCAGTACCTCGGGTATCAAGATTCCGCTAGGCATTTGGAACCCATCCATTGGCGGAGGGGATTACTGTTTCATCTCGAAGTCTGCGGCGCGTGGACTTCTGGGCGGGATCATCCTAGGCGTGGGATTGGGAGTGAGCGCGCTAGGCGTCGCGCTGGTTCTCAAGTACGGGTTCGGTAGCGACGCGATGCAGAGCATTGCGGGTAAGGCGACAGCGCCAATCCGTAAGGGCGGGAGTATCGAAGGGAAGGCGCGTACTCGACTCGCAGCGCGAAGGGAACAGCCGGCGCCATGAGGACTGACTATCTGGACAAGGTTGGCTCTGTTCAGGCTGACGGAGTTTCCGCACCTGTCGTCACGCTAAAACCAGACGTCGGACAGTTCTGGACTCCGCGATTTATCCGCGTCTCCATGGACCCGAACACGTTCCCGCGAAACAACGTGTCACCGTTGCCGCAAGGCTTGTCCTTGGGGACAGTGGTCTGTCAATTGTACCTAGGGAATACCAGCGTGCCCACCACGCAAGGATCGTTGATTGACGTCACCGGTAACGGCTTCGCTGACGTGTCGGGGGTCATCAGCGGATACACACTCCAGTATGGCGACACCATCAGCGCCGTATGGATAGGCGTGGCGCAAGGCACACAGTGCACCATGGAAATAGTGGGGATGTCTTCCGACACGGCTCCGTCGTTTGGCGACTCCACCCCGCTCTTGATGGGCCCCAACTTCCGGCACGAAATTAACGAACCTGACATCACAGTCAATGCAGTGCCATTCAGCTTTCTGAATCCTGGCCAGAACAACAGCGCCATCATCCTTGACCCTGCCGGCTCATCGGCCGGCGTGACCACGTATTTGATGGAACTGAATTGGACGTGGTCAGTCGCCATCGCGAGCAACGGCGGTGGAGACTTCATTGACGGTATCAATCAGGTGATCGCGCACGACTTCGCGAACATCACCAATACCCGAAGTATCAACTTCCGGGGCGGTCTGAACAACGAAGCCCTACGGCTAGGGAACAATGGTCTCTTATGGAAACAAACCGGTACAGCGGCGGCTAATACAGGACGATGCGTCGGGACAGCCGTCATGTGGGGAGCAGGCTTCTACTAAAACTTGTTACAACACTCCACCTGTCTAAATAGTCCGATAAAGCTAGGATGGAAGACATGGACGAAGACGCGGAATCTATCGCAGAAGTCGAAGTTTCCGAGGAAATCGACTTGGGCGAATACATGGACCCGCCGGCGAAGAAGCCTTGCACGGCGTGCGAACGTCTGGCCGGCGTAGTCGGCGCGTTCCTGGGCGCGGCTCTGGTCGCCATCGCTCTTGATCTGGCGACCGGCGGCAAGATCTCCGCCATGATAAACCGCGTCCGGCCACCTCTGGAGTTGGACGAATGAAGCGTTCCGACGCGACCACGGATCAATATCCGATGTACGACCCTGCCAGCTACGACGATGGCGCGCCGTCCGACGATGACGCGTTTTTCAAGTTCGCGGCAGACGTCAACCTGTCGCTTGGCAACATCCATAAAGAGATTGCCGCCGCTAACGCGTTCGCGCGCAATCAGCAGCGGTTGGCCGCACAACCGAACCCCATAACCCTTAGCGGTTCAGCGTCTCTCGTCTCCGGTGGAGTAGGGGTCATCGATTTCGGGACGCCACAAGACGGCCGTGTCTGGACCATCAGGCAACTGATAGCGTCCGGTCAAGGTGTGGAGCAATTCACACCCGGAGTGGTGGAAGCCAACACGGCGGCTTTCACGGCCGGCTCTGCCGGCTCCGTGGGATTGCCGTCCGGACCACCGAACGGTGTTACTCAGTACATCACCGGTTTCACGGTGACGATTGCACCGGCTACCGCTGCCGGCACGTCAACCATCACCCTGAACAACGTGAGCGGCGGACCGCTGACATACACGGTGACACAGTCCACCACGCAAGCTGTGACGTTCTCACAGACTTTCGCGTCCCCTGGTCTGCAAGTCACCGGTACCCCAACGCTGACCATCTCGGCAACGGTGAACGGCGGAACCGGGAACCTCACGCTGTACGGGACGGCATCCACCACACCCGGTTTGGTGAACTGGTATATCGGTCCGCTGATGGCCCAGAACAACACTCCGCTTTGGCGCTGGCAGTCGCCTTCCCTTCCGCGTATCGACACGTTCACAACGAACCTGTTGCAGGTACGTGCACGCGAACACCTTTACGCACTCATCTCCGGCGGCATCATCGGACAGACCATCATCGGAACGGCAGTGTTCCTTGACGAAGCATTCAAGCGTCAAGAGCCGGTGATTCAGTCATGACCGAAGCGCCGGCGGAACAGCCGCATGACAGTGTCGTGATGGATGAAGCGAAGCGGCAGACTGTCATACTCATATTCACCCTGATAGGCACGGCCGGCATCATCGGCTTGACCGCTTTCCAGGGGAACCCGTCGCTATGGCCCCGCATCAAGATGCGCGCCGCTGCACACGTCAAGCGTCTCGGTATCCAGGCCGCTAACTACAGCCTCAGCGTGTCCGATTGGGCGGAACGGCAGTACGAACGCAACCGAGGATAAGAAAGGTACACGTCCATGCGCACCATGTATGACACCACAGAGCCGGCGCTGGTCCCTGCCGACGCACAAGCCATCGGATATTATCCGTACGCTTGGAACGCTGACCTGTCGCATCTCAAAGCGGCCATTGAAGTCCGTATTGTCAACATGGTGGACCACCTGTTGCACGCGGACGACTGCCACGCGATCGACGTCGAAAACGGCGCTGCCAGCATTCAGGATGCCGTCAACTTCGTGGACCAATGGAACCACCTTCACCCGTCCGGCATGCACACGGGGAAC
>Ga0105237_10006782_pt1 | contig 12629 bp, 8 predicted proteins | sample KBSC24metaG_FD_81520 | JGI IMG/M metagenome (GOLD analysis project Ga0105237, IMG submission 81520) | Corn rhizosphere microbial communities from Kellogg Biological Station, Michigan, USA - KBS C2-4 metaG | ecosystem: Host-associated > Plants > Roots > Rhizosphere > Soil | place: Michigan, USA...
ATCACAAGGCCGTCGTCGCAGACCCCCAGGCCGGCGGCATTGTGCCCCCCTCCCCGAACCGAGACGCGCAAACCATTTGCCTTCGCCATCTTCACGGCCGTCATTACATCGGCCACGCCGGTGCACTTGGCGATCAGCCTGGGCTTGCGGTCGATCATCCCGTTGTAGACCTTCCGTGCCTCTTCGTAGCCGGCATCCTGTGGCTCAATCACTGTGCCGCGGAACTGCCCGCGAAAATCGGTAATCGCTTGTTGCAAAAGCATTGCCGTCTCCTCGTTTTCCGGCGATTTCTGATTTTTCGCGCCGGATGAGTCTACTTTGACCGGCGAGGCGTTCTAGAAGCGTTCTGTGGAGGGGATTGCGGCCGTTCCGTCCGCAAGAATCGAGAGTCTTCGGGCGAACGCCAAGGAACCGACTCGCTGGGCAGCCTCCAGACCTCGTTGGAAGCTGGCGCGCGCCGGTTCGGGCTTCCCTTGGGCAGCTAGCAATTCCCCGTGCACTCGATGCAGTTCCGGAACAGCCCATTCCTCGCCGTTTTTGCTGGCGAATGCGAGTCCCGTCGAAAGGCTGGCCAGGGCTTCGCTTGATGAATCAGTGTGTCCTTGCGTTTCGGCCAGCAAGGCGAAATAGTACGGCAACCGGATTTCGGCGTTCAGGCGCCGCATCCCATCCATCCCGTCGCGAAGCTGGGCCAGACCGCCGGATATATCGCCCTGCGCAGCGCCTGCCCAGCCCGTCAGGACGTTGGCCATAGCAAGGTAATATGTGAAGCCGTGGCGATTGCAGAGTTCCACCGCCTCGCGTCCAACTGTGAACGCCGCCCAACTATCTCCTCTGAAAACCTGGAGCATCGCGGCATAATCGAGTGCGATTGCGAGACTAAAAGGGTTTCGGATCTGTTTGGCCGCTGCGATGGCCTCCGTCGCGTGAACATCCGCTTGATCCCCGTCTCCGCGGTGCCAGGCGAGGTGAGCCATGTAAGAGCGACAAAAGACTCCGATGTCCGGTCCGGCGAACAGCTCCAGCACGGATTCGGCGGGGCCCCGGTGTGCCCCGATCGCCGCTGTCATGTGATCCGCCGAAGCCTCCAGTTGACCCAAATGAAAAAGACAGCTTCCGAGTATGAAATTTCCAGCCAGTAACAATTCCGTCGCAGGCTCGCGGTTTGCCAGCACCATAAATTCGAGGCCAAACTCACGAGCTTTCCCCAAATCCCCCCGGACAACATTGAAAACCCATGCGCCACTGAGGATTGCAAAGATGTTACGCTGTTCCAGCCGCCTTGAAAGATCGAGCGCTTTTTCATACGTGTCGCCCACTTCCGGGCTGGAGTAGCCTTCCGTGGTTACCAACGTCGGACCCAGAGTGACCAATAAATCGAGTTCCTGCGTCAGTCTTCGACCTGACTCGGAAAATCCGCGGCAAAGCCCCAGCGCGCGCCGAAGCATGTCCGCCGCTTCACTGTTTGCATAGCGCTGGCGTGCAAAAGCCGCGGCGCGCCGATAGTGCTCGATCGCCTCTTCCGCCATTCCAGCCTGTTCGAAATGCGACGCAATCTGCCCGTTCCAACCCTCGATATCGGCGCCATATACCTCGGCCAGCGCTCGCGCAACGCGCCGATGTAAATAGCGCTGGCGCACCAGGCTCAACTCCGCGAAGGCCACTTCACGCAAACGGTCATGTGTGAAATCGTACTCCGCGGCGCCGCGGCCTTCGATGATGCGTCTTCGGAACAGCTCATCGAGCGACTTGGACACGCTGTCTTCGTCCCAATCCGTGGTTTTTTCAAGTAACTCGAAAGAGAAAGGCCTTCCCACAACGCTCGCGACTCCAGCGAGTTCGTACGAAGCCGCCGAAAGCTGCGCCAACCTGGACACAATCACCGCGTGAACGCGATTACTTTGCAGGCCGGCCCGAACACTTTCCACTACGAATAGCGGGTTACCGCGCGTAGCCTGATAAATGTCTTGCAGATTCCCATCCTCGATGGGTTTAACCGATTCAAGCTGAGCCAATTCAGCAGTTTCCCCGGCATCCAACGGCTCCAGCGGAATTTCCAGGAGTATCCCCAATGTTCGCAGCGCCGCCAGAAATCGGGTAAATGGATGCTCGCGCCCCGTTTCTTCAGCTCTCACGGTCCCGAGAACCAAGACGCCGGCGGCGGTGGAAGAGGTCAACAATGCGGTGAGCCATTCGAACGAGTCGGGATCACACCACTGCATGTCATCGAGAAAAAGCAGAAGGGGCTTGCGGGTCTTTCCGACAGCAGCACTCATCGATTCGTAGAAATGAAGCCGCTGCCAACTCTCTCCGAGTGGACCGGGTTCTTCGATCGTGAGCGATGCCATATCCTGAAGTTGCTCTCGGATCTCCGGCACTAGCCGGGCCAATTCCGCTCGTTGCTGCGGCCTGAGGTTGGTCCAAGCTGCCCGAATCGCGTCGGAACGCAGTAACTCCGCAATGGGGGCGTACGCAAGCTGTCCCTGTCCCGCATAACAGCGGCTGCGGACGGCTGCGTTTCCCTGGCGGACGCAGGACTGAAATAGCTCGTCCGCGAGTCTTGTCTTGCCGATTCCCGGTTCGCCCGAGATGATGGCTACCTGCGGACCGTGCTCCACTGCCGATTGCCACGCGGAAGCCAGCAGATGCCATTCCCTTGTGCGGCCTACCAACGCCCGTACCTTCTGGATTTGTGGAATTGGCCCGGTGGCGTGCGAAGACCTGAAAACGGGCCCGCTAGGAGCGTTCGGCTCGGCTTTCAAAATTCGTTCGAACAGCTCGAGCGTTGCCGTACCGGGTTCCACGCCCATTTCGCGACGCAACACACGCATGCACTGGTGATAGGCCCGAAGTGCGCTTGCGCGATCGTGATTGTCTGCATGGAGCCGGATCAGTAACTGATGATGCGATTCGGATAGCGAATCCAGTGCGACCAGGCGCTCCGCCCACGAGATTGCCGCTGGATGTTCCCTGGATTCTTGGCATAGTGTGGCGAGACGGTGTAAGACCTCGGACATCTTTCGCCGGTAATCTTCACGAATCGGCGTGAGCCAATCATCGTAGTTTGTCGGCAGGAGATCGTCTTCATAGAGTTCCGCGGCGGCGATGAGGGATTGCATCTCTCGTGCGCGGTCCTCCGCGGCTCGTGCGGAACGCGCCTCGGTAATCGCGGCGTCAAAATCGACCGTGTCTATCGTGCAAGGGACATCCTTCCGCCATTGAACCTCGAGATGATTGGACATCAGCACGTTGGATTCGGCCGGCAAGCCTCGCTTGAGATGGTGAAGAAGCTGACGTAGATTGGTCCGTGCCTGTGATTCGGTCGATGCCGGCCAAAGAACGAAAGCGAGTCGTTCCCGCGGTTGCGGCGAATCGCCATGAAGGATGAGATATGCAATCAGAGAATGGAGGCGGCTTGTGTTGACAGCCGTGACCGGATGACCCGCGAACGTGATCCGCAAGTTTCCGAACAAGTTGATCCGCATCATTTCTGCCTCGTAGTTTACGACTTTTCCACTGTGCAGCCGCTGGCAGCGTCAACCTGCGCGTAGCGGGCAAATCGTAAAAATTCTCCGAAGCCAAACGGACCACGATCTAGCGAACAGCAGGTGCAGCTTGGTTTGATGGCGCTGGCGGAGGAATAGCGGGAAGCGCGGCCTTCCCGTCGAGTCCAAAGACGAACAGCATAGCAGGGTCATCGATCTTGGCATCGGTGGGCCCGATGACCCCCGCCGGGCGGCCTCTACCGGCCATGAAGGCGACATACTGTTTGCCATCGATATCGTAGGTGATCGGCGGCGCCACGCCTTGCTTGCCGGTCTGGACCTCGAGCAGCTTCTCGCCTTTGTCGGCGCTCCAGGCCGCAAAACGCCCGTCGTTGGACGTCTGGAAGACCAGGTTCCCGCCGGTGCTCACGGTGCCGCCGCCAATCCCTCCGCCGCCATCGCCGCGCCAGACCAGCAGATGCTTCACCGGATCCCAGGCCTGCAGGCCGCCGCGCACCCCGTCCGGCGCGGATGGACCGATGGCGGGCGCCTTGATCTGGCGCGGTTCAGTGGTCGCGCGCACATCGCCGTTGCTACCCTTCTTGTATTCCTCGGCCGCCTGATAGGTATACGACGTATAGGACGCGGGAATGTAGACCAGTCCGGTAGCCGGATTAAATGACATCGGCGCCCAGTTATGGGCACCACCACCGGTTGGATACACCGCTACCGGCTCGACATCATAATAGGCTTCGGGATTCACCATCGGACGCCCGCTGTCGTCGATACCTTTCGCCCAGTTCACTTTGACGAACGGAAAACCAGAAATGAACTGTCCGGTGACACGGTCGAGGGCATAGAAGAACCCATTCTTCGAGGCTTGCGTCAGTACTTTACGCACGCGCCCGTCGATCTGCAAATCGAGCAACATGAGCTGCTGGACGCTATCGAAATCCCAGTTGTCGTTCGGTACCGTCTGAAAATGCCACTTGAGCTTCCCGGTTGTCAGATCCACGGCAAGGATGGAACAGGTATAAAGATTGTCCAGGTTCTTTGCGCCACGGAATTTCTGCGTCCATGGCTCCGCATTCCCAGTCCCGACATAAACCAGGTTGGCGTCAGGATCGTAAGCGAATCCATCCCAAACCGCGCCGCCGCCGCCTTTTGTGTAGAAATCGCCTCCCCACGTCTTAGCGGCAGCTCGCATGGCGTCGTTCTCGAAAGGCTTGCCGGGATCGCCTGGAACTGTATAGAATCTCCACGACCGCTGCCCAGTTGTGGCGTCATAGGCGTCAAAGAAACCGCGAGTCTCAGTATCCCCGCCCGAGACTCCGATAATCACTTTGCCGCCGGCAATCCGGGGCGCCATAGTGATGTAGTAGCCCTCTTGGGACCAGGCCACACGGGTCTCCCAGACCGGCTTGCCCGTAATCGCATTGAGCGCAAACAATCGTCCATCGAGTCCGGGAGCGAAGATCATCCCGTTGTAAAGCGCAAGTCCACGAGCCGCGTTGATGCCCTTGGTACGCTGATTGACCTCCGGATCCCACCGCCAGATCTGTTTGCCCGTGCGGGCGTCGACGGCGTACACCACGCTCCAGCTGGTACTGCCGTATATTGTGTTGTTCCAGACCAGGGGTGTTCCTTCCTGGTTATAGCCGCCCGCGCCCACCACATACGACCACTCGAGGCCGAGGCGCTTCACGTTTGAAGCGTCGATCTGTTTCAGCGGGCTGTAGCGCGTCTCGCTCTGGGATTTCCCGTAGGTGAGCCAGGAGCCCGGGAATTGATCGGCGGGCGTCCCGGCATTCCTCAGGACAGCCGAGTCAACAACAGAAGGCTTCTGGGCGAAAATCGTAGCGCTACCCGTTAGCGTCAGGGCCGCCGCAAGTGACAGGCGTGCGCGATTCTGTCGAAACGTTTGCATGAGGTCTCCTCCAAACAACCTGCAACAGGCCTGTGCGAAGCCTGGTATCAGGCACAATAAACGCGTTTCCGATTCTACTGCAATTCGCTTCCCAGGACATGGAAGCTCGGTGCCGTTATGACGACTTGGACAAAAAGCCCCGGAGGCTATCGTGAAAGGTTGAGCGAGCAATAATTGCTCTGTCCAGTTGCTGACCCGGGGATCCCGTCCCGTCTCATTGCTGCGCCATTTGTTCGTCTTGACACTTGATTCGTTTTGTATAACACTACTCACTAATCTCCTCCCCCGGAGTCCTCAGCGGTGGAGTTCCCTGTAACTCTTCATAGCGGAAGCTCTGTCTTTTTTCCTCCCCCCTGTTGTTCCCAAGAGATCGAATGAATTCAGATTGGGTCGCATTGGTCGTACGCCCCCGCGCCGAACGCAGCGTGCAAAAAGGCCTTGCCAACATTGGTTTGGAGACTTTTGTCGCGTGGCACGGAGTGCGCCGCAGGTGGGCCGACCGCATCAAGGTACTTCAGCAAAACCTGATTCCGGGATACGTGTTCTGCCACTCCACATTCTCTGATCGCCTCGCTGTGATGCATCAAGCGGGCGTGGAACGAGTTGTGAGTTTTAATCACGCCCCGGCTCTGATTCCCGATGACGAAATCGCAGCTCTGCGGCGCGCGGTGCAGTCCGATTTGCCGCTGGGTCCGTGGCCATTCCTGAAAGCTGGCCAGCGCGTGCGTATCCAAAAGGGTGCGCTCGCCGGAATGGAAGGAACACTCGCTCGCGAATCAGCCGGATGGAGAGTGGTCGTCAGTGTTTCCGCGTTACAAAGATCCATCGCGGTGGAGGTTGACAGGGATATGATCGATGGCAGTTACCAAGCCGCGAAATAAAGTTCTGATTTTTCGCCTGACGCAGGACGAATACCAGGCGCTGCAAACTGCATCCAGCGGAGCGCGCAGCCTTTCCGACTTCGCGCGGACCAAATTACTGCGATCTCTGGGCGAGCCGGCCCTGGATCAGCAGCTCCTGGAATTGAAGTCGACCGTGCTGCGCATCGCGGAATTGCTGGAGAAGGAATCATGAGAAGTCTGTTGTTGCTCGTTGTTTCCGTGGTCGCGGTGGGGCTCATGTATGCGCAAGTGCGGCCTTCGCTGATGGAAGAAGTCGGGAATGCGAATCTTCCGGCATTGAAACTCCATGCCGGCGATTTGGTGGCAGTTTCGGTTTACGATGCTCCGGAACTCACCCGCACCGTCCGCGTCGATCCCGATGGTTTGATTCGTTTGCCGCTGCTCGTGGAAGGCGTAAAGGCTGAAGGGCTGATGCCGCGAGAGCTCGAGATCGAACTTGCTAACGCGCTGAAGTCGGGCGAGATCCTGGTTGACCCGGTGGTGAAAATCACGGTGGTCGAATATCACAGCCGTCCAATTTCGGTGATGGGTGCCGTCCGCAAGCCGGTGACCTTTCAATCCGACGGATCGATGAGGCTCTTGGACGCTTTGGCGCGTGCCGAGGGATTGACCGACGATGCCGGGCCGGAAATCATTGTAACTCAGAACGACGTAGTTCGTCACATCGCCGTCAAACAGTTGATAGACGACGCCGATCCAGAGGTGAATTTGCGGCTCACTGGCAACGAAGAGGTCCGAGTGCCGGTGGCCGGCAAGATCTTTGTATTGGGCAACATCCGCAAACCTGGCGGTTTTTTGGTGCGCGATCCGGCCGATAAGACCGTGCTCAAAATGGTGGCCTTAAGCGAAGGTTTGATGCCGTTTTCGCAAAAAATCGCCTATATCGTACGGCGCCAAGAAGGTGAAAAGCCGCAAGAAATTCCGATCGAGCTGGCCAAGATCATGGAGCGCAAGAGCCCGGATGTGCCACTCGAGGTCGGGGACATTCTCTACGTTCCCGATAACAAGTCGCGGCGGAACACGATGAACATTGTCGACCGCCTGGCGGGATTCGGATCGGCCACGGCGTCGGGATTAGTGATTTGGCATTAAGCGAGAAGTGAAGTCATGAAGCAACTAGAATCTAACCTTCCGGCCGTACAGCCCGCCACGCCGCTAATTGTGGATGCCGACTACGAATCCGCACAGGCGCATGTTCCGCTGTCGCATTACCTGTGGATTCTGCGGCGCCACGGCTGGAAGATGCTGGGATTTGTGGCGTTGGTGCTGCTCAGCACGGTGGTAGTGTCGTTGCGGCTGACGCCGATTTACGAATCGACCGCGACCATCGATATCGACCGGCGCATGCCCACCGGGGTGCTGGGCGAAGAGTCGACGCAATCGGTCAACAACGATGCCGATCAGTTTCTGGCGACGCAGGTGAAGCTGATTCAATCGGATTCGGTGCTGCGGCCGGTTGTCGACAAGTTCAAGCTGCGAGAAGTGGAACCGGATGCGCTGGAGGAGGCGGTGGATACCTCCGATACCAGTCGCGAAGCGCCGGTGGAGTTGAAGCCCCTCAAGGTTACGCGTCCACCCAACACTTATATTTTGCAGATCAGTTACCGGTCGCAACACCGGCAACTGGCGGCGGATGTGGCGAACGCCATCGCGCAGAGCTATCTGGCACACTCCTACGAGATCCGCTACAAGGCCACGGCCAGCCTGAGCGAGTTCATGGAACGGCAACTGGAAGAGTTGAAGGCCAAGATGGAGAAATCCAGCGCGGCTTTGGCACAGTTCGAGCGCGAGCTGAATCTGATTAATCCGGAAGAAAAGACCAGCATTTTGACGGCGCGGCTGCTGGAGCTGAACAGCGAGTATACGAAGGCCGAGGCAGATCGCGTGCGCAAAGAGGCGGCCTTTAATTCGGTACAGAACGGGTCACTGGCGGCTGCGCAGGCGTCGAATCAGGGCGAGGCGCTTAAAAAGCTGACCGAGGATCTGGGGGAAGCGCAGCAGAAATTCGCGGAAGGGAAGACGACGTACGGCGCCAATCATCCCGAGTATAAGAAGCTCCAGTCGAGGGTGACCGAACTCGAAGGACAACTGGACGCGGCCCGGAAGAACGTCGGGCGTCGCGCGGAGGTCGAGTATTACGAAGCTGCGGATCGCGAGTCGCAGCTGGCTAACGCGGTCAAGGGCGCCAAGGCCGAATACGACGGTCTGAACGCGCGCTCTTTCGAATACCAGACTCTTAAGGGGGGCGCCGAGAGCGACAAGAAGCTGTACGAAGAGCTGGTTCGCAGGATCCGCGAGGCGGGAATCAACGCGAGCTTCCAGAATAGCTCGATTCGAGTGGCCGATCCCGCGCGTCCAGGGCTGCGCCCGGTGTTTCCGAAGATGTGGCTGAACGTGCTGCTGGCGTTCCTGTTCGCGACGTTCTTCAGCGTGGGCGCGGCGGTGCTGAGCGATGTTCTGGACAACACCATCCGCGATCCGGACCAAGTGGTGCGGCTGATGAATGCCGACGTGATTGGGTCGCTCCCGGCAGTCAAGGATTGGCGTCGACACTTGAATCCCATCAGCGCCACGGGAATCGCGGGAACAGCGCCACCGCGACAGCTCATGAATGGCAACCTCGATTCGGGCGGCCTGGCGCCCGCCGGAGTCAAAGGGGGCGAAACCACCGATCAGGAGCTTTCCACGTATGAAGAGGCCATACGGACTCTGCGGAACTCAATTCTGTTAACCGATTTTGATCGCCGTTTGCGCAGCATTCTCCTGACTAGCGCATCGCCGTCGGAGGGTAAATCCACTGTTGCGGCTCACCTGGCCGCCACGCATGCCAATCAGCACAAGCGAACTCTGCTGATCGATGGCGATCTGCGGCGTCCTAGCGTGCACCGTTTGTACCAGGTACCGAACAGCGTAGGACTTTCCAACGTGCTGTTACAGCAGATTTCCTGGCGCGACGCGGTGATCCGGATGCAAACGCCGGCTAATCTGGACATCCTTCCAGCTGGCCCTTCCACCCGGCGGGCGTCCGACTTAATCGGCATGGGGCTCGCGGAATTAATTGACGAAGCGACACGCGATTACGATCTGGTCGTGCTCGATGCTCCACCTCTGCTGGGATTCGCTGAGCCTCTGCAGATGGCGACGGCTGTGGACGGAGTGATCGTGGTGGCGCGCGCCGGCGATACCAGCCGCAAAGCGTTAAGCACCGTGGTGGCGACGCTGGCGAGACTGCGGGCGAATCTGGTGGGCGTGGTATTAAACGAGGTCCATCACAAGGTGAGCTCGGGTTATTACTACTACTATTACAATCGCTATCACAAATACTATGCGCCGAGGGCAGAGAGCGAAGCATAGTGACTCCCGCCCTGAAGCCTCCTCCGGCGGCCTCCGGTTTCCGCGTGACGCGGTGGGCGCAACATCGGATAAGTAACCCGTTCCAGGCTACATGGAAGCGCCTGACGCTGCTGAGTCTGCTGGACCAGGGGTTACTTTCGAGCTCAAATTTTGTAATCGGTATCTGCTTCGCGCGGTGGATGACCGCGCCGGCGTACGGATCTTTTACTATCTCCTTTTCTGTCTTCATGCTCGTCACCGGAATTCATAACGCCTTAGTGGTGGATCCGGTAGCGGTGGTGGGAGCGAAGGACTTCGGCGGGAAGGCGTTCGCCTATCTGCGCGGCGCCGAACGAATTCACTTTGCGGCCTGCGCGGCGCTCTCGCTGCTAGGACTGGCACTGAGCGCTGTTCTGATGAATCAGCATCGCGAACTCGCGCAAGCGGTGGCCGCCATGGACGTCGCTTCCTTTGCGATCCTGCTGGCCTCTCTCTGGCGACGCGGCTGCTACCTTCGCGACGATGCTGCGGGCGCCGCAATGGGGAGCGCGGCTTACCTGGCTACCGGAATGGTGGGTCTGTTCGCGGCCCGGCATTGGGCTTGGCTCTCCCCTGGTGTTCCGTTCGCGATTATGGCCGCTTGCAGCACCATGGCGCTTCTCGTAATGCGGTGGCGCGGGAGCAGTGGCGATACACAGGCGGCGATGGGTCCGGTGTTACGGCGGAACTGGCAATACGGGCGCTGGCTCGCTCTTTCCGCCGCTCTGGTGTGGATGGCGGAGCTGGCTTATCCGGTGTTGATCGGAATGCGGAGAGGGCCGGAACCGGCTGCGGCATTCCGCGCGGCCGAGCTGTTGGTGATGCCGATGTATCAGAGTCTTTCGGCAGTGGTACTTCCCTTGCAGCCGTGGGTCTCTCGCCGGGTGGGCTTGGAAGGACCTGGGTTCCTGCGAGCGTTTGTCGCCAAGGGAGTCTTACTGGTGGGCACTCTATCAACACTGTACGCCGTCGTGGTCTCCATCGCAGCGGCAACCCTTGTTCCATGGCTGTATCCATCCGGTCTTGCGGGACCGGTGATGGCCGCGCTGTTTCCGATGTGTGTCTGGCTGATTCTCAGATCCGTTCATGACGTCGTCATTTCGACGGGGGTGCGTGCCGTGGAGCGAACGCGCATCGTTTTTATCGCCTCGATGGTGGGCGCGGTATTGACGCTGTCGGGAGGAGTCGCGGCGATTTCTCTCTGGGGTGCGCCTGGAGCGGCCACAGCCAGGGCGCTGGGGACTCTCGTGCAGTTGATCATCTTGTACTGGGGCCTTCGACAGGTTCACAAGGAGGCTGCATGAGTGCGCTGAGCACATCGAGTCGCAGTGGTTATCGTGACCGGATCTACTCACGATACCCGGATAAACATGTGGGGTGGCAGGACACGAGCTCTCCTGTTTATCGCCGATGGGCGAACGGCGCGGCCGCACACCTCCGCGGCTTGCTTCCCCAAGATAAGCATGCCGCATGTCTCGATCTCGGCTGCGGCCCCGGGAATGTTCTCTATATGCTCCGCGAACTCGGGTACTCGAACACCACCGGCGTCGACCTCAGCGGCGCATGGATGCCGGTTGCCCGCCAGATCTGTCCAAATGTGATCCAAGCCGACGCGCGAGAATATCTCCGGAATCGACATCAGGAATTTGACCTTATTACCGCCTTCGACGTAGCCGAGCACCTTCGGAAGGAGGAACTTCTAGACTTCTTGGATCTTATCTACCAAGCCCTCCGCCCCGGTGGCTCTGTCATCCTCCAAACACCTAATGCGGAGTCGCCTTGGGGCTGCATGCATCGTTACCACGACTTGACCCATGAGCTGGCCTTTGATCCGCACAGCCTCAGTGACTGCTGCAGTTTATCGGGCTTCGAGAAATTTCAGGCACGTGAGGTTGGCCCTTATGTTCATGGCATCCCGAGTCTGGTTCGCAGGGTCATCTGGTCCACAATTCGAATGGGGCTGGAGTTGTGGAACTTGGCTGAAACCGGTGCTCCCGGCAGCGGGGTTTACACGCGCGTGTTTCTTGCCCACGCCGTTCGGCCCGTCAAGAGTTGAATATGGCCGCGCCACCACATCCGCTTCACTGGTCGGCCGCCGCCCTGAAGCGGCCGGGATTTCTGAACCGCCCGCCCAGCGCGACCCTTGTGCTGATGCTCTGTTCCGTCGCGATTTTTGGTTTCCTACTGTTGGTTCTCTGCGGCTGGGGTGACGTCGACACTTTCGCGGCCATTCCGACCGCCGTTCTCATCAGCTTGACGGCATTACCGGCCATCGGAGCATTAACGATGCGTGGTCGCGACCTCTTTTCACCGTTCCAACTCGTCGCCGGATATTTTTTTCTCTATTACGGAGCCAGGTCGGCATATCTTCAATTGAATCCAAGTGCTCCGCGGCTAGGACTCCTGGAGTATGACGATTACCTGCCCGCCGCCGCCTGGCTCGCGACACTGGCGTTTTGCGCCTTTGCCGCCGGCTACGCGGCGGTCCGAACGGCAGCCCCGGCGAAGTATGTGCTGCGAATCTGCCCACGGCTGCCCCAGCGCCCGCCTATTCTCCGTCTAATAGTGCTCGCCGGCGCTGGAGTGTTGGCCCACCTGTACATCCTTTCATACGGCATCATTGTAGGCCGGACGTACACCCAAAGCGGTATGAAGGAAATGACAGAGAATCCGATTCCCGGCTGGCTTCTTCCCTTATCCGGCCTGGTGGAGATTAGCTTGTGTGTGGCCGTGATTTATGCGATGAGCTCAGATGTGCCCGCGCATCTCCGCCGAGTGTGCAAATGGTTCGCCTGGATCTGTTTTCTATTGATCGCGTTTAAGACCGTCTCGCAAGGCATACGGGAGTACGTCTTGCTGGCTCTGGCGCTGTCGGTGATGTGTTATCACTATCGGCGCCGCCGATTGGGAGTCCGTATTGTCGCCATCGTGCTGGCGATTGGG
>Ga0105237_10006784_pt1 | contig 12627 bp, 12 predicted proteins | sample KBSC24metaG_FD_81520 | JGI IMG/M metagenome (GOLD analysis project Ga0105237, IMG submission 81520) | Corn rhizosphere microbial communities from Kellogg Biological Station, Michigan, USA - KBS C2-4 metaG | ecosystem: Host-associated > Plants > Roots > Rhizosphere > Soil | place: Michigan, USA...
AAGCAGCTCCAGGAACCGGAGCAGCTGGACTGAGAGCCATTGAAGGAGCTGGTCCCAAGCGCTGACTGGCGGCGGTTTATGAAAGAGGGTACGAAAAACCGCCGCCACCGTATCAGCGATAGCCGCATTGCCAGGGTGCTGAAAAAGTATCACAACGATACTAATACTACGATATGCTGGAGCTGACTCAGGATGCAGCCGGTGCCGGTGCTGGTGTCGGAGTGGACATTCCGCCCGTGGCGAGGGCTTGGATGTCGTAGCCTTCGTTGCGGATCCGCAAATCGTAATAGAAGATCGTGCCGATGATGCACAGGAGCGGATTGAGCGCCGCCGCGGCGAGATAGCCGAGGACAATACCGATGACGCCGGGGGGGAGGCCGAGGGTTTTCTCGATGATGGCGGACATGATCAGGATGACCAAGAGCATCAACCCCATCCCGACGATCTTCCACGTATGTCCCTTGGTCAACGCGAACGAGCGATAGAGCGGATCGGTGCCGCTGTCGTTTTCGAGAATGCTGACGGGGATGACGACGGCGAAGCGGATCGCGAAGTAGATCCCGGGGATGATGAGTAGAATGGCGGCAATGGTGATGACGATCCCCGTCAGTATGTTGGCGATCACGAGCGTGCCCAACCGTCCCGACCCTTTGGAGAGGACGTGGCCCAGATCGACGGGGCGTTCGTGGTAGATGTCGCCGGCCAGCGTGATGTACGCGGCGTAGGCCAAAAAAGCGATGATGATAGCCACGCAGACGAACAGGGCGAACAGGGCGGTGTGTTCTGTCATGAACGTCGTCAGCGTCTGCGGTCTGAGCAGGTTGATGATGACGGGGATCGCGCCGATGAGGCCCAACGCAAAGAAGAGGGAGAAGTTACGGCTGTACAGCTGGAAGGCGGCGTCGATGATTTCGACGTTGGATCGCGCGCGGAAGTCCGGCATCACATCTCCAAAAAAAGGGGGTGGTCGTACGGGAGACGGGCTGAGGGGCGGGGCGACACCAATAGGCCCCGATTCAGTGACGAACCGGGAAATGGGGACGCTTGGGTTGTCTTAAATGATAGCGCGATTAGGCGGTCGCCGCAGCGTTTTGCTGGATGGCGAAGATGTCGGCGGCGCTCGCGCGCACGGTCCAGGGGAGGCCTCGTGCCGCAATGGCAGCTTCGGTCATTTTGGCCCCAATGTAGTAGCCGCTCCGTTCGGGGAGGACGTGGCGTTCGACGGTACGGGCGTCATCGCTCATGCCGCCGGAGAGGTAGCGGAGGCGGAGCCCCAGCCCTGCCCGATCGAGGTGCTGCGCGATGGTTCGTGCAACGAGCGGTTCGGCTTCGCGGACGCGAGCAAATTCCTTACGCGCGTATCCAAAATATTCCCACGCCGCGTGGCCCGGACTTACGGTGCGGCTGACTTGGACGGCAATGCCTTCGTTGATCATTAGCTCGCGCAACGTGGCTCGGCGGCCGGTTTCCCAATAGCTGTAGAAGCCGCCGTCCTCGTTGATGAGCTGACGCATTTCGCTCTGACTGGCGGGTGACGTGTACCGGATAGCGTGCGCCATTTCGTGCGCGAGCCAGAGTGGGATGAGCTCCGGCTCGAGTCCGAGTGCGTTGGTGTCGGGGTTGGGTTCGCCGGTGAAATGTTCCAATGCGATGAAGGCGATTCCTTTGCCGTTGACAACGAGCTCGCCAGCATTGGCGGCGCCGACGCCGGCCATGAGCACCACGTCGACGTCGACATCGGCGTCCAGCACTTTTCGGCAGTGCGTTTCGGCGGCACGCGCGAGTGTCACGACGTCGACCCGGTCGAGCATGCTGCGCAGATCGTGACGCGACGCGTGCACGGTGGAGCGGACGACCTCGTGGAAGTGCGGCCCTTCGGGATCGAGGACGTAGTTGATCCAGTACGGCTCGAGGATGCGACGATGCGCTTCGTAGTATTGGAGGTAGGCGGTGACGCGATCAGCGCTGTCGAGGACAGCGAAAAAGTCGGGGATCAGATTGATCAGCATCGGCCTCGAAAATATCCATTTCTGAACAGGTCAACAAGGTGTACGGCCGGTACGACCGGCCGTACAGCACGATGTCCCAGCAATGCGTGTAGGTGGTGTGCACCCTGTCGGTGTGGTATAAGGGCGTGGTGTGTTACTGGTTCGGGCAGCAGACGTCATGTTGAAATCGGCAACTTTGACGCGACTGATGCCACAGGCGGGCGTTCCGACACATGTCCGGTGCGCCATTACTGCCCATCGTTTTTCCGTTTGCGCTGCTCATTTCGCACCAGGCCCTTCGCACCGAGCGCTTCGTACCAGGCGCCTTTGGCGGCACGCACGCAGGTACAGGTACGATCTCTCGTGCGACGTCTCTCGGGTGTCACGTATGGTTGCTCATCTACTTGTCGCGGGCTGGATTTCGATCCGGCTACGGGGTGGCACAGATTTTCCGAAACGGTTTTCCGGGTAGAGACGCCAGGAGGCCAGAATGACGACGTTGCGTCAGATCGAGCTGTGTTGTCCGTTGTGCGGGCTCCGGTTCGCCTCCAACGCGGTCGTGTCGACGAATGCATTCGGGGGCAAACGGACGGATTTCCACGCCTGCGCGGCGGGGACACAGCCGCTTCCCTACCAGGTGCACATGTGTGTACGCTGCGGCTATTCGGGTGTGGAGCGTGATTTTACCGACCTCCACGACATCAGTCCAGTGGTGCGGGAGCATGTGTGGAACGAGCTTTCGCCCGCGGTGTCGGCGGAGGTGACCGGATCGGAGAAATACGAGGCCGCGGCCAAAGTCGCGGCGTGGCAAGGTGCCGACCTTCGGCACATCGCCGATTTATGGCTTCGGGCGGCGTGGTGCTGTGTGGACGAAGGGGATGTGGAAGCCGAGCGGTATTATCGGCGTCATGCGGCGTGGGCGTTCGAGACGGCGTTGGCGTCGTATGATACAGTGCCGCGTACGGACCGAGCGGTGCTCGTTTACTTGATCGGTGAGCTGTGGCGCCGCGCGGGCGATGTGCAAAACGCCAATGTCTGGTTTGCCCGTGTGCACGACGAGGTGGTCGATGCGCACATCCAGCAATGGATTATCGAGTCAGCCGAACGGCAGCGGACCGATCCCAGGGAGTGGTTTGGCTGAGGGCGTTGTTGAGGGCGTCGTTCTCGTTGGCTGGACATCCGTTCGAGCTGGGAATGGTGTAAGTTGGAGACATCTTCAGCCCAACCGATGAAAGAATACCAAGCTGTGGTGGTCAAGCTGACCCGCCATACTCGTGAAAACGAGGATACGCTCACCGATCTGCTGAACGAGCGAAGCCGTGGAGGGTGGGAGCCGGCATTGCTGAGTCAGAGTGAGCAACAGCTCATCATTCTCTTTCATCGTCCTGTTGAGGCCGCCTCCTGAGGCAACCTCCTGATCGTGCATGGCACACGCCGAACTCCCGAGTGAATGCTCTTCGTGCGACCCAATTTAGTCTCACTTTGATACTATAATGGACCTTCAATTTTATGGCGCGGCCCGGGAAGTCACTGGGTCGTGCCACGTCTTGCGGGCGAACGGAAAGACTATTCTGCTGGACTGCGGGATGTTTCAAGGGCGGCGGAGCGAGTCGGCGGCCAAGAACAAAACGTTCCCGCCAGTGGCGCTGTCGGAAATTGACGCGGTGGTGTTGTCACACGCGCACATCGATCATTCGGGGCGGTTGCCGTTTCTGGTCAAGTCTGGCTATCGCAAAACAATTTTCGCGACCACGGCGACGCGCGATTTGTGCGCGGTGATGTTGGCGGATTCCGCGCACATTCAGGAAAACGACGCGCTGCATTTGGCCAAACGGCAGCGTGAGTTTGTCGAGCCGTTGTATGGGATGGAAGACACGCTGCAGACCATGAAACAGATGGTCGGGTATCCGTACGACAAGCCGTTCGATGTCGTTCCCGGCGTGCAGTGCACGTATGTCGACGCGGGACACATTTTGGGGTCGGCGTCGGTCATGCTCGACGTCACGGAACATGGTGTGACCAAACGGTTGGTCTTTTCGGGCGATGTGGGCCGCAAAGGGTTGTCGATCATTCGCGATCCCGTGTCGCCGACTGGTGCTGACGCGGTGATCATGGAATCGACGTATGGCAATCGTGATCACGAGTCGGTGGATGGTGCGCGGGCGGCCTTGGCGAGGGTGGTGCGTGAGACCGCCGCGCGTGGCGGGCGGGTGTTGATTCCGGCCTTTGCGGTGGGGCGGACGCAGGAAATGGTGTACACGCTGCACAGCTTGGCCGCCGAGGGGGCGATTCCGCAAATTCCGATTTACGTAGACAGCCCCTTGGCCATCGATACCACGACGGTGTTCGAGCTGCATCCGGAAGTGTTCGACCATAGCGAAGCGTTCGTGAACCAGGTCAAAGATCTGTTCAAGTTCAGCCTCGTGCACTACACGCGGAACGTCGAAGAATCCAAGGCGTTGAACACCATGCATGGTCCGATGGTGATCATCGCCGCGTCGGGAATGGTGGAGACGGGGCGGATTCTGCATCATTTGGTGCATGGCGCGGCGAATCCACAGAACACGATTTTGATCGTGGGATTTCAGGCCGAAGGGACTTTGGGACGCCGTATCGTGGAACGATCCCAGGTGTTGAAGGTGCTGGGCGAGGAGATTCCACTCCGCGCGCAGGTCGAGGTGATTGACGGGTACAGTGCGCACGCAGACCGCGGTGAACTAGCACGCTGGCTCGACGCGGTCCGGGCTACGTCTCCAACGCTGGGTCCGGTGTATTTAGTACATGGTGAGCCTGAAGCGCAGAACGTGTTACAAACGGCGCTGACGGCCAAAGGGTATCACGTGGAGTGCCCCGCCCCGCGGGATACGCGATCTGTATAACTCTGTCCGGTTGGATGGGCTCCTGTGCTTGGATGGATCAGGCGCGTCGTTCGGACCACGTTCTACGCGCTCATCGCGGCGATTGGCCTGATGTGGCTGATCTCGGTGATGGGGGTAATCGTGTTTGCCTTTCGCGACACACGGTCGCCATCCTCCGCGATCGTCGTGCTCGGTGCCGCACAATACGCCGGGAAACCCTCGCCGGTGCTTCGTGCTCGGCTGGATCACGCCATTGCGTTATGGCGGGCTGACACGGCGCAGCGACTTATCCTCACCGGAGGGACCGGCGAGGGTGATGTGACGAGCGAGGCGTTGGTCGGGAGCGCCTATGCACGTAAGCAAGGTGTCCCCGCCGACAAAATTCTCATGGAGGCGGAAGGGCGAACCACCAGCGCCTCGATGCATTCCGTGCGCGACATGCTCCAGCCGCTCAACGTAACGCGGGTGGTGCTGGTGAGTGATCCCTTTCACATGTTCCGACTGTGGCTCATCGCGCGCAACGCCGGATTCGAGGCGGTCACGTCTCCGACGCGCACTTCGCCCATTACTATGTGGAGCACGCGGAACCTCGGTTACATTTTCAGTGAATCGTTGAAAGCGCCCGTGGCGTTTCTTGTCGATTGACGAACTGACTTTTTGGTAGGATACCGCAGTATGTCTGGTTTTGCGTCTGTCCTTGCGCCGGCCGCGGTGCCAGGGATTCCCGCGCTCGCGATCGAGCGCTATTCGCTCGACAATGGGTTGGAGGTCATTCTCCACGAAAATCACGCGACGCCCATCGTTGCGGTCAACACGTGGTATCACGTTGGATCTGGTGACGAACAGCCGGGGCGTACGGGGTTCGCGCATCTGTTCGAGCATATCATGTTCATGGGCTCCGCGCACGTACCGACTGGTGATTTTGACCGTCATCTCGAGTCGGCCGGCGCGACCAACAATGGCTCAACCACGGAAGATCGGACCAACTATCACGAGACATTGCCGTCCAATGCACTGGCCTTGGCGCTCTGGCTGGATAGCGACCGGATGGGGTATCTCCTGCCGGCGCTGGATCAGACCAAGCTCGATGTGCAGCGCGACGTGGTCATGAATGAACGGCGTCAGCGTGTGGACAACATGCCCTACGGTCGAGCCGACGAGACGATTCTGGCCGCGCTCTATCCGAGCGGGCATCCATACTCGTGGCCCGTAATCGGCTCTATGGCCGATTTGTCCGCGGCGACACTGGACGACGTCCGTCAGTTTTTTCAAAAGTATTACGCTTCCAATAACGCGACACTCGTTATCGCGGGTGATTTTTCGACCGGACATGCCAAGGCATTGGTGGAGCGGTACTTTGGCGATATTCCTCGTGGACCGGCACTACCGCCGCGTCCCAATCCGGCACCGGTCGTCCTCGCCGAGGATGTTTATATGGTGTTGGAAGACCGGGTGCAGTTGCCGCAGCTGTCGTACACGTGGCCTACTGTGCGCGCCTTTTCGCCGGACGATGCTGCCCTTGCCGTGTTGGGTTCGATACTGGCGGAAGGAAAAAATTCTCGACTGTACAAGACCCTCGTGTACGACTTGCAGATCGCGCAGCATGTGAACGCGTATCAATATGGCTCTCGATTGGCTGGGATCTTTCAGCTCGTGGTGACGCCGCAGCCAGGGCAGACACCTGCTGCCATTGATCGTGTTGTCCGCGACATCGTCGCGCAGGTAATACGTGATGGAGTTACTGAGCGCGAGCTCGCCAGGGTGCAGAATTCGATCCGGTCGTCGTATTTATCGCAGCTCTCGAGCGTCGAGCGGGTGGCGGATATGCTCAATCACTACAACTATTTTGTCGGCACGCCCGATTATGTCCAGCATGATGCGGCGCGCTTTGATATCGTGACGCGCGAGGATGTCCAACGGGTGGCCACCACGTATCTTGGCCGATCCAAAGTCGTATTGACCGTTGTCCCAGAAGGAGAACGTACGTTGATGGTGACGGCTACGTGAGCACTTCGTTCGATATGACTCGTTTTCCGGACTCTGGACTCGACCGGCGATGCGCTCCCGCGCTCGGTGCGCCTCCGGCGGTTCACCTTCCGCCCATTGCCGTCAGTCGACTTGCCAATGGACTCACGGTGATGGTGGTCGAGCGGCACGACCTTCCGTTGGCGACGTTCACGCTGATGATTCCTCGTGGCTCGGCGCACAATCCGCCAGACCAGGTGGGTGTTGCGCAAGTGGTGGCCGACATGTTGTTGGAGGGGACAACGACGCGGTCGAGCCTGGAGATTTCGGACGAGGCTGCGTTTCTGGGCGTGTCGTTGGATACGCACAGCGCGTGGGATGCGACAACCATCACGTTGAACACTCCCACCGCACAGTTGGATGCTGCCCTCGCGCTCTTTGCCGACGTGGCACTTCGGCCGGCCTTTCCTCACGACGAATTTGAGCGACTCAAAAAGGAGCGACTGACCGAGCTGTTGCAGCTCAAGGATCATAGCCCTGTTATCGCCGATCGTGTGTATGCGTCGGTGCTGTTCGGGGCCGCGCATCCGTATGGCCGCCCTGCGTCGGGAACCGAGCAGTCGATTGGATCAATGACTGTAGAAACAGTAAAATCGTTCTATAAGAAGCATTTTGCTTCTAATTCAGCGACGTTGATCATCGTGGGAGACGTCACCCGCGCTGAGGCTGAAATGCGGGCCGCCGACCTGTTCGGCGCGTGGCAGAACGCGATGGGAAACGAGAGCTTGAGTGAAGTGGCGTCGATGGACACACCTACGGTCGTCACCACGCCCACGTCGAGTACAATTTCGCTGGTCGATAAACCAGGAGCTGAGCAAGCCTCGTTTCGTGTGGGCCATATTGGCGTGGCGCGTACGACGCCGGACTATTTTCCTTTGCAAGTCATGAATACGATTCTGGGGGGCGCGTTTACCAGTCGGCTCAATCAGAATTTGCGGGAAACGCGTGGCTATACGTACGGTGCTTTTTCGCGCTTCGACATGCGGCGAATGACCGGACCGTTCGTGGCAGTATCCGAGATCGTCGCGGCGCACGCGGACGATGCGCTCCAGCAATTTGTCTCGGAACTATCGGCGATTCGGGAGCTGGTGCCCGAAGAAGAGCTCGCCAAGGCCAAGCAGTATTTGGCGTTGCAATTACCCGGCACATTCGAAACTAATACGGCTATCGCGCAACGGTTGACGGCGGTCGCGTTGTACGGGCTGTCGCTCGAGTATTACAATCAATACGTGGATCATGTTGGCGCGGTCACACAGGACGACGTGCTCCGAGTCGCTCGCACTTACGTCACCCCGGAGGCATTGACGATCGTCATTGTGGCTGATCGGGCAACCGTCGAGCCCGCACTTCGGGCGTTGCGGCTCGCTCCCATTCACCTTCGCGATTTCAATGGAGGCATCGTGACATGAGCGATGATCGTTTGCGGTATCCCATTGGTACCTACGAAGCGACTGCACCGGTCTCGGTCGCGCAGCGGTTGGAATACATCGAGCAGATCGCGCAAACACCACAGCGGTTTCGCGATGCCGTGGCCGGATTGACCGATGTGCAATTGGATACGACGTATCGGGACGGCGGATGGACGGTGCGTCAGGTGGTGCACCATGTCGTGGACAGCCACATGAATGCCTATATCCGGTTCAAGCTGGCGCTAACGGAAGACAAGCCCATCATTAAACCATATACAGAATCGCTCTGGGCCGATCTGCCCGAGGCGCGGAGTGCGCCACCCGAACTATCGTTAGAGCTTCTCGATGCGTTGCACCGGCGTTGGGTGATCGCATTGCGGAGCATCAGCGACGACGATTTTACACATCGGGGGTACATGCATCCCGAGTATAAACGGTATTATCCGCTCGATGTCGCGCTCGGGTTATATGCCTGGCATGGCCGGCATCACGCCGCCCACATTACGTCGCTTCGTGATCGGCAAGGGTGGTGGTAACGGAGCATTATATTCGTGGCGTATGTACAGCGTACGCCGCCATGAGCCGGTGCGTGACGGCATCCGGGACCCCACGGCCGAGGACGGCGTCGTTGACGCGGACGAGCGGCGCGAGGCCGCGAAGTGAGCTGGTCAAAAAAGCTTCGCTCGCATTCAGGAGCTCTTGATATCCCAGCTCACGCTCGGCGGTAGGAATTTCGAGTTGTCGCGCGATCTCGAGTACCACAGCGCGTGTGATCCCGGGGAGAATGCCGTGCGTTGGGGCTGGTGTGACGATGACCCCCTCGATGACCACAAAAACGTTACTCGCGGTGGCTTCGGAGACAAAGCCGTACGTGTCGAGAAAGATCGCGTCGTCGAATCCTCCCTGATGTGCATCGCGGAGCGCGACGATGGATTCGATGTAGCTGGTTGTTTTGATACCGGTGAGAATGCCGCGGTCGTTTCGGATACCGGCGGCGATCTGCGCCGTCAGTCCGCGCTCATACACGGCTGGTAAGACGTTTGGGAGGTCGGTGACAGTGATGACTACCGTGCTGTTTGTTCCATCGTCCCGTGTTGACTGCATTCCCGAGAGTGGCTGTGGCGTAGTGCCGCCGCGGGTCACGGTGATGCGTAGCGCGCTATCACCACGATGTCCCTGTTGTACCGTATGCTCCATCGTGGCGTGGATCCATGCATCGAGCTGTGACGGGATAACGTGACCCGTACGCTGTGCGGCAGCGCGCAAACGGCGCAGATGCCGGTCGAGATACCAGGGGGTGCCGTCGCTGGCCCGGAGCGTCTCAAAGATGCCGTCGCCCAAGAGAAAGCCCCGATCGAACACCGAGAGTACGGTGGTCGTTTGGTCGAGCAGTTGGCCGTTCAGCGAGACGATGGGAAGCATATGGGGGTGAGCTTGGTCAGGGAGTTGTACCGGCCTGTCTGTCGGCCGTGAACGCATGTCGAGGCTGCATCGTCCATACCGCGCGCATCAAGGCGCGTGCTTTATCGATGGATTCGTCGTATTCTGCGGCCGGTACCGAATCGAAGACTACACCGCCACCCGCCGAAAAAGTGACATGCCATGTCGGTGTATCCTGCTCCGTGGCGTGTAGCCTTGGCTGCGGTGTGAGCACGCAGGTTCGAATCGCGATATTGGTGTCCATGGCACCGGTATGGCTGATGTAGCCGATTGTACCGCAGTATACTCCTCGACGTACTGGTTCGAGCTCTGCGATGATTTCCATCGCGCGCACTTTGGGAGCGCCGGTGATCGATCCCCCAGGAAACGACGCATGCAGCAGATCCATCGCGTCTGCGTCGGGGCGGAGCTGGCTCGTTATTGTGGAGACGAGATGATGTACCGTCGGGTGTGTTTCGATGACCATCAACTCAGGGACCTCGACGGAGCCGAACGTCGAGACGCGGGCGATATCATTGCGAAGCACGTCGACGATCATCACATGCTCGGCGGCATCTTTGGTACTCTGTCGTAGCTCGTTGTGAAGACGCGCGTCATCTGTTGGCGTGACGCCTCGGGGACGCGTCCCTTTGATGGGGCGCGTTTCGACACGACCATCGGCCGATGCTTTGAGAAAGCGCTCGGGTGAGACACTCACAATAACCGATGGTCCTGCATCGAAATAGGCAGCGAACGGCGCGGGATTGATGTCGCGCAAATACCGGTACAGCGTCCACGGATGTGTCTCAATGGTCGCGGACAGCTGTTGGGATAGGTTCACCTGAAAAACGTCACCGGCGGCAATGTAGCGCTTGATGGCTTCGACGGCCGCTTCATACCGAGGGCGTGGGAGCGACGTTGGAAAAATCGAGGGGTCGAGTGAATCGTCTTCCCTTCCTTGTCGTTTGTTTGGAACGTCCGGTTGCACTGGCGGCTGTCCTGTGTGCTGTTCCCGCGAGACATCGACTTGCAGCAGCTCGTACGCAGCCTGCACCGTGTGCTCATCGATTCCTACGATCCAGACCCGACGTTCTTGGCGGTCCCAGGCAATCGTCCACGGGTAGTGCGCGAGCACGACGTCATCGTGATCTGTTGCGGCGTTGGGTACGATCTCTGGAATTCGTTCCAAGACGCCGCCGTATTCGTAGCCGATATACCCTGCCCACCCACCTTGAAATGGCGGTAAGGTCGATTCGGTGTCTCGTGTGGTGTCGTGTGCCTCATGCGTCGTCGCCTCCCTGGCTCTTCGGGCTATATCGACGGTCCGGACGATATCCAGCGCTCGTCCCGAGTGTCGAACAGTCGTTCCGTTTGCGAGATCAACTACGTCGACCTGCTGGCCTCGCGCACGGACCACGACGTCTGGTGCGGCCATGGCAAACGTGTACCGCGCCAGGTCAGTGCGTGGCGCACTGTGTCGCGTGCCGTGGCTGCGTGTATCGTACGGTGCATTGGCCACCGTGTCGCCTGCTACATTGGCCGCAAGTGGCGACGTGCTATCGAGCAGGAGTGGGTATGGGAGGTGCAACAGGCGCTGGAACGTGGCCGGCACATCGTGGAGCTCCGACGTGGCGGTGACGTCGCGGAAGGCCGAGCGAGCGATCCTCATATATTTAGCAAAGCTGACATTTCGCCCATGCATATACCTATCGAAACTTTCCGGCTCGACAACGGCCTGTTCGTCACCCTGTCGGAGGATCATACTGCGCCGATTGTCGCGGTCAACCTCTGGTACCACGTTGGCTCCGCCAACGAACGTGAAGGGCGGACGGGCTTTGCGCATTTATTCGAACACATGCTGTTCCAAGGGTCCGAGCATGTGCAGGCCAACGAGCATTTCGAGCTCGTGCAACGCGCTGGCGGGACGCTCAATGGCTCGACATGGCTCGACCGGACAAACTACTTCGAGACTGTACCGTCCAACCAGTTGGCGTTGGCGCTCTGGCTCGAAGCGGACCGGATGGGATCGCTGCTGCCGGCGATGACGCAGCAAAAGCTCGACACACAACGCGACGTGGTGTCCAACGAACGGCGTTGGTCGGTGGACAATCAGCCGTACGGGACGTGGTGGGAAAAGCTCCCCGCACTTGCGTATCCGCCGTCGCACCCGTTTCATCATTCACTCATCGGCTCGTTCGACGATCTGAACGCGGCGTCGCTGGAGGACGTGGCGCACTTTTTTGCGACGTATTACACGCCGGACAACGCGGTGCTCTCTGTATCCGGCGACTTCGATCCGCGTGAAGCCCGTCAGCTCATCGAGCACTATTTTGGTGGGATTCCTCGAGGGAATGGGAAACCACCACTCCCCGACATGTCGCTGCCGTCTACCTTCGGCGTGCCGCTCCGGGAGGTCGTTCCCGACGATGTGAGCCTTCCTCGGTTGTATCTCGCCTTTCGCATTCCACCGTTTGGAACCGACGGCTATTACCCTGCCTCCATCGCGGGGGCGATTTTGGGGATGCGGAAGGGGAGCCGACTGCAACGCGCGCTCGTTCGTGAACGGCAGATTGCTGTGGATGCTACGGCCTTCACCTTCGATCTCCCCAAAGGGGCCGATCTCCTCATCGTCGATGTCACCGCTCGACCGGGAATCGCGGTCGAGCAGCTAGAGCGCGAAGTCGGCGCCGAGATCGATCGGTTGCGGGAACATGGTGTGACGCAGCAGGAGGTCGATCGCGCTGTGGCGCTCATCGATACCGACTTTATTCGGTCGATGCAACAGGCGAGCGAACGAGCCGACAACCTGCCCAAGTTCGCGACGTATTTTGGGGATCCTAATTTGATCAACGCTCAGAGCGACCGCTATCGCACCGTGACGGTCGCGCAGGTCAACGAGTTCGCACAACGGCTGTTCGGGCCGGATAA
>Ga0105237_10006785_pt1 | contig 12627 bp, 11 predicted proteins | sample KBSC24metaG_FD_81520 | JGI IMG/M metagenome (GOLD analysis project Ga0105237, IMG submission 81520) | Corn rhizosphere microbial communities from Kellogg Biological Station, Michigan, USA - KBS C2-4 metaG | ecosystem: Host-associated > Plants > Roots > Rhizosphere > Soil | place: Michigan, USA...
ATCCCTACTACCGCACGGCCTACGCCTTGGTCGCCAAGGCGGGCAGCGGCCTGGAGGAGGTCGACAGCCTCAAGGACGCGCGTCTCAAGGGCGAGCATATCGGCATCGTTGCCGGCACGCCGCCTGCCACCGAGATGGCGGTCAATGGCCTGATGGCGAACGCGAAGCCTTATCCGCTGATGATAGACACTCGCGTCGACTCGTCTGCGGCGGCGATGATCGACGATCTCACCTCCGGCCAGATCGATGCCGGCATATTGTGGGGGCCGATGGCGGGTTATTACGCCAAGCAGTCCAATCCGCCGCTCCATGTCACGTCCCTGGTCCATGAAACGTCCGGACCGAAGCTGGTTTATCGGATCGGCATGGGGGTCAGGCCGGCCGACCAGAATTGGAAGCGGCAGCTCAACCGTCTGATCCAGGAGAACCAGCTGGCCATCAACAAGATCCTGCTCGATTTTGGCGTTCCCCTGCTCGATGAAAGCGACAAGCCGATCCTGGCGGAGACCACGAAGTCGCCATGAGGCGGAGGTTTGCCAGCGCGATCCTCGCCGCCGTCGCGTTGACGGCTCCGGCGACTGCGCAACTCAATGCGCCGGAGCCCGACGCCTACCGCACCGAAAATTATCGTGCCCTGGTGCCTGCGACACTTGCCGGTGCAAAGGTGCTCGCGACTGCGGAGGCCGAGGCGATCTGGCGCACGGGAACGGGGATCTTCATCGACGTGCTGCCGCATGCCCCGAAGCCGCCAAATCTTCCCGCCGGAACGGTCTGGCGCGAGAAACCACGGCTCAATATTCCAGGCAGCATCTGGCTGCCGGATACGGGCTACGGTTCGCTCGCGGCCGCGACCGAAGACTATCTGCGACAGGGTCTCGATCGTGCGGCCAAGGGCGACAAGGCAAATCTGCTGGTGTTTTACTGTCAGGAAGATTGCTGGATGTCGTGGAACGCGGCCAAGCGGGCGCTGGCGCTAGGCTATCGCAATGTCGCCTGGTACCCGCAAGGGACCGACGGATGGCAGCGCAACGACTTGCCGGTCGCCGAGTCGCAGCCGCAGCCTCGGGAGTAGGGGTTCGCGCCCTGTCCGCGCATTATTCCATCTCCTGCTGAATCGTGCGACCCAGCGCAAACAGCCGCTGGTCGATCGCGGTCGGCACATCGCAGACGAATTTGATGACGCGGTGCCGGTCCTCGAAAATGCGGGTTTCCCAGATCAGCTGGTTGCTGAGTTCGTCGAGCTTGGCCTGATCGTGAGCCGGATCATCCTGCAGGGCCTGCAACGCGATGGTATCGTTGCGGACCTTGTCTGCCGCCTCGCGCTGCTTGCGCGTTATCCGTTCGAGGCCCGTCATGACCGATGCACGCTGGGCGTTCAGCGTATCGAACAGGCCGGCGAACAGCATTTTGCCGTTCGTCACCTTGTCCGTCGCCGAACCCGCAAGGAATTCCTTGATCGCCGTCTCGGCTTCGTCGAGCGGCGTGCGCCTGGCGGCCAGCCGCGCCACGAGCGGGCTCAACTTGGCGTCGTCCTTCCACTTGCCTGCGACATCATCGAGGGGCGGGCCCGCCCACACCGCCGCGAGCGAAACCTCGGGCACCTTGGCCTGGGCGCAAGGCCAATCCGGATAGCGCGGGTCCGCGGCGAAGGAGACGCTCGGCCATCCGCACAGCGCCAGCAACAATCCTGAGATGAAACGCAATCTCATGTCTCGCCTCCACCGGGGCCCCGACGAATGAGCCCCCGCGACGGATCGTAAGCCAGCACCGCCCCGATCATGAATACGGTCGTGCAGCCGCCGACCACCGCGAGCGAAACCCAGTTCATCTGTCCGTACAGCGCAAACCGGATCAGCTCTACGGCATGGCTGAACGGATTGAACTCGCACACATAATAGAGCATCGGGCTGCCTTCCTTCACCCGCCACAGCGGGTAAAGCGCCGATGATGCAAAGAACATCGGGAAGATCACGAAGTTCATCACGCCGGCAAAATTCTCGAGCTGCCGGATCCCGGAAGAGATCAGCATGCCGAGTGAGCCCAGCATCAGCCCCGACAGCACCAGCGCGGGCAACACGGTCAGGTAACCGATCGGCGGCGGCGCGATCTCCCAGAAGTATGCGATCAGCAGGAATGCGTAGACCTGGAGCAGGGAGACCGCGGTTCCCGCGAGCAGCTTGCAAGACAACAGGTACCAGCGCGGCAGCGGACTGACCAGCAGCGTCCGCATGTTGCCCATCTCGCGGTCATAGACCATCGAGAGCGAGGACTGCATGCCGTTGAAGAGCTGGATCATCGCCATCAGGCCGGGCGCGATGTAGACCTCGTAGAGAATGTAGGTGTCATAGGGCGGGATGATCGAGATGCCCAGCACCTGGCGGAAACCCGCGGCAAAGATGAACAGCCAGACCAGCGGGCGGACCAGCGCCGACACGAAGCGTTCGCGCTGGTGCAGAAAACGCAGGCCCTCGCGCCACACGATGCCGTTCAGGCAGGTGAGGTACTGAGCGAACGAGAAGCCGGGTCGTTGCTCGCTCTTGAAGACGGCGGTACTCATGGCGAGGGGCTTCCCGATCTCGTCGCAGCTTCGGTCAGGCGGGCAAATGCGGCGCCGACATCCTGCGCTGCGGTTTCGTCGATGATGCGCGACACCTCGCCATGCGCGAGAACCCGCCCCTGGTGCAGCACCACGAGGTCATCGCTGGGGAGGATCTCGTCGAACAGATGCGTGGCCCACAGCACCCCGATCCCCTGCTCGGTGACCAGCCGCCTGACATGCTTGAGAATGTCGGCGCGCGCCTTGACGTCGAGGCCGACCGTCGGCTCGTCGAGCAGCAGCAGGCGAGGCCGGTGCAGCAACGCGCGCGCGATCTCCAGCCGTCGCATCTGTCCGCCCGACAGATCGCGCACCTTGCTGCCGGCGCGCTCGGCAAGATCGATGCGCGCCAGCACCTCGGCGGCCCGCTTGAGCGCCTCGCGTCTTGCGATGCCGTGCAGCGCGGCGTGATACTGAAGGTTTTGCGTCAGCGAGAGATCGAGGTCCAGCGTGCGCGGCTGGAACACCACGCCCATGAGTCGCAAGGCTTCGCTGGGCACGCGGTTGATGTCATGGCCGAAGATGCTGATGCGCCCGGTCTGCACGCCGAAGAGTCGCGTGACGAGCGAGAACAAGGTGCTCTTGCCGGCGCCGTTGAGACCAAGCAGCGCCGTGAAGCTGGCCGGTGCGACCGCAAAGCTGACGTCGCTGAGCGCCCGTCGGGGGCCATAGGAATGGCTGACGCGCTCGATCGACAACGCCGGCAATTCAGGCGGGATGTTTCTATTCGGCGAAGTCTTGCGGACCGTGGGGGCGTCGATGGCTGTCATGGCTGCGCGATCGTGATGCCCCAGGGCAACTCGCCAACCTGGATGGTCTTGATCACCTTCTGCGCCGCGACATCGATGATCGAGACGTCATTTGAGACGCCGTTGGTGACCAGCAGATACTTCTCGTCCGGTGTGAAAGCCATGTGCCATACGCGCTGGCCGACCAACAGGTATTTCGTCACCTGATGGCTGGTGCCATCGACGATGGCGATCCGGTTGGCAGGGCCCAGCGCGATGAAGGCGGTCTTGCCATCGCGGGTCAAGCCGATCCCGACCGGCTGGATGGCCTCGCGCCGCATTCCGGGAATGTCGAACGTAATCTTGCCGGTCACCGCATGCTGGGCGGGATCGATGATGGACACCGTTCCGGCGATCTCGGAGGAGACCCAGAGTTCGGATCCATCGCGCTTGAACTCGGCAAAACGCGGACGCGAATCCACCAGCACGTTGGCGACGATTTGGCGCGTCGCAGTGTCGATGAAGTGCGCCATATTGGTGGTCTCGGACGTGTTGATCAGGATCTTGCCGTCCGGGCTGATCGCCATGCCCTCGGGCTCCACGCCGACCTGGACGTCACCGATGCGCGCGCGCTTGTCGAGATCGATGATCGTGACCGTGTTGTCGTTCTCGTTGGCCACGTAAAGGATTTTGCCGGTGGCATCCTGCACGAACAGTTCGGGGTCCGGGCCGGAGGGCAGGGTGTCGACCACCTGCTGGCTCGCGGCATCGATGACCTGAATGGTGTCATCGTCGCCGACCGCGACCATCACGAATTTCCCGTCCCTTGTGAACTCGATGCCGCGCGGCCGTTGGCCGACCTTGATGGTCCGGGTGACGGTCCACGTATCGGTGTCGATCACCGAGACGGTGTTGCTCTTTTCGTTCGACACATAGGCCGTCACGGCTCGCGCAGGAGAGACGGCGAGCATCCAGACGGTCAGTGCGGCCAGCGGAGCGTGACGCCACATGCGCGAATTTCCCATCTTCAATACCGTCAATGCAGTTTGCATTTTGTTTCCGGCCGGTCGACGCCGAGTGTATCGAGTTCGGAGACCTGATGCAGGAAACCTTCCTGCGGCGACACCGATACGACCATGCGCCCATCGGCCAGGAGGATCGGCTGGCGGAGCTGCAGGTTCCAGTCGCGCAACGTCAGCCGCTGGCCCTTGAAGGCCGCGAGCGAGAAATCGGGTCCTTTCAGGAAGTCGAGCATCGCCTTCGGCGCGCCGGATTTTACCCGGGCCGCGGCCTCGCCGATCATGCGCACCGCGGTCCAGGCCTGCATGTCGATGGCCGTCATGCGCCGCGAGTTGAGTTTGACGAACCGGTTCTGCATCTGGATCGCGCCCCACTGATCATGCGCCGGGTCCCAGCTGGTCGGCATCAAGCCCGCCGAACCCGCGACCGGGCGCGGGTCCCAGGTGCGATAGGGCAGGTAGGAGGCGAACACCTCGCTCTCGTCGGCGGCGACGAGGACGTCATAGGCGGCGGCCTGCTGGGTGAACACCGGCATCTGGCGCTGGATCTGCGTCACGCCGCTGTCGGTGCGGCGGGCGCCGCCAGTGTCCTCGAACACGCGTTCCTCGACGATCTTGGCGCCGAAGCGCTTGGCGGCCCGCCGGATGGCGTCGGCATAGAGCTTGTCCTCTGGATGCGATCCGACGACGAGAAGCCAGCGCTTCCATTGTTTCCACACCAGATACTGGGCGAGACCGTCGGCGAGCATCGAGCGCGTCGGCGCGGTATGGACGACATTGCCGCGGCAGTCCTCTTCGCGAAGGCGGTCATCGATCGCACCGACGTCGAACAAGACCGTTCCACGATCGCGGACCGCGTCGGCGGCTTTCAGCAGCGCGTCGGCCGGCAGGTCGACGAGAATGAGGCCGATGCCGCGACCGGCCAGTTCTCCCGCAGCGGCCGCGGGGTCGTCGTCGTCCTTGAGGCGCTTCTCGTCGAGGGTGAAATGCTGGTTGAGGAACTTGCCGGTGGTGTTGTTATCCTCGATCGCGAGACGAGCACCGGCCACGCCGTCATTGTCCGCGGGGACCTCGACCAGCGAGAGCGTCGGCCTGGCCTTGGCGCGATGAAGATAGCCGATCCCGACCTCGACCGGATCGTCTGCCAACGCGCCGGTGGCGAGCAAAGCAAAGCCGATTGCGCCGACCAACGCCCGGATCATCATTCCTCCCTGTAAACGCTTCCCGACGGAACCGACGATAGCGGGATTTCCTGCTTGAAGCATGACCGAATTGTCTTACCCTGCAACCGATAAATTGTCGCCCCACCGCCCTCACGAGTCACGATCATGCGAATGGTTTGCGTCCTGGTTACCATGGTGGTGATGCTCCCGTGGGTGGCGCCTGCGGCCTCATCGCAGGTCGCCGTATTCGATTTCGAGTTCGTCGACACCAGCCTTCAGGGTGAAGTCGATGGACCCCGTGCCGATGAGCAGGGGCGGCTGATGCGCGCCGGCGACCAGATACGAAAAGCGCTGGCCGACTCCGGCAGGTTCACCGTGCTGGATATTGCCCCGGTCAATGTTGCGGCGCACGGCAGCAACCTGCAGGCCTGTGGCGGGTGCGAGGTGGCATTGGCGCGGCAGCTCGGCGCTGATCTCGTCATCACCGGCACGGTCCAGAAGGTCTCCAATCTCATTCTCAATATCAATCTTTATTTGCGCGACGTGCACACCGGGCAGTTCGTGACGGCGATGAGCGCCGACATGCGCGGCAACACCGACGAGTCCTGGACGCGTGCGGCGGACTATCTGGTGCGAAACCGCTTGCTGGCGCCGAATTACGGTGCGCCGCAAGCTCGTTGAAAGCGAGCGGACCCGGCCCTGTCCGTTCCGGGCATCATCTCCGCGCGACGCCTCTGGGGTTTGGCCCGCCGGAGAACTGGCCCCATTGTAGCCCGTGAATTCCAGCTGTTTCCCCGTCGTTGCGAGGAGCCCTTGCGACGAAGCAATCCATTGATCCCCGCGTGAGCACTTGGATTGCGTCGCTTCGCTCGCAATGACGCATTCAACACCTTATTCCATAGGCTACTTTACTGGTCAGGCTCTCGCGACGAGGGGATAGAACAAGTTACGACGCAGCAGGACTATGCCCTCAGACGCGCGGCATGCCAGCGCAGATGATCGTCCATGAAGGTGGAGATGAAGTAGTAGCTGTGGTCATATCCCGGCTGACGGCGCAGGCTGAGCGGGATGTGGGCCTTTTCGCACGCGGCTTGCAGCAGTTCCGGACGCAGCTGCACGGCCAGGAACGGATCCGCGTCGCCGTAATCGACCAGAAGGTCGGAAAACCGGGTGCCGTCCTCGATCAGCGCAACGGCGTCGTGCTTGCGCCAGGCTTTCTTGTCCGGCCCGAGATATCCGCCCAGCGCCTTGATGCCCCAAGGCACCTCGGACGGCGCGACGATCGGTGAAAAGGCACTCGCGGCGCGATAACGATCGGGGTTTCGCAGCGCGACGGTCAATGCACCATGTCCGCCCATGGAATGCCCGAAGATGGATTGCCGGCTCATATCCGTCGGGAAATGTTCGGCGATGATGCCGGGCAGTTCCGCGGTCACATAGCTCCACATGCGATAGTGGCTCGCGAACGGTGCTTCCGTGGCATCGACATAGAAGCCCGCGCCCAGACCGAAATCATAGGCATTGGTGGGATCGCCCGGAACCCCTTCGCCGCGGGGGCTGGTATCCGGTGCGACAAAGATCAATCCCAGATCGGCGCAGGTTTTGCGAAATTCGCCCTTCTCGGTGACGTTGGCGTGCGTGCAGGTCAGGCCTGACAAATACCAGACGACGGGCAGCTTGGCGCCATCCTGATGGGGCGGGACATAAACCGAGAAGGTCATGCCGGTCCCGGTCTCGCGGCTGTTGTGTTTGTAAACGCCCTGCACGCCGCCGTATGACCGGTTGAGAGAAACGGTTTCCATCGTCATGATTTTCACTCCCAAACCGCCGTGTCGTTCCGGCAGCAATATTGCGCGCTCAGGCTTTACATCAAGGGCGGTGATTTTTCAGCTTCTTCTTTCACGTCAATCGAAACCCGCGATTGCGTCGCCTCGACATCATCGTTCCTTAACCACCAAGACCAATTGAGCTTTTGCCGATCGAGCGGGACCACTGGGCCGAGCGGCCCGACGATCGCTGACGGCCATCGCACCGATGATGTTGCGTTGCGGTAGGCGATGTCGTGCCGCGGCCCCTGTCGCGAGAACGATCGACCCGATCGAAGCTTCGGGCCGTCAGCTCAGGCTGTTCTCGATGGCGAACCGCACCAGTTCAGCGGATGTCCGCAGGCCGAGCTTCTGGCGCATGATCGATGACGTGTTGGCAATCGTCTTGTAGGACGAGTGAACCATCCACGCGATCTCGGACAGGCTTTTCCCAGCGCTGAGCAGGCGCAGGATCTCGATCTCGCGCGAGGTCAGTTTCGACAGCGGGCTCTGAGTGAGGGCCGGGCCGGCGAATGCGATACGCTGGGCAATCGCGGTCGGCAGATAGGTGCCGCCCTTGCCGACCTCGCGGATGGCCTCTACCAGGTCATAGGGATCGCCGGATTTCGAGACGTAACCCTTGGCGCCGGTTTCGATCGCGCGCGCCGCGAAGATCGGATCGTCGTTCATGCTGAACATGATGATACGTGACGACGGGTCGCGCTCCAGAATGCGCCGCGCCAGTTCGAAACCCGATACGGTCGGCAGGTTGATGTCGAGAACGCAGATATCCGGATGGTCCTCGCAGTAGACGCGCTCGCCGCTTTCCGCGTCGGAGGCCTCCAGGATGACGATGTCGGGGTCATCTGCGAACAACGCCCGGCAACCCGAAGCAACGATGCGGTGATCATCAACAATCAGAATGCGCATTGGCAGGGGTCTCCGCTTGCCCTCGGCTTATCGCCTGATGTTGCGTGACATCAAATGGCGGCACACAGAGGCAACCCGATTGTCGCGCCGGTTTCTTGCCCGGTTATGCAGGCGAGTTGAATTGCTGTACGGTTCAATTAGATAGCCGCACTTTTTGGCTGTCAACGTTGGTCTGATGAGGAGCCGCAGCAGCGCGGTCCGGATGAACTCCATGTGGCAGAAACTGTCCTTGCGCGCTCGGCTGAGCATCCTTGTGGCGCTCGTCATTGCGCTTGGCTTGGTCGTCAATGTGGCGCGGCTGGTTCTGGACGCCGCACCGCGTGTGCAAGCCGAAGATCAGAGCGTGACGCGGCTGGCCCGCGAATTTGTCCAGACCCTGGTCGCCGGCCTCGACGAAACCCCGGATCCCGATGCAAGGCTCAACCAGATCGTTCAGGATCTCAGTCGGCTGCGTCATGTCAGCATCACGCGGCAGAGCGACGGGGGCGGGACTCTGCATCCGGCCGCCAATTCGCCAGGCGATGCCGGTGAGTGGCGTTCGGTGCCGGCGTGGTTCGTCGCGCTTGTCCACCCGGACCAGATGGCTGTGAGTGTCCCGATCTCGATCGGTGGAAAGCCCGACTCGCTCCTGATCACGTCCCATCCGGCCGATGAGATGGTCGAGATCTGGGATGGCATCGTGAGCCAGCTCGAGATCGGCTCGGCGATCGCCGCCGCGCTCTTTCTCATCACGATATTGGTGGTGAGCCGGGCGCTGGCGCCGATTCGCGCGCTTTCGGACGCGATGGCCGGTATCGAGGCCGGCAGCTACGACACTCGCGTGACGCCGGCCGGGCCCCCGGAACTGGCGGCCATCTGCAGCAAGCTGAACCATCTTGCGGTGACGCTTGGAGCTGCCATCGACGACAAGCGGCGTCTGGCCGAACGCGTCGTCTCGCTGCAGGATGTGGAGCGCAAGGAGATCGCCAGGGAACTCCATGACGAGTTTGGTCCGTTTCTCTTTGCATTGCGGGCGCATGCCAGCTCGCTATCCCGGATTGCCGATGCGCCCGAGCCGAACCTGGACGCCGTGCGCACGCGCGGCGCCGCGATCCTGGAGCAGGTGGATTCGCTGCAGCAATCGAATCGGCGGGTTCTTGAGAAGCTGCGTCCGGTCGGACTGAGCGAGCTTGGCCTGCGTGACGCGCTTGGCGCACTGTTGCGGCTGTGGAGCGAATCGCACCCCGGCGTTGTCGTCGAGACCTCCATCTCGCCGTCGCTGGGAGAGACGGGCGAGACGGCGGATCTGACGATCTACCGCACCATTCAGGAGGCCTTGACGAATGTTTTTCGCCACGCCGGCGCGACGCGCGTGGACGTTTCGATCGAACCTGCCGGGTTGCCCGCGGCTGCGCCACGCGGTGCGCGGTGTGGCGCGATGGTGCGGGTGCGCGACAATGGCAGCGGATTGCGGCCGGACCACCGGCTGGGTCTCGGTTTGATTGGAATGCGCGAACGCATCTTGGCGCTGGGTGGGTCGCTGACCGTTGCTTCCGGCGATGGCGGTGTAACGGTTGAGGCTGTTGTTCCCATGGACGTGCGGTAGCACTAAAAATGGTTTCGGGAATTTATCCCGAATGATTCGGGAAAAAGGCACTCTTGGCGCCTGACGTTTTGCATGCACCATTTCGCCGCCGCACAGGGTATTGTTTCGGACCTAGCCGGCTGAGAGCAATGAGGCCGGAGGGGAATGGGGTGGGGTGGTGATGAGTGCTCGACGCCTCTTGATCGGAGCAGTTTCGATCGGTTTGCTGAGCGGGCACCCGGTTGCGTATGCCCAGGAGCCGTCCAACGATGTGCAGGACCTGCCGCGCATCGAGGTCACGCCGGGGGCGAAGCGGGCCAAACCCAGCCAGGCGCGCGCTGTCCGCCGTGTTGCCCGAGCCGTGCCGAGGGTCGTCGTCCCGACTGCGCCGACGGCGGGGTCGGGCATCGACGCCGACAAGGTGCCCGCCGGCGTCAATGTCGTCACGAGCCGTGACATCGCGCGGACCGCTTCACTGAATGTCACGGATGCCCTGCAGCAAAACGTCGCGGGCGTCAGCATCACCGAGGTCGCCGGCAATCCTTTTCAGCCGAACGTGGAGTTTCGCGGGTTTGTCGCCTCTCCGGTTCCGGGCACGCCGCAGGGGCTCGCGGTCTACCAGAATGGAACGCGGATCAACGAGGCGTTCGGCGACACCGTGAACTGGGACATGATTCCGACCGCGGCGATCCGATCGGTCACCGTGGTGACCAACAATCCCGCGTTCGGCCTCAATGCGCTGGGCGGCGCCGTCGACCTGCAGATGAAGGACGGCTTCACCTATCGCGGCGCGGAGATCAACACCATGGGCGGTTCGTTCGGCCGTGTCCAAAGCTCGGCGCAGTGGGGCAAACAGGTCGACGACTTCGCCGTCTATGGTGCCCTCGAAGGCCTGCATGACGGCGGCTTTCGCAACTTCTCGGCCTCCGATGTCCGCCGCTTCTACGGCGATGTCGGCTACAGGAAGGATGGCAATGAGTTCCATCTGAACATGGGCCTCGCCGACAACAAGTTCGGCGCTACGGCTACGGTCCCGGCGGAGTTGCTGCAGCAATATTGGGGGGCGACCTATACCAGCCCGCAAATCACCAACAACCGCGTCGGCTATGCCAACCTGACCGGCAAGGTCGAAGCTTCGCCGAGCTGGACCATCGACGGCTCGGCGCATGTCCGCGTGTTCGACCAGAAGATGCTGGATGCCAATCCGACCGGGACACAGCGCTGCGCCACGCCAGGGCTTCTGTGTTTTGGTGACGACACCACGCACGCGAACGGCCTGGACGGCAACCAGCTCGCCGATCCCTTCGCGGGTGATGCGGTGCTGGGGCAGATCGACCGGACCACGACGCGTTCGACCTCGGTGGGGGTCTCGCTGCAGGCGACCAATGACGACCAGCTGTTCGGCCACAACAACCGTTTGGTGGTCGGGACCAGCTTCGATTCCAGCGTGACGCACTTCTCGGCGAGCGCCGAACTGGGCACGATCGGCCCCGGTTTCGTGGTCAGCGGCAGCGGCATCTTCCTCGGTCAATCCGGTGACCCGATCTCGATCGGCCCGGTCGAGCTGCGCACGACCAATCAATATAGCGGCATCTACGCCCTCGACACCTTCGACGTGACCAATGCGTTCTCGATCACCGGCGGCGGCCGCTTCAACGATGCGCGGATCGCGCTCGAGGACCAGATCGGCACCGCGCTGAACGGCAGGCAGACCTTCGACCGGTTCAACCCGGTGATCGGCGGCACCTACAAGATCACGCCTGATTTGTCGGCGTATGCCGGCTATTCGGAAGCCTCGCGCGCGCCGACGCCGCTGGAATTGGGCTGCGCCGATCCGGCCCATCCGTGCCTGATCGCCACCTTCCTGGTCGCCGATCCGCCGTTGAATCAGGTGGTGTCGCGCACCCTCGAGGCCGGCTTCCGCGGTAGCAAGGAGCTGAACATCGGCACGCTCGGCTGGAAACTCGGCGGCTTCCGCGCCACCAACACCGACGACATTCTCGCCATTCCCAGTCCGACGCAGGGCTTCGGCTATTTCCAGAACGTCGGTTCGACACGACGGCAGGGTATCGAGGCCGAGGTCGATCTCAAATCGTCGACACTGCAGCTCTCGGCCAGCTATGCCTTGATCGACGCGCATTTTCTCAACGCCTTGCAGGTTGGCTCCAATAGCCCCCTGGCCGACGTCAACGGCAATGTCCAGATCCTGCCCGGCAACCAGATCCCCGCGATTCCCCGGCATCGGATCAAGGCCAGCATCGACTATGCGATCACCGATGCTTTCAAGGTCGGTGGGGACGCGCTGTTCGTGAGCAATCAATATTTCGTCGGTGACGAATCCAACCAGATGCCGAAACTGCCGTCCTACGCCGTGTTCAATCTCCACGCCTCGTATCAGATCGACAAGACGTTCCAGATCTATGGCCGCGTCGACAACGTTCTCGACAATCGCTATGCGACCTACGGCACCTTCTTCGACACCAACACCATTCCCAATTTCGCCAATGGTGGCGACCACTTTACCGATCCGCGCTCGCTCAGTCCGGCGCGCCCGCGCGCGTTCTACGCTGGCTTGAAGGTGACATTCTGAAGCGGCCTTGTTGCGGGCTCGCTACTCGCATTTCGGCAGATAGCGCGATCCTTCCTTGCCGAGAAAATCCAGCATGGCCTGCGCCGGCGGCAGCAGGATCTTGTCGGTTCGCCGGACCGCGTGCCACTGCCGCATCACCGGTAAGCCGGCAACCTTGAGCGCCACCAGCCTGCCTTCGTCGAGCTCGTGGGATACCGTATGCTGCGAGATGAAGGCGATCCCGAGCCCGGCG
>Ga0105237_10006790_pt1 | contig 12621 bp, 10 predicted proteins | sample KBSC24metaG_FD_81520 | JGI IMG/M metagenome (GOLD analysis project Ga0105237, IMG submission 81520) | Corn rhizosphere microbial communities from Kellogg Biological Station, Michigan, USA - KBS C2-4 metaG | ecosystem: Host-associated > Plants > Roots > Rhizosphere > Soil | place: Michigan, USA...
GCTGTCACCGCGGCGCGGCTGGTGGATCTGCGGCAGCTCGTCGGCCGGGTCGGACGGGCGCCGGTACGGGTCCTGGTCCCAGTCCGGCTCCCCGTACGAGGGCGGCTGCCCGTAGGACGGCGGCCGGTCGTAGGACGGCGGCTCGTACCCGGGCGGGTAGGCCGGCTCGGATGGGCCACCGCGGCTGCCGGGCGGACGCTCGACGTCGCGGTCGTCGTCCCAGCCGCGCTCGTCCCGGTCGGCCAGCAGGGTGTCCCGGTCGGCCAGGATGGCGTCCAGCTGGGACGGCATCGGGCCACCGGTGGTCCGGTCCTCGGGCACGTCAGCGGGCCGCCGGCGGGTGAACCGGCGCCGGAACCGGCGCCGGGCAAGCTGCTCGTTCTCCTCCTCGGCCATCCGCTGGGCCGTGGTGACCAGCGCCCCGGGCGTGCCCTTGTCGCCGCCGAAGAGGAGGTCGGAGATCTGCTGGTAGAGCCGGTCGGGGTGGGGCACGAAGTCGATCGTGGACAGCGCCTGGTCCTGGCCGGCGCTCTCCACGACGAACTTGCCGTAGCCGAAGGTCATCCCGCTCGCGGACCGGTGGTAGGTCAGGTCGGTGACCTTCACCAGCGGCATGATGGCCACGTTCCGGTAGAAGATGCCGGTCAGCAGCAGCAGCCGCTTGTCGGTGACGATCAGCGTCTCGTTGAACCAGTCCGCGATCCGCCACGCCCAGCGGAGGAAGACGAACACGCAGAACCAGATCAGCACGGTGCCGACGTACTGGACCCCGCTGAGGATCCGCGCGAGCAGCACGCCGATGAACAGCAGCACGATCGCCTGCAGCGTGTCCCCCGCCAGGTAGGCCCAGTGCCGCCGGATGCTGATCGCCACCCGCTCCGTGGGGAGCAGGTATTTCGACGGATCCGCCATCGGGACCTACCGGACCGACAGCACGCTGGTGGCGGACGCGCTCGTCGTCATGCTGCGCGTTCTCACGCGGACGGGAGGATCGTCGGGTCGTAGAGCACCCACGCCGACAGCGCCGCGATGACGCCGAGGATGAGGATGGACGTCGGCGACTTCCGGAAGTACGGCACGAACAGCACGAGCGCGGCGAACACCACGACGCCGGCGATGAGCGATCGGAAGCTGTTCCCGCGGGTCCTGAGCAGGTTCGACAGGTTGCCGATCTGGTCGGCCGTCCAGTTCAGCGTGGTCTGGCCGGCGGCCACGATGTTGTCGAAGACCTCGCGACCCTGGCCGCTCGACAGCCCGGCGATCAAGGCGAGCACCAGGACGAGGATGACGAAGCCGGCGGCGATGCCCTTGACCGCGTTCACGCGTGCACCTCCGTCGCGAGGAGCAGGGTTACGGAGCTGCCGGCGCCGCTTGTCTTGTTCAGGTTCACGTCAGCCATACCTCCGGACTGTGCCTGCACAGCGCACGTCCCCGTCAGTAGCAAGCACCCTACGGTACGTACCCGCGCTCGGACCAGACACGCGCCGGTGACCACGGTCCCCCGCCCGAAGCATCCACGTCAAGTTAAGCTTTACCCTTGCTCCCGCGCTCGCTGCCTCCCCAATGATGCACGGTCGGCGGCGCGCCGGCACCGAGGCCCGCCGCCGACGCTCTCCTCAGCGGAACAGCCGCAGCGGCACGGCGTTCGCCAGCGCCGCCGCTCCCGCGTCGTTCGGGTGCAGGTGGTCGCCGCTGTCGAACTCGGGCCGGATCCGCTCCGGGTCGGCCGGGTCGCGCAGCGCGGCGTCGAAGTCGACCACCCCGTCGTACGCGCCGCTGGTCCGGATCCAGCGGTTGACCACCAGCCGCGCGGCCCGGTTCGCCGGCGTGTCGAAGCCGAACGTGTCGTTCGCGAACGGGGTGATCGTGCCGCCGAAGACGAGCATGCCCTGCTGGTGCGCGCGGTCGATGACCTGCTGGTAGCCGGCGATGAGGTCGGCCGGGGTGACCCGCTCCGACTCCGGCGCGATCGTGCCGGGGTGGCCGAGGTCGTTGACGCCGAGCAGGACGATCACGTATCGGGCGCCCGGCTCCGAGCTCACGTCCCGGTCGAAGCAGCGCAGCGCGCTCTCGCCGAACTGAGCCGCGAACGCGTCGGCGCCCGAGCCGGGCAGCGGGTTGGGATCGTGCAGCAGCCGGTTGCCGCTGATCCCCTCGTTGAGCACGCCGAGCCCGCGCAGGCCCGGGGTGGCCTGCAGGCGCCGGGCCAGCACGTCCGGCCAGCGGGAGTTCGTGTTCGGGGTGGTGTTGGCGCCGTCGGTGATCGAGTCGCCGAGCGCGACGACGGCGCCGTCGCGGGCCGGCGCGGCCACGCTCACCCCGGACAGGAACCACCACTGCCCGAACGTGGCGGCCGGGGTGACCGTCCGGCTGCCGGTCACGTTCCCGGCCGCGACCACGTTGTCCTGGAAGGCGAACGCGTGCGTGGTCGTGGCCCTGGTCGGCCGCGGCAGGTAGAGGCTGACCACCAGGTCGGCACCGGGCCGCACCGCCAGCCGGACCGGGTCGCTGAGCAGCGGCGCCCCGGCCGGGACGGTGGCCGAGACGTGGCCGGCGAAGCTCAGCCGGCGGTCGCTGCCCGGCGCCACCGACCGGCTCGGCTGGCTGCCCGCGGCCAGGCCGACGTGCGCCTCGCCGATCACCAGCGGCGCGGTCCCGAACTCGTTGCTGAACCGCACCTGCAGCGCGCTGCCGCCGATGCTCAGGTGCACGGTCTGGCGGATCGTCTGGTTGCTGAACATCGTGGTGCCGGCCGGCGGGACCGTCGTCGGCACGCTGCCCCAGCTGCCCACCCAGGTGGTGCGCGCGGGATGGGCGGTCGAGGGCCGGGCGGCGGCCGGGCCGGCGGCGTGCGCGACGCCGGCGGCCAGCGCGCCGGCCAGCACCAGGGCGCCGGCGCCGGCCAGCGCGGACTTGGCGCGGATCATCGGATTCTCCTGTCTGCCGGTCAGGGCGGACGGCCCTGCGGTCAGGGCGGACGGCTCTGCGGTCAGGTCGGACGGCTCTGCGGTCAGGGTCGGACGGCTCTGGGGTCACGGCCGACGGCCCTGCGATCAGGGTCGGAAGGCTCTGCGGTCAGGGTGGACGGCCCTGGGTTCGGGCCGGACTGCTCTGCGGTCAGGGCGGACGGCCCTGCGGTCAGGGTCGGACGGCGACGGCGTGGAAGACCTGGGCGCCGAACGGGACGTCCCGGGACGTGTAGGCGATGCGGCCCGGGCACAGCCCGCGCGCGGCCAGGTCACCGGCGATGAGGGGGACGGCCTGGATGGTGTTCGGCGGCCAGTCGTGCATGAGGATGATGCCGCCGGGCTGGAGGGTGTGCGCCGCGGCGACGATCTGGTCGACGGTGGCGCCGTTCCAGTCCTGCGAGTCGACCGTCCACAGCACCTCGAGCAGGCCGATGCGGGCCTCGTCCGCGCGGACCTGGTCGTCGGTCTCCCCGAACGGCGGCCGGAACAGCGTCGGCTCCCGGCCGGTGATGTCCCGCAGCACCCACTGGGTGCTGGTGATCTCCTCGAACGTGCCGGGCTCACCGAGCTGGGTCAGATGCGGGTGGGTGAAGGTGTGGTTGCCGATCCACATGCCGGCCCGCTTCTCGGCCCGGACCAGGCCGGGGTTGGCCTCGGCGTTGTTGCCCTGGTCGAACATCGTCGCCCGCAGGTGGTGCGACGTGAGCGCGGCGAGCAGCTGGTTCGTGGTGGCGCTCGGTCCGTCGTCGAAGGTGAGGCCGACGTAGCCGTTGGCGCAGCGGCCGTGGCCGGCGGCGACCGCCGGCGCGGGGGTGGGCGCGGCGGAGGCGGCCGGGGCGGCCGCGGTGAGACCGATGGCAGCGAGGCCGGCGGCGAGCAGCGCGGCGCCGCGGCGCAGTGAGCGGGTCGGGCGTCCGGTCATGGGTCCTCCCGGAGATCTGCCGAAAGCGGCCCGGGCGGCGGTCACCGCCCGGGCCGGGACGAGCGGTCAGGCGCGCGGCCGCCCGGACGGTGCGAGCGCGAGGTCGATGCGCACCTGGTCGTACGCCGGCTTGGGCTGGAAGTTCTCGTCCCACAGCGCGGCCGAGCCCTCGCCCGCGAAGACGCTGGGCACCCACTGGTATTTGTCGGTGAAGCCCCAGACGGTGAACGACAGGCAGCGCCGGACCAGCAGGCAGCCCTGCAGCATCGCGCTGTAGCCGGCCGACTGGGCCGCGCTCTCGGTCGCGTCGACCGGCAGCACGCTGCGCACGTCGGCCTCGGTGATCGCGCTGTCCATGCCGGCGTCGGCGAACCGGCGCAGGTTCTGCACGATCCCGGTGGGGATCGGGAACTGCGTGTCGAGGTGGCCCTGCGCGCCGACCGCCTGGACCGGCACGCCCTGCCGCCGCAGCTGGGTCAGCAGCGCGAAGACCGCGTCGCTCTTGGGGTTGACGCCCTCGATGTTGAAGTCGTTGTAGAACAGGATGGCCTTGGGGTCGGCCTGGTGCGCCCAGCGGAACGCGTCGGCGATGTAGCTCGGGCCGAGCACCTGCAGCCAGATCGTGTCCCGCAGGCTGCCGTCCTCGTTGAAGGCCTCGTTCACCACGTCCCAGGCCCAGATCCGGCCGCGGAAGTGCCCGACCTCGGTCAGGATGTGCTCCCGCAGCACCGGCCGCAGCTCGGCCGCGGTCCAGCTGCGCGAGGTCAGCCAGGCCGGCAGCTGGCTGTGCCAGACCAGCGTGTGGCCGCGGACCTTCTGCTTGTGCGCGCGGGCGAACGCGACGAGCGTGTCCGCCTGGGTGAAGTCGAAGCGGCCCTGCTCGGGCTCGACCACCTCCCACTTCATCACGTTCTCCGGGGTCACCGTGTCGAACTCGGCGCCGACCGCGGCCCGGTAGGTCGCGTCGTTGGCGAGCGCCGAGGTGTCGACGGCGGTGCCGACGCGCATGCCGGTGTGCGCGGCCAGCTGGCGGAGGGTCGAGGTGGTCGGGTCGGGCACGCGGGGTGCGGCGGTCGCCGGGGCGGTCAGTGGGCCGGCCACGAGGGTGGCCCCGAGGAGTCCGGCGAGCAGCGCGCCGAGTGCGGAGGGTCGTCGCATGGAGGCCTCCAGGTGTTGCCGATCGAGATCTCGAAAGTTTCGAGCTTGTTAATCGGTCATCCGGCACCGTAGGAGCCGCTTCTCGCAGATGTCAACGGCTGTCGGACTATCGAATCGGCCGGCACGAGGCTGACCGGACTCGACACGTTTCCGAAACCCGGCTAGAACGACCGGTTACGCTGCCCGCGTGCAGCCGGCCGAACCGCGTACCACGCTCAGCTCGGTCGCGGCCGCGGCCGGCGTCTCCCTGGCCACCGTGTCCAAGGTCGTCAACGACCGGCACGACGTCGCCCCGGCGACCCGGGAGCGGGTACGCCGGCTGCTCGAGCAGCACAACTACAGCCGGCCGGGCCGCCGCCGCGGCCGGTCCCGCTCGGTCGGGCTGGTCATGCGGGCGCTGGACAGCGAGTGGGCGGTCGAGATCATCCGCGGAGTGACCGGCTCCGAGCTGGACGTCGTGATCTCGACCATGCCGACCGGCGCCGCCGCGACCTGGGCCGAGGACATGGCCGCGTCCGGGCGGTCCGGCGTCATCGTGGTCACCTCGCAGTTCACCTCGGCCCAGAAGCGGGTCTTCCAGCGGGCCGGGATCCCGTGCGTCGTCATCGACCCAGTCGACCTGCCCGATCCGGACGTGCCCAGCGTCGGAGCGACCAACTGGGGCGGCGGGCTGGCCGCGACCCGGCACCTCGCCCAGCTGGGGCACCGGCGGATCGCGGTGATCGGCGGCCCGGCCGGCGTGCTGTGCGGGCGGGCCCGGATCGACGGCTACCGCGCCGCGCTCGACGCGGCCGGCCTGCCGTTCGATCCCGAGCTGGTCCGGGAGGGCACGTTCCGGCACGCCGGCGGGTACGACGCGGCGAGCGCGCTGCTGGCGCTGCCCGACCGGCCGACCGCCGTGTTCGCCGGCAGCGACGAGCAGGCGTTCGGGGTGATCGAGGCGGCCAGGGTGGCGGGATTGGTGGTGCCGCGCGACTTGTCCGTGGTCGGCTTCGACGACCTGCCGATCGCCCGCTGGGCCGCGCCGCCGCTGACCACCGTGCGCCAGCCGCTGGCCGAGATGGGCCGGGTCGCCACTCAGCTGCTGGAGGCGCTGATCGCCGGGCGCGACCCCGGCGCCTACCACGTCGAGCTCGCCACTGCCCTCGTCGTCCGGGCCTCCACCGCTGCCCCACGCCGCCGATGAGCGGCCGTGCCGGGCGGGTGGCGTGTGCGGGGGCGATCGTGCTGGACGGGGCGGGTCGGCTGCTGCTGATCCGGCGCGGCCGGGAGCCGGGGCGCGGCCTGTGGTCGCTGCCGGGCGGCCGGTGCGAGCCGGGCGAGGACGCCGCCGCGGCCGCCGTCCGGGAGACGTACGAGGAGACCGGGCTGGAGGTCACCGCCGGCCGGCTGGTGGGCCGGGTCGAGCGGCCCGGACCGGGCGGGATCACCTACCTGATCGACGACCTGGCCTGCACCGTCACCGGCGGGACGCTGCGGGCCGGGGACGACGCCGACGAGGCCCGCTGGATCGGCGCGGCCGAGCTTGCCGCGCTGCCGGTGACCGAGGGCCTGCTCGAGGCGCTCACCCGCTGGGGCGTACTTCCGCTGCGCTGAGCCGTTCATCCGCCGTATCAGCGACAAATTTTGTTGCGGCGAGTACATTCGGTCGTCGGGCCTGCTGAGGTCCGACCCGGCCGACCTGGCCCGCCCCGGCCCGGATCCGAGGAGGTGACGCGGTGCGCAACGACCGCCCCTGCAGTACCAGCCGCGTCCCGCATCCGGTCCCCGCCGGGCCGCGCGGCTGACCACGGCCGCTTCCAGCCCGACCGGCGATCCTGCCGCGGGGCGCGCACCCCGCCGATCCCTGCGCGCGCTCCAGGAGTCCTGCCGTGTCCATGCTTCCGCACCTGCGCACTCCGCACCTGCGCCCGGCCCGCCGGCTGGCGCGGGCCACGGCTGCTCCGGTCGTCCCGGTCCGGGACCGCTCGTCCACGCTGATCGACTGCGGCGTGTACGTCGACGGCATCCGCCGGACCGGCCGGTGTGAGCCGAGCATCATCGACGAGGTCCGGCTCACCGGCGACGGTTTCGTCTGGCTCGGCCTGCACGACCCGGACGAGACGGAGCTGGCCGAGCTGGCCCAGCGCTACGACCTGCACCCGCTGGCCGTCGAGGACGCGCTGTACGCCGAGCACCAGCGACCCAAGCTCGACCGGTACGAGGACACGCTGTTCGCCGTGCTCAAGACCGTCCGGTACGTGCACCCGGAGTCGCCGGCGGCGGACGTCGAGGTGGTCGAGACCGGCGAGATCTCGGTCTTCGTCGGCCGCGACTTCGTCATCACGGTGCGCCGGGGCGAGCCGCGCGGGCTGAAGGGGCTGCGCCGGTCGATGGAGCTCGACCCGGAGCGGCTGGCGCTGGGTCCGTCCGCGGTGCTGCACGCGATCATGGACCGGATCGTCGACGACTACCTCGGCGTGGCGAACAGCATGCAGCTGGACGTGGACGCGGTGGAGAGCGCGGTCTTCGGCGGGCCGGGCCGGTCCAGGCGCGACGCGGAGCGGATCTACGTGCTCAAGCGCGAGGTGCTGGAGCTGCGCCGGTCCGTCGCGCCCCTGCAGGCGCCGCTGCGCACCCTGTCCGAGCGGCCGGTGCGGTTGGTGCACCCGGAGATCCGGGAGTACTTCCGGGACGTCGAGGATCACCTGGCCAGGGTCACCGAGCAGATCGGCTCGTTCGACGAGCTGCTCACCACGATCATCCAGGCGAACCTGGCGCAGGTGACGGTGGAGCAGAACGAGGACATGCGCCGGATCTCGGCCTGGGTGGCGATCCTGGCGATCCCCACCGCGGTCGCCGGGATCTACGGCATGAACTTCCGGGACATGCCGGAGTTGGCCTGGAGATATGGATATCCCGCCACGCTGCTCGTGATCGCGCTGATCTGCTCGGTGCTCTACCGGGGTTTCCGCCGCAACGGGTGGTTGTAGCGCGTCCAGCGGGCGGCCGTGCACCCCTCCGGCACACCGCTGGTCAGGCGACCCGACGCCCGACCCTGGTCGTCGCCGCAGCCGCTCGCGACGGGCCGCGCGGGGACGAGAGATACGGCAAGGGCCGGCCGCCGAGGGAACGAAGCGGCCGGACCTGCGCCATTCGGTGATCAACCGGAGAACGCGGAGCGCACCTCTTCCTCGCGCTGCGCGTAGTTCTTCGCGGCCTGGTCGGTCGACTGCGAGAAGAACGTGGTGCTCTCCTTCACGTCGCGACCGGCCTTGTCGAGCTTCTCGTGCAGGGCGGCAGCCGACTGCGAGGCCGTGCCGACCCAGCCCGAGTTGACGACGCTGGACACCGCGTTCTGCAGGAACGCCAGGTGCCCCTGGATGTTGTCGGCACCGGTGGCGATGCGGGTGGCGTCGGCCTGCAGGGTCTCCGCCGTGACGTTGAAGCCGCTAGGCATTTGTCCTCCGAGAGTAGAAGTGAGGGCGGGGACCTGGGCCCCCCGCGTCAGAGGTCGTCCCGCGCGCAGAGGTCCTTGCACCGCACGAACCCTGCCGCGCGGGCACTGTGCCCCGCGTCAGAAGTCCTCGCACCGCTTCCCGGCGCGAACCTCTGGCGCGGGACACTAGAACATGCTCTTGATCTTGGACTCGGCCTCGCTGTAGGCCTGGTTGGCCCGGCCGACCAGGTCACCGAACTGGCCGATGGCCTCCTGGACGTTCTTCTGGGCGGTCTCCAGCTGCGCGTAGCGCGCGCCGAACTGGTCGCGCGCAGCTCCCGTCCAGTACGCCTGGGTGCCGTTCACGGTCCGCTTGATGTCCTCGATCTCGGTGAGGATCTTCTGCGCGGCCGAGCTGACCTGGCTCTGAAGCTCCGCGAGGGAGCTGAAGTCGACCTTGATCTGGCCGGACATAAGGTGTGACCTCCACGATCGTCGCCCTCCCCACCGGGAGCGCGTACCGGATGGCGCACAGAGGATAAGCGCAGGTGCGGCCGGATTGGAAGGGTTGGCGAAGAAAATCTTTTACGCCGGTTATGTCCGGATGTGCCGCCGGCGCTCACAGCGCCGAGCGAAGATCCCACAGCTCGGGGTAGAAGCGAAGCCCGATCCGCCCGTGCAGATACGGCGCGCCGGTCGACCCGCCGGTGCCCGATTTCCGGCCGATCTGCCGCTCGACCATCAGCACGTGCCGGGACCGCCAGCGCGCCCACATCGAGTCGTGCTCGACCAGCGCCTCGGCCACGTCCCAGAGCGGCCCGTACGCGCCCCGGTCCCGGCTGACCGCGACCAGCGCCTGCCGCCGGGACTCCTCGGTGGCCACGTCGAAGCCGGCCTTGGCCAGCAGCGTGAGCAGCCCGTCCCAGAGCGTCGGCTCGGCCAGCCGCCGGCGCAGCCGCTGCACCTCGGCCGGCGTCGCGTCGTGCAGCCTGGCCACGTACGCCGGGTCCTTGGCCCCGGACAGGAACTCGATCTCCCGGAACTGCACCGACTGGAAGCCGCTGGCCGGCGCGAGCGACGCGCGGAAGGCCAGGAAGTCCTGCGGGGTCATCGTCTCCAGGATGTCGACCTGCTCGACGAGCACCCGCTCTATCGCGTGCGAGCGATGCAGGCGCAGCCGGGGCAGGTAGTCCTCCCCCGCGAGCATGTGGTCGCGGGCGTCACCGAGCTCGTGCAGCAGGAGCTTGAACCACAGCTCGTAGACCTGGTGGATGGTGATGAACAGCAGCTCGTCGTGCGCCGGCGGGTCCGAGATCGGGACCTGCTGGTCGAGCACCTCGGGAATGCGCAGGTAGCTGCCGTACGACAGCCGGCCGCCCTCCTCGCCGAACCGCCGGTCCCCATCCGCCATGTCGCCGACCATATCCGGCCGGCGCCGAACCAGGTCCGGTCCCGGGGATCTCCGGCGGCGCGGCCAGCCACCAAGATCCCGGGACACGCCCTAACCCTGGTGCGGGTAGCGCACGTCGGTCGGCGGGTTGAGGTTCTCCTTGATCGTGCGCGGCGAGACCCAGCGCTGCAGGTTGAGGATCGAGCCGGCCTTGTCGTTGGTGCCGCTCGCCCTAGCTCCGCCGAAGGGCTGCTGCCCGACGACGGCGCCGGTCGGCTTGTCGTTGACGTAGAAGTTGCCGGCCGAGTAGCGCAGCACCCGGTCGGCCTCGGCGATCGCGGCCCGGTCGGTGGCGAACACCGACCCGGTCAGCGCGTAGGGCGCGACGTCGGCGGCCTGCGCCAGCATCGAGGACCAGTCGGCGTCGTCGTACACGAGCACGCCCAGGATCGGCCCGAAGTACTCGGTCGTGAAGATCTCGTGCGTCGGGTCGGTCGAGGTCACGACCGTCGGTGGGACGAAGAAGCCGTCTGCGTCGGAGCCGCGGCCGCCGGTGAGGATCTCGGTGTCGGCCGAGGAGCGCAGCCGGTCGAGCACGCCGGTCAGCCGGTCGTACGAGCGGCGGTCGATGACCGCGCCACCGAACACCGACAGGTCGGTGACGTCGCCGTACTCGATCGTCTCGGTGGTCTGCACGAGCCGGTCGCGCAGCCCGCCCTCCCACAGCGAGCGGGGCACGTACGCCCGGGAGGCGGCCGAGCACTTCTGCCCCTGGTATTCGAACGCGCCCCGGACGAGTCCGGTCACCAGCGCGGCCGGGTCGGCGCTCGGGTGCGCGACGACGAAGTCCTTGCCGCCGGTCTCGCCGACCAGTCGCGGGTAGCCGGCGTAGCGCTCCAGGTTGCCGCCGACGGCGAACCAGAGCTTCTGGAACGTCGCGGTCGAGCCGGTGAAGTGCACCCCGGCCAGCTGCCGGTGGGTCAGTGCGACCTCGGAGACCGCCCGGCCGTTGCCGGTGACGAGGTTGACCACGCCGGGCGGGAGGCCGGCCGCCTCCAGCAGCCGCATCGTGTGGTGCGCGGACAGCTGCTGGGTCGGCGACGGCTTCCAGACCACCGTGTTGCCCATCAGCGCCGGCGCCAGCGGCAGGTTGCCGGCGATCGCGGTGAAGTTGAACGGCGTGATCGCCAGGACGAAGCCCTCCAGCGGGCGGTGGTCCATCCGGTTCCACACGCCGGGGCTCGACTGCGGCTGCTCGGCCAGCACCTGCCGGGCGAAGTGCACGTTGAACCGGAGGAAGTCGATGAACTCGGCCGCCGCGTCGATCTCGGCCTGGTACGACGACTTGGACTGGCCGAGGATCGTCGCGGCGTTGAGGGTGTCCCGCCACGGGCCGGACAGCAGCTCGGCGGCCCGCAGCAGCACGGCCGCCCGCTCGTCGAACGGCAGCTCGCGCCAGCCCGGCCCGGCGGCCAGCGCCGCCTCCACCGCGTCGGCCACGTCCGCGCCGGTCGACTCGGCCGAGCTGCCCAGCACGGCCGAGTGCCGGTGCGGCTGGACCACGTCGTACCGGTCGCCGCCGGCCATCCGCTCGACGCCGCCGATCGTGGCGGTCAGCTCGACCTTCTCGCCGGCCAGCTCCTTGACCTTCGCCTCCAGCGAGGCGCGCTCGGCGCTGCCGGGTGCGTAGCTGCGAGTCGGCTCGTTGGCCGGCGCCGGCGGGGTGGTGACGGCATCCATGGGTGTGGCCTCCCGGACTAGACGGATCGCGCCCGTACGGTCTGGCCACCCATTGTTCACCGTGGCGGTCGTCCGGAGCGGATCTGTGCCGTTCGCGATGCGCTCAACGCGCGGGGCCCGGCGTCGACGCGTCGCGCAGATCGCGGCGCGTTCGCGCACCGGTCTTCCGGAGCACCGCCGACACGTGGTGCTCGACCGTCCGGGTGGACAGGTGCAGCCGGGCCGCGATCTCGGCGTCGGTGTCGCCGGACCGGACCAGCGCGAGCACCTCCTGCTCGCGCGCGGTCAGCCCGTCCGGTCCGGTGCTGGCCCGGGGCCCGCGCGGGATCGAGCGGACACCGAGCTCGCGCAGCCGCCGCGCCGCCCGGGCCCGCCCCGGCCGGGCGCCGAGCCCGGTGAACGCCGCCAGCGCGGACCGGACCACCTCCTCGTCCGCGGCGTCCGCGCCCGCGTCCGCCGCCTCGTACGGGCAGCCGATCCGGGTCCAGGCCGCCGCGGCGGCACCGGGGTCGCCAGCCGCGTGCAGCCGGTACGGCTCGGACGCGAACTCCGGCAGCGCGTCGAGCAGCCCGTGCCGCCACATCCAGAACCCGAGCTCGCCGGCCGCCCAGGCGTTGCGCTTGCCCGCCGCCAGCTCGTACGCGTCGCGCAGGTCGTCGTCCGGCGGCTGCCCGGCCAGCCAGCGCGCCTCGGCCCGGGCGGCCGCGACCGGCGCGATCCGCTGCAGCGAGCCGGTCCGCTCGGCCAGCTCGCGGGCCCGGTCCAGCGGCGGCCAGGCGTCCGGATCGCCACGCCGGGCCCGGATCCGGCCGCGCACGCAGTCCGCGGCCAGGGTGGCGACCGCCCGCCCGGCCGGGACCGCCGCGGCGAGCCGCTCGGCCTCGGCCCAGCGGCCCTGCTCGAACCGGCAGCGGGCCAGCCACGCCCGCAGGTAAGCGGCCGAGCCGTCGAGGTCGCGGGCGACGAAGTAGTCCAGCGCCTCGGCGCCGGCCGTGGCGGCGGGCTCGTACAGCCGGGCCTCCCC
>Ga0105237_10006791_pt1 | contig 12620 bp, 8 predicted proteins | sample KBSC24metaG_FD_81520 | JGI IMG/M metagenome (GOLD analysis project Ga0105237, IMG submission 81520) | Corn rhizosphere microbial communities from Kellogg Biological Station, Michigan, USA - KBS C2-4 metaG | ecosystem: Host-associated > Plants > Roots > Rhizosphere > Soil | place: Michigan, USA...
CCCACCTGGCCGGCCATGCCGTATTTTCCCAGCTGCTGGCTTAGGTAAGCCTTGCGCTGTCCCAGCCAGTTCTTCAGGTTGTCGGCCACCTGCATCCTGTTTTCCAGCGCCTCTACGTTCGCAATGGAAGCGGTGAGCCGTTGTGCCTGTGCCCCGGACATCCCCGGGATCTTATCTTTGTTCAACTGAAGGAAAAGCAGCGTGTTCTTCAGCGAATCCAGCGAAGGAAGATGTGCTCCCGGAATGGCTCCGGGGATACTGGTGAGAGAGCCCTTCGAGACGGATGCCTGCATGTCCGCGTAATGGGAGCCGGCGTCGCCGAAAAGGGAATTTGCCGCTGTTGGATCGACTTTTGCCAGCCGGGTCTTCAAGGCCTCCTCTTCAGCGGCGAACCTTTGTAAATATTTCTGTGACTGCGCCGTCACCTGGCTGTTCATTCCGGAAACCTGCGCGTCTATCCTGTTTAAATACTTCCCGCCCTGGAACTGTGCCAGCGCCCGGGTGAGAGAGTCTGGTGATTGGGCCGACACAACAGCGCAGAATGACAAACAAAACAAGATGGAGAATATTTTCTGTGTCATGGGAGTCGAACTTTTAATGTTGCTTATTCTTTTTGTCGATGAGCACCTTCAATTGATCGATCTCTTTTTGCTGAGCCTCCAGCTTTTTGTTTTGCTCAATCAGGTACAGCGTCAGTTCTTCCACCTTCTTCAACAGGGCAGCTTCATGCTCGCCGACATCGATGCCGCCGGCCTGTACCTCCTGTTCGGACGCGATGCCCGGAAGATGCTGATGTTCCCGGATATAGCGCTCCAGTTCCGGCAGACCGGGAAGACGAAAATTCTTATGGAAGACATAGTCGGGCCAGTTGGCGTATGGCTTTACTACCAACTTGGTGAAAATGGCTTTGCCGTTGACGGCCAGCTTGTAGCCCTGGGGATTACTGGTGCCGATGGCAATATTGTCCACTGAATCGTAAACCGTGGTGCCGGATGTCTGCCACCGGCCTCCGGAGCCCGAACCGGAATTGGATGGTGCGTTGACGATGATCTGTATCCCGCAGATGTCCGCGACGTCCGTGGTGGGCAGGGTATTTACATATACTTTGATGTTCCCGGACGCATCGGGGGCAATGTTGGAAAAGACAGCGCCATCGGACGTATTGTTATGATTGTTGACGGCGAGTGGGACGGAGACGGAGGCGCCGGCGACGGTATATTCTGTCGGGCTTGAAATAGCGGAAGAGGTGCTGCTGCCGGCCATCCGGAGAGTATACACGCTATCCGTATGCAGACCGCTGATCAGGAGTTGGGGAGTGCCTGAATTATATACTCCCGCCGAGCCGCCATACTGAAACCAGTGATTTAGCATTACGGCGGCAGGAAAAAAAGTTCCGCCGGCGGCGCCAAGACCATCATAGGCATTGACATCCGATGGCGCCCAATTGGCTGTAGCAACGGAGTTGATGGTAATACCGCTGGTCGCATCGGTGGCGGAACGGACGGCGGTGTGAGGGTCGCCCGCTACGTTGATCCATCCTGTAACAGGTTGGGAGGCAGCAGAGAAATTGAAGCTGACGGTGGTCTGAGCTGAGGCACAACCTATCGAAGTTGCCAGGATTAGGAGCCAGAAAGTTCTTTTCATTGTATATTTTTTGGAATGGCATGGCGATGCCAGGCCGGCGAGGACTTGTATTTATGAGGAAACGTATGGGAGAATTGTTCGGAAACTTATGGATAGGTCCCGGAGGGTTCACGGGAATGGAGGCAGACAAAGGTCATAGGCAGTGCAGTTTAGAATGTTGGAATTGGTTAAGGTGTCGGGAAACTACGAATAAGAAATATTTTGGGGATGACCATTAAAAAATTGCAGCTTTTTATCGATAACTGATGCCTGGAAGCCGATAACTGCCGGGGCCGGGGTCTGGCCATACCCTGCCAGTTGCCGGGGCATGTCATCTGATACTGTCCCTTCCGGATGAACTGATATAGGATGTGCGTGACAGGATTTCTTACCTTGGAGTATGAAAATCTATCAAGTTGATGCTTTTGCCGCGGCCCTGTTCCAGGGTAATCCGGCGGCTGTCGTCCCATTGGCGGAGTGGCTGCCGGATGGGGTGATGCAGAATATTGCCATGGAGAATAATCTTGCGGAGACGGCTTTTATCGTGCCGGCGTCGGCTTTGGCCGGGCCTGGGAATTACGACTATTCCATCCGGTGGTTCACTCCTACGGTGGAGGTGGAGCTTTGCGGGCATGCGACCTTGGCGTCGGGACTGGTAGTGTTCCGGCACCTGGGCTTCAAAGGGGATGTGGTGGTGTTCCGAAGCCTGTATAGTGGGGACCTGAAAGTGTCGAGGGCGGCGGAAGCCCTGGAGCTGGATTTTCCCGCGAATATGCCGGAGCTGGCGGGGACAGGGACGGGAGCGGCGGCGAGTGTGCGTCCGGCGGACCATACGGCAATATTTGAAGGGCTGCGGATCGCGCCGAGGGAATTGTACAGGGGGCGCCATGATTTTATGGTGGTGATGGACAGCCAGGAGCAGGTGGAAGAGCTAAGCCCGAACTTTACGATACTGGCGGGAGCGCAGGCGCGGGGGGTAGTGGTAACGGCGCCGGGCAGGGACGTGGATTTTATCTCACGGTGTTTTTATCCCCAATCGGGCATCGATGAGGACCCCGCCACGGGGTCGGCGCATACGATGATGATACCTTTCTGGGCGGGGCGGCTTGGGAGGAATAAGCTCTCCGCTATTCAGCTGTCGCGGCGCCGGGGATACCTGGATTGTACGCTGGCCGGGGATAGAGTATTTATTGGAGGGCAGGCGCATACGTACCTGGTGGGCGATATCTTCGTGTAAATTCAACATCAATCTATGGCGGAACAATCAATAACTATCCGGGATGCACAGGAGCTGGTAGATAAGTGGATCACTACCACGGGTGTGCGCTATTTTAGTGAGCTGACGAATATGGCGATCCTGACGGAGGAGGTGGGGGAAGTGGCGCGGCTGATAAGCCGTCTGTATGGGGACCAATCCTTTAAGGCGTCGGATAGGGGGAAGGAACTGGCGGACGAGCTGGCGGATGTGCTGTGGGTACTGATCTGTATTGCCAACCAGACGGGAGTGGACCTGACCGCGGCGCTGGAGAAGAATTTTGAGAAGAAGAATATCCGGGACGCGGAGAGACATAAGGAGAATAAGAAGTTGAGATAGACCTTACACGGTCCGAATCGCCAATGCCCTGGGAATTGCCTAATTTACAGGATGAAAAAATCTGTCCTTTGCCTGCTCGTCTTTCTTGTTCTCGGCCCTTGCCTGTATGCCCAAACACCCCCTCTACATTGGTATGATCCTGCATCGTCCTCTTTCGCTGTTATTGAAGGCCGCGGTTGGGAAAATACCCGGGTGAACGATACAACCAATGTATATGGCCGGCTGCCTCCACGGGCCGAGCCGCTGGTAAGGTCTGCCGTGTGGAACCTCGGCCAGAACAGCGCGGGAGAATACATCACTTTTAAGACCAGCGCTACAACCCTTATAGTGCGTTACAAAGTAAAAGGCGGTATGGCTTTCCCGCATATGCCGGCTACGGGTGTCAGCGGCGTGGATCTCTATGCCAGGGATGTGAATGGTGCATGGCAATGGGCGAGGGGAATTTATCATTTCGGGGATACTATCGAATACAGGTTTGACAACCTGATGCTGTCAGCCAAAGAAGAGGAGTTCAGGATATACCTTCCATTATACAATACGGTGAGCTGGATGAATATAGGGGTCCCTGACGACGCCTCGTTTACGGTGTTCCCCGTGAGCAAGGAGCAGCCGGTGGTCCTGTACGGCACGTCTATCCTGCAGGGAGCCTGTGCTTCGCGACCGGGTCTTGCATGGACGAATATATTAGGCAGAAAGCTGGACCGGCCTGTCATCAATCTTGGTTTTTCCGGTAACGGGCAATTGGAGCAACCCCTTATCGACCTGATGAATGAGCAGGATGCCCGGCTGTTTGTATTGGATTGCATACCCAATCTTGTGGATCAGGATAAATTTCCCCGCGAAGAGGTTCGCAGGCGAATCGTAACGGCCGTAAAGTCGCTCCAGTCCAAACATCCGGCCACACCCATACTCCTTGTCGAGCATTGCTGCGGTCTGGCTGGTACGGGCATCGATACGGGGCTGGTGAACAAATACAAGGCGGCAAGCGATGTGCTTTCGGCGACATTTGACGAAATGAAAAAGGACGGTGTCCCCAATGTCTTCCTTTTGACGGATAAGGCCATCGGCTTCGACAACGAGAGTACAGTTGACGGGACACATCCCAATGACATAGGGATGATGAAGTATGCGGATGCGTATGAGACGATGATCCGAAAGATCATCCATGAAGAGAAAGGACAGATCGTCACCACCATGCCTATACGCCAGAGAAGGGACTGGCGGACCTATGATTTTATGACAAGACATGAGGCTGCCTTGAAAACGGTGCGGGAAAAACAGCCGGACGTCGTGGTGGTGGGTAATTCCATCACTCATTTTTGGGGAGGGTTGCCGGAAGCGGGTATCAACAGAGGGATCAACGCATGGAATAAATATTTTAAGTCCTTGAATATCGTGAACCTGGGTTTTGGATGGGATAGGGTCGAGAATGTATTGTGGAGAGTATATCATGGGGAGTTCGATGGGTACAAGGCGAAGAAGATACTGATCACCATAGGGACCAATAATATGGGCCTCAATACGGATGAAGAGATCATCGAAGGGATAAAGTATCTGATTGGCGCCATACGTGAGCATCAACCTTTGGCGGCGATATTTTTGTCGGGAATATATCCCAGAAGGAATCTGGAACAGCGGGTAGCGGGATTGAATGCGGGGCTGGCTGCCATGGGGAAGACCATTGGCGTGCAATTTATAGATCCGGGAGTAGTGCTGTTGAAGGGTGATAAGAAAATAGATGAAAAACTGTTCTCGGATGGGCTGCATCCGAACGAGGAGGGGTATGATAAGCTGGGCGCGGTGCTGGTGAAATATTTGAAAAATTGAGCTACCTTAGGTGACGAAGCCCCTTCTATGAATATTCACAGCGTCATACAGGATGCGATCAAAAAATGTAACCTTGTCTTCTTCGTGGGGGCGGGATTCTCCAAACCCCTGGGTTTACCTAATTGGACAGAGCTGGTAAAGGTCATAACGGATGATCTTAAAAGGGATTATCCGAACGATGCATTTATAGTGAACATCGTGGACATGATCCGGCAGAAGTATTATACGGAGATAGAGGCACTGGATAAGCTTAAATCCAAGCATCTTGCACGTATACTCACGGTACTGAATACAACCACCGGTATCGACCTGTCAAAAAAAGACCTCAGCCGGCATGAGAAGATATGGCAGATCACGGACCAGGTGGTCACAACCAATTATGACAAAGCATTTGATATAGTGGCGCCTGGCAAGTCTCCCAAGGTCGTGTATGAGGATGACTTTCATGTATCCCGGCTTTCGGGGATGGATAGTTTTTTGTTCAAAGTACATGGGTCTATCGAGCATCCGGCGAAATGCGTGTTATTTTCCGACCAGTATAAAAAGTTGTATGATGGACGAACGGGTGCTGCGCTGGAGCTGTTCCAGATACTGTCCGGGAAGACAATCATTTTCCTGGGTTTCAGCTTGAATGATCCTTTTGTGAATGAGTTGCTGACTTTGCGCCGTGAGGCCTATCAGGGGTTGAAACAGAACAACTTTATCATTACAACGGATGATAAGGATTTTTCGGAATATGGTGTGGAGCGGATCGAGGCGGTGAAGAACTATGAGGCTGATCTTGATGAGTTCCTGGATGAGTTGGTGAGGATACGGGATAATTATCCATATGGGTTGGGAATGCTGATAAGGGGATTGACCAGGCAGGGTAAGGAGTTCAATATAGAAGACGTGCGGAAGGGTTACTTTGATTTCCTTTTTCTCATGGAAAAAAAGCCCCAGACGGAATCCGTAGTGGAGGAAGTTAAAGCAGGCGAGTTTGAAAATGCGGAAGAGAAATTAAAAGCAGAATTGGAAGAGCAACTAAAAGTTAATAAAGAGAGCGGGGAAAATGCGGCGGAAAAGGCCTTCGAGCTGGCAACACTGAAACTTGTGCAATTAAAATACAGAGAGTCGCTAAAATATTGCCAAATGGCAATAGAGCTGCAATCAGAAAATGAGCTTTATTTAAATCAACTAGGAATTATATTAAGCGAATTGGGGCAAAATGAGGAATCTATCAAATATTATGAAAAATCTTTGACAATTGCTGTGAAAATATATGGGAAAGGCCACTCTGAGATAGCCACTCGGTATAATAATATAGGATTGAGCTGGACTGGACTTGGTGAGTATAGAAAAGCATTAACATATCATAAAAAGGCACTTGCAATTAATAAGGTAGCTCAGGGGGAGACCCATCATGACACAGCTACAGACTATAATAATATTGGTGGAGTATGGAGGAACCTTGGTTATCCTAAAAAGGCTATAGAATTTTATAGAAAAGCACTTGCCATTGACTTAACGTTGCACGGGGAAGAAGATTCCAGTGTGGCTAACCGATATAATAATATTGGCGGGGCATTGAATGACATGGGCGAACCCAAAAAAGCATTGGAATATTATGAAAAGGCTCTTGCTATTTCGCAAATAGTGTTTGATGAAGGGCATCCTGAAATAGCTACTTTATTAAATAATATTGGCGGAGCATGGAAAAGAATGGGTGAACCTAAAAAAGCGATAGAATACTATGAAAGGGCGCTTTTCATTGACCAGGAATTATACGGTGAAAAGCATCACAAGGTAGCTATCCGGTACAATAATCTTGCTTCGGCATGGAATGATCTTGGAGAGCAAACGAAAGCTCTGAAATATAATGAGAGAGCCCTTGCTATTACTCTGGAGGTATACGGGGATAAACACCCTATCGTCGCCAGGCGGTATAATAATATGGGCTCTACATTAGTAAGGCAAAAGGAATATGCGGCTGCTATTGGATTCTTTGAAAAAGCATTGACAATAGCCAGAAAAACGCTTGGTGAGGCGCATCCTTTAACTAAAACAATTTATAAAAACCTGGGAATAGCGCAAAAGGCTAATTCGAAAAATAAACCTTAGTGGGTTTATTTCGCTGTTTAGCCCTCCCAATTTGACACCCCCAATTTCCTCCCCATACTTTATCTTTGCCGACTATGGCAAACGACTCGAACAAATTCCAGGCTATCATCTCCCACTGTAAGGAATACGGCTTTATCTTCCAGAGCAGCGAGATCTATGACGGGCTGAGTGCGGTGTATGACTACGGCCAATATGGCAGCGAGCTGAAAAAGAACATCAAAGACCTCTGGTGGAAGAGCATGACCCAGCTGCATGAGAACATCGTAGGCATCGATGCCGCCATCTTCATGCACCCCACCACCTGGAAAGCCAGCGGCCATGTTGACAATTTCAGCGATCCCATGATCGACAATAAGGACAGCAAAAAACGCTACCGGGTCGACCACCTTATCGAAGGGCGTATCGAGGAGATGGAAAAAGAGGGGGATAAGGAAGGGGCGGAAATGCTGCAGGTGGCGATGGATAAACTGTTAGCTGCCAGTGATTTTGATGGACTGAAGAAGCTGATCGAGGACAGGAAAATAAAATGCGGCGTCAGCGGTACCAGCAACTGGACGGATGTACGTCAATTCAACCTCATGTTCTCCACCCAATTGGGCAGCGTGTCGGAAGATGCCAGCGAGATCTACCTTCGTCCGGAGACGGCCCAGGGTATCTTTGTCAACTTCCTCAACGTACAGAAAACAGGCCGGATGAAGATACCTTTTGGCATCGCCCAGATAGGGAAGGCCTTCCGGAATGAGATCGTTGCCCGTCAGTTCATCTTCCGGATGCGGGAGTTCGAGCAGATGGAGATGCAGTTCTTTATCCGTCCCGGCACACAGAAGGAGTGGTATGAGTTCTGGAAAGAGGAGCGGATGAAATGGCACCTGAGCCTGGGTATCCCCAAAGAAAGATACAGATTCCACGACCACGTCAAGCTGGCGCACTATGCGGATGCAGCCTGTGACATCGAATATAACTTCCCCATCGGCTTTAAAGAAGTAGAAGGTATCCATTCCCGGACGGACTTCGATCTGAAAAATCACCAGGAATACAGCAAGAAGAAATTGCAGTATTTCGACCCGGAGATCAATCAAAACTATATCCCTTATGTGATCGAGACCTCCATCGGCCTGGACCGCACCTGTCTGATGGTGCTCAGCGAGGCCTATGCGGAAGAAGACCTTAGCACCCCCGAAAAGCAGGATAGCCGGGTGGTATTGAAATTCCCCCCCAAGCTGGCGCCTATCAAGCTGGCAGTCCTGCCACTGACCAAAAAGGACGGTCTTCCGGAGATAGCCCGGGAGATCATGGATACCTGTAAGCCCCAGTTCCGGTGTTTTTATGAGGAAAAAGATACTATCGGGAAACGGTATCGTCGTATGGACGCCATCGGTACTCCTTTCTGTGTCACCATCGACCATCAGACCAAGGAAGACAGGACGGTGACCCTTCGTCATCGGGATAGTATGCAACAGGAGCGGGTGCCCATAGCTGAGATACCTGCTATTGTGAACAGACTGATCGGTGGATAAATGGAGGATAATTTGTATGTATCTCAGGTTTATGGATTTATTGCGTTTGTGTTAATTAATCAGTATATTTGACGCGGATGGCACGATAGCCGTGCATATCCTATCCCCTGAAAATCCTTCACTGAATCCCCTTTGAACTGCCTGTCCCTCGTTGTTTAGAACCTTAAATTTTTTTAAGATGTTGTTTACACTTGAACTAATTGTTAATCCCGTAATCCTATTTATAGCAGCGGTCAGTGGAGGGCTAATAGGCTTTGTTATCGGCAAAATTAAATTGGCGAATAGTCGCGCCAAGGTAGAGGAGCTGGAAAAAGAGATGATGAACAGCCATGCCGAGATCCTGGAACTGCAAAAGTCATATGTTCAGATGGAGAATAAGCTACAACAAGATCAGTCTATCCCTGTCATCTCCATGAAACTCACTGGTAAGGATAGCAATCCCAAAGAAAATGTCCGGAAAGCGGGCGTTCCTGAAAAATAATTCAGCAAACGGCCAGCTGTCCTTGTCATGATGCCAAATCTGAACAGGGAATGTTAACCATATAGCTCCTGGTGAATGGACTTCCTGTCATATCCCAGGGCCTGGATACGTTGTTTGGCCTCGTCGATCATATTTTTCCATCCACATAAAAAGAAAGATGCCTCTTGCAGGGCGCCGGTATTTTCCCGGTGCTGCCGGCAGATGTCTTCGTACACGGCATGGACATATCCGGTGCGGATCAGGTGATCATTCGACACTTCTCTCGAATAAGTAGGAATATAATGAAAGCTGGGTATCTGCTCAGCAAGCGCCTTTAGTTCGGGGCCATACAGGCAATCGCTGAAATGACGGCATCCGAATATGAGATAGATATTCTTATGCGGAACGTTGTTGTTAAGGATATGATGCGCCATGCTTCGAAAAGGAGCTATTCCCGTACCGGTGCATATAAAATACAGATCCTTTTCAATGGGTTCGGGCAGGGTAAATATCCCCTGAGGACCGCGGAGTATCAGCTCGCTGCCTACTTTTATCTCCTTGAATAAATAGTTGGTACCTGCTCCATCCTCGAGCAGGACGATCACCAGTTCGAGGGTATTGGTGCCATCGGGCCAGGATGCAATGGAATAGCTGCGTATGCGCTTGTTGATCTTTTCGTGTATTGGCAGGTCCAGGGTAACGAACTGCCCGGGTTTGAAATCAAAAGATGTCATGGATGGGATCTGTATCCAGAATCGTCTGGTCTGCGATGTTTCATTCTCGATGCGGGTAACTATACCGGTCTGCCAAGGTTGAGGCATGCTTATGGAATTTTTTTATCGTCATTGATTTCGGTCAGATGAACCGATTTTGGCGGTTCCAGGGTGGGGACGGCGGGCCTGAGGTCGCTGAGACAGGGCGAAAAACAAAGAACGGACCCGAAGATCCGCTCCCGTCAGGTGGCAAGTTTAACGCTGTGCGTAAAAATAGCTTTTAAACTTGCCACGGCTAAAAATCGGCCTTGCGGCCAGCGGACCTGTGGCCCGCTTTTGTTCAGCAGGCAATCGTTACTACTAATATATAATTTTTTTTGTCAGCGCCATTTATTTTTTCACCAGGATCTTGTGCACGTAGGTAGTATTGCCGTGTATGATCTTCAGCACATACATCCCCGATGACAGGTTGCCGGCTTCGATGGTATTATTAAAAGTCCCTATGAAATTAGGATAGTCCTTCTGATATACCTTCTGACCCAGGCTATTCAGCAACAGAATGCTGGTATTGTCCCTTGTCGTCATATCGAATTGCAGCTGGAAGACGCCGTTGTTCGGATTGGGAGAAACCTTTAATCCAATGGGCGATCCGTTGACATCGTTGGTCCCTGTGGACAAGAAGAGGATCGAGTTGGAAGGCAGCGCGCATCCCGTGACGGCATCGTTGACAATGGTCTTGTAGTTGCCGGAGTAAATGGCGGTATCCGTCTGGTTGGTGGCGCCTGTTACCAGTGTGTCGCCACGGTACCACTGATTGCCGTCGTTAAAGGTGCTGGTAAACACGTTGCCGTTGAGCGTGATCACCGGTGCTGGCTCGGTGCTGGCGACCACGGCTGTGCGACCGGTGCCGGGACAGCCTGTCAACTGGACATTGATGTCATAGAACGGGAACCAGAATCGTCTATACGTGGCGGTGTCGGACGTGCCATCGCTGAGGTTGTTGCTGTTGACGGACATTACTCCCGGGATGCTGATGGGGTAGGGCACGGCTCCCTTGCTACCGACATTGACAAAGGCGCTGGTGCTGTCGGAGCAGTCTATAATGACGATGTAGTTGCCGGGGGTGGGTATGGGTATATTCAGATTGAAGAGGCCGCCGACGTCGGTGTTGTCGCCTGCGGAGACATTGATCTGACGGCTGGTGTCGGGCACCGGCTTCGTCGCGTATACATCGATGGACGTATTGTACAGGGGAGTATAGGTAAAGCCTGTACCGGAGACGGAGCCGAGAGTGGCCAGTGTCAGCTTGATCTGTCCATTGTGTGCGATATACATTTTGGCGCTGCTGATGGTCAGCGGAACCCCTGTGGTGATACTGATATAATTACCACCCAGTCTGAAATAAGAGCCTGCTCCGCCGGAGTAAGCAGCTATCTTATTGGGCGGGCCCAGCTTAGTCTTCAGATCATTGAGTCCTACATAATAAGTGTTATTGGACGGGATGACCGTTGTGCTGGCATTGTTGCCTGCGGCGACGGGGGTAGTGGCGGTGGGGCTGGTATACCACAAGGCCTGGTCGATACCGCTGGCGTTGGACCTGAGTTGTACGGTGCCGCTGTTGGCGCCGCAGATGGTGGCGGTGCCATTGGTCGTGGAGGCGGCGCTGCTGATGGTAATGCTGGTGGTGTTCTGGTTATTACCTGTATTCGGATCGCTGCCAAGCGTTGTCTGGCTGATAAAAGTATAGGTAGCGCCTGCTACAGAGGGGAAGGTGGTGTTGTAGGTAAAGACAACGTCACTCTTCGCGGGGAGGGTATCGGTGCAGGTGGCGGTGAGGGTAGCTACGGTGTTATTGCCGGCATCTTTGACGACGGTGGTCACGGGTATGCTGCTCAGATTGGTCGTCCCGTAGTTGCGGATCCGGATACTGACTATCTGCGAATCGCCGGCGCAGCTGGAGGGCACGGGCGCTACCAGTGCGGTGACGCCAACGTCGGTGGAAGGTGCGGTGAACAGTACCCGGTAATCCTGGGTCTCACCGCTGGCATAGGTGCCGCAGCCGGCGGGGATAGCTACAGATGCCCCGTCCTGGACTACGATGCGCATACGGGTATAGGTGCCGACCTTGATGTTGGCGGGTATGGCGATGGAACCTGTGAAGATGGCGGCGGAGGTGCTGCTGTTGAGCAGGGATGCATTTTGTGCTACCAGCTCACTGCCGCTAAAGGTCCCGTCATTGTTAAAGTCGATGTATACGGCAATGTTGGCGGTAGAGCTGCCGCTGCATGTCATATAGCTCACGCTGATGTTGGAGCTTTGTCCGATGGGCAGTCTTGCGGCGGCCTTATCAGAATAGTCGATATATGTATTACAGCCTGCCGATGAATTATTCAGATTTGCAAGGGTCACATTGCTGATGGAAGTGCCGAGGCCGGTGCCTGCGGAAGTGCAATAGCTGGTTCCCCCGCTGCCGCTGATAAGAAGGGTATAGGCCTGTGAGCCGGAGGGAGTGCCTTGTACAAGGCTTCCTTTATGCGAGACCCTGACCTTGTAGCTTCTGCCGGGGATGAGGCTGTCGATCTGTACTTTCTCCACGTTGTCCCGGATATTGTCGCCTCTTGTGGCGGCGGCGGAAGGGCTCGCCGGATTTAAGATCCAGGGTTGATAAGTGACGCCGGTGCTCACGTCCGTGATGCGAAGGTCAAGGTCATTGACGAGCTTGATGCCTGTGTCATGGAAGTTGGTGGTGCTATTGACGACGACCTCGGAGACCGGAACGGCGGGGG
>Ga0105237_10006793_pt1 | contig 12618 bp, 13 predicted proteins | sample KBSC24metaG_FD_81520 | JGI IMG/M metagenome (GOLD analysis project Ga0105237, IMG submission 81520) | Corn rhizosphere microbial communities from Kellogg Biological Station, Michigan, USA - KBS C2-4 metaG | ecosystem: Host-associated > Plants > Roots > Rhizosphere > Soil | place: Michigan, USA...
GCCAACCGGCGCCCGCCGCCGGGCATCGTCGTCCACACCGATGCCTTGACTGCGGACGAGACGCAGTTCGTCGGTGCGGTGCCGATCACGACGGCGGCGAGAACTGCCTTCGACTTGGGTCGGCGACAACCGCTGAACGACGGCGTACAGCGCATCGACGCGCTGATGAACGCGACCGACCTCAAGGTCGATGCCGTAAAGGCCGTCGGCCTCGTGCATCCTGGAATCCGAGGATTGCGGCAATTGCGCGAGACCCTCGCGTTGGTCGACGGAGGAGCGGAGTCGCCGTACGAGTCTCTGACGCGGCTTCTCTTGGTACAGAATGGCTTTCCGCCAGTTCAGACACAGATCGTGGTGTGTGACGAATCCGGATGGAGATTCGCTCGCATCGACATGGGATGGCCGGAGTACTGCGTTGGGGTGGACTTCGAGGGCGCCCACCACTGGAGCGACCCCAAACAGCGTTCGTGGGACATCATCAGGTACGCGAAGTTGTCCAAGCTCGGTTGGATCGACGAGCGACTGACCAGTGGAATCCTCCACAACAGCCCGCAGTCCTTTCTCGACCGCGTAGGTGCGGCGCTCGTCTCCCGTGGATGCCCGAGGACGTGGTGAGTGTGCGTTTCGATACGCGGTAGGCGCCGCGTCGCGTACGGAACCGCACAGTCGGCGACGCAGGGGGAGATCGCCGCCGGGAAGTTGGAGGTTTTCCCCTGGGACATCGACGCTTATTCATTACTAGCGTCAATCGGGTGAGCACGACGACCGGCGACGCGGACACCTTGGCACCTACCGACCCCGACTCGATCTCGGCGCCCGAATGGACCAGCGGCCAGAAGCTGGCGTTCCGGCTGTTCTTCACCATCTGCGGCGGAATCCTGATCCTCTCGGTGTACGGCAACCTGGGCCTGAGCCTGTTGATGTCCCCGCTTCTGCAGGGGCTCGCAACCTTGGGCAGTTTCGTCACCCGCGGCGAGGGCGCGTACCTAGACATCAACGGCGGCGCTGATTCCATGGCGGAGTGGTGCCTCCACCTCGGCTGGATCCTGGTGGCCCTCGTCATCACCGCGGTGTGGACCGCGTTGGACCGGCACCGGCCCAACTACCGCGGTCTTGCCGCACTGCTGCTGGTGTTCGCCCGGTTCGGCCTGGCCGTCTCGATGCTGTTCTACGGTCTGGCCAAGCTCATTCCGACGCAGATGGCCTACATGATGCTGCCCGGCTACCAGATCCAGATGGTCGGTGACGTCAGCCTGATGAACACGCTGTGGGGTTTCATGGGCGCCTCGGACCCCTACTCGGTGGCTACCGGTCTCGTCGAATTCGTCGCCGGTGTCCTATTGCTGTGGCGGCGGACGTGGCTGCTGGGCGCTCTGATCGCGATCGTGGCCATGGGCCAGGTGTTCCTGCTCAACCTCTTCTACGACGTCCCGGTGAAACTGGTGTCCGGGCAGCTGTTGTTCATCGCCGTGGCGATCACCTCGCCGTACTGGCGCAGCCTGGCCCAAACGGTGTTCCAGCGTGGCACTCCCGAACCGGTCGCGCTGTGGCCGGCGTTGGGTTCCGGCAGGCCGTGGTTGCGCCGGACCGGCACCGTGGCGAAGTTCACCGTCGCAGGCGTTCTCGGCGTGCTGGTCGCGACGTTCAGCGTCGTCACCTACTACGAGATTCGGCACAGGGAATCGGACATCGACGGAGTCTGGCGCGCAACGTCATTCACCATCGACGGCGAACAGGCGACGCTGCAGCAGACGTCGCCGGCACTGTGGACCAACGTCGCGATCGCGGACAGGGTCGGCGACTACACGAGCTTCGTCACCCAGGTCCCTGCAGGCTATGTGACCGTCTACCTGTTCGAGATCCACGACGACCGTCTGGAGATCAAGAAGCACGAATCGGATCCGCCCATCGTGCTGCACTTCCGTCAGGACGGTCCCGACCGGTTGATGCTGACCGGCACGGTCGACGGCAAGCACATCGAGGGCGACTACGAGCGACGGCACATGCAGCGCAGCGAATCTCACTTCCGGCTGATCCAGCCGGAGATCGACGGCGGACCGGCCAGCCGTCTGCCCTAGATCTCGCAACCGGTGACGGCGCGGCAAGGCCGATCAGGCGGGTGCGGGTCGTCGGCCGCGGATCAGCTTGCCGGGACGTGCGGAGGTCGGTACGCCGTTCTCTGCGATCACCTCTCCGGAGACGACGGTCGCGACGTAGCCGTCGGCGGACTGATCGAGACGGCGCCCACCGCCGGGCAGATCGTGGGCGACGACGGGCCTGTGCAACTTCACGGCCGCGTGATCGATGACGTTGAGGTCGCCCTTGTAGCCGACGGCGATCCGGCCCCTGTCGGCCAGCCCGGACACGCGGGCAGGCACCGTCGTCAGCTCGCGCACGGCGTCGGCCACGGAGAGCCTGCCCGACGCGCGGTCGCGCGCCCAGTGCGCCAGCATGTAGGTGGGAAAGCTTGCGTCGCAGATCATTCCGTAGTGCGCTCCGCCATCACCCAAGCCAAGGACGACGTCATCTCGACCGAAGAGGGTGGCCACGGTGTCCAGTGACGCGTCGCGGAAGTTGGCAAGCGTGATCAGCAGCATGGCGTGGCCGTCGTCGTCCAGCACGCGGTCGTAGGCCTCCTCGAGCGGGCTGATGCCTCGCGCCCGCGCCCTTGCGGCAATGCTGTCGGAGGCGTCGGGTTCGTAGTTCGGTGGCTCGCCCAACGGGAACATCCAGTCCCACGCCTGGACCGCGAACATCAGTGGATGTCCGTCACTCGCCGGCGTGTCCGCCAAGATGCGTTCGCGCACTTCGGGTTTGCGCATCTCGGCGACGCGCTCGGCGAGCGGCAGGTGTGCGATCTCGCGGTAACTCGGATACAGCACGAAGGGGTTGCCGGACAGTTCGAGGCCGATGACCAGGCCGATGGGCCGCGGGAAGACCTGCGCGCTGACCTCGCCGCCCGCGGCATTGGCCTTCTCGACGAGGTTGAGCCCCTCCTCGAAGAACGGGTCGCCCGCATTGCCGATGGCCAAGGTGAACGTCACCGGCAGGCCCACGTCGGCGGCGACGTCGAAGACCGTCTGCAGGGCAGGCTCGTAGTCGCCGGCGACGAGATCCGGCACGAACTGGATCAGCCCGCCGCCCGCATCCTTCACACCACGCGCGATCGCCTCGATCTCGTCGTGTCCGGCGTCGAAACTCGGTATCGGCACACCGCTTTCGGACTTGTGCAGCGTCAGCCGCGACGATGCGAAACCCAAGGCGCCGACCGAGACGGCCTCGGCCGCCAGCTTGCGCATCTGGGCGAGGTCCTCCGCGGTGGCGGGTTCGCGATCGACGCCGCGCTGGCCCATTACGTACACCCGAAGCGGGGAGTGCGGCAGGTACGCGGCAACGTCGATGTCGCGCTTGCCCGCGTCGAGCGCATCGAGGAACTCGGGGAAGGTCTCCCAGGTCCACGGCAGCCCGTCGACCATGACCACGCCGGGAATGTCCTCGACACCGGCCATCACGTCGACGAGCACGTCGTGGTCCTCGGGCCGGCACGGCGCGAAACCGACCCCGCAGTTGCCCATCAGCGCGGTCGTCACGCCGTGCGCCGACGACGGCACCATGCGATCCGACCAGATCGCCTGGCCGTCGTAGTGGGTGTGCAGATCGATGAAGCCGGGGGTGACGAGCAAGCCCGTGGCGTCGAGCTCGCGGGCACCCGAGCCCTCGACGGAGCCGACCGCCGCGATCACTCCGTTGGAGATGGCGACGTCGCCGACGTAGGGCTCACCGCCGAGTCCGTCGACGATCGTGCCGTTGCGAATGATCAAGTCGAATGTCGCCGCCGGGGCGGCTCCGGAGTCGAAACCCATGACCTGAATGTACGACGTCGTTCTGGGTAACTTGTCGGTGGCAGATGCCAGGATGAGGCCCGTGATCGATCACTTCGGAATCATCTGCGCCGACTACGCCAAGTCGAAGGAGTACTACGACGCCGTGCTGGGAGTGCTTGGCCATTCCCGGCAGATGGACGTCGGACCCGCCATCGGGTACGGCAGCAAGGGCAAGCCCGACTTCTGGATCGAGGACGGGACCGACCGAGAGGTGGGCGCACCGATCCACTTCGCCTTCCAGGCCACCAGCATCGACGAGGTGAAGGCCTTCTACGACACGGCCGTGAAGCTGGGCGCCGAATCCCTGCACGAGCCGCGGCTGTGGCCGGAGTACCACCCCGGCTACTTCGGTGCGTTCGTACGCGACCCCGACGGCAACAACGTCGAGGCCGTGTTCCACGGTGCACAACCGGCTGGCTAGTTCGACGACGCGTCAGAGTGCGTCGAGCACCTCTGCGTACTGGTCGCGCAGCGCTTCCCAGCCGGCCGCCAGTGCGTCGGGCCCGACGGCGCGCGGCACGTCGTCTCCCGCGAGTGCCTTCTCGAGAACGGTCAGGCACACGTCCCACCCGGCGGCGTTCATGGCGGCTGGATCCCGTTGGTGCATGCGCTGTTCCAGCGTCAGTTGGCATCCGGACGCAGTGGGTGTCAGGCGCCAGCGCACCTGATCCTCGCCCCAGCGGTGAACCAATTCACGCGGTGGTTCGACCGACAGCACGTCGCCGTCGACCGACTCGTCGCCTGGGTTCTCGCGAACCCGGCGGGGACCAGGGGCGTCGAGTGGGCGGTCCGGCACGATGGGCGACCATCGCGCAAGGCGCTCGGGATCGGTCAGCCACGGCCACACCACCTCGGGCGGGTGGGCGAAATCGCGTGTCAGCGTCAAAACCCAAGCTCCGTCGCGGTTTTCGAGTATTGCGTCCAAAGTCATGCTTGCTCCTCGTCGATCAGATCGGCCAGCCGGTCGAGGCTCATCGACCACTTGCGGTGATAGGGCGTTACCCAGGCCAGCACCGCGGGCAGTGGGTCCTCGGCCAGTCGGTAGACGCGGCGCTTGCCCTCGACCGCCACGTCGACCGTGCCTGCGTTGCGCAGCACTGCGAGATGCTTCGAGGCCAGCGACTGTGAAATGTCCAGCCGGGCAACCAATTCCCCGACGTCGCTGTCCCCGCCCCGCAGGGCGTCGAGGATTCGGCGCCGGGTCGGGTCGGCGATCACTGCGAACGCGTCCATACTTCATATGACCAGACATTCATATGAATGTCAAGGCATGTAACAGGACGAGTAGCGTTTCATGCATGTCTGATTCCGACACCGCAGCGGTCCGCGAGGTTCTGCGCGACTCGTTCACCCGGCTCATCGAGCACGTCGACGACCTCACGGACGGTCTGACCGACCAGCTGTCCTGGCACCGCGTCACTCCAGACGCCAACAGCATCGCGTGGCTGATCTGGCACAGCGCCCGCGTGCAGGACTTCCAGCTCTGCGAGATCGCCGGCGTCGAGCAGGTGTGGTTCCGTGACGGCTGGTCCGACCGCTTCGGCCTCGACCTGCCGCGCGATTCGCACGGCTACGGCCACACCCCGGAACAGGTCGGCAAGGTTCGGCCGACGGCAGACCTGTTGTCCGGCTACTACCACGGCGTGCACAAGCTCACGCTGGAGTTCGTCGCCTCGGTGACGCCCGAGGAACTCGAGCGCATCGTGGACCGGCGCTGGACCCCGCCGGTCACCGCGAGCGCGCGACTGGTCAGCATCATCGACGACTGCGCCCAACACCTTGGCCAGGCCGCCTACGTCCGCGGCATCGCAGGCTGAACGTGCTGGTTCGCCTGTGGCCGCCGATCGGGGTAGCCGCGATGCTGCTGCTCGGGTGGGTGGTCGGCAAGGGCGCAACCCCAGTCGATGACTGGTTCCACCAGTACTGGGACAGCCCCGCGCGCCGGCTGTCGTTCGTCACCAGCCCGCTCGTACTGGTGCCCCTGCTAGTGGGCGTGCTGTTGGTCGCCGCGTATCGACGGCGATGGCGCTTGGCGGCGGTCACAGCGCTGGCGCCGCTCGTCGGGATCGCGTTCGTGCGGATGCTCAAGCCCGTGTTCGGCCGAGACATCGGCACCGCCCTCGCGTATCCGAGTGGCCACGTGACGACGCTCGTGGTGGTGTGGGGTCTGCTGGTGATCGCGGCCGGGTGCGCCCGGTGGGCAGTACTGGTCGCGATCGCGGTCATCGCGGTCGGCATGCTCGGGGTGGGCATCACGTTTCACTACTTCACCGACACTGTCGGCGGTCTGCTGCTCGGCAGCGCCATCGTGTGCGTTGCAGCCCTCACATCAGGACAGGTCCCCCACCGCACTTGACAGGTGTCAACCCCACTGCGATCTGAGTCACACCAACGGTTAGCATGGGTCCATGACAGCTACGCCTGAAGTGGACGCGACCGACACCGGGTCCAACAACAGCGCCACCATCAGCAACCCCGCGACCGGCGCCGTGGCAGGAACCGTGCGCTGGACCGATCCGGCCGACGTGCCGCGGGTCGCCGCCGGACTGCGGCATGCACAGCGGGAGTGGGAGGCGCGCGGCGCCGCAGGCCGGGCCAAGGTGCTGGCCCGCTTCGCCGTCTGGATGGGTGAGCACCGCGACGAGATCGAGGCGCTGCTGATCAAGGAGACCGGCAAGTCGGCGACCGACGCCGCGCAAGAGGTGCCGCTGCTCATCATGATCGCCTCGTACTACATCAAGACGATGGAGAAGGCGCTGGCGCCCGAGACCCGTCCTGCCGCGCTGCCGTTCCTGAACATCAAGAAGGTGACGGTGCACTACCGGCCGCGCCCCGTCGTGGCGATCGTCGCGCCGTGGAACTACCCGGTCGCCAACCTGCTGATGGACGGCATCGCCGCCCTGGCGGCCGGTTGCTCGGTGTTGCTCAAGCCATCGGAGCGCACCCCGCTGACCGCCGAGCTGCTGCTGAAGGGGTGGATCGACTCCGGCGCCCCCGAGGTCATGGCGATCGTCCAGGGCGCCCGCGCGGCCGTCGAGGCCGTCGTCGACAACGCCGACTACGTCCAGTTCACCGGTTCGTCCGCCACGGGCGCCAAGGTGGCCGAGCGCGCGGCCCGCAGGCTCACCCCGATCAGCCTCGAGCTCGGTGGCAAGGACCCGATGATCGTGCTCGAGGACGCGGACGTCGACCTGGCCGCGCACGCCGCAGTGTGGGGCGCGTTCTTCAACGCCGGCCAGACGTGCGTTTCGGTCGAGCGGGTGTACGTGCTCGAGCCGGTCTACGACCAGTTCGTCGCCGCGGTCGTACGCGACGTCGAGAACCTGAAGATGGGCGCAGGCGACGGCAACGACTTCGGCGCGCTCATCGACGACAGCCAGGTCGCCGTCGCGGAGCGCCACGTCGCCGACGCCATTGCCAAGGGCGCGCGGGCACTCACGGGAGGCAAGCGGCCCACCGGGCCCGGCAGCTTCTACGAGCCCACCGTGCTCGTCGACGTCGACCACTCGATGGACTGCATGATGGAGGAGACCTTCGGCCCGACGCTGCCCATCATGAAGGTGACGAGCGTGGCGGAGGCCGTGCGGCTGGCCAACGACAGCCCGTACGGCTTGAGCGCGTCGGTCTTCTCGAAGGACGTCGCGCGTGCGAATGACGTTGCCGTCGACCTGGATTGCGGTGCGGTCAACATCAACGACGTCATCTCCAACCTGATGTGCACCACGGCACCGATGGGTGGCTGGAAGACCTCGGGCATCGGGGCGCGGTTCGGTGGCGCCGACGGCGTGCGCAAGTTCTGTCGCCAGGAGGCGGTCATCGCGCCGCGGACCAGCATCGGCGCAGGCGGCAACTACTACCACAATTCGCAGCGGGCCATGAAGCGGATGAACACGATGATGACCAAGCTGGCGTTGCGAAGGCCGCGCCGCGCGGCCAAGTAATCCGACCTTCGCGCTACATCTGTTTCTGCTCCTCGCGTGCGCTACGTCTGTTTCTGCTCCTCGCGTGCGCTACCTTCCGTTCACCCCGACGACACCCTGGCTTACACCGAGGTGGATACCTTCTGTCCGTGACCCTGGATGCGCATCATTACACCGTCCGCGATGACGACGACGACGACCCCGAGCTGCTGATCCAGCCCTCCGGCGAGGTCGTCGACACCTGGCGCGAGAACTACCCGTACGACGAGCGCATGAAGCGCGAGGAGTACGAGGAGCAGAAGCGACTACTCCAGATCGAGCTGCTGAAGCTGCAGAAGTGGAGCCAGTCCAACGGGCGCCGGCACGTCATCGTGTTCGAGGGCCGTGACGCCGCGGGCAAGGGCGGCACCATCAAGCGGTTCATGGAACACCTCAACCCGCGCGGCGCAAGGGTCGTCGCGCTGGAGAAGCCCACCGAGCGCGAGACCACGCAGTGGTACTTCCAGCGCTACGTCACGCACCTGCCCGCCGCCGGTGAGATCGTGCTGTTCGACCGGTCCTGGTACAACCGGGCAGGCGTCGAACGGGTGATGGGCTACTGCACCCAGAAGCAGCACGCCGAGTTCATCCGGCAGGCGCCGCTGTTCGAGCAGATGCTCGTCAACGACGGCGTCAGCCTCACCAAGCTGTGGTTCTCCGTCACGCAGGCCGAGCAGCGCACCCGCTTCACCATCCGTCAGGTGGACCCGGTGCGGCAGTGGAAGCTCTCGCCCACCGACCTCGCGTCGCTGGACAAGTGGGAGGACTACACCGCCGCCAAGGAGGACATGTTCGCCTGGACGGACACCGAGATCGCGCCGTGGACCGTGGTCAAGAGCAACGACAAGAAGCGCGCCCGGATCAACGCCATGCGCCACGTGCTCGGTAAGTTCGAGTACGACAACAAGGATCACGACGTGGTCGGCCATGCCGACCCGCTCATCGTGGGACGCGCCCTGGCCGACTGATCCGGCCTTCCCGACGGTTGCGTCCCGGACAAGGAGGACGCGCCGGTGCGGTTCGTGGCTGCGCTTCTGATGTGGATCCTCACCACGGCGGCGCTTGCCGTCGCGGTGCCCGCTGCCTGGGCGCAGCACAACGTGGTCGATGAGGCCGGCTACGCGACGTTGGCGACGTCGGCGGGCAAGGATCCCGCGGTGCAGAGTGCGATGGCCGCGGAACTCACGAGTCAGCTCGTCAAGCTGGCCGCCAACAGCGGCTACGACGTCCGGCCCGATCTGTTGAGCGGCGCCGCGACCGCGTACACCCGAAGTGCGGCGTTTCCCGGGCAGTTCGCCCAGGCGAACCGGATCGTGCACCGATGGCTGTTCACCGACGACGTCCAGACATCCGACGCGTCGGGACGCTGGCAGATCGACCTGTCGCCGATGTTGGCCGACAGCTCGTTTCAGGACACGCTGCGAGACTTCGGCATCCGCCCACCGTCGACGCTGGTGGTCCCGTTGACCGAGAACGTGTCCGACTCACTGCGACCGGGCCAGCTGCGCCAGGTCGCCCGGTGGGGGCCGTGGGCCAGTGTCGGGGCGATGGTGCTGACCGGGGTGCTCGCGCTGTTGACTCTCGCTGTGGCGCGCTCACGGGGCAAAGCGCTTGGGGCCTTGGGTGTTTCGGCGCTCATCGTGGGGGCCGCAGGCTGGGCGGGCATCGAGGTGGCGCAGCGCTACGTGGACCGCGCGCTCAATCAGACCACCGGGGACATCCGCGACATCGCCTCGGCGATGGTGGGTCACGCCGAGGGCAGCCTGCACCTGTGGCTCAATCTGACGCTCGCGGCGGGCGGCGCGATGGTGTTGTTCGGCATCGTCGTCTCGATGCTCGGTGGATTGCTGCGCGGCCGCGACTAGCGCTCTGATTTCGCCGACTTCTGCGCCATGGTCGTGCCCGCGCGAAAAATACAGCCCTGGTGCAGAACTCGACGCAGGCGTGACTAGGGCTCGATCACGTGCGAGGGGTCAGGGCGCCGTTCCGGAGGGCCCTGGCTGTAGTCGCCCCACGGGCCGTCGCGGCGCTCGACCGCCGCGCGCACCCCGTCGTTGCCCGCGACGTCGATGAACTCCAGCGCTTCTGGGGTGTTGCGCATCAGCCCGTCGAGGATGCCACCGAGCGTCTGGGTCGAGGCCAGGCCCATGTTCTCGTAGGCCTGGTTGACGATCAGCTTCTGAGCCTGTAACTGGGACAGGGGAATTCGGGCCAACTTGGCCGCGATCTCGGCGACCCGGGCCTCGAGGCGTTCGAACGGTACGGACTCGTTGATCAACTCGACGGCGGCGGCCTCGACACCGGTGAGCGGCTCTCCGGTCAGCGAGTGCCACTTCGCCTTGGCAAGGCCGAGCCGGTAGAGCCACATGCCGGTGAGATACGCGCCCCACATCCGGCTGTACGGCGTGCCGATCACGGCGTCGTCGCTGGCGATCACGATGTCGGCGCACAGCGCGTAATCGCTTGCGCCGCCGACACACCAGCCGTGCACCTGGGCGATCACGGGCTTCGACGCCCGCCAAATGGCCATGAACTTCTGCGTGGGGCCGGTCTCGCGGGAGGAGACCATGGCGAAGTCCTTGCCGGGATCCCAGCGGCCGTCGGTGTTCATGGCCTCACCCCAGTGCTGGAAGCCGCCACCGAAGTCGTAGCCGCCGGAGAACGCCCGTCCGGCGCCGCGCAGCACGATGACCTTGATCTGCGGGTCCCGTTCGGCCAGCCCGATCGCCGCTTCGATCTCGTCGGGCATGGGCGGCACGATGGTGTTGAGGTGGTCGGGACGATTGAGCGTGATGGTGGCGACGGGCGGTTCGGTCTTGTAGAGCAGGGTCTCGAAGTGTGGCGGCATACCAGGAGTCTGCCTCGTCACGGCGGGCTGCTTGATGAGCCTCATCGATCAGTTCGGGAACTTCTTCCGCAAGTGCGGGTGCGCTTGGTAATCCGCGGATCGGGCGGGCCGCAGCGGCCAGCGCCTGCCCGCCGAGTAGGCGCAGAAGTACAAGACGCAAAAAGCCCCGAGCGTGGCGTCGCCTGCGATCCCGAACTGCACCAGCTGCCCACGCGCGATCGGGTACTGCCAGGAGCCATCCTGGTGGCCGATGCCGATGGCCACGATGGCAACCGCCGTGGCCGCACCGCCTGCGTACCACGGTCCTTCTCCCGATACGGCGAAGAGCGTCACCATCAGCGCACCTGCGCTCACGATTACGACCAGCAGCCACCACGACTTCGTCGCGGTGGCGATGCCCCCATAGGAATCTGGTGCCGGGTCATAGTCCGACGGAGGTGCGGTGCCCCGCGATCCGTCGTCGCTGTCGCTGTCGCTGAGATTGAAGGCATATGTCCGGCCCCGGATCCGAATGTAGGGCGTGGTCATGTATGCCCTGAAGGTCAGGCCGCCCGCCAGGACGCCCGCAAACGCAAGGCCGCCTTGCCAATTCGGCGGGAACAACGCGAGGAACGCCGACACCGTTGCCATTAGCGTTCCCGACCAGTACAGGCGTCGCTCGGCACGTGGGCTCTTCGTCGGCAGCATCGGTAGCGCCAGTCCGACGACTGTGGTGGTGGCGAAGACTGGATTGATCATCGTCTATCCCGTCACCTGTTGGTAGCCCTGCTCGGCGAGCCATTCTCCACCGTATCCACCGGCAATACCACCGACAACGGTGCGGAGCATGACCGATCGCGATTGACCGTCAGCGGTCGCCCGGCGGCGGATCCGGCTCGCGATTGGGGGGATACGCCGACCAGATCTGCCCGTTGATCTTGATGTTCGGCGTGCGGAAGTAACCCCAGCCGACCATGAGGAAAAGGCACGCGGCGACGAATGCGACCGAACTCTGAAGGTCGGGGAGACCCGCTATGAACGCGACGATGGCGCCGACGACGGTGGCCGTCCAGTAGATGCGGCGCTTGACTGCCCGCTTCGGGGTTCGAGGCGTGTCCCAGCCCGGCAACAGGAGCCCGACGAGCAGGATCGCCATCGCGCCGTAGAAGACGTACAGGGACAGCGTGCTCATTGCGGCTCGCCAAGCTGCCGATGCAGGAACTCGTAGATCAGCGCCGATCGGAACGCGGTCTGGGCGTTGTCGGCCGCGCCGGCGTGACCGCCTTCGACGTTCTCGTAGTACTGCACAGGCTGGCCGACCGCCTCGAGCGCCGCCGTCATCTTGCGGGCATGCCCCGGATGCACCCTGTCGTCGCGGGTCGACGTGGTGATCAGTACCGGTGGATACCGGCGATCCGCCGAGACGTGTTGGTACGGCGAGTACTTGGAGATGAACTCCCAGTCGTCCGGGTTGTCGGGGTCGCCGTACTCCGCCACCCAGGAAGCGCCCGCGAGGAGCAGGTGGTAGCGCTTCATGTCGAGCAGTGGAACGCTGCACACCAGCGCACCGAACAGTTCGGGGTACTTGGTCAGCATGATTCCCATCAACAGCCCGCCGTTGCTACCGCCCTGGGCGCCGAGCTGGTCGACCGTCGTGATGCCCCGGTCGACGAGATCCCTTGCCACGGCGGCGAAGTCCTCGTCGACGAGGTGCCGGCCCTCACGCATCGCCTGCGTGTGCCAGCGGGGCCCGTACTCACCGCCGCCGCGGATGTTGGCCAGGACGTAGGTGCCGCCGCGCGTCAGCCACAGCCTGCCCAGGACGCCGCCGTAGCCGGGCACGCTGGAGTTCTCGAAGCCGCCGTACCCGCCGAGCAGCGTCTTGCCGGGACCGGAGGAATCCCGGTGTCCGACAACGAAGTAGGGGATCATCGTGCCGTCGGCCGAC
>Ga0105237_10006797_pt1 | contig 12614 bp, 6 predicted proteins | sample KBSC24metaG_FD_81520 | JGI IMG/M metagenome (GOLD analysis project Ga0105237, IMG submission 81520) | Corn rhizosphere microbial communities from Kellogg Biological Station, Michigan, USA - KBS C2-4 metaG | ecosystem: Host-associated > Plants > Roots > Rhizosphere > Soil | place: Michigan, USA...
CACCCATCGTGATCGTCGACGGTGTGCGTTATCAGTCCGATAACAGTACCTCCAACGCGGCCAACAGCCAGGACGTCCGCGGAGCGTACGGCAGTCAGCAACGGAGCCCGCTCAACGACCTCAACCCCAACGATATCGCGACCATCGAGGTGGTCAAAGGGCCATCGGCGTCGACGCTCTACGGTCCTGATGCCGCCAACGGCGTGATCGTGGTGACGACCAAACGGGGGCAACTCGGTGTGCCGCAATTCCGGTGGTATGCGCGGCCAGTCACGAGCGATGTCCCGGAGCCCGCGTACGCGACCAAGTCGTACACGATCTGGTCGCACGATCCGTCGAGTGGCGCTCCTGTGACGTATCCGTGCACGCTCGCCGCCCAGTACTACTATCACGCCTGCGTGCTGGACAGCATCACGGTCACCAAATCGATCGTGCAAACCGATTCGCTGTCGCCCATCGCCAAGAACCGGCCGACCTGGCAATATGGCGCGAGCTTGTCGGGCGGATCGCAGGCGTCCCGCTATTTTCTCTCCGGCAACTACAGCAATCAGATTGGCTCGCTCCGGATTCCACCAGCGTTGCAACGGTTGATCGCGGTCAACCAGGGGCCGAACGCCCTTCCGAATAACCCGCCCAATAGTCTCGCGACGCTCGGCATGCAGGCGTCGCTGTCGAGCGACGTCTCGTCCTGGTTCTCGATGGATGGGACGGCCAACATCACGCACATCAATAACAACCGTTCCGCGCAACCACAGTTCTACGCCAATGCGCTGTCGTATGGGAGTCAGTTGAACACCGACTCGGCGGCACTGGCGGACTATATCGCCAACGGCGGCTATCCGGCCGCCGCGGCGCTCCGGAGCAACACCGAAGAGTCCAACCGCGTGGTCGGCTCGTTCACCGCCAACATTCGCCCCGCCGGATGGCTCTCGGCGAACGTGCAGGTTGGGACCGATTTGGGCTACACGCAGGATCACTCATTGCTCCCAGGTGGTCTTCTGCGTCCCGACGATGGTGGCGGCGTGGAAGATGATCGCCGAGCGGAGACCGGGCGGAATGCGTCTTTCATGCTCAACACGACATTCCATCCCAGCCGATTCAGTTTCCGGACGACCGCCGGCGTGCAGTACATCTATCATCGTCTGGACGGCTCGAATGCATCGGCGTACGGTCTGCCAGCGGGAAGCAGCGATCCCAACCTGGCGCAGTCACAGCAAATCGCGCAAGTCTGGGAAGAAAGCGTCGAACTCGGCACCTTTGGCGAAGAAGTCTTTGGGATCAACGACCGGATCTTCCTCACCGGTTCGCTCCGTGTCGACGGCTCCACGACGTATGGAGACGCATATCACCCCTCGCCATTCCCCAAACTCGGAGCCTCATGGATCGCGTCCGAGGAACCATGGCTCCGGAATACGCCGGGATTACGTGAACTGCGGTTCCGGTACTCGTATGGCTCATCTACACGACACCCGACTTCCAGCATGAAGCTTGGGACACTCAACGCCTACAACATCAATCTCAACAATGGCACCGAAACCGTATTCTGGCCACAGTACTTCGCCAACTCGGATCTCCGTCCCGAACGGTCCAACGAGCACGAGTGGGGCGCCGACGCCACGATCCTGAATGGGATCACGATGCAGCTTACCTGGTGGAACCGGAAGGTTATCGATGAGCTGACGCAGCTGATGGGACAGACGGTCGGGCTCGACTACTATTGGGTCAATGGTGCGACGGTCGGCAAGCATGGCTTCGAGGCGACGATGACGGTCCCACTGTTTGCCTCCCGACGGGCACAGGGAGAGGTCACGCTGAACTATGCCAACAACACCAGCAAAGTACTACATCTCCCCAATGGCCAAGCCACCTTCGGTAACGTACTCGGCTATCCCATCGACGCCGTGTTCATCACACCCGTCGTGGGATACGCCGACACGGTGGGAGGTGCCGACTCGGTCATCACAAGCGACGAAGTGAAGGTCGGTCCACTCACCTACATCGGTGTGCTCAACCCCCCGCGAACCTTTTCGGTCACCCCCTCGGTGTTGCTCTTCAATGGGATCGTTCGAATTTCCTCGCTCTTTGACCGGGCGTCGGGGTTTGTCACGACCGATGACTACGAATATAGCTGTCAATACAACGCTGTCTGTCTAGCGCCGTTTCTCAGGAGTACACCACTCGCGGTGCAGGCGCTGTATGCGTCCGGAAATCGCGATGCGTTCAGCGTCATCACATCGTACACACGGTGGCGTGAGTTCAGCATCACAGCGAACGTTCCCAATAGCATCATGAAGAGATTGAACGTGTTCAATTTCCAGCTGCTCAGCAACGCCTCAGTCAGCCTGCAGGGACGGAATCTCCTCTTGTGGAGCAACTTCAAGGGGACCGATCCCGAGAGCCGCTCCGACCGCGATCCCATGACGACGTCGTTGACCGATGGTATTCCGCAGGCACGAAGCTGGTCACTGCGCTTCGACTTCAACCCATGATCGTATGCGGATCCGTTTCCCTCTCCGGACTTCTCCCATGAATGCTCGTGTGTCTGCCGCGGCATGTCGTCGCGTCGTCGCGGTGTTTGCCCTGGTCACGAGCGCGGCTGCATGTCACGGCCTCCTCGACACCACGGATCCCACACTGATCCGAAACCAGGACATCGCGAACGCTACCGGCGCGGAAGGGCGTCGAGCGGCGTTAATTCAAATTTGGCAACGCGCGTTTTTGTCGACCACGTATTATACGGCGTTGTTCTCCGACGAAGAGGCGTTCGATGCGCCGTCCGTGATCAACTATGTCCAGAATCTGGATTGGACCATGGACACGCGGGACACGACGGCGATGCAGAATAATCCGCAGACCGATCCCGTGCTCAGTCCGCAAACCAAGGCGTTCTGGACGTCGACGCTCGCGATTTATGGCTTAAAAGCGTACGGAGCCAAAGCGCTCAAGGACGACTATATCGCGCAATCGTATGCGTTACGTGCGCACATCGTGGTCCAGATGGCCGAGGCACTCTGCCCAGGCTTCCCGCTCAGCGACGTCGACACCGAAACGCGGCCGCTATATGGCAAACCCCTCACCACCGATTCGGCGCTCACGTACGCGTTGACCCAACTCGATTCATCGTTGACGTACGTCAAAGACAGTACGCAGTTCGCCAATCTGGCCCGAGTGCTCAGAGGACGCGTGTTGCTCGATCTAGGACGCTATGCCGACGCGGCCGCGGCCGTCGCCAGTGTACCGGACGATTTTACCTACGCTCCGGAGGTGATCGTGTCGGGCAATCCGTTTTACAACGAATACAACACGTACGTGGATCCCAGCACGGACGTGTATATGGTGGGCGATCGGGAAGGGACCAACGGGCTTGCATATGTCTCGGAGCACGATACGATCCGGATCCCGGTCAAATATCTGGGACAGCGTCGCTCAGTTCCGGCAGACTCGATGTTCGCGCAGGCGAAGTATACAGACCCGGCGACGCCTATTCCCACCGCAACTGGACTCGAAGCACGGTTGATTGCCATGGAGGCGGCGTACCACGCCAACGATCCCGCCTGGTTCACGACGCTCAATACCCTTCGTGTCACGGCAGGGCTCGCGCCTGTCGCGACCATGCCGGCCACGGATACGGGACGCGTGAATCTCATTTTTCACGAGCGGGCATTCTGGTTGTTCCGCACCGGGCATCGACTCGGCGACATGCGGCGTCTATTGTGGCGCTACCATCGGGATCCCATCACCGTCTTTCCCACGGGGAATTACCCCATATTCGGATTGCACTATGGACCCGTAACAGCGATTCCCTATATCACGAAATACTCGAGGAATTTGAATCCGAATATCACCGGCGGATGTAGCGCAGATCAGCGGTGAATGGATTGGATGCATCTTCTATAGAAGATGCGTCCACGGCAGCGTCGAATCCCTGGCACAATCTTTTCGCTTGACACAGTTCGGCCACGACTCGAATTTGTGGACGTGTCGATCTCGAGGCCGTAGTGACTGTCGCGCTCTGGTTTGCCAGAGATGCGTGGGGTGATGGCGACATCCCCGCGTCCGTTCGGCATGCGGCCAAACTTCCTGATGCACCATCAGGACGCACTACGTCGTCCTCGCCCGAGGAGCGAGCACTTCTCGAACGCGTGCACGCTGGCGATCGGAAAGCCTTCGACACCGTGGCGTCCATTCATTGGAATGCCCTCTGGCGCTATGCCTATCGCTTTGTCGGCGCACGCGACGTTGCCGACGACGTAGTCCAAGATGTCTTGTTCGACGTCTGGCGCCGGCACGAGCAGCTCGATCCGCAACGGAGCCTACGCGGCTATCTCTTTGGCGCCGTACGGCTTCGCACGAAGACGCTGTTGCGGCACGAGCGTACGGTCCACCGCGTAGAATCCGCGCACGATCCACTCACGGTCGCGGGCATCGGAGAAAGCGCCGAGCGCGATGACACACTCGGCGAGCAAAGCGAGCTCGTGGCGGCATTGGAGCGATTGCTCGATACGCTCCCCGAGACTCGGCGGGAAATTCTCGTCCTTCGTTGGTGGCACGGTCTCACCTACGACGAGATCGCCAGCATCGTCGGTCTTGGCGTGAGCGCGGTCAAAATGCAGGTCCACCGTGCCACCGCGCTCTTTCGCCCCATGCTCGAACGAGAGTTCCGAGAGCGGTAACGCACCCCGGCAGAGGGATTCGGCATCAGGTAGTCACGTTATAGTCATCACATTTCTGTTGATGTGACGATTTATGAGGGTCGCGCAAAGTGAGGATATGAGTCCTTCGGACGACATCCCGCTGGCCGACCTCCTGGATCGCTATCTCGCGGGCGCGTGTACCGCCGATGAGCACCAGCACGTCGCGCAGTACCTCGCCGAGCATCCCGTGGTTCAACACCGGCTCGACGCGCTGCGGGTCGCGCTCGGGAGTGAAAGCCCCGAGCCGACCCCGTACGCGGCCATCCGGCCGACCCTGCTCGCGCGACTCGATGTATTCTCCGCCGAGAGCACATCCGCGACCCGGACCACCACGACAATCGATCCCGACCACGTCCCGATGCCGACCGACGCCATGTCGTCTGCGCATCGCGTTTCCCCCTCCGTGAAGTCGGCGACACATCGTGGGCGCGTCCCCTCCGCGTTCCCAATGTCGTCGAGCCGCTTCGCGCGCTGGCTCGGCGCGGCGGCGACTGGCGCCGTGCTCGGCGTGCTGGGGATCGCGATGATCCGGGGGTGGAGCTCCACGACGAACGTGGTGCACACCTACGCCACGACGACGGGACAGCGCGCAACACTCACGCTCGTCGACGGCTCGCGCGTGACGCTTGCACCCGGATCGACTATGACCGTGACGAGCGACGGCCGCTCGGTACAGCTCGTTGGGGAGGCGTTCTTCGCCATCGCCCCGCATATGACAACGCCGTTCGTGGTTCGCACCGGCACGGTGCGCACGCGCGTCCTCGGCACGAGCTTCGACGTGCGGCATTATCCCAGCGATCCACACGTCCGTGTCGTGGTGGCCACGGGGAAAGTGCAGGTCGAAGCGATGACGCATCAACATCCGTCCATCATCCTCGCGGCCGGCGCAATCGGGACGGTCACCGATTCTACCGCGCAGACGATCATCACGAGCGACGTTTCATCGTACACGGACTGGACCAACGGTCATTTGGTCTTTGACCGCGCGCCGGTCTCCGACGTACTCGGCACGCTCGAACGGTGGTACGGCTACAAGTTCCGTCTCACCGATCCGCAACTGCGTGATCGGCACGTGACGACGACGTTGGACTACAACGCGCCAACCCAGGCATTACGCAAGATCGAGCTATTGCTCGACGTCGAATTGGGGCTCGATGGGGATTCGGTGGTGCTGCGGCCGAGGACACGGTCGACGCGCGCCACGCCCACCGAACGGACGCGCCCCTCACAACTCTTTCCCGCTATGGAGGTCGGACGGTGATTCGTTTCACAGTGCGCACGTTCGCGCTCGTCGGCACACTCGCTGGGACGCTCGCGAGCGTCACTCAGCGCGCCGCCGCGCAGGTGGTATCGACCGCGGCGGGAACGCCGAATCAGACACAGTTGGAACCGGCTTCCGAGACATTGTTGTCACGGCGTGTATCGATCAATGTCGACCGTGTGCCGGTCGAGGCTGCGATCCGCGCGGCGGCGATGAGCGCCAAATTGCAGATCCAGTATCAGTTGGAGATCGTGGATGGAATCGCGCAGCGTGTGACGCTCCACGTGGAGAACGTACCGCTCGGCGCTGCGCTCACGCAAATTTTGGATGGCACCGGGCTGCACGTGATCTCCGATGGCGGGAACGGTCTCATGATCGTGGCCGACAAGGGGCACGGGCCCGCGATACAAGAACGTGGCGTGGTGACCGGCGTGGTGACCAACGCCGCGACGCGCCAGCCGCTGCACGGCGTGACCGTCCTGCTGGACGACACCACGCGAAGCGTGCGCACGGACGACGCGGGGCGCTATCGGTTGACCGGAGTATCCGCGGGCGCGCACCGAGTGACGGTGCGGTACGTGGGGTACGCGCGGAAGACGCGGCCGGTGACGGTGTCGGACGGGGAGACGGTCCATCTCGACTTCGCACTCGACGCAAGCGTGAACTCGCTCGACCAGGTGGTGGTCACGGCGACCGGTGCGCAACGGGTTCGCGAGCTGGGTCACATCGTGGCGCAGATCAACGCTGATTCGTTGGTGAAGGCTGCGCCGATCACCGACCTAAGCGACCTGCTCCAATCGCGCGTTCCAGGGCTGCAGGTGGTTAGCGGGAGTGGGAGCTATGCTGGTGAAACGATCTCGCTCCAATTGCGTGGTCAGAGCTCGATGGCGCTCAACTCCGCGCCGATCGTGATTGTCGATGGCGTCCGCTATCAATCCGACAACAGCATGTCGAACGCGGCGAATACACAGGATATTCGCGGTGCATACGCGGGCCAGCAGCGGAGCCCACTCAACGATCTCAATCCTAACGACATCGCGACCATCGACGTCGTGAAGGGGCCGTCCGCGTCGACCCTCTACGGGCCGGACGCTGCCAACGGCGTGATCGTGGTCACGACCAAGCGTGGCCAGGTGGGCGCCCCGCAGTTCCGCTGGTACGCGCGTCCTATGACGAGCGATGTCCCAGAGCCGGCGTACGTGACCAAGTCGTATACCATATGGTCGCACGATCCCAATACAGGGGCACTGAACCCCTACCCCTGCACGCTGGCCAATCAGTATTACTATCACGTCTGCGTGCTGGACAGTATCACGGTCGGCAAGTCGATCGTGCAAATCGACTCGCTGTCACCCATCGCGAAAAATCGTCCGACGTGGCAATACGGAGCCAGTTTGTCGGGCGGATCGCAGATGTCGCGGTACTTTGTCTCTGGAAACTATAGCAATCAGATCGGGTCGCTCCAAATCCCACCCGCGCTCCAACGGTTGATCGCCAACAATCAGGGGGCGAACGCGCTTCCCAACGGGGCGCCAAACAGTCTCATGACGCTCGGGATGCAAACGTCGATTTCGAGCGAGGTCTCCTCGTGGTTCTCGATGGATGGGACGGCCAACATCACGCATGTCAACAACAACCGTTCCGCACAACCGTACTTCTACGCCAACGCACTCTCGGTCGGGAGTCAGCTGAACGCTGACTCGGCCGGACTGGAACAGTACGTCGCCAATGGCGGATACCCGGTGTCAGCCGCGCTCCGGGTCAATACGGAAGAATCGAACCGATTAGTCGGTTCATTTTCGGCGAACGTCAGGCCGGCCACATGGGTGTCGGCGAATGTGCAGGTCGGTACCGATCTGAACTATGTCCAGGATCACGCCACTCTCCCAGGTGGTCTGGTCAGGCCAAGCGACGGTGGTGGCGTCGAGGATGACCGGCGAGCGGGAACCGGGCGCAATGTGTCGTTCATGTTGAACACCACCTTCCATCCAAGCCGGTTCAGCTTCCGTACGACAGGCGGCGTGCAGTACATCTATCATCGGCTCGACGGGACCAACGCGAGCGCGTACGATCTTCCTGCGGGGAGTAGCAACGCGTATCTGGCGCAGCAGCAGCAAATCTCGCCGCAGTGGGAGGAGAGCGTCCAACTCGGCACCTTTGGCGAAGAAGTCTTCGGGATCAACGACCGGATTTTCCTCACGGGGTCGCTCCGTGTCGACGGATCGACGACGTATGGTGACGCCTATCATCCCACACCGTTCCCCAAGCTCGGTGCGTCATGGATTGCCTCCGAAGAGCCGTGGCTCAGGAATACGCCAGGATTGCGCGAGTTGCGGTTCCGGTATTCGTACGGATCGTCCACGAAGCATCCGACGTCGTCGATGAAGCTGGGGCAGCTCAACGCGTACAACATGAACATCAACAGCAACGTTGAGACGGCATTCTGGCCACAAAACTTCGCCAACCCCGATCTGCGTCCTGAGCGGTCCAACGAACATGAGTGGGGTGCCGACGCCACGATCCTGAATGGCATGACCCTGCAACTCACCTGGTGGAACCGCAATGTGATCGACGAGCTCGATCAATTGCAAGGACAGACGGTTGGGCTCAATTACTACTGGGTCAACGGCGCGACCGTCGCTAAACACGGGTTCGAAGCGACCATGACGGTCCCGCTGTTCGCGACACGCCAGGCGCAAGGTGAAGTCACGCTCAATTATGCGAGCAACGTCAGCAAGGTCGTTCACCTCCCCAGTGGACCATCGACGGGGGGTGGACTCCTCGGATATCCAATCGACGCGGTCTTCATTCGTCCGGTCACGGGATATGCGGATACGGCCGGGGGACACGCGGATTCGGTCATTACGGCACAGGAAGTGGTCTACGGACCGTATTCGTACGTCGGGGTGCTCAACCCGCCGCGTACCTTCACGGTCACCCCGTCGCTGCTGCTGTTCAACGGGGTGGTGAGAGTCTCCTCGTTATTCGACCGGACGTCCGGGTTCGTGACGCAGGACGATTTTGAATATCAATGTCAGTACAACGCCAACTGCCTGGCTCCGTTTCTCAGGAGCACGCCGCTGGCGGTGCAGGCGCTCTACGCCTCCGGAAGCCGCGATGCGTTCAGTGTGCTGACCTCGTATACACGGTGGCGCGAGCTGAGTATCACGGCGAGCGTTCCGACGGCGATCATGAAAAAATTGAACGTGTTCAACTTCCAACTCCTCAGCAACGCGTCGGTCAGTATCCAGGGACGGAATTTGTTGCTCTGGAGCAATTTCAAAGGGACCGATCCTGAAAGCCGCTCTGACCGCGATCCGATCACCTCATGGTTGTCGGATGGAATTCCGCAGGCACGAAGCTGGTCGCTGCGCTTTGATTTCACGCCCTGATCGCGGTATCCGGATATGCTGACTCACTTTTCTTCACGGACTGTCCTATGATTGCTCGTTTGCCTGCCGGGATTTGTCGCCGGACCGCTATGATGCTCGGTCTGATCGTGAGTATGACCGCGTGCCACGGACTCCTCGAGACGACGGATCCGACGTTGATTCGGAACCAAGACATTACGAATGCGACTGGAGCCGAAGGGCGTCGCATCGCGTCCGTTCAGTATTGGGAAAATGCGTTTTTGACCACGACGCGCTATAGCGCGATCTTCTCGGACGAAGCGACCTATGACGCACCGTCCGTGACCGGATACGAACAGGTCCTGGATTGGACGATGGACACGAGGGACACGACCGGGATGCAAAATTATCCGCGCAGTGATCCCGTCATTCGTCCGCAGACCACCGCGTTCTGGACGACGACGCTCGCGCTCTATGGGATCAAGGCGTACGGGACACCAGCGCTCAAGGAAGATTATATCGCGCAGCTGTTCGCGCTTCGCGGACATATCGTGGTGCAGATGGCGGAGGCGCTCTGTCCTGGATTCCCAATCAACGACGTGGATTCCGAGAACCGTCCCGTGTACGGAACTGGACTCACAACGGATTCCGCGCTCAAATACGCGGTCGCGCAGTTCGATTCGTCGTTGGCGCATGTGAAGGATAGCACGCAATTCGCCAACCTGGCTCAGGTGCTCAAAGGGCGCGCCCTGCTGGATCTGGGGCGCTATGCTGATGCCGCGGCCGCAGTACAGAGTGTGCCAAATGATTTCGCGTATGCGCCTGAGCTGGTGGCGAGTAACAACCCGTTCTACAACGAATACGCGGCGCGCGTCAACGCGAACAGCCGGATCATTTTTATGAGCGACCGGGAAGGGGGAAACGGCCTCCCCTATGTGTCGGAGCACGACACCATCCGGATTCCGGTCAAGTATTTGGGCAAGCGCCGCTCAGTACCAACGGATTCGATGTTCGCGCAAGCCATTTACAAAAGCTCGACGACACCCATTCCAACGGCCACGGGGCTCGAAGCGCAGCTCATTAAAATGGAAGCCGCGTATCAGGCCAACGATCCATCCTGGTTCACGACACTCAACACGTTACGGACGAATGTGGGACTCGCGCCCATTGCCACGATCCCCGCGACCGATACCGGACGTGTGAATCTCATTTTTCATGAACGGGCCTTCTGGCTCTTCCGGAGCGGACACCGCTTGGGCGATATGCGCCGCCTGCTGTGGCGCTATCATCGCGACCCAGCCACGGTCTTTCCCACGGGGAATTACGCGATCTTTGGGCTGCACTACGCCCCTGTCACCGCGATTCCCTATATCACGAAGTATGAAACAGATTTGAACCCGAACATCAAGTCAGGATGCAGCGCGGATCAGCGGTAGCAATGTGTGCGGAACAGGGCTCCCGTCAGCGGATGCGGCGCAGATGGGAGAAAGGAATGGGAGTACTGCTGGCAGCGATCCTCTCTCTGTCGGTCGTTGGCCAGGCGCAATCCACGCCGGGCGTGGCGCCGCCAGCGGCAGTGCCGGCCGCGACATCGACGCTGACGATCGCAAAAATGTTTCCCTCAACGCGTTCGTTGGCGGAGCCTCCCGCGGTTCCGGTGACCGGGGTGTTGACGTTGCCGAACGGGACCTCCCATCAAATCCCGATCTCCCCAGCCACCGCGGTCGTCGATTTACAATTCTACGACTATCAGTTGCAGTCGCTCTTTTCACCGGGGGTCGAGCACTATCCCGACGACTCCGTGCGGGCCATTCAGCGGCAACGAGCGACCGCCTGGCTCGATCGTCTGCGTGCCACGAACGAGGTCGTACGCGGCCGCGCGCTGTTGTCGATTGCCGAAGTCGCGTTTCGCGCGGAGCAGGATTCGTTGGCGCGTGTCTATGTCGATCGCCGGCTGGCCGAGCTCCCGCTCGGCCGTCCCGTGGCGCCCGGCGAACGGTCGGCCATCGTCGAGCAATCGTTGACGTTAGGGACGGCCATTCTACTGCTCAGCGATCCGGACCAACCGTACGACCGGCTCGGACGAAATGCGTCGGCCGCGCGGGTATATCTGAAGCGGTTGCTGGCGCTCCCGGTCAAAGGCTATTCGACGCATAACGACAGCGATGTGGTCGCCGGGCGAAAGTCGGACGCCATCTACAAATTCACCCTGGCCTACACGCTCTGGGCGTCCGACCAGTCACCCGCGGCCGTCGCTCCGTTCCTGGATTTCGTCAACACCGACCTCTTGGGCCACGTTCGGGGCTTGGATGGGTATGGGCGCGCCGGCATTCTGTCGTCTGCGCTGCCGTGGCGGCAAATCGGGCTGGCGGTACTCCGGATGCCCGATGGACACGCGCGACTCCAGGCACTCAAGGCGCGTGTCGATTCGCTGGCCACGTATCGCGCGTCGGAGTGGCCGGCGGATTGGAGCGAAACACGTCGTCGGTCACAGCAGCAGCGAATCCTCGAGAAGACCGACGCGCAATTCGCATTCCTTACGCGCATCGAGCAGCCACTCCCCGCGTTGCGGGCGAACGCATGGCTCAACACGCCCGACTCGGCATATTCACCGACGCCTAAAGCACGTTCGATCACGGACGGTATCGTGCGCGTCATCGCCTTTGGCCGGCGGCAGGATCCGCTGACCTCGACGCTCGATCTCATCCAGCGACAATTTGCCGCGCGCTATCCCGGCCGTGTGCAGGTGGTCTACGTGACGGAAACCGATGGGCATGCCGGACCGGATGTCGTCGACGCGCCGCAGGAGATTGCGTGGCTTGTCGACTACTATCTCCGGATGCGCCACTTTACGATGCCGATCGCCATTTGGGCCGGTCCCAAAGTTCCTGGCGAAAACGGCACGCTTCGGCCGACCGATTCGGAAACGCGGGGGGTGTACCTCGCGCCAGATCTCGATCTGGTGGGCTATTGCACGATCGTCGATGGGGCGGGGAAGCTCCGTGGGTTTCAGGAGCTGCGGACATTGCGCCAACGCGTCCAGCTCATCCAGCATCTCGAGCGCGTCCTCGCCGATACCCCGCGCGCCGAGCTCACGCCCTCATGGCGTCCGCCATCCACGGCACCGGCCGCGTCGGGCGATGTCGCCACGGCCACCCATTCGTCTTCCGCAGTCCACTGATGTCTCGTTCCTATCCCCCCGGCATCCTCTCGGCGCACGTTCATCCGCGCGATACGGCCCCCCTCACGCGTCGCGGATTTCTCATGGCTGGTGCGGCGGCCGCGGCGGGTGTCGCGTTGTCGGCGCGG
>Ga0105237_10006802_pt1 | contig 12609 bp, 12 predicted proteins | sample KBSC24metaG_FD_81520 | JGI IMG/M metagenome (GOLD analysis project Ga0105237, IMG submission 81520) | Corn rhizosphere microbial communities from Kellogg Biological Station, Michigan, USA - KBS C2-4 metaG | ecosystem: Host-associated > Plants > Roots > Rhizosphere > Soil | place: Michigan, USA...
TCATACACGAACATATTTATTTTCCCGCCACGCCAGTAAATAACCAACAATCTTGAGCCCTTGCCATCCCATGCAAGAATCGGATAGTTTGGATTGATATCGCCCGCATAAGTTTTTACACCATACTTCAACAAAACTTTGGTGTCAGAAAAATTATCAACAAACTTAACACGATAAACGCCCTTGGTAAACTCAACAACAGCGTATGACATGTTTCTTGGATTAGGGTTGGCCGCAAACCTGAAGAAATCGCTTTTCTTTGTTTCCTCCACGACAGTTAATCTTCCACGTGGTGCGTTGCGGCGTTGCTTAATATCTGCATAATAACGTTGCTGTTCAAAATCCATAAACTCGCTCAGCACATCTTTAAATTTCTTCTTGCAGATTCGTAGAGAAGCTGTATTAAGGTTTTTATACAATCTTGCCAGGTATAGAAAGTAGGTTACGTTTTCAGGTTTATATTTTTCGGCGATATAATACCAAAAACCGTGGCCGGCTAATGTTGGCTTATCAAAGGCAAACTGGTAAAAGGAATTATAATCACCACTTAGAACGGCACTTTTTAATTCATCATCTTTTTGAGTGCTCCAGGGTTCTGCAATATATTCCACATAGCCATCAGTTAACCATTTAGGCAAGTCGAGAAGTGCCTGGTTGCTGGCAAATTCACCAATATCATCACCAAATAAAATATTGTCTGTTAATATACGTGCGATGCCTTCGCGTATCTGTCTTTTTAAGGTATTGTGGTTACCATCAAAGTACAATACCATTTTATTATTTACCAGCTTGGTTAAACCACCTGCATTTTGCCAGTCAATACCTAATCCTATATTACTGCTTTTGTAGTCATCATAAGAATTATAAACAACTATGTTGGCGCGGCGTTGAAGTGAATATTCTACAGCTTCTTCTATTTTGGGTAATTCGTCTTCTGCAAGCTGCGCAGCGAATTTTCCAAGCTCTAGACCGCCGGTATTAAAGTAGACATTAAAATTGGGGCTTTGATAATATTTCCAGTCAAACTTCTTATGCTGGATACGGTTTTTTCCAAACTCAACGGAGTTAACCTGCGACAAAGCGAAAAAAGGGACAAAGGCAAAAAGGAATAAAAAAACAGGGCCGTTCATTAGGCGTTTAACTTTCATATCCGATCTTTAGAAATTTAAAATTAGCATAATTACTCGTAAAAGACCTTGTAAAAGTACGTTTATGATCACAGTAACATTTTTCACCTTTAACCCGGTCCAGGAAAATACATATGTGCTCCACAACGAAAAAGGTGACGCAATTATTATAGATCCCGGATGTTATTTTTCTGCAGAACAGGAAACACTGAAAAATCATACAGTACGTGCGGGTTTAAAACCTGTACAATGGCTGAATACCCATTGCCATTTCGATCACATTTTTGGTGCAAAATGGCTCTCTAAAGAATATAATCTTGAAATGTATTGCCATGCCGCAGAACAAACAATAATGGAAAACGGAACGCAATCTGCCCTGCGTTTTGGGCTTGGTTTTGACAACTACAATGGCCCTCTTCATTTTTTAAACCCGGGAGATATTATAAAACTAGGCAACGATGAATTGAAAGTGCTTTTTACCCCAGGCCACTCACCAGGCAGCATCTGCTTTTATTGTAAAGCGCAGAATTTTGTGATTGCGGGTGATGTATTGTTTTATGAAAGCATTGGAAGAACAGATTTACCTTTTGGAAACCATCAGCAATTACTTACCAGCATTCAGGAGCAATTGTACACTTTACCCGATGAGACAATTATTTATCCCGGTCATGGCCCTGCAACAACTATTGAACATGAAAAGAAATTTAATCCTTATGTAAGAGCCTAAGTTTTGCTCTGCTGAAATTCCTGCATGAACTGGTAATTACAACTGCATTTTTAAAAAAAGAGAATAACATTTACTTAATGCTAACTTTATATTTTGATTGCAGGCATTAAATACATTCACTTTAAATATTTAGCCATGAGTACTTATGCGGACCTTACATTGAATAGTTTTTACCTGATTAAAGAAAGTGAAGAAGATGAGATACAGCTTATTCAGCTTGTTATGGAAACGAATGAATGTTACCTTGTAAATAATCGTGATGAGTTTGAAGGAACTTTCTGGAGAAAGAAGGACGATTATATTTTTGAAATTGTAGATGAACTTACAGAAGAACAGGTAGCAGAATACGAAGAACTTTTTGAGGAAGATGACGAGGAGGAATGGGTAGAAGAATAACCATATATATATTGAAACACGTAGATTACATTATTTGTATTATACGTGTTTCTCAAAAGATTCAACCCACTGGTATAAATTAAAGTTCTCTTTTGCTGATTCTTTTTTAATTAATTCGGTTATAGCCGCTTTGTCAATCCCTTTCATCCTGTGCTTTAATATTAGCTGGTATGCCTTCTCTGCCAGTAATGAATATTTTTTATTATCGCTTACGTCAACCTGCTGATAAATCGCCTTCAGTAAATCATCAATGCCCTTCTTTTCTGTTGCAATGGTTTTGACAATTGGCTTATTGTTGCCTTCATTACCATGCTTAGACTTTTGCATTAAGATAAGGTCTGAAACAAGACTATCAGCTTCGGGCCTGTCGCTTTTATTGATAGCAAAAACATCTGCAACCTCAATAAGCCCGGCCTTCATTATCTGCACTTCATCACCAGCACCCGGATTTAGCACTACAACCGTTACATCAGCAAGGCCCGCTATTTCCACTTCGCTTTGACCAACGCCAACCGTTTCTATAATGATATAATCAAATAAATACGCCTTCAACACATCTGTTATCTCAACAATTTTTGGATTCAGTCCACCCAGGCTTCCACGGGATGCAAGAGAGCGTATATAAACCAACGGTTCATTAAACCAGGCATTCATCCTTATTCTGTCTCCCAGCAGCGCCCCATGATGATAAGGCGAAGAAGGGTCAACGCACAATACAGCAATTTTCTTTTGTTGTTTTACAAGCTGTTCTATCAGCGCATCTGTAAGAGTGCTTTTTCCTGCGCCCGGCGCACCGGTTATACCTATAATCAAAGATGTTGAGGAAGCTGGTAGCTGCTTTAATATTTTATCATAACCGGCAGCTTCATTTTCAATAATTGAAATGGTTCGCGCAAGTGTTTTTAAATTGCCGTAAACTAAATCAGGCATTATGAATTGCTCCTCTTCCACTTTTTAAAATAAGCTTGTTAAGATTATCTATTAGTTCCTTTATTGTATGAAATGTACATGGTGGCATACCTTCATTGCCCACTAATTTACATGTATTACCGTGAAGCTCCTTTGTTGGTGTATGATAACAACCTGCATACACGCATGGCTTTTGCATAATAACAGCGTTATGCTGCTTTTCAAAATGCCTGTAGGCAGGGTTTACAGAGCCAAAAAACAAAATTGAAGGTATATTTAAAGAAGCTGCAATATGGCTAGGCCCGCTATCTATACCTATAAACAAGGATGCATTATATATCAATGCTATCAATTGCCGTATGGAAGTGTTGCAGTATTTAACCCCGGGAATTGGATTTATTTGACTGCCGGGGGAAATCACCTGCAGGTTTTTTGAGTGGAGAAAAGCAACAACTTCTTCCCAATTTATACCATAAACTTTCCTGTAATTTTTTTCTGAAGGAGTATTTATATGTAGTACAACGTAAGGTTTTTCATGGCTGAATTCTTTTCTTTCAGCGTCATTTAAATAAAGCCTGGGATATTCATCTTTTTGCGGTACGCCTGCTTCCAACTGGTACGCATGTAAAAAATGCATTTGGGGCCTGGCTTCATAAGCTTTATCGAGAAGAATAAATTTGAACACCTTTAACCATCCTAACAATTTTTCAACGACATTGAGTTTGTTTTTAAAGATTACGTTGTGTGCAGGATAATTTTCAAAAAGCGGATTGAATTTTGTGTAAACAATCACTTTCCTGTGCTTTTTGCTTAACTGTCGTATAACAGGCTCAATCCAGAGAACATCGCCTAAAGCTTTTCTACGTATAAGATATACCGGCAACCGCATTAACAATGGTAATTTGCGTAAAACTAATATTACTCCAGAGTAAAACCAAAAGGGTAAAATGCAATCCTTTTTATTCACAAAATATCATGTTTATAACAGTAGATCCGCTGTTTCAATTATTTGTATATGGATAATGTAAAAAAGCTACCTCTTGTATCAGTTATACTTGCAACTTTTAAAGGCGAAAAATACCTGCAAACCCAGTTAGATGCCGTGTTTAATCAAACCTACCCCAGCCTGGAAGTAATAGCAATAGACGATGTAAGCACCGACAATACACTTAATATATTAAATGAGTATGCCCGAAAACACAGCAACATGAAAGTAATTGTAAATGAAAAAAACCTGGGGCCGATAAAAAATTTTCAGAAAGGATGTGAGCTTTCATCGGGTGACCTTATTGCACTCTGTGACCAGGATGACTATTGGGTAACAGAAAAAATAAGCAGACTTGTTGATGAAATTGGTAACTATCAAATGATTTACAGCGATTCGTTCATCTGTAACGAAAACCTTGAGAAAACCGGGCGAAAAATATCTGACAATGTTGCGTGCCAGACACTTTATAGTTGCCTTCAGCAGGCTGTGTTTGGCAGAATATATGGTCACGCCACATTGTTTAAAAGAGAACTTTATCATACATCAACTCCTTTTCTTGATGTAATTTCTCATGACTGGTGGCTGTGTTATAACGCAACCTTAAATGGTGGTATTAAATATTTAAATGAGCCTTTGAATTTTTACAGGCAGCATTCACACAATTATTATGGGGCTGTTGGCACAAAAAGAAAAAAGAAAATTGCAGAAGATAAAAAAGCAAAGAAATTGCTTGAAAGAAAAATTACCATCAAAAGAATAAATGCCTTTTATGAAGCGTGCCCGCTTACCCTGCAAAAAGAAAAAAATGTGTTGCAAAAACTTGTAAAAAGTTACAATAGCTTTTCAATCACAAATAATTTTCTAAGAATGTTTATCTTTTTTAAATACCACAAGTTGTTGCTCGCAATGAAGAAGAGATCATTAATAAGGCAGTATCTTTTCTGCCTCAAGACTTTTGTATCTATAGTCTGACAAGCTTTTGTGAAGCGAAATTTTCGATGGCTTTCTCCACCCCATTTGCCTGTATTTCCTGCATACAAAGGCATGCGGAAGGATTGGTGCACTTATGGCATTCCCTGTTTGTTACAAAAACTTTTGTATGTGGCCCTAAAGGTTCCCATCTTCCCAAATGCACGGGCCGCAGTGGCGGATAAAGGCCTAACGCATTTTTACCAAGTGCAGCAGCAATGTGCACGGGGCCTGTACCGCTTGCAAGCAGCCCGTCACACTCGTTAATAAAAGATATAAATTGAGCCAAACTCATTTTGCCGGTCATATCTGTAACATCATCTCCAACGGTATCAAATAAAGTTGCAAGCTTTTTTCTTTCTTTCTCTGTGCCCGAAACAAATATGTTGAACTGCTTTTTGTCAAGCATTTTAACCAGCTCAATAAATTTTTCTATTGGCCACTCTCTGCCATTGCCCTGCGACTTTGGATGCAGGATAAGATTATACCTGTCGCTTTTGATAAGAGAAGCAAACTCACTATTGAGTGTCTCTATTTTTTCAAGCCCGTATAAATGGCCTATTTCAGCTCTCGAGTATTCTTTTGTAATTCCAAGTGGTGATAGTAAAATGATATTCAACTGCGCTTCATGCAGTTCAGAATTCTTTCTGCTTAACTTAACAAGTTTGTTACAGGTGAGCCAATGATACAACCTGTTGCGTGTACCAATTCTTACAGGTATTTTAAGCTGCTTAGCTCTTTTAGCCAAATCAGGCTTTGGCAGTACATGAATAATTGCTGCAGGCTTCTCTCCTTTAACAGTTATTCTTTTGGTTAAGAAATCATTTACATCTATAAATTCGTCAACATACTTACATGCTTCAATTACCGGCCGGGTATACGCTTTACCCATAAAAGCCACCTTTATTTTAGGATAATGCTCCTTTAATACTGCAGCCATTGGCAATGTCAATACAACATCCCCAATGCTGTCTGTGCGGCTGATAATAATATTTGACAGTTTACTCATGAACGCTTTCAGTAATAACGTTGTTGCTGTAAGAAATATATCTCACGCTAATTTTGAAGCATTATCCGGATGCAGTTGTTTTCTCTCAGTTTCGCTCCATTTATCTTCTAAATTTATAAGATTTTCTTTATCGGCAAACGGCTGTGGCTTGGATGAATACTTTGATGTCAACCGTATATAGTGATGCACAAAAACACCAAGGGCTATCTGGCAGGGCTTAATATCACCATACTCCATATGTCTTTTTTTAACACGCATAAACAAATCAAAGTCGGCCGCCTGCAAACGCTCATCCCATAAGCCAACAAGCGCTATTGCTCTTCTTGTCATCATTACATTGTTACCTAATATCCCTTCGATAATACTGTTGTTGTATTGTTCTAATTGTCTCGCACAAAACTTCTCCCAGTTGCCATACATCATCTTAGCCATCCACAAAAGTGTCCTCGTGTTAATGCCCATCAATGCATAAATAGGATATTTTATTCTCTTCCACCGCTTATCGTACAATCTTGTCTCTTTCCTGTTTCCCATGTTTTCAATGCCCTTGGCAGAGATAACATCCACATGGTGAACATTTGCGATATCTATAAGATGCTTGTCCCAATGCGGTGCAACAATAATATCGTTATTAAGAAAAAACAGGTATTCTCCTGTTGCAATTTTAATGCCCTGGTTTTGCGTATATGGATAAGAGTAATTTTTACTGTTCCGGATAACAACGGCGCCGTTTTGCTCAAACAACTCAGCACTTCCGTCTGTAGAGCAATTATCAATTATAATCAGCTCAAATGGATGATATGTATATTTCTTCAGGCATTCCAGGTAAAGCCTGTTAAAAGATATTCCATTATGAATGGCTGTGATAATACTTATTTTAGCCATGAAACTTTTTTAAATAATCAAACAAAAAGAAACTTCGGCTTACTACTTTCTCTTCCAGTTACGCCAGCCGAAAATCTGGGTGCCTCCAAGTAAGTTATTTTCAATAAAGCTTAATATGCGGTATTTGATTCTCTCATGCTTCATTTTCGCCCTGTTCTTTACAATGTATTTTTTGCCCATATCCAGTTTATCCTTCCAGTCAAGCTTTGCCATCCATTCTTTCATAACGGCGGGATGAGTGCCGTTAAAAAACTTTAGCCTTCCCAGCGGGCCAAATTCAAAAAAGCTGTGTACCATGTCACTGTTCGTCGCATCTTTCCCGGCGTGAAGGGAATATTGCTCCCTACGTTTGGAGTTCATTAATTCTGGCGGCCTTACCCAGCCATAGTGAAAAATGCGTATATCCGTTTTAATTACTTTAAGCTTTCTTTCTCCATTGATAAGAAAAGATTGCGCATCATGATAAGACTGAACATTAATTCCATTTCTCACAATTCTTATTTCATAAGGGTACCATGCGTGAGACCTGAAATAATGCTGGTAATCTCCAAAAAAATGAAAATATTTTAAAAGAAATCCTTCTACAGATTTGTCATCAAGATTTTTCTTGCAAACGTCCATAATTTTAGGATGATCATCTTCGTGCAACAATTCATCAGCTTGCAAATAAATACACCAGTCCCCTGTACATTGGCTTAAAGCAAAGCTGGTTTCATCCCTTAAAATATGTGCATCTTTAAAAAGACTTTCATTCCAGACACGTTTGAAAATTTTTATTTTATCTGAGTTTATTGAACGAATAATTGCCTCGGTATTATCTCCTTCATCAGAATTACCCAACGCTACAATCACCTCATCAACAACAGGCAGCATCGACTCTATACACTGCTTGATTGGGAAATAATATTTATCCGCATTTCGTACAACTGTAAAACCACTTATTCTCATGTTTGTTGATAAGTATTTGCACAAAGAAAACAAACTAACATGATTTTATAGCCTGATTAGAAAAACATTCTTTTGAAACTTTTAAATTGCACCTCTTATTCGTGTGGCATGATAAACTTTATTCCCATATTTCCATTGAATATTGTAGTGTATCCTGGCGAGCATCTTAACCTGCATATTTTTGAAGATCGCTATAAACAGCTTATCAATGAATGTTACGAGCTAGGTAAACCTTTTGGCATTCCTACCGTAATGGATAATCATGTGGAAGACCTGGGAACACTCGTTACTGTAAAAGAGATTGTAGAAAAATATGATGATGGCAGGATGGATATTCGTACGGAAGGCATAAGAATTTTCCGGGTATTGGAAATTATTAAATCTGTGCCTGATAAGTTGTATAGCGGCGCCATTGTTAATTATCCTGACACCATTGATATAAGGAATGTAAGGATGATGCGCAAGATCATTGAAAGCATACGCGAATTACACAAGCTGCTTAAAGTAACCAAAGATTTTAAAAAAGAGGATGACAGCCTTATGAGTTATGATGTTGCACATCATGCGGGCCTCTCCTTAAAAGAAGAATATGAGCTGCTTGGGCTTTTGCAGGAAAATCAGCGGCTTGAATATTTAAAACGTCATTTGAATAAAGTAATTCCACTCATTGGCGGCATTGATAACCTGAAAGAAAAAATTCAGCTTAACGGTCATTTTAAAGAACTCAAAGGCTTTAACCTCGATCTCTAAAAGAATTTTGACTCTTCTTTTTCATTTTTCCATTTTCATTTTTCGTTTTTAATTGATAGATGTTTTATGCGCCGCGAAGTATAATTTAGCAGCTTTATACATTTTATGCAAACCACCCTCTGCTTTGATTTTGGTAACACACGCTTTAAATGTGCGGTGTTTAATAAGGATACTTTACAAGATGTACTGGTGCTGGATAATGATGACAGCGCCACCATGGAAAAACTAATTGAGCAATACAAGCCATATAAATCTTTACTTTCATCTGTTGTAAATCATAACCCGGCGATAGAGCAATTACTTCAGCAACACACAAAATTTCATAAGCTTAATTACCTTAGCAAACTACCGGTTACAACGCCGGTAGGTAAACCGGAAACTATCGGGGCAGACAGGCTTGCGCTTGTAGTTGCCGCCACTTATCTCTTTCCTGAACAACATAATCTTGTTGTTGGGCTTGGTTCATGCATTACTTTCAACTTTGTAAATAAGTTTCAGGAATTTCTTGGTGGCAGTATTTCACCTGGTTTGGAAATGCGTTTCAGGGCCATGCATGAGTACACTGCAAAGCTTCCGTTGATTAAGCCCGACTGGAATTTTCCATTGATTGGTTATGATACACGCACCAACATGCTAAGCGGTGTAATATTGGGGATGAGCAAGGAAATCGATGGAATCATCGATGAATATGACCAAAAATACAGCAACTTTAACGTGCTTTTAACCGGGGGAGATATGACCTTTTTTGTGCCGCATCTCAAAAAGAAGATATTTGCAGACCCTTATTTAATCTATAAAGGTTTGTATGCTATCAGTGAGCTCAATAACCAAACTTAGTGGTCTCTTTGTTTGTGTAGTAATTTGTTTTTCTCATTTGTCCGCGCAGGAAAATTCTCCGTATTCCCGTTATGGAATAGGGGAAGAATATCCTAATCAACATATCGCGACAAGAGGTATCGGTGGCATTACAACTACCTATGCAGATGGCCAGGCTATTAATGTAAACAATCCCGCTTCTTATGGCAGTATTGCACTAGTTACTTATGACTTAGGATTTTCAATTGACAGGCGAACGCTTAAAAGCACCATCCCCTTAAACAAATATTCTTCTACCAACTTTATTCCAAGTTACGTGTTGCTGGGTATTCCTTTAAGCAAAGGTTGGGGAATGGCCTTTGGTTTCAGGCCCGTTACAAGAATCAACTACAGCATTATTGATACAGGTAAAGCGCCCATTGGCAGTACACGGATACAAACTTTGTATGAAGGCAATGGCGGCATGAATGAATTTTTCTGGGGCCTTGGCAAACGCTTTAAGTCTTTAAGCCTTGGCTTTAATGTGGGTTATAATTTCGGTAGAAAAGAAACCAATACAAGAACCATCCCTGCTGATACGGTACTTTTTCTTAAGGGCAATCGCTCTGCAGTTACCACCTATGGAGGTTTTTTCTTAAACGGTGGTTTGCAGTATGATTTAAAGCTTGGCGTTAAGAAAGATTCGATAAGAAAAACAACTTCTACTAAAATACTCCGCTTTGGAGGATACGGCGCACTGGGCCAGGAAATCACAGCTAAGTCTGATATCCTCAATGAAACATTTCAATACTCGCAGGATGGCGCTGTGCTTAATATAGACACTATTGAATACAGAAAAAATGCTGATGGTAAAATAAAACTGCCGCAAACTTACCGCGTAGGGTTAATGTATATCAATAAATTTTTTGATGGTATTGCCGCTTATGATAAGTGGACACTTGCCTTTGAATACGGTGGTGCAAAATGGAGCGATTACCGCTATTACGGCGAAAAAGACAAACTGGTAAACAGTTATACTTTAAGAGGCGGCACCTCTTTTACACCCAATAATCCATATTCTGACAAGGGGCTGTTTTCCCGCGCCACTTACCGGTTTGGGTTTATAACAGGTAAAGATTTTATTAATGCCGATGGTAATGAATTAAAAATAGCGGGCCTTAGCCTTGGCATGGGTTTTAACGTGCGCAAAAGAAGAAGTTACGATAACCAGTTTACCATGATTAACACTGCTCTTGAATTCGGAAAACGTGGCAGTAGTGTTAATAATATTACTGAAAATTATTTCAGGTTCTCTCTTGGCTTATCTTTAAGCGATATTTGGTTTATTAAGCGTAAGTATGACTAATTTTTTTACTTATAAAATATGTATGATGGCAGCCTTTGTTACAGGCTGCTTTTTTTTGTCTGGCTGTGAAAATGATATAAGGCAGGTGCAGGAACTGGGTAAGAAAAAAACAAGTGTGGAAGAAGCTCTCAATATGGAAAGCTTTATGAGCGAAAAAGGAAGAATGAAAGCAAAATTAAAAGCGCCATTGATGCTGCACTACCAGGGAGACAGCAGTAAATTCACTTTTCCAAAATCACTTCACGTCGATTTTTTTGACAGCACACTTAATATTGAAAGCCAGTTATTCGCAAAGTACGGACAGTATATGGAAAACCAGGACAAGGTTTACCTGCGCGACAGCGTGGTTGTATTTAATGTAAAAGGTGATACCTTATTCTGTGATGATTTGTGGTGGGACCAAACCAAACAAATTTTTTATACGGATAAACATATACTAATCCATAAACTTTCAGGAGATATTATCCCCGGTGACGGACTTACTGCGCGGCAGGATTTTACAAAGTACACTATCATCAGGCCTTACAATTCTTTCCTGCATTATGACGACAGTATTATGCCGGCGAATTAGTCAATCGCAAAACAGTGCTTATACAGGCCTCATTCATAAATTTTCATGTTATTAATTGCGCTTCTTTAACCAGTTTTTATATCTTACAGTAATTAATTTATGAGCGGCGGGTTTTAATAGCATCGCTATTACAAACAAAAGCCTTTCCTAACAACTTATATCTTTGCTGCATGACTGAAATGTCCATTCTGATACTTATTGCTGTTACCTTACTGTTTATAGGCTTTTTTGCAGGTATAGAAATAGCCTTTATAAGTGCCAACAAATTAAGCATAGAGCTTAAAAAAAAACAAGGCAAGAGAAGTGGCATATTGCTAAGCAGGTTTATGGATGAACCGGCGAAATTCTTAGGCACCTGTTTAATCGGAATAAATACATTCCTTGTAGTTTATGGTCTTTTGTTCAGTGAATTAAATAAAAGCTGGTGGGGAGTGCTTCATGTAACCAATTCTTACATTAAACTTTTTGGCGATACCCTTATTTCAGCATCCATTGTTTTGATATTTGGAGAATTTATTCCCAAAGCTATTTTCAGGGCTAAGAATGATGTATTGTTAAGTTTTTTTGCCCCGGTAGTAAATTTCTTCCACAGCATACTTTACCCATTTGCAGCCATCTTCGTTAAGATATCTGAATGGATATTGAAGAATCTTTTTAATGTAAGAGTTAAAGATAAAGACGCTTATTCAAGTGTTGATATGGAACATTTTTTTCAACAAATGAAAGAGCAGGATGAAAGCAGCCAGGAATTGAATACAGAACTTTACAGGAACGCCTTATCGTTGCCAACAGTTAAAGTAAGACAATGTCTTGTTCCGCGTACAGAAATTGAAGCCTTTGATATTACCACCAGTATTGATGAAGTAAAAAAACATTTTATAGAGACCAAGCTAAGCAAGATTGTTGTTTACAAAGACAACATAGATAATATACTTGGTTATATTCACCAGCTTGATTTGTTTAAAAAGCCGGCCAGCATTCAATCAATTCTTTTACCTATTCCTGCTGTCCCTGAAAGCATGAGTGCGACAGACCTGATAAGTAAATTTTCAAGGGAAGGCAAAAGCGTTGCATGGGTGGTTGATGAGTTTGGCGGAACCTCTGGTATTGTAACCATGGAAGATGTATTGGAAGAAATTTTTGGCGAGATTAAAGATGAATATGATACA
>Ga0105237_10006804_pt1 | contig 12606 bp, 10 predicted proteins | sample KBSC24metaG_FD_81520 | JGI IMG/M metagenome (GOLD analysis project Ga0105237, IMG submission 81520) | Corn rhizosphere microbial communities from Kellogg Biological Station, Michigan, USA - KBS C2-4 metaG | ecosystem: Host-associated > Plants > Roots > Rhizosphere > Soil | place: Michigan, USA...
AACCGTTCTACGATGTGCAGCGCTTCGCTGTGCTTGTAGCCGCTCAGCTCGGTTTTCGTGTTGAAGCCCACGACGTCGACGACCAGCGTGTCGCCTTCCCAATGTCCAACAGCATCACCCATCCAGGTCGGATCGGGATCTACCGGATGCGCGGCGCCATTAGTCGGGACGATGCGGAACACGCCGGGATATTCGTGCATGATGACCGCGTAGCTGGGGGTTTGCAGAATCTGGAATTGATACGGAACCGAGTAGGCTGCCGGTCCCGCGATCGGCATGCAGTCGGAGAGCGCGCCGGCATCGTTGGGTCCACGCACTACGCGATACTTTTCCATGCCGGGTTTTAATTCGGGTCCCGCTGGAGCAGCGGCTCTGCCGCCTCCGGGCGCGCCCCCTCTGCCACCGGGTGCCCCGCCACCGCCAAAGCTATAGACGCCGGATAGGTCGGGCTTGCCGTTTGCCAGCCGCGGTACATCCTTCTTGGTATCGGTGGCGGGAACCGCACTGGTGTTCACGGGCGTGGTCCCGGGAACGGTCACGGTGACTTCTTTGGTCAATACGGTGTTATTCGGCCCGGTTACGGTCAGCGTGTAGATAGTCGTGGCTTTCGGAGACACGGGGCGGCTGCCACGCGGCGTAACCTTACCGACTTCGGGACTGATGGACACAGCATTAGGATTCTCGGTCGCCCAAATCAGCGTGGCGGACTGGCCGGGCTGAACGGTCTCGGGCTGCGTTTGAAATTCGGTGATCCGCGCCGGAGGTTGTACGCGCTGCGGTTTCGGTGGCGCGGCTGGAGGGGGTGTTTGCGCTGCTACGAAGGAGGCCGTTATCAGAGTGATCAGCGTGAGGCGCATTGTCGTTTCCTATTTCTTGGCTGTTACTTCTTTTCAAAGAACTTGCTGTAGTCGTGATTGTTTTCGCAAATGAACTCGTCCACTTTGGCGAGATCCGGACGCAGAGGAAAGCCGCGCACGATGGTCCACGGTTTCACGAACACGTTGGGATCCTCGACGGTCGCTTCGTAGTCCAGATTGTTGAAATCAGTCCGGTGGAAGCGCTCGATCACATGCAGCGCTTCAGTGTGTTTATAGCCGCCGGGGAGCTCGGTCTTGTCGTTGAATCCGACGGTGTCGACCACCAGCGTGTCGCCTTCCCAGCGGCCGATTGAATCGCCCATCCAGGTGGGATCCGGATCGGCAGGATGCGGCGTGCCGTCGGTCGGAATTATGCGGAACAGGTGCGGATACTCGTAGACAATCACCACGCGGTCGCGCCCTTGCACGATTTCCCATTGATAGGGGACGAAGTAAGCTCCCGGCACGCCCGTGGGGGTGCAAGCGGAGTATAGTCCGGGATCGTCAGGTCCGCGGACGACCTTAAACTTTTCTGCTCCCGGCTTCAGCACCGCCGCGATGGGGTCGTTCTGCCCGCGCACGGCGACGCCGCCAAAGTTGAATGAGCTGGAATTGTAGACTCCTGAGAGGTCGGGCTTTCCGTCCGCCATGCGTGGTGTAGGCTTGGTCGTCGCGGCGTTCGGCGATGCAGCGGCCCGTTCGGTGGTTCCTGCCACGGTGACCTTCACCGTCCGCTTCTCCTCGCCGTTTGGCCCGCGCACTTTAAGGGTGTAGGTAGTTGTCGCCGAGGGCTTCACTTGTCTGCTGCCGCGAGCGATCACGTTGCCAATCTCGGGGTCGATGCTAACCGAATTCGGATTCTCCGTGGACCAGACCAGCATTGTGGCCTGCCCGGGTTGGATAGATGCGGGAGTCGCCCTGAAATCGACAATTCGCGCCGGAAGCCGCGCGGCTTGCTGGTAAGCTCCGGAAGGTCCCTGCTTGGCCTCGCCTTGCTTAGTCTGACCGGCCAGTGCAGAGGCCAGAATCAACGAAATGGCTGACCAACGGAGTGCCACCATCCGTTTAGTATATGTCAACGTTTCCGCGCCCGATACCAATAAGCGATACGGCACACCTCGCGGAATCCGACGCGCCGGTACATGCCGCAACCCATTCCTGAAGCCAGCAGCACAGCTTGCGTAGCGCCCTGTTCGCGGGCGAAACGCAGAGCGTGAGCCATCATGGCGCTACCGATGCCCTGGTTGCGCTCCGGCTGGAGCACGCCGACATCGTAGAATCCGGCGACGCCATCGTCCAGGAACATGCTGCACGCGCCTACTGGACGATTGTCTGTTGCCAGGGCGACGAAGTCCAAAAATCGCCCGGGCCATTGCGCGGCGAGGTGCGCGAGCCGGTTTAGTTCGTGACGGCGGATGGCGGTCGTGATCGGCCCGAAGTAGGGGTGGGGATGACGCAGATACATGGAGTGATGCGGTGTCTGGATAAACCGGATGCCCTTTGGAATGGCGATCTTGGGCAGCTTGGCGAGGTCGCAGCACATGCCGGGAAAACGCTTGCGGCAGCGCAGGCCACGCTGTTTCAGAAGCTCTTCGATATTTGTGGGGGTCGCTTCCTGATCGATCCAGAATCCCAGCGCGCGTCCACGCTCGGCGTAGCAATTGAGGATTTGATCGATCCGGCGCCCGGCGTTGGCGGAACGAAACCGCAGGGAAACACCGCTGTTAGCCCATGTAGTCCCGTTGCTGAGCATCCAGGTGATGTCGGGGTCGCGATGAACTTCCATGCCCGGCACGTCAGCTTGCGCGGCGTACCAGGCTTCCAGATTATTGATAATGAGTAGTTTGCTCAACTCGGGTAGCCTCGTTAAATATAACGCTTGAGCTGGAATGCTATGGACTGCTATTATGGCTATATGACAAAAGCCTCTCTTACCGATCAGATTCGAGATCACGCTCGTCGTCAATATATCGAAGTGGCTCGACGTCGACGCGAGGCGATTGTCCAGATTGTTGCGGGTGACGTCCATAAGGCTCTTCGACTAGCGAATCGCGTACCGGTTGTCTGTAATGCGCTTGCCTCCAAAAGATTCTTGGAAGAGAACAAGATCGCCTTGGAGAGCCGGGAAGGCCCGCCTTCCGGGCTGAGCACGACTGTCAAATTTACGTATCGCCTGTTGGAGAGCGCGGCAAATGACGCACCCCGCGCACCCTTTCTTGGATTGCGGGGAATTGCTAAGCAGGTCTTTCAGGCCCTGGGCGGCGGAGAAGCGTTCATCCGCAGCGAAAGAGATCAGTTCGATAAGCCCTCGCGGGGACGCCAGTGAGCCGCATCTACTGGGACACGATGGTGTTCGTGTATTGGTTGGAGGATCATCCCCAACAAGCGCCTAAGGTGAAGCAAATCTTCGAAAAAATGGTCGAGCGCAGAGATGTGCTTTGCACCAGCACCTTCACCATGGCCGAACTTTTGGTGGGCCCAAAGAAGCAGCGCGCTCCCGATGTCGCGAAACGGATCAAAGATTTCCTTCAAACGCCGGTGGTCGACCTGCTCCCGTTCACATCAGCGACGGCTGAGCACTACGCGGATATTCGGGCGGGGAATCACGTTTCACCGGCCGACGCGATTCATTTAGCCGCTGCTGCTGAAGCCAATGTGAATCTTTTCCTTACAAACGACCACCGTCTTCGTGGATTGGTGATTCCCGGTATCCATTTCATCGCGGGCATGGACACCGAGTTGTTTTAGCGCGCCTTGCCCTCGGCGGACATACGATGTTCCTTGCCGCGCGTCAGAGTCTTAATATAGTCCACGCGTCGAAATCGTACCGCCGACCAATCCTCATCGATCGCGACCATCCGGACCGGTTCGAAGCCCCCCTCGCCGAGAACTTTCCACCCTGAATCCCGGTTTATCTCGGACTTGTATCTCTTGGAACTGCCTTTCGGGTAGGCGAACCAGACCACGGCGTCGCCTGCGACCTTCTTGGCGATTGCTTTACCGAGCGCATCGACTTCCTGTTGCTTGGTGACGAACGCAAGGGAAAATTCAATCGCGCCGGTGCTTTTCAGATCGCGCTGAACGCCGATTCCGCGAAGCGTCTTCAGTTCAGGCTCAAAACTCTCCGGCGCGTTAAGTACCAGAATTTGCTTCTGATCCTTGAGATTGAGTTTCTCGAACGTGGTCATGGCTCAAAGTTTGACCGTGACGCACTTAACCTGCGTATAGCAATGCATCGCTTCGACGCCTTTCTCGCGCCCGTAGCCGCTCATCTTATAGCCCCCGAATGGCGTTTCGATCAGCGCGCCAGCCTGATACTCGTTGACATAGACCTGGCCGGCTTCGAGCAGCGCGGCGACGCGGAGTGCGCGGCTCACGTCGCGGGTCCACAGGCCCGCTGCTAGGCCGTAATCCGAATCGTTGGCGATGCGGATGGCGTCGACTTCATCCGTAAAGCGAATCACGCCCATCACCGGTCCAAAGATTTCTTCGCGCGCGATGCGCATGTCATTGTGAACGCCGGTATAGACGGTGGGACTTACGAACCAGCCTTTCTTGAGCCGCTCGTCACCTGGGAGTTCGCCGCCAATGGCGGCTATGGCGCCCTCTTCCTTCGCGACTTGGTAATAGCTTTGAACTTTTTCGTATTGGGCTTTGGTCGCCAGAGGGCCGACCGATGCGTTCGCTTCCGGCCCGACACTGATTTTCTGGACTTCGCGTACCAGCTTCTCGACAAACTTGTCGTGGACGCTGTCCTGGACCAGGAGGCGGGTTCCCGAGGAGCAGATCTGGCCGCAGTTGCGCGTGAAGATGTTCGCGGCGTTGGCGGCGGCTTGGTCGAGATCCGCGTCCTCAAACACAATGTGCGGCGACTTACCACCCAGCTCGAGCGTCAGTGGGATCACGCGCTCCGCAGCGATGTGTCCGATTTCCTTACCAGCACGGACGCTTCCGGTGAACGCCACTTTGCGCACCAGCGGATGCGACACCAGCGCCGAACCAGCTTGCCGGCCTGCACCAAGCACCACGTTGAAAACGCCCGGCGGCAATCCGCACTCCTCCACGGCTATCCGTGCGAATTCTACGGTCGCAGCCGAGGTTTCCTCGGATGGTTTCACCACCACAGTGTTTCCGGCCGCCAGCGCCGGAGCCGACGCGCGTGCAGCTTGATTCAGCGGAACGTTCCATGGAGTGATGATTCCGACGACTCCAAAGGGCTCGCGACGCGTATAGGCATGATAGCCGGCGCCGACGTTGAGGGTCTCGCCGTGGTTAACGTTGACCAGTCCGGCATAAAAGTCAAAATAGCGCGCGGCGGTTTCGAGGCCGGCGGGTGTCTGCGATGCGGGCGTTCCGTTTTCACGCGATTCAATGTCTGCCAGCAGCTTCACGTGTTTGCGGATCGCTCGCGCCATTTCGAGCATCACCTTGGCGCGATCCATGGGACGGCGGTCGCGCCATTCGGGGAATGCAGCCGCCGCGGCTTGCACGGCGGCGTTGACGTCGGTTTCGTCGCCGCTGGCGACTCGCGCAATACGCTCGCCGGAACGCGGATCGAATTTATCGAGATAGTCCCGCGAGTTCGGTGTAACGGTCTTGCCGGCGATGAAATGATTTAGTACGTACGGAGAGTTTTCGGTTTCTACAGCGGCTGCCATACACGCATTCTAACGTGCGTTCAGCCTTCCTAGAATCCGCCTCGCGGACGATAGCCCGGGCGAGCCTGCACGCGATACTTCTTGCCCGCATCCGACACTACTTCGACACTGATCTTGCGGAAACCTTCGTTTGGATTGGTCTGTGGATAATACGTGACGGTATAGGAATTGCCCAGATCCTCGCGGATCGCCTCGAACGCTTCCACCTGCTTCTGCCAGTTGGTGGCAAAGTACGATTTTCCGCCGGTGCGTGTTGAGATGCGCTTGAACACGTTGGCGGAAATGGGATCCTTGGCGATCTCATTAGTCGAAATCACGTAAATCGGAATCCCTTCGTCCTCGGCCACTGCGCGGACATCGTCGGGCGCCACCATGCTGGCGTTGTCGGGACCATTCGAGAACACAATAACCACCTTGCGTCCCGGCACTTTGGCCGCATCGCGGATGGTCAGGAGCAATGCATTGTAAAGCGCTGAATCATCGCCGGCCACGGCGTTACGCAGACCGCCGATCGCGGCGTTGCGCTCTTTGCCCAGCTCAGCGGCGCGCGTTAAATTGCGGGAATAGGTGTACACGGCCACTGAATCGGCCCGGTCCAGACCGCGGATGAAATCGGCGATCGCGTCCGACGCATACACAAAGCCGCGATACATGTAGTTGCTGGTGTCGAATAGAACAAAAACGTTGGTTCCAACGAAGGAATCCGAGCGCGTTTCCGTACCTTGGATGGCGCCGGTGACGGCTGTCTCGACCACGATCGGCTTGGTCGTTCCGTCCGCTCCTACTTCGACAGGCGGCTTGTTCCCCTCCGAAAACGTCGTAAGCTTTTGCGGGATCCCGTCTTCCAGGATCCGGAAATCCGAGGGCTTGAGGCCGTTGACGTAGTGCCCCTTGTTGTCGGTGATCGTAAAGCTGAGCACCACCAGGTCTACCTTGATGCGAAACGTGGGGCGATCCTGAGCCGCTGCCAGGGCCACCACCAGCAAAATGAAACCGAGTCTGCGTATCACCGCGCAATTACCTCCGAGTTACTTGCTTGCGTCTGCCGGCGCGCTTTTTCCCGGACATCGTCGCCCACCAGACGCAGTGAGCGCAATAATGCCGGCCAGTCTTCCAGGTGCGTGGCGAAAATATGTTCCACGGTCTGCTGGGTCCAGGAGGGCACCAGAACGTTCATCTGCGACGGCTGTGCGTGGATTTGGTCCGCCAGCGCGGCGTAGTACAACAAATTCGATTCCCAGCTCTCCGCGAGCATCCGGCTAGAGTAACCCATCAGCGTCGGGAAGGTGCGGAGATTCAACAGTTCCAACCCGTACGTGTTCGCTAGCGTCGGCTTGGGCGTGCCGAAGGCCTGCGAGATCGCCTCCGGGCTGAGCGCGGCTGGCGATTCCGCCGCCAAACGCCGGATCTCCTGTGCCAACGGCGATTCGCGGTCCTGAGCCGCCTGGGAGCGCGCCAGCAGATACATTTCCGATGGCAGTACGTTCTCCACGGCGATCCACGGCTCACCCGACTGGAGAAGTTCCTCAACCAATCTCAGGCGTCCCGGTGCGATGTACGGCTCCAGGGCGGCGATCACCTGACGCCGGCGCTCCGCGTTCAAAGCCGACTGGCCCAGAAGCGATTCGCCGTAAGCCATGTGGACTCCCACCCAGTGCGTCTGCACGGGCGATACGTTCCACCATCGCGGAACAATCGCCGTCAGCATGATTTGCGGAACCAAATCGCCCCAGATCAGCGCCTGCTCACGCGAGGGAATCAGGAAATTCTGCTCTGCTTCCGCCAGCGCATAGGGTAGCGATGCCAGCGATCCGGCCAAGCGCCCGCCGGCGTTTGACGGCCAACCGGCGCCCGGCACGTAGGTCGCACCCCAGGTTTGATTGGCTCCCTGGATACCGTTAAAGTCGTGGCTGCGGACGAACAACGGATTGGTCCGCAGTATCTGTGCGCCCGGGGGCGCGTAGTGCATGTAGTTAAAGCCAACCAGCGTGTCCCGCAGGAATCCGGATAGCTCGCCGCGCAAGTCGCTCAGTTTCTGCGGATCCTTAGCCGCCTTATCGATGGCTGCCCGAAGATTCAACTTTCGTTGTTCGTCAATATGTTGCTCGGTCCAGTAGCCGAAGGACAGCGTGGATCGTTCGGGACTGCTCAGGGAGTTGCGCGGCAGTTGAATCTCGGAGATGCGGGTGGCCAAGCGCCCGGTGAGCGCGGTGTTCAGCGGCTGTCCTTTGCTGACGCTGTCCAGGTTGTCCGCCAGATCGAAGATCGTGCTGAGCGAAACCAGTCGCTGGGCTTCGAAGATCCGGATCAAGTCCTCCACCATCTGTTGATGGGTACCGGAGGCTACCTCAGGAGCCCCTCCGGCCAGCAGATCCAACATGCGGTCTTGCGCCGAAACTCCGGTTGGAGACTGAGTTGCTTGCAGCAGCGTTCGGACGCCGCCCCGGCCTGCGTCGAAAACATCCTTGTCGTTGCGGATTTGCGCGAAGGGCCCCAGGAGCTTGGCTAAAGTTGCATCCGCCGCAGTGCGGGGAATACTCTGCTGGCGCACGAAGATCTGCCACAGCCCCACCAAGGCTTGCGCCGTACCGGCCGCATCGCCGCGCAGACCCTGGTTGCGGATTTCGTTGATGGCGCGCGTGGTGTCGAGATACGCCAATACGGTCGAATCCGTCAGCGTGGGAAATTCTGCGAACAGCGGATATTGCGCCGACAGCGTCCGGTAGTTGCGCGCCAATTTGTCCATCGTCGACGCCTCCAGCGGCTTGCTTCGCCGACGGTCGATGTCGGTCAGCGCCATGAAAATCTTCAGCGGTTCATTTTCGGCCGTCTTGCGGCTTAGGCCGAAGAGCGCTTCAAGCACATCGTCGGCGTCCTTCCATTGCGGAGCGGCCCGTGTCAGCTTGGCGTCGTATTTGCCCTCGGGGTGCTCGGCGAAAAGCCGCTTCCAGATCTCCAGGCCGCCCGGAAGATGGGGTTTACCATCCGGATCCAAGCGTAATCGCGTGGTCAGCAGCAGCATGTCGGTGTTCGAACGGAATACCGGCCGCGCCGGACCAGGGCTGGTCACCTTGCCGCGAATGGCCGCATAGAATCGCTTCAGGCGTTCGGGTTCGGTCAAGTAATCCTTTACCGGGCCTTCGATGCGCGCCAGAGAATCGAAGTAGCTGGCCAGCCAACCATCTTCGCGGGCAATCAGGCGTTCGAAGAATGCCGCGCCTTTGTCGGGACTAACGCCGCCGTTGAGATCGGTCCATTCCTTCTCGCTGCGTGCACCGCCTGGAACCACGGCTCTCCCGTCGCGGATCTGGAACATCCCACCGAAGAAATCGAGGACGTGCGCATAGATTTTAAGGCGCGCTGCTGGAAGGGCCTGCCGGAGTTGCTCGGCCGTCTCCGTATCCAGCTTGGACAGGGCTACATACAGGCGGCACAACGAGGGGTCGCCCAGGATGTAGTCGATAAACTCAATCGAACTCTTATCCTGCGTTTTATCGGGAGCCTTGTCCTTCGCCACCGCCTGCCAATAATCAACCGCGTAGAGGATTGGGATGCGGGCCGGATGATAGTCGAGCGTGAACGGCTGGTTGGTACGCAGCGCCTGCTCCAGGTCAGCCAGCGGGAATCCCGAGTCGGTAGTGAGAAACGCGCGCGATGCGTTCACCGTCTCAAGCACCAGGTCGGATCCGCAACCGCCGCGCATTCGATACCCGATCAAGCGCAGCAGGTCAGCGGTGGCCGGCGATTCGCACATGTCAATTCGGAGAATCTTGCTCGGTCCGGCAAGCCTTTCTAGTTCACGGGCTTGCGAGAGATACCGAATCACCAACTTGAGGTATTCGGTCTGCTCCAACGCCTCATTGGCAGTCGTAGCCCGGTACCCGTTCGTGATGATGTTCCGAGCCAGTGCGGGGAGCACGTCGCTTGGAGAGAGATCCGGCGAAAGCGCGGCCATTCGGGCGAAGGAACGAAGCGGTCCGGGTATTTCAATGTAATTGGGGGGTGCGGCCGTCCGAATGGCTGGGAGCGCCAGATCCTTACCGCCGGCTGCGTTGTAATCCTGCAAATGGCGCGCGGCAGCCTCCCGGTCTCCAGCCAGAAGGTCCAAAACCGCCAAGCGTTGCGCCACTGCGGCGCGCTGCTCGGCAGGGGCTCCGGTTCGTTGCAGCAGTTGGCTGAGCCGGCCATAGGCTTCGCGGGCCGCTGGATCGTGATGCCTCTCTAGAAATTCAGCGTAGGCTCGCACCGCTCCCGGATCGTTCGGAGTGCTAGTGGCAGCCTTCCTCAGGCTCGCGAGCGCCTGTTCGCCGTCGCCGCCGCTTTCCAAGCGCCATGCCTGCGTTGCCAAGTCCTGGCCGGCTGCGCACATGGCGGAAAAGACCAGGCCTATGGCCAACCCTTGGTTGCATTTCGACCGGTTCGTCCAGAGCCGCATCACTTCTCCTTCGCCCCCGTTCAGTGTATGGATTCTAGCACTCCGCCACCTTCGGTGGGACGTCACTTATTCGGCGGAACATGCCGATATTTGGATGTTAGACTCACCAACTCCACAAAACGGAACGCGTCTTCGAAAAATTGAAGAAGCTCGAAAAGAAGTTCGAACGAGATAAGTACTAGGAAAAATCGGGCGCTGAGTTGGGCCGCGAGGTGGTTTCAACGTCGATATCTGAAACTTTTCCCTGATAAAATGAATCAGTGGGCGTATAGAGTATGATTCTCAAGATCCGTTTTCCGCAGGGCCGCCCGCTGCAGCCTGGGAGAGGTTCCAACCGTGAGGTATCGGCAGCTCTTGGAGCTCTGCTGGTTCCTGCTTCGCTGATGGCCTACTCGCTCGGATTTTGGCGCCTTGCATCAGACCTCGGTCTGGCTGGCCAGTTCGACATCACGGGCACATTTTCTCACTGGCAGGTTTGGATCGGGCTAGGCGTAATCTTGCACGCCACTTCGATAATGCTCAACCGGCATGGGCGAGGCGGCGGGTTGGAATTGCCGCACGTCTTCTCCGCGTTGCCGGGGCGCCACGAGCAAGACGCCGGCGAACTGGAACCGTTGCCCACAACCCGCAAGAGCTAAGTAAGCTCGCGAATTTCCCGTTCAGTCAGTGGGCGATATTTCCCAATCTGCAATTCTCCGATCCGAATCGATCCGATTTCTGTCCGGACCAACTTCAGAACTTTGGCGCCCAGCGTTTCCACCATCCGCCGAACCTGGCGATTGCGCCCTTCGGTAATGGTGATCTCGAAAAACGTAAAGCGGCCTGAATCGCGGATGCGGTTCACTTTGGCCGGCCGAGTGGGGCCGTCGGCCAAGGCCACGCCGCGTCGTAGCTGATCGAGCTGATCGTCGGTGAGCAGCAGCGAAGCCTTGACCAGGTAAGTCTTCGGCACATGCGACTCCGGGCTGGTGATGCGATCGGCAAACTCTCCGTCGTTGGTGAAGATCAGTAAGCCGGTCGAATCCAGGTCCAGGCGACCCGCGGAAAAGACCTTTTCGGGAAAGTCCTTGAGCAGATCGTAAACCGTCGGACGGCCGTCGGGATCTTTGTAGGTGGTTACGTAGCCCTCGGGTTTGTAGAGCAGTAAATAGATCTTCTTGGCGGCGCGCAGCGGCTTACCGTCGAGCGTCACGAGTTGACGTTCCGGATCGACCCATTCGTCTGGTGTCTGGATCTTCTTGCCATCCACGGCTACACGCCCCGCGCCGATCCACTGCCGGGCTTCTTTGCGCGAGCCTACACCGGCTTGGGAGATCACACGATCCAAAGTTTTCTTTCGCAAGGTCTTCTTGCGTCCGGGCGTGGGCACTCTTTATCGTAAGACAGTGATCGAATGTGTCCCAAACTTTTCCGAAGGGCGTGATTCCACCGTCGTCGTGGCGATCGCGGATGCGATTGCGAAGACCCCCGGCGTGCTCCTGCTGGGAGCGGAGGCGGATGCCGATCATAACCGGAGCGTGATGACCTTCGCCGGGACTCCTGACGCGGTTGTCGAGGCTGCGGTTCGCGGGGCGGGGAAGGCCGCGGAGCTGATCGATCTCTCGACCCATCGCGGCGTTCATCCTCGTGTGGGTGCGGCCGATGTGATTCCGTTTGTTCCCCTGGATGGCTCAACGATGGACGATGCTGTCGCCGGGGCGCATCGTGCGGGCGAAGAGATCTGGCGGCGCATTGGGGTGCCCGTCTATTTTTATGAACGCGCCGCTCGCAGACCGGAGCGCAAGCGACTGGAATTAGTACGACGTAAGGAGTTTGATGGAGCCCCGCCCGACATTGGCACCGTCGCGGCGCATTCTACGGCGGGCGCCTCGGTGGTCGGAGCACGCGGCTTTCTGATTGCCTACAATGTGCTGCTGGCGACGCCCGATGCCGCTATTGCGCAGGCGATCGCCCGCAAGATTCGAGCGTCTTCGGGCGGGTTTCCTTATGTGAAGGCCATGGGGATTTACCTGGCTTCGCGCGATCGCGCCCAGGTTTCGATGAACCTGACTAATTTCGCCGAAACCCCGCTGGAGGGCATCTATGACGCGATTTCACAAGCCGCGCGCGAGCTAGGGACCGAGGCCATGGCGGGCGAGATCATCGGTTTCATCCCGCGCCGCGCCTACGAGATGGCTCCCGAATTCTTCCGGCGGGCCGAAAACTTCTCGGAGTCGCGGATTTTGGAGACCCGAATCGCGGAGTTGTTAGCATAAAGTGAGTGCTGGTAACCATTGAACCTAAGAGGCAACGGCCCGAGTGGCTTCGAGCCCCTGCTCCTGTGGGCGATAACTATCGCCAGCTCAAACAATTAGTACAGGACCTCCAACTCCACACCGTTTGCGAAAGTGCAGCCTGCCCCAACATCGGCGATTGCTGGAATCGCCGCACCGCGACTTTCATGATCCTGGGAAACGTCTGCACCCGCCGCTGCGGATTTTGCGCCGTGCAGAAGGGCGGACCGTTGCCGGTGGATTATGACGAGCCTCGCCGGGTAGCGGAAGCCTGCGCGGCCCTCGGGTTGAAGTTCGCTGTCATCACCAGCGTGAATCGTGACGACCGCAAGGACGGCGGCGCGGAACTGTTCGCGTCGACCATTCGTGCGATCCGGGAACGT
>Ga0105237_10006806_pt1 | contig 12603 bp, 14 predicted proteins | sample KBSC24metaG_FD_81520 | JGI IMG/M metagenome (GOLD analysis project Ga0105237, IMG submission 81520) | Corn rhizosphere microbial communities from Kellogg Biological Station, Michigan, USA - KBS C2-4 metaG | ecosystem: Host-associated > Plants > Roots > Rhizosphere > Soil | place: Michigan, USA...
CGCAGTACGACGCGAACGGCAACCCAACGGTGGTGACCGATGCACTCGGCGCGACGCTGACAACGGTGTACGACACGTTGAACCGGCCGACATCGGTGACAAGCGACGGTCAAGTGAGCACGCCGTTCGCGCATGCGGATCTGATCGACTACACATACGACACCGCGCCGACGAATGGGAAGGGCCGGCCGGCCTCAGTCACCGCGCATGACGTTGGAAATGCGACCGGCAACTGGACGAACAGCGTCGGCGGTTACGACGAAGACGGGCGAGTGCTCAGCTCGACCTACTCGTTGCCGCCGGTCTCGGGGCAGAGCAGCGGCATCACCTATCAAACGTCGCAGACGTACAACCCGGACGGCCAGCCGGCGACCATGACCGACGGCGCGCTCGGCGACCAGCCGAGCGAGACGATGTCGTATTCGTACGACAACGCCGGCGCGAACACCGGGCTGCCGACGTCGCTCTCGGGGCCGTTCAACGCGACCGCGAGTTATTCGACGCTGAATCTACTCGCCAGTCGTACATATGGCGACAGCGCGTCGGCGGGCTACACGACACGTACGTACAGCCATACGGATCCGCTGGAGCGACTGGCGGAGGTCATCACCACCGTCACGCACAACGCGGTCCCGACCGTGCAGCACGACTCGTTCACTTACGACAACCTCGATGAGCCGTACACCGTGGCGGGTAGCGCGCCTGCGGACAGCAGCCAGGCCACGTGCTTCCGCTATGACGGCCTCGACCGGCTCGCGACGGCATGGACCGAGACGTCGAACTGCAACAGCTGGACCGCGACGACAGCCGACGGGCCGTACGGGTTCAACCAGCAGTTCACCTACACGTCGAATGGTCTGCCGGCCACGGTGGTCAACAGCGGGACGTCGACGTCGTACACGGCGGGGGACGCCGGTCATCCGCACGCGATCACGGGGTTCAGTGGAAACACTTACACCTACGACACCGACGGGCAGCAGTCCACGCGAACCGTCGGCGGCACGTCGACGACGCTGTACTGGGATCCGCTTCACCACCTCTACCAAAGCGCGACGAGCGCGGCGACCACGAAGTACGTCAACGGCGCGGACGGCACGCGGATCGCGCGGCTGGATCCCGACGGGTCGACGACGATCTGGGTGGCCGGCAACGAGGTTCACGTCGCGAACGGCGTGGCTACCGACACGCGGTATTACACGATGGCCGGCGCGACTGTCGCGCAACGCAACAGCAGCGGCTTGACCTGGCTCGCGAGCGACGGCCAGAACAACCGCACCATCGCGGTCAACGCAGCGACCGGTGCCGCGACGAGGACGTACTACCTCCCGTACGGCGCGACGCGCGCGGGCGCGCCGGCGTTGCCGACGGACCAGAACTTCCTCGGCCGGGTGCTGGACAGCAGCGGCCTCCTACAAGACGGAGCCCGCTACTACGACCCGAGCATGGGCCAATTCCTGAGCCCCGACCCACTCGTCAACACCAGCGATAGCAAGACTCTGGACCCCTACGGTTACGCCGCCAACAATCCAGCCGCGTTCGCGGACCCGTCCGGAATGGTGAACTCGTCGATGGGGGGCGGCGGCTGCGGCTCGTTGTCGCTGTCCGATTGTGCGAAGGTTGAGCAGACTGCGGCCCGCCAGTCCGCCGCTCAAGACGACGCGGGCAAGCTCGCGGTGGGCATCTACGAGAATCGCAACGGTGCCGCTGACGCTTGGGCGTGGGGCTTCATGGACCTCGCGAGAGCCGATGCCGGCCTGCCGATGACGGGTCCGGGCCTCATGCAGGCGGCACAGGAACAGGACCAAGAGAACGCCATAAACGACTCGCTAGATCGGATGACCGCAGCCGTTCAGGCGCTCACCGGCCAAATCGTTTACACGACGACGACCGTCCTGAGCGTCGCCGGAGACGCAGCCTTACTTGCCAAGGTCGTGCAGGCCGTCAGGGCGATACGGGCTGGAACCGCTTTGGCGGAGGCGAGCGGTGCGGGAGCAGCACGAATTGGGACTCTGAGACTTGTAGGTAGTGGATTCTCCGCGAGCGAGAAGGCTGTTGCCGACTCTTTAGCCCGCCAGGGGCGCTCGGTGGTTCTGCGAGAAGCGACCGGAGTGGGTCGTACGTCTGATTTGCTGGTCGACGGTGTGCCTTACGACGTGTACACGCCTGGGGCAGGGACAAGTATCCGGAATATCCTCTCCAAGGCTGCGCGGAAGTGGACGCAAGTGCGAGGTGGCGGTGTCGTCATCGATCTAAGCAATACAGGTCTAGCAGCCGCCGACTTTGGCGATGCTCTCGGCCGCGTCAACGGCTTCATCCACAGTTGGGGAGGGCAGCCGATTTCCGACGTCATCTTCTATGGAGGCTCGTGATCGTGGCTACCCTCCGATGCAGGTGCGGCACCGTTCTTCGCGACGATGATCCGGACGAGGGGCTTCTCCTGCTGACGCGCGGCGAATTCGATGTCGACCAGGAGCCCGAGGTATTGCTCGGTCGTGGCCGCGAGGTCTGGAGGTGCTGGACGTGCGGCCGATTGTGGGTGTTCTGGGAGCCGCTAGGAGACCCAACAGAGTATGTAGCCAAGGAAACGGAGTGACCGGGATGGCTGATGCGTGGCGAGGGTACCTACGTGATCGCCTCCGTCGTGACGTAGCTAAGGGAAGGGTAACTTCGGGCTTGGGTCGGGAACCTGGAGTCAGGCTCTTGGCCGTGCGTGGGTCGGCGACGGATACACAATCTCGAGCGACGGGAAGGCCTGATTCGTAGATTTCAACATCTTGGGCTTGCCATGAGAGCCGAGGTGAGGCGGTTTTCACAGTCCCGATGTCGACCTGAGACGCGTTGATACCCCCCGACCCAACGGATGTAGGGGTTCTCGTGCAGATCATGGTGGCGCCAGCCGACCGGCCGGGCGAGGAACCATTCGATGTCGACGTATGTACTCCCCGGTGGCTCGAGGCCCGTGCGGCTGAACACGGCCCGATCGTCGGTCGGCATTATCCGACCGTCGTCAGCTTCCCAGTCAGACCTGGCTGGTCATGCTTGGGTGGGGTGGGCAATGGCTACAAGGTCGCGAGCGACGGGAGAACCTTGATCAGCAGGGATGGTCTGCGGCAGTATCGGCCGCCGAGCTACAAGCTGCTACTCGACCGGTGGCAAGCGAACTTCGAGGAGCGCGTCGTGCCTAGCGGCGAATGGCAATCCAATGGACACCTCGACATTTGGGACCTTCCGTGAGAGCGACCGTGCGTCGGTTTCACAGCCCGGACGTCGACCTCGAAACTTTCGCTCCCGACGACCCATCGGATGTTGAAGTCTTGATCCAGATCATGGCGGGACCAACCGACGGGCCTGGCGATGAGTCGTTCGACGTACTCGTATGCACTCCGCGTCGCCTTATGAAGCGGACGCATGACCGGGGCCCGATCGTTGGACGGCACTACCTGGTTGTTCATGAATGGGATTGGCCGCGAATCCGGCTGCTATTGACTGCGAAAGTGGAAGCGCTCGAAGAGCCGACTTGGCGCGAGCTAGCGGTCAAGATTGGCCGAGTAGGCAAGTGGGAGTTCGAGGATTACAACCATAGATCGTGATCACGTCCGCGCCGACCACGGTTGTGCCTGATAATGGACAGCCCGGTGGAGGGACAGAGATGACGACCGACAACGGTGTAGACGTCGGCGGCATTCAGTTCTCGCGCTTTGAAGGTTGACAGCCAACGGTGCATAGGGGTCAAAGGTGGATCGTCCAGGTTGAATTCGTGACGGCGGGCGTGACGCACTCTCGAGCGCCGGTCACCACGGGATTCGAGTGCTCACTTCCGATCGGCACCGTCATCGAGGTAGTGAACGAACCGCCACCGACGGCATCAGCGATCTATTGTCGACCGACGAACTACGACGAGCTTGAAGCCTCTCTGGTGCCCGAAGATGCACGAAGCGATCACAACTACGACGGTTACTCGTTGATTGTCGACGTAGATCGATTCGGGGCGGCGCTCAATCTCACCACCGATCGACTCCAGGTGACACGCCCTGAGGGCGAAGACGGAGCTGCGTCGGATGAGAAGAAGCCGTTCATTGTTTGCGACGACTACGGAATGGGCGGTCTTTGGGGTGTGATGATGGCACGATCAGAGGCAGAGATTACCGCGAAGTATCCGGAACTAGTGGTTGTGCCTGAACGTCCGGCGTGGATGACCGATGAGAGTTACGAGCGCATGTGGGATAACGAAATGCACGACATCGACGGCCTCCCTTGGGGCATGTTGAACGGCATTATGGCCGATCGGGAGAAGCGGCGCCGGGCCACCGAATAGGGATGACAGGGCGATCGTTTCGAGTGGGACGTTCAGCTTTCTGATCGCGGCCGAGCCTCCATGGGTTGGCTCTCAAGAGATGGGACACACGTCAACGTGAGCCTGGGTGGCTGGGTGACTCACTGATGCCCAACGACCCGCAGATTCTCGACATCGTCCGAATCGGCGACTCCGAGGAGGCGCGTGAGCTTGAACTCGTCGGTGCCGAGGGTGTTGTCCTGGGCATCACTGAGGATGAGGTTACGCGGGCCCGATGGTTTGCGATTCAGGTTGGCGACATGCCGACCGTCATGCTAGCTGCGCACGATGTAACACCAACGGGTCGTTCGGTTCCGCGTGAGTCGGTCTACTCCGACGGCCGACTACGAGTCTCACCGAAGGGACGCGTCCTCGGAAACGAGCCCAGCCACTCTGGCGTCGACCCGGAGAGCGAGAGCAAATGAGCATCGAGAGCCGTCGGCTCCCGCTGTGGTAGCGGACACTTCTGGGTTTTTCTTGGAGTGGCAGTGACGAGTCGCCTGCGTTCTGTGCGCCGCTGCGTTGCCGGAGGCTGGTCCTAGCCACGGACCGCGTCTTCGCCCAGAAGCGTGACCGCGCGACGGGCGGGAATTAGCCATTCGCCCGAGGCGTTCCGCTTCTGGCACACTGGCATCAGGTACCGGTTCACGGCCCTGCACACGCGGGGCCGACCCGGCGACCGCATGAGAACAGGAGCAGCCGTGAAGCCCGATATCCACCCCGAGTACGTCGAGACCACCGTGACCTGCACGTGTGGCAACACGTTCACCACCCGCAGCACGTCGAAGAACGGCGTCATCCACGCCGACGTCTGCGCCCAATGCCACCCCTTCTACACCGGCAAGCAGAAGATCCTCGACACCGGTGGCCGCGTCGCCCGGTTCGAGCAGCGCTACGCCAAGAACGCCAAAAAGGGCAAGTAACTTCACCGCGGCGCCGACCACCTCACCAAGCAGGGGGTCGGCGCCGTTGTCATGTCCGAACGAAGAACGAAAGACAAGGGACGAGACGAGACACCGGTGTTCGAACAGCTGGACGACTTGATCGCCGAGCATGCCGAGCTCGAGCGACAGCTTGCCGACCCCGAGATCCACGCCGACCAAGGCAAGGCCCGCACCCTCGGCCGCCGTTACGCGCAGCTCGGCCCCGTCGTCGCCGCACACACTGAGTGGCAGCGCACCATCGACGACCTCGAAGCGGCCCGCGAGCTCGGCGCCGACGACCAGTCGTTCCGTGACGAGATTCCGAACCTCGAACAACACAAGGCCGAGCTAGAAGACAAGCTGCGGCTGCTCCTGCTACCGCGCGACCCCAACGACGACAAGGACGTCATCCTCGAGGTCAAGGCCGGCGAGGGCGGCGACGAGTCCGCGCTGTTCGCCGGCGACCTGCTGCGCATGTACCTCCGCTACGCCGAACGTCAAGGCTGGAAGACCGAGGTCCTCGACGCGACCGAGTCCGACCTCGGCGGCTACAAGGACGTCACGGTCGCCGTCCGGGGCCGCAGCGACTCGGCGCCGTGGAGCCGGCTGAAGTACGAAGGCGGCGTTCACCGGGTGCAGCGGGTGCCGGTGACCGAGTCACAAGGGCGCATTCACACCAGCGCGGCCGGCGTGCTGGTGTTCCCCGAAGCCGAAGAGGTCGACGTCGACGTCAACCCGAACGACTTGCGCATCGACGTCTACCGGTCGACCGGCCCGGGCGGCCAGAGTGTCAACACGACCGACTCCGCCGTACGGATCACGCACTTGCCGACCGGCATCGTCGTCTCCTGTCAGAACGAGAAGTCGCAGCTGCAAAACAAGGAAACGGCGTTACGGATCCTCCGCGCCAGGCTGCTCGCCGCGGCGCAAGCTGCCGCTGACGCCGAGGCCGCCGCCGCGCGTCGATCGCAGGTGCGCACCGTCGACCGCAGCGAACGCATCCGCACCTACAACTTCCCGGAGAACCGCATCTCCGATCACCGGGTCAACTTCAAGGCCTACAACCTCGACCAGGTGCTCGCCGGCGACCTCGACGCCGTGATCGGCGCGCTCGTCGACGCCGAAACCGCCGCGCTGCTTGGCGGATCCGGCGAATGACCCGCGGAATGACCGGCGAATGACCAGCGGAATGACCAGTGACACCGACGTCCGCAACGCGATCGACACGTTGCGCGCGGCCGGCGTCGACAGCGCCGAACACGACGCGCGCGCTCTCGCCAAGCACGCCAAGATCACCGGCGCCGACTACGCCGATCTGATCCGGCAGCGCGCAAACAGAACGCCGCTGCAACATCTCGTCGGATCGACCGGGTTCCGTTACCTCGATCTCAACGTCGGTCCCGGCGTCTTCGTGCCGCGACCGGAAACCGAAGTGCTCGTCGACGCCGTGCTCGCCGAGATCGCGACCACAGACAAGCCGCTCGTCGTCGACCTGTGCGCCGGCGCCGGCACGATCGGGTTCGCGATCGCGCACGAGCATTCCACCGCGATCGTTCATCTCGTCGAACGCGACCCGCGGGCCTTCGAATGGCTACGCCGCAACGCCCCAACCGGCAACGACCGCGTCCACCTGCACCTTGCCGACGCCGCCGACGCGCTCCGGGATCTCGACGGCGCCGTCGACGTCGTCGCCTCGAATCCGCCGTACGTCGCCGAAAGCGAGCGCGACCTCGTCGATCCCGAAGTACGCGACCACGATCCGGCCCTCGCGCTGTTCGCCGGCGAAGACGGGCTCGACGTGATCAGGATCGTCGCCGCTACCGCCGCGCGGTTGCTCAAGCCGAACGGGTTCCTCGCCGTCGAGCACTCGGATCGGCAAGGCGAAGCGGTCCCGCAACTGCTCAACGACTCCAATCAATGGCACGACGTTGCCGATCACGAGGACCTGACCCGGCGACCCCGGTTCACCACCGCGCGACGGGCGCCGCGATGACGCACGTCTTCGACTGCGCGGTCGCCGACGAAAGAGAAGCCGGGCTGACCGAGTCGGCCGCCGCGATCCGTCGCGGCGAGCTCGTCGTACTGCCGACCGACACCGTGTACGGCGTCGCCGCCGACGCGTTCAACCCGGCGGCGATCGCCAGCCTGCTCACCGCGAAGGGCCGCGGTCGCAACATGCCGGTGCCCGTGCTCGTGTCCAACATGGCGATGCTCGACGCGCTCGTCGGCGACGTGCCCGACGTCGCCCGCAACCTCGTCGACGCGTTCTGGCCCGGCGCGCTCACCCTCGTGCTCAAGCACACGCCGCACCTCGCCTGGGATCTCGGCGAGAGCCTCGGCACCGTCGCTGTGCGGATGCCCGCCGACCCGCTCGCGCTCGAACTCATCGGGCGGACCGGCCCGCTCGGGGTCTCCAGCGCGAACCGCTCCGGCCACCCGCCGGCGACGACGATGCTCGACGCCCGGCTACAGCTGGGCGCGGCGGTGAGCGTCTACCTCGATGGCGGCCCGCGGGCCGAGCCGATCCCGTCGACGATCGTCGACCTCACCGGCGACCGGCCGGCGATCCTGCGCGCCGGCGCTCTGCCGCCCGAGGCGCTTCGTGATCATGGCGTCATTAGGGCGGTGGGTGGGGCGGCGGACGTGCCATGATCACCGCCAAATAGGGGTGGAAACGCCATGATCACCGCCCGGGGCGGCGGGCGGCGCCCGGATAAGGTGACCGCATGACCGACGCGACACCGTTCTGGGGCCCCGACTTCAACGCGCTGCAAGCCGAGGACCCCGACATCGCCGGCGTGCTGATCGACGAGCTCGACCGGCTGCGCGGCGGCCTGCAACTCATCGCGAGCGAGAACTTCACCTCGCCGGCCGTCCTCGCCGCGCTCGGCTCCACGTTGTCCAACAAGTACGCCGAGGGCTACCCCGGCAAGCGCTACTACGGCGGCTGCGAAGTCGTCGACCGGGCCGAAGAGATCGGCATCGCCCGGGCCAAAGAACTGTTCGCGACGCCCGACAGCGGCGACATCCACGCCAACTTGCAGCCGCACTCCGGCGCGAGCGCCAACCTCGCCGCCTACGCCGCGCTCTGCGAGCCCGGCGACACCGTCCTCGCGATGTCGCTGCCGCACGGTGGCCACCTCACCCACGGCAGCAAGGTCAACTTCTCCGGCAAGTGGTTCACCATCGTCCCCTACGGCGTCCGCGAGGACACCGAGCTGATCGACTACGACGAAGTGCGCGACCTCGCTCGCAAGCACCAGCCGAAGATGATCATCTGCGGCGCGACGGCGTACCCGCGGTTGATCGACTTCGAAGCGTTCCGGTCGATCGCCGACGAGGTCGGCGCCTGGCTCGTCGTCGACGCGGCGCATTTCATCGGCCTCGTCGCCGGCAAGGCGATCCCCTCGCCGGTCCCGTACGCCGACGTCGTGACGTTTACGACGCACAAGGTGTTGCGCGGCCCGCGTGGCGGCATGATCGTGTGCAAGGCCGAACTCGGCCCGCGCATCGACAAAGCGGTGTTCCCGTTCACCCAGGGCGGCCCGCTGATGCACGCCGTCGCGGCGAAAGCGGTCGCGCTCAAAGAAGCGCTCTCGCCGGCCTACCAGAGCTACGCGCGTCAGGTGATCCTCAACTCGCAGACCCTCGCCGAAGGGCTTGCGGCCGAAGGCATGCGGCCGGTCAGCGGTGGCTCCGACACGCACCTCAACCTCATCGACCTGCGCGGCCTCGGCGTCACCGGCAAGGAAGCCGAAGCGCGCTGCGGCTTGGCCGGGATCACGTTGAACAAGAACGCGATCCCGTTCGATCCGCAGCCGCCGGCGATCGCGTCCGGCATCCGGGTCGGCACCCCCGCGGTCACCACGCAGGGCATGACCGAAGGCGATATGAAAGAGATCGCGGCGCTGATCGGCCGCGCGGTCCGCGACGCCGACGGCACTGCGGCCGGCGACATCAGACGCGTGGTCAGCACACTCGTCGAACGACACCCTGCCTACGCCCGCTGAGCCGTAAGGCGACGAGGTGCGCGAGTACGTGCTGACGGCGCTCATCGTCGCCGCCGTCACTTATCTCGCCACCCCGCTGGTGCGCCGATTCGCCGAACGCATCGGCGCCTACACCGAAGTCCGCGAACGTGACGTACACACGATCCCGACTCCACGGTTGGGCGGCGTCGGCATGTTCCTCGGCATCGGCGTCGGCCTGCTCGTCGCCAGCCGTATGCCGACCCTGCAACGGGTGTTCCAGACCAGCGAAGCACGCGGCGCGCTGCTCGGCGGCGGCTTGCTCGTGCTCATCGGCGCCGCCGACGACAAGTGGGGCCTCGACGCGCTGACGAAGCTGGCCGGCCAGATCCTCGCCGCCGGCATCATGGTCCTCGAAGGCGTCCAACTGCTCTATCTGCAGATTCCCCGCTACGGCGCGCTGTCGCTCTCACCCGACCTCGGCGTGCCGCTGACCGTGCTGTTCGTCGTCGTCACGATCAACGCGGTCAACTTCATCGACGGCCTCGACGGCCTCGCTGCCGGCGTCGTCGCCATCGCCGCAATGGCGTTCTTCGCCTACTCCTACGACCTGTCGGTCGTCTACCACTTCGACCGCGCCGAAGCGCCGACGCTGCTGACCGCGGTGCTCGCCGGCGCCTGCCTCGGCTTCCTGCCGCACAACTTTTCTCCTGCGCGCATCTTCATGGGCGACACCGGATCGATGCTGCTCGGGCTGATGCTCTCGGCCGCGACCGTGAGCCTCACCGGCCGCATCGACCCCAACGCCGTGTACGCCGCCGATTTCGCGCCGGCTCTGCTCCCGCTGCTGCTGCCGCTCGCGGTGCTCGCGGTGCCGTTGGTCGACCTGCTGCTCGCGGTCCTGCGCCGTACCCGCACCGGGCAGGCGCCGTGGACGCCGGACAAGCGGCACCTGCACCACCGGTTGCTGCAGATCGGGCACTCGCAGGCGCGCGCAGTCGTGATCATGTACCTCTGGTCCGCGCTGATCGCCGGCGGCGCCGTCACGATCGCGCTCGCGCGCGGCCGGCCGCTGCCGATGATCGCGGCGTTCCTCGGCGCCGGCGCGATCTTGCTGGTCGCGAGCAACATTCCCCGGCTACGCCACTCCACCCGGCTGTAACCGGTGGCCGAGCGCAAGCCCGCGCCGGGGCTGACCGACCTGCTCCAGATCGGCGCGGTGTGTGGGGTGCTGATCGGCCTCGGCGTGTTCGTCGGCTACCTCGTCGACCGTGGAGCGGGGACGCCACCCCTGTTTACCTTCCTAGGCCTCGCCATTGGTATCGTGGGCGCGGCAACAGGGTCGTATCGCGTGATTCGGCCCTTTGTGAGCGGCGCTTCGGATCGGGCGCCCGCGCGTGCCGAACAGCTCCCCGAACAGAAACAGAAGGATTGATCGTGGCCCTCGACGCTCAGTGGAGCGCCGTCGCGCGCGGCTACCGCCTTGCCCTCGTGCTGGCCGGCCTGGTCGGCGTCGCTGCCCTCGCCGTCTGCGCCGTGACGGGCTACCCGTTCGCCGGGTTCTTCATCACCGTCGGCCTCGGCCTCGGCAGCTGGAACTCCCGCAAGTTGTGGTCCGACACCGAAAAGCTCGTCGACGGCAGCCAGACGCCGGGGGAGAAGTGGCGCGGCCCGGCCGCGACCGCGTCGGCGAAGCGGCTCGGATTGATCACGGTCTTCGCGTTCCTCGTCGCGCTCGCCTACCGCCCGCTCGGCTGGACCGTGTTCCTCGGCCTGCTGGTGTTCCAGGCGATGCTGATGGCGCTGCTGGCCAACCCGTTGCGCAAGGTGGTCCGGCCATGAGAATCGTCGCCGAATCCTCGATCGACGTCGGCACTCACCCGACGTTCAAATTCCTCGGCATGACCTTCAACATCGACACGATGTACGCGACCGCGATCGCCGCGGCGCTCACCCTGCTGTTCATGTGGTGGGTCGCGCGCAAGGCGACGAGCGGCGTGCCCAGCCGGGGCCAGATCATCGTCGAGACGGTGCTCAGCCAAGCTCGCACCTACGTCCAAGACGCGGTCGGGCACGACGTGCCGAGTTGGCTTGTCCCGCTCGGGTTCGCGCTGTTCTTCTTCATCTTGTTCTGCAACTGGCTCGAGTGGATCCCGACCGGCCACCACCCGGAGCGGCTCGGCCCGCCGACGGCCGACACCAACCTGACGTTCGCGCTCACGGCGGTCGTCGTCATCGGCTACACCTACGTCGGTTTCAAGCGCAAGCGCGGCCGTTACGTCACCGGCATGCTGACCGCGAAGCCGCCGGTCGTCGGCGCGTTCATCGCGATCGTCATCGACCAGTTCGCCAACCCGCTCGCGCTCGCCCTCCGGTTGTTCGGCAACGTGCTCGCGAGCGGGATCATGTTCGCCGTCATCGGATTGCTGCCGCTCGCGTGGATCTGGCTCTATGGGCCGGCGAACGTCATTTGGAAGCTGTTCGACGTCGGCCTGATCCTCACGATCCAGGCCTTCATCTTCTCGTTCCTGACCATCCTGTACTTCGGCATGGCCACCGCCGAAGAGCACTAGTTCCGGCCATCAGGCCGACACCGTCCTCGAAGGGGAGAGACGCACAATGGCAGCAAAGGACATGACCCAGGCAGTCGCCACCGCCGGTGGTCTGATTGGCGGCGGGCTCGCCCTCGGCGGCGGCGCGATCGGCGCCGGCATCGGTGACGGCATCGCCGGTAACGCGCTGATCAGCGGCATCGCCCGCCAGCCCGAGGCGCAAGGCCAGCTCACCGGTCAGTTCTTCCTGACCGTCGGCCTGGTCGAGGCGGCGTACTTCATCAACCTCGCGTTCGCAGCGCTGTTCGCGTTCGTCCTCGGCAAGTAAGCGGTCGGTAAGTGTCCATCTCCTCCATCGCTCAGTTTCTTCACCTGGCCGCGCCGGCCAAGGAGAAGATCCTTGAGAACCAGTGCATCGCTGCGGCGACCGGCAAGATCGTCTCCTGCCCGACGAAGAACTTCCTGATCCCGAATGGGACGTTCTTCTTCGAGCTGATCTGCTTCGTCGTCATCCTGCTGATCATCTGGAAGAAGGCGCTGCCGCCGATTACCAAGGCGCTGGCGACCCGGCAGGAGACGATCGCCAAGCAGTTCCAGGACGCCGAGGATGCCAAGGCGCGGCTGGAGAAGGCGGAGCAGGACTACGCCGAGGCGCTCGCCGAGACGCGCCGGGAGGCCTCCCGGCTACGTGAGCAGGCACAGGCCGAACGCGCCGAGATCGTCGAGGAAGCCCGAAGCGAGGCGCAGACCCGCGTCGAGGAGATGCTCGAAAGCGCCGAAGCTCGCATCACCGCGGAGCGGCAGCAGGCGATCCTCGCGCTGCGCAA
>Ga0105237_10006807_pt1 | contig 12603 bp, 11 predicted proteins | sample KBSC24metaG_FD_81520 | JGI IMG/M metagenome (GOLD analysis project Ga0105237, IMG submission 81520) | Corn rhizosphere microbial communities from Kellogg Biological Station, Michigan, USA - KBS C2-4 metaG | ecosystem: Host-associated > Plants > Roots > Rhizosphere > Soil | place: Michigan, USA...
GAAGGCTTGGAAAATTTAGGTGCAACTTTTGTTAAGTTAAAACACCTGGAAAGTAAAGGTAAAAGCCCTTTCAAGGATTTACGATTATTAATGGAGCTAAGAAAGCTTTATAAAACAATTAAGCCGGACTTTCTCATACATTACACGATCAAACCGAACATTTATGGCTCTCTAATCGCCCGAAGATTAAATATATCTTCTATTGCTGTTGTTACAGGCCTTGGGTACACATTTATTAATAAAGGGTTGATTCCCTTTATTGCCAAAATTTTATATAAAATATCATTCAAGGCTGCAACAGAAGTTTGGTTCCTGAATGAAGAAGATAAAAATCTTTTTATTGAAAATAAAATAGTTGATACAAATAAAATTTTTCTCTTAAATGGCGAGGGTATAAACTGTGAAGAGTTTAATCCTGTCAAACTAAATCATGTTAAAAAGAGTGACGGCAGCATAAGCTTTATTTTAATAGCGCGAATGTTGTACGACAAAGGCGTTAATGAATATGTTGAGGCAGCAAAGATTGTAAAAAGCCAATACCCGGCTGTTTCATTTAATTTGCTTGGCTACCTCAATGTTGAAAATCCATCGGCGGTGTCAGAGAAACAAATGAAAAAATGGGTGGATGAAGGATTTGTAAATTATCTTGGACATACAGAAAATGTCAAGCCCTATATTTTAGGAAATAGTTGCGTCGTTCTGCCCTCTTATCGTGAAGGTATGTCGATGATCTTAATGGAAAGTGCAGCCCTTGGAAAACCTCTTATTGCAACTGATATACCTGGTTGTAAACAGCTGATTGACGATAATATTACGGGCTTTCTCTGTAAACCCAAGGATGGAAAAGATCTCGCAAACAAAATGCTTCAAATGATTTTGCTTTCCGACAATGCGCGGCAGGTGATGGGACAATTAGGACGACATAAAATGGAGACGGAGTTTGATGAAAAAATAACTTTGCAGACATATTTTGAACGAATTCAACAATACTTGTGAGAGGGAAGCCTGCATAAAAATCAATGGGATGTATATGGGTTAATACATTTTCGCAAAAGCATTACCAAGTGCTGGAAATATCAGAGATATTTTGACGTATAATAAACAAAACCAGCCATTCAAATTTGCCATAATTTATTTGAATGCTGCATGAGTTGAGTTAAGCGGCCAGCGATTGAGATTGAAAAAAATATCAGAGGCAACGCGGCTGATTTAAAAACGTATTATAGTACATAGCAAATAAACTGTAAATCAGTTTTCAGGTTGACAAGTAAGCCAAATTTGAGGTTGCATTGAGGGGACGGGTAAAAATAAAGAAGGAGCAAATCACATTATGCTAGGACAGCAGAAATTCAACGATTAATTTGTTATTCTACTATGAACTTAATTCTGTGTTATTATTTATGGAGCAGCTCAGCTTAACAATATCTATAGTATTATATCAAAATGATATTATTGAAATTGAAAATCTGATGAGATGCATCAACAAGATAAAAATAAGTTACAGGCTTTTTTTAATTGACAACTCTCCATCAGATAAGCTTAGAATTTTTTCAAAAGAAAAAAATACGGCTTATCATTTTAATAATAGAAACCTCGGATTTGGTCCTGCTCAAAATCTTGGGATAAATGAAGCTATTCATAATAGCAAATACCATCTTATCTTAAACCCGGATATAATTTTTGAGCCAGGCACGATTGAGAATATTTATGAGTTTATGGAAAATAATAGTGATATCGGTCAACTAATGCCTAAAATATTCTACCCGGATGGAAAAATTCAAAAGCTTTGTAAGTTATTGCCACATCCAGTTGACCTAATCGGGCGGCGTTTCCTCGGAACTTTAAAGTTCAGCCAAAAACGAAACGATGCATATGAACTAAGTTCATTTTCTTACGATAAGCTGCTCGATATACCCAATTTATCCGGTTGTTTTATGTTTATCAGGACCAGCATTTTGGAAATAGTGGGAGGATTTGATACCCGCTTTTTTATGTATCTTGAGGATGCCGACCTCACCCGAAGGATTAACAAAATTTCAAGAACCGTTTTTTATCCGGAGGTAGGCATAACGCATGCCTATCACCGTGGATCATATTCGAGCTCTAGGCTTTTGAGATATCATACGATTTCTGCAGTTAAATACTTTAATAAGTGGGGCTGGTTTTTTGATAAGGAGAGAGATGATTTAAATCAAAAAGTGATGTTACAAATGGAAAATAAATGAACGATTTCTTTCCAGGTTTTAAATTAGGAACAGCAATTTGAAAAACAAGTCAGATGAGCAGGTCATTCTTTTTTCAGCCGTTAATTTGGTGGAAGGAGGGCCGTTAAGTATTCTTACAGATTGTGTAAATGCGTTCACAGTTAATTATCTTTTCCATTATAAGCTTGTGTTACTGGTTCACGATAAACAAATCTTTTCTTATCTTTTAAATATTCCTGCAATAAAAGTCTTCGAATATAGATATCCGAAGAAATCATGGATATTGAGACTTTGGTTTGAATATGTGCATTCATGGTTCATATCAAAAAAAATAAAACCGGTTTTATGGTTTTCTCTTCATGATGTTACGCCAAATGTTGTCACAAAAAGAAAAGTTGTTTATTGTCATAATCCAGCTCCTTTTTATAATGTAAGCTTACATGAGGTATGGATGGAAAAGTCTTTGCTTTTTTTTCATTTTTTCTATTCCGTCATTTATGGTATCAATATAAGAAAAAACAAATATGTTATTGTTCAGCAGCAATGGCTGAGAGATGAATTTATAAAACGGTATAAAATAAACAATGTGATGGTAGCTTATCCAAATATAGATAAACCACCAGCTAGGCAAACCTTGTCATTTGAAAATAACGTCTTTCGTTTTTTTTATCCAGCGTTACCGCGGGTTTTTAAAAATTTTGAAGTTGTTTTGGAAGCCGCGTTACTTCTGGCCAAACGGTGCGATACTTTTGAGATTATTTTTACATTCGAGGGTACAGAAAATAGATACGCTAGACAACTGTTTGAAAAATATAGTCATATTTCACAAGTAAAATTCATAGGTCTGCAGAGTCGCGAAAAAATATGGGCATTGTATGAATGCAGTTCCTGTATTGTGTTTTCTTCCAAAATGGAAACTTGGGGATTACCAATTACTGAAGCAAAGTTTTACAATAAACCGGTGCTTGTAGCAGATTGCCAGTATGCACACGAGACAGTCGGGGACTACGATAAAGCACGCTTTTTTAATGTGGAAGATCCTGTTACACTTTCTAACCTTATGCATCAAGCGATTAATGGCGTTTTAAGTTTTGAAAGACATAGTTGTATAAAACCGCGGCGACCTTTTGTTCAAACATGGGCAGAGTTATTTCATCTAATTCTTTTATCAGAATAGAATAAATTACAAAGGCAAATTCGCTTTACAAAAATTTTCAAAGCAAAGAGAGGTGAAAGAAACGATTGAGTTATATCTTACTTGTTTAAAAGCAAAAGGGATACACGGCGTATGAAAATACTTGTTACCGGCTCAGCAGGATTTATCGGTTTTCACCTTACCAACAGGTTGCTTAATGACGGACATGTTGTTACAGGTGTAGACAGCCTTAATCATTATTATGATGTTTATCTCAAGATAGACAGGCTCCAGCACCAGGGCATTGAGCGAAGTGAAATTGCTTATAAAAGCCCGGTGGTAAGCCACATTAATAGCAACTATACGTTTTGGCAAGTCAACCTGGAAGATAAAGAAACCCTGTTGAAAGTATTTAAAAACGGCCACTTTGATGTGGTGATTAACCTTGCTGCACAAGCCGGCGTCCGTTATAGCCTCACACATCCGGAGGCTTATGTCAACAGTAATATTGCAGGGTTTTTGAGTGTACTTGAATGTTGCAGGCATTATCATATAAAGCATCTCGTGTTTGCAAGCAGCTCAAGTGTATATGGGTTAAATCAGCATCAGCCTTCTTCTACTTCTGACAATACAGATCATCCTGTTTCCATTTATGCAGCAAGCAAGAAGAGCAATGAATTAATGGCACATGCCTATAGTCACCTATTTTCTTTGCCTGTTACAGGGCTTCGTTTTTTTACGGTGTATGGGCCCTGGGGCAGGCCCGATATGGCATTCTTTATTTTTACAAAAGCCATTGCTGAGGGCAGGCCAATCAGGCTTTTTAATGAAGGTAATATGTTGAGGGATTTTACTTATGTGGATGATATCGTTGAAGGAGTTGTAAGAGTGATGAATCGCGTGCCGGAAAAAAATCCATCATGGAGTGATGAGAGCGGCGATATATCTTCTTCTACCGCGCCATATAAAATTTACAACATCGGGAATAATACATCCGTAAAACTTATTGAACTGGTTGAAGCAATAGAAAACGAATTAGGTAAAAAAGCAATCAAGGAATTTAAACCGATGCAACCCGGAGATGTAGTGGAAACTTTTGCTGATGTGGATGATTTAATGCGGGACATTGGCTACCAGCCATCCACAGACATAAAGCATGGCATAAAACAATTCGTGAAATGGTACAAAGAATATTACAAGGTTAAATAGAAGATAAAGTAGTTGCTGCCTGATATAGAAAATACCAATAACGCTTCTTCTTCATTGCAGAACACCGGTGCGGTGATTGTTACCTATTACCCTGTAATTGAAAGCCTGTATTTGTTGATTGAAAGCATAAGCAAAACCTGTTCTTATTGTGTTGTTATTGATAATACACCTGTAGAAAATAATAATGAGTTATTGCAGCTTGAAAACAGGTTTTCTAATCTGAAAGTTATATGTCTTCAAGGCAATGCAGGCGTTGCAAAAGCGCAAAACATCGGTATCAGTTATCTCTATAATCGGTGCAGCTTTTTTATTTTTTTTGATCAGGATAGCGTCCCTTCCAAAGGAATGATTGAGCATCTTTATACACGATTTAATGAACTTGTTATCAAAGGTTACCGGCCGGGCGCAATTGGTCCTCAAATAATAAATAAAGCTTCAGGAACTCCTTATGTAGCACGAATAAAAAAAGGAACGTATCTGCCTGGGGAGACTAAGTTAAAAGAGATGCCGCAGTTAATGAGTTCAGGTACTTTCTTAAGCAGAGAATCATGGCAAACAATCGGCCTGCTGGAAGAGCAATTATTTATTGATGGAGTAGATATGGAGTGGTGCTGGAGAGGACGTAAAAAAAATGGACTTCGTTTTTTTGTTTCAGAGGAGGTGTTTTTATATCATTCAATAGGAGAGGACAAGAAGTTATTGGGGCTATTCAGAATAAAGGCACCAACTGCCGAAAGATGTTACTATTTATACCGCAATTATCTCTACTTAATAAGACGTTCTTACGTTCCCTTTTACTGGAAATTTTCAAGCGGAATCAAATACATCCTAAAACTGCTTTTGTTTCCGTTGCTTTTACATCCGCGTAAAAAATATCTTTTCAATATTCTGCGGGGCATAAGAGCTGGTTGCAGCACTGCAATTGATATAAAATAAACCAACGGCGATAAAACAAAGCCAAAGGATCGCATTAAAATAAATCAAAGTAAAAATTTTAAACCCGGTATGTGCCGGGTTTTTTATTTGATATCATAAGTGGTTTATGAACCCGATAATTAGTTCCATTGTCTTAAAACTTTTTCTCGCTTTGATTGTATTTAATGTATGAATGTTTTTACCATTAAAGATTTGGAAAACCTTTCAGGTATTAAAGCACATACAATTCGTATATGGGAACAGCGGTACTCATTTCTTGCCCCGCAACGCACCACCACTAATATCAGGGTTTACAGTAATGAAGAGTTAAGAACCATTCTAAATATTGCGTTGCTTAATAAATTCGGATTTAAAATTTCTCATATAGATAAGATGAGTGGTGAAGAAATTCAGAATAAAGTTCTGGCTCTCACCCAGGCACAGGCACAGCAGGAGCGTATAGTGAACGACCTTATCAACAGCATGGTAAATCTTGACCTTGATGACTTTGAATTAATCACAGATAATTATATCAGGTCGCATGGCATTGAAAAAGCAATCCTTCAGATTATTTTTCCATTGCTTGAACGTATTGGTATTTTATGGATGAGCAATCATATTAATCCTGCACAGGAACATTTGGTAAGCAATGTTATCAGGCAGAAATTAATGGTAGGCATTGAAGCCGCTAAGTCACATTTAAAAATTAATAAAACATTGCTCCTTTTTCTTCCGGAAGGTGAGCATCATGAACTTGGTTTGCTTTTTATGTATTATTTACTAAAAAGCCATGGCGTAAAAGTGCTGTACATAGGAGCGAATGCACCATTAAAAGACATTGCTTTTGTTTCAGAACTTAAAAAAGTTGATTTTCTTTATACACATCTTACCTCTTTAGCGCAGAATTTTAATTTAGAAAAATTTCTTCATGTGCTAAGTACAAAAACCAGCAATATACCCATTATTGTATCGGGCCATTTAATACAGGAATACAAAAAAAAACTTCCTCCCAATGTTCAGCTAAAAACATCCCTTAAAGAAGCGATGGATTATGTAGCATCTCTGTAACAGTAAGTGTGTAATTTTTTTCTCCTTACAAATTCCACATTTGTTTAAATAAGCGGCTGGTAATTAGTGTTTGGGTTCATCAAACCACATTATACAGGATGCATTCTTTTGTATTAGTCCGCCACCATCAGTTTTAAAGTAATACGCTCTTCTTATTCAGCTTGGTTCAATTTGTGCTTGTTTTAAATTTTCACCCCGAATTTTAAACAAAATGATTTTTTACGTGTTATTATTTTGTTTAACTTAGGATTGTAAAGTTTTAAACAAAAAGCCATGCAAACCTTGGAATTTAACCAAATGCTTATCAGTAATGCAGAATTTTTAAAACCTTTTGCTGCTACATTAACGCATGATACAGAAACCGCAAAGGACTTATTCCAGGAAACACTTTACAAAGCTTTGGCTAATAAGGACAAGTACAGTGTAGGTACCAACATAAAGGCCTGGCTGTACACGATAATGCGCAATATTTTTATTAATCATTATCGTCGCAGGGCTAAGCAAAACACCATTTTCGATAGTACGCCCAATGATTTCCTGCTTAACTATAACCAATCTGTTACTACAAATGCCGCCATAAGTAACATTAATATAAAAGAAATGCAGCAGGCTATTTACAAGCTGCCGGAAATATTTAAGAACCCGTTTCTGTTATATTTCGATGGATTTAAGTACAACGAAATTTCAGATATGCTTAATGAACCGCTGGGAACAATCAAAAGCAGAATTCACTTTGCAAGGAAATTATTAAAGGCACAGGTGGATAGATATTAACAAGAATTAAATTATATAAACAATCAATGTGTCCCGTAAAGCAATAGTGATAGGGAGTGGCTTTGCAGGGCTTTCTGCTGCATGCTTTTTAGCAAAGGCTGGATGGTCAGTAACCGTACTTGAAAAGAATGCTACACCGGGAGGACGGGCAAGGCAATTAACGGAAGGAGGATTTACTTTCGATATGGGCCCGAGCTGGTACTGGATGCCTGATGTTTTTGAGCATTTTTTCAAAAGCTTTGGCAAAGACGTAAAGGATTATTACACGCTTAAACGCCTTGATCCATCTTACCGCGTTTACTGGCAAGATGGGCCTGTTGATATTCCTGCAGACTATAACTCTCTAAGAAATTTGTTTGAGACGTTTGAACCGGGAAGCGCTGTTGAGCTCGATAAATTTTTGAAGGAAGCAGAATACAAATATGATACAGGAATTAAAAAGCTGGTATTTAAACCGGGCCAGTCAATAAAAGAGTTCTTTGATGCAGAACTGATAAAGGGAGTGTTGAAACTTGATGTATTTAGTTCTATGAAAGCGCATGTAGCAAAGTATTTTCATCATCCGTTGCTGAAAGAATTAATGGAGTTCCCTGTGTTATTTCTTGGCGCGTTGCCTGAAAAAACACCAGCGCTTTACAGCCTAATGAATTATGCGGATATCAAAGGCGGCACCTGGTATCCTGAAGGGGGTATGTATAGTATTGTTAGGGCAATGCATCAATTGGCAACAGAGCTTGGGATAGTATTTTATTTTAATGAAAGGGTTACTGCGATAATGATTGAAAAAAGTGCAGCGCACAAAATAATTACAGAAAATGCGCAGGCGCCTGAAAGTAAAAAAATATACGATGCTGATGTTGTGATTGGTGGCGCAGATTATCATCACATCGAGCAACATTTATTGCCACAGCCATTTAGAACATATTCTGCTAAGTATTGGGACACGCGTGTGATGGCGCCTGGCTGTCTTATTTATTATATCGGCCTTAATAAAAAGCTGGATAATATTTTACATCATTCACTGTTCTTTGATGCACCGTTTGAGCAGCATGGAAAAGAAATATATATAACCCAAGAATGGCCATCCAACCCGTTGTTTTATGTAAGCACAACATCTGTTACTGATGATACTGTTGCGCCGAAAGGATGTGAGAATCTTTTTATTTTAATTCCTGTTGCTGCTGGTTTAACCGGTGATACAGAAAGCCTGCGTGAAAAATATTTTCACATCGTAATAAAGCGGATAGAACATCATTTAAAGCAAGACATAAGAGATAATATCATTTATAAAAAAACTTTTGCACATAGCGATTTTGTAAGTGAATACAATGCTTTTAAAGGCAATGCATACGGACTTGCAAACACGCTGATGCAAACGGCAATTTTAAAGCCTTCATGCAGAAGTAAGAAAGTCAAAAATTTATTTTATACAGGGCAATTAACTATACCCGGGCCGGGTGTTCCACCAAGTCTTATCAGTGGTGAGGTGGTTGCCGGTGAAGTAATAAAAGCTTACGGGTGAGCAAAAAGCTTTCACTATTGTAATAGCACTTACTGATGAACTCTTAATAGAGTGATTTCAGCTTAGCTATTGAAATTACTATTCTATAAAATTAAACCTGTTACAGTAAAAATCATTCCTGATGATACGCTTGTTTCATGAATTAAGTGAGCAGTGCAGTAAAGCAACAACAAAAAAATACAGCACCTCTTTTGCATCATCAATAAAATTGTTGCATAAAGATATGCAGGCACATATCCATAACATTTATGGTTTTGTAAGATTTGCGGATGAAATTGTTGACTCGTTTCATAATTACGACAAAGCAACTTTGCTGGTTGAGTTTAAAACAGAAACTTATAAGGCAATTGAGAGGCGTATAAGTCTCAATCCTATCTTAAACAGCTTTCAAATTACGGTGAATAAATATAAGATGGATCTGCAGCTTATTGATTCGTTTTTATATAGTATGGAATTGGATCTTGAAAAGAAAATCTATAACCGTAATGAGTACGAAGAATACATTTACGGCAGTGCTGAAGTTGTTGGGTTAATGTGCCTGTACATTTTTTGTGAAGGAAATAGAACGTTGTACGATAAACTTAAACCATCAGCGAAAAGTCTTGGTGCAGCATTTCAGAAAGTGAATTTTTTGCGGGATATACAAAATGATTACCAGCAGCTTAACAGGATTTACTTTCCCGGTTGTGATTTTAATAACTTTAAAACAAACGATAAGCTGGCGATTGAAAAAGATATACAGCACGATTTTGATAGTGCTTATAAAGGAATAATTCAATTGCCGGTGAAGGCCAGGTTTGGCGTATATGTAGCCTATCGCTATTATGTTTCATTGTTCAAAAAAATAAAGAAACTAAAACCGCAGAGCATTCTTCATCAACGCATTCGCATACCTGATTATGGCAAAGCGCTTATTCTTGCAGAAGCAGGTATAAGAAACAGGTTTAATCTTATGTAATAAATTCTGAGCCGTTTCCGCTTATACTTTGATATTAAATATTCCTGTAATAATCATTTCATTTTGTACACAATGCCAACGACGTTGGCGTGTATTACGTATTTTTATCGTATGGAAAAAGTGATACTTGTAAATGAAATGGATCAGGAAGTTGGGGCGATGGAAAAAATGCAGGCACATGAAGAAGCGGCCATGCACCGTGCTTTCAGCGTTTTTATTTTTAATACAAAGGGAGAGATGCTGCTGCAGCAGCGGGCATTAAGAAAATACCATAGTGCAGGTTTGTGGACCAACGCTTGTTGCAGTCACCCAAGACCTGGTGAAGACATTCAAAAAGCAGCAGAAAGAAGGCTCCACGAAGAACTGGGTTTTACAACGCCATTAAGTAAAATTTTTGAGTTTACTTATAAAGCAACCTTTGATAACGGCCTGACCGAAAATGAATTTGATCATGTATTCATCGGCAGGTATTCCGGAAAGATAGAACCCAACAAAGATGAGGTGAGTGACTATTGCTTTAAGACAATGAATGAAATAGCTGCTACATTAAAATCACATCCGCATAAGTACACTGCATGGTTTCATATAGCATTTGATAAAGTGATGGATTGGTGGAGCCAGTCGCATAATCTTTAATGCAGCTTTCATCAACATAAATACCTGCGCAAACTGCTACAGCAACAAGTAATATTCAAAGCGCCTGTGTCTTTTTATAAATACGCGGGAAAGAAAAGATGAAGTTTAAAATGCCCCGTGGTTAACACAGGGCATTGCGGTTTAATAAGCACAACCTTTTCGCGGTAGATTTGTTTATAATCCAGGTATTATTTTTTATTGTACTAAGAACTTTTTTATGACCTGGATAATTTATCCTTTGATAGCTGTCGGCACCTTTATTATCATGGAGGGAATTACATGGCTTACGCATAAGTATGTCATGCACGGCTTTCTCTGGTACCTGCATGAAGATCATCATAAAAAAGGCCCCGGCTTCTTTGAAAAGAACGATATGTTCTTTGTCATCTTCGCCATACCAAGCTGGCTGTCCATTATGTTTGGAAGCCTCTACCATATCTGGTGGCTGGTGAGTATCGGCGCCGGTGTTGCCATGTATGGTGCTGCCTATTTTATTGTGCATGACATCATCATACATCAACGTTTCAAATTGTTTGCCCGCAGTACCAACAGGTATGTAAAAGCCATACGCTGGGCACATAAGATGCATCACAAATATTTGGAGAAAGAGGATGGCGAGAGCTTTGGAATGCTGATCGTCGCAAAGAAATACTGGGACAAAGTAAAGCGCGATGAACAACTGCGAAAACAAAACATCAAGTCTGCCTCTTAGTGCTTCAACGTCCGGTTCAATGAAAAGTACATTAGAAAATAGTAAGTAGGTTTTGCATACTGCAGGCATAGCTGCAACTTAAAATATTACTTAAATGCCTTTCAGTTATTCTTCTTCTGAACAACCTTCAGACTCCCCGGCAGGCCGAGGGGATTTTTACGATTATATCATCACCGGGGCCGGATGTGCGGGCCTCAGCCTGCTGATGCGTTTTATGCAGCACCCGTTTTTCAACAATAAAGAAATACTGGTTATAGATGCATCAGAAAAAAACAGGAATGATCGCACCTGGTGTTTTTGGGAAACTGTGCCCGGACTTTTTGAACCCGTTGTACATCATCAATGGACGCAGGTAGATTTCTATTCAAATTATTTTTCAGGTCGCTTTAATATTGAACCTTATCAATACAAAATGATAAGAGGGATTGATTTCTACAATCATGTTATTGATAAAACAAAACAACATGCGAATATCCATTTCATCAACGGCCATGTTGATGCATTGGGCAATGAAGGTGATAAAGCCTTTGCAGTGGTTGATGACCGCAGGTTTTATGGGCAATATGTATTCAACAGTATTTTGTTTGAAGATATCAGCAGGTATCCATTAAAGGAAGGCGGTTTTTATTACCTGCTTCAACATTTTAAGGGATGGATGATTGAAACCCCTGTCGATTTTTTTAATAAAGATGCTGCGGTGTTTATGGACTTCCGGGTGGGGCAACAGAATGGCACTACATTCGGTTATGTGTTACCTCTTGCTGCCAACAAAGCGCTGGTGGAATACACGTTGTTTTCCCCCTCGCTATTAACGCCTGAGCAATATGATGAGGGACTGAAAAATTATATCAGCAGTTATCTAAAACTTGACGATTATAAAATAACGGAAGAAGAGTTTGGCGTAATACCTATGACCAATTATCCCTTCCCCAAGGGTGAAGGCAATATTGTAAACATCGGCACTGCAGGCGGACAAACAAAAAGCAGTAGTGGTTACACTTTCAGGTTTATACAAAAACATACTGACGATATTATACAGGCGTTGCTTGCTGGTAAAGATCCACACATAAAGAAAACATTTGCGCAGAAAAGGTTTGAACTCTATGACAGCACACTGCTGCAAATTCTTTCACAAAAGAAAGCTTCCGGTGATAAAATCTTTGCTGACCTCTTTAAAAGCAACAAAGCACAGGATGTGTTCCGTTTTTTAGACAATGAAACCACCATTACGGAAGAACTGAAGATGATGTCTGGTGTTCCCTCCGGGGTGTTTCTGCCTGCAGCGTTTAAGGAGATGTTTAAGGGAGTGTGAAGAGAGGCAAAGAGGCAATAGGCAAGGAGGCAAAGAGAAAGGCACGAAGGGACGGAGGCACATAGGCACAAAGAAAGGCAATAGGCAAGGAGGCAAAGAGAAAGGCACGAAGGGACGGAGGCACATAGGCACAAAGAAAGGCAATAGGCAAGGAGGCA
>Ga0105237_10006808_pt1 | contig 12603 bp, 8 predicted proteins | sample KBSC24metaG_FD_81520 | JGI IMG/M metagenome (GOLD analysis project Ga0105237, IMG submission 81520) | Corn rhizosphere microbial communities from Kellogg Biological Station, Michigan, USA - KBS C2-4 metaG | ecosystem: Host-associated > Plants > Roots > Rhizosphere > Soil | place: Michigan, USA...
CCGAGCTGCCCCCGCGAGTTGCAACGCACTGCATACAACAGCCACGGATGAATGATATTGACCGGTGTAGTAGTTGACCGGGTACACCTGCCTGTCTATGTACGGAGTATGGTGGTACCTTTGCTATCGATCATATATCACAGATCTCGCACATATGAAATCGTCACTACTGGACTCTTGCCTTCCCTTCCCTTCCCTTCCAAGCTTCTCTCTAGGGCGGTTTGCATTTGGGACTTGGGGGCACTGCGCGCATCCAGCAGCACTCCATATATCTGTGCCCTAGACACGAAGTAGCCGTTGTCCCTCGCACTCGCAGTCTGCTGTGTTAAATCCTAACTTGACGTTTCTTTTCTTCCCCACCCCCCGGGCCAAAAAAATCTTCGGAGCAGGTGCAAAATCGTGAAAACTTCGTGATGCCCCATTTAGCAGCCCACGTGGCTAGTAGTACTACTCCAACTTACTATAGCATAGGACCCAGACACAGGTGGGCTTGCGTCCAAGCCTCCGTACGGACCGGGCGCCTTAACCAGGAATGAGGCCTTTGCATCGGCTTCAGAAGTAGCCCAAGGGGCCGGTCTGCAGGGCAGGGGCACGTTGAGGAAGTCAGTCAGGGTCATGACGTTCCAGAGATCAGCCTTGTTGCCGCTTGTGCTCCAGAATAATGCACGGCCTGGACGTCGGTGCGTGTAGGGCGAGTCTGGGCTGGGTTAGGCCGTCCGTAGTGAGATCGCGATGAGAGAGGATGGTGCTTGGAACAACCTTGTTATTGCCATCGGAGTCAATCACGTTGCTTGGAGGGCTCCCAAACAAAGACATTTTCCAGGGATCCGGACCTTGGAAGAGCTGTGCTTGAGTGGGATTCAGTCCAGGCTGAAGTGGGCCACTTCGACTCCTCGAGGAATGTGGTCGTCGGCGTCGGCGTCGACAGGGAATTTTTCGAGTTTGCGGAGAATATTCCTGGAGAGAATGTGATCTTGGTTGTAAACTCGGCAAAACCCCTATCAAGGAGCAAAACAGACTGAAGCTAGGCCTTGATTGTGGTAGTTATCTGATACTGGACGCAGCTTGTGCTTGATTTTGAGAAGTCCGGTTGATGTAGCACGGGCCAGATACGAGAGGAGAGCGTCAGTTGAACGATCCCATCGAAGTCGCGCAACGGAAAGGCCCCTTCTGACTGCACGTGCTTCCAACCATTCTTCCTGCCATCAGTTGTTGCTGCCCGACCAAACCGGAGGGAGCGGGCTATTTTGCAGGGCCTCAGCCTCAGCCTCAGCCTCTCAAAACACGCCCAGTTCAGGGCAGGGGTACTGACAGATCCAAATTCATTGTGAGGCACGTGCCTTCGAGCTCACTGTGACCAACACGAGGTACAACTTATACATGAGTCACTCGTGGTCACAAACTGCAGCAAGCGTTATACTCTTCAACTTCGGCCTTACAGGGCCAATCAATTCACTCGAGCACCTGTTCAACAAGATGGTGAACGCTTTGCAGCCTCCTTTGCAAAGGTTCGCTCACAACAGGCGAGTACAGAATGACAACATCCTCGTCCCAAACTATAGTGAGCTGGTCTTCAGATTGATTTTGTTGAGGTTGTTCCACCCAAGCCGGAAGATCAATCACTGGCGCCGAAAAAGAGAAGATTATTTCCTCCTTGCTGCTCTGCCAAGGTTTCTAATTTGAGTAAACATTCGACTGCATAGGTTGTAAAGGGGACAAACAAAGGATAATGGCACTAGGAGAAAAGGGGAGGAGATACTGCACAAAAAGGCCATGCATGCATGGTATAGTCGCGCCACTATGCGTATCAAAAGATGGACATTGCGTGGGGGAAATGGAGAGGGGCTAAATGCATTGTTCTATTTCGTTTATTGCATGAGAAACTGTCCTGACGCTGAGGGAAACTAAGTTCCTTGGAGGGGTGCTCTTGAGCGTGTTCTTGAGATTGCTAACTCGCTTTCATCTCTCTGCTCTAATTTGGCGATCTGAAGAGTTTGCTCGAGTAGAATGAAGATGAGTTGAAGGGCTCGTAGGTTCGCTTCGGCGGATTTGAACTCACTAGTGCCTAACATTGCTTGGGTCGGTTGGATGAATTAGTAGGGAGACACACCAGTTACACTTGTCCGATCACTGTGTGAAGAGGCAAGAGATCCTTTTAGACGTATTGTGATAACCACCTGATACCCTCACCATAACCTACGCGGACCAACTTGTCAGCTGGACTGCTTCTCCCACGTTCCGAGGCTAGAGTGCAAACTCAACTCACCTTGTCTCATAACCACACTGCACATGAAGACCTCAATTGGCCGGATACCCTCCAAAGGAACTTTTCCTTTGCCGGTTGTCTGGTACATTCCCAATTGGTGCCTCAACTCATCCTCCGAGACTGCATCTGGATGATCAATCTTGTTACCGAGGACGAGGAATGGAGTCTTGGCAAGGTCTTCCATCGCAAGCAAGGCGTCCAATTCGGCCTTTGCCTCTGGGAGTCGTTCGTGGTCCTTGGCATCAACGAGGAAGACAATTCCAGAGACTTCAGGGAAGTAATCACGCCAAAGACGGCGAGCTATACATGTCATCAGAGATGCTGCGGTGGCATTTTTGTTGGGGGAGGAGCCAAACCTTGTTGATGACCACCGAGATCGAAGGTTGTAAATCTATTGTTACCAATGGCTAACTCTTCAGATGCTGTGGGTGTTGATTAGCATTGGCTCGTGCGTTTGTATGTTGGTGGTACAATAGGTTAAAACGTACTGGGATGCAGTGTTGGTTGGAGGATCGCAACTCGGTCATTCTGCGACAGGCACCATGTCAGTACTGTTTTGTCCGTCGAAATCGGTTTGGCAAGCAACCATCTATGCCTGCCTTGTCGCGTGCGCGCGAATGGAGAGGTTGTTTCCCCCACATACCTTCAACATGTGCAATAACGTTGTCTTTCCGGCATTGTCCAGGCCAAGGAAGAGCAGTTTGGCATGCTTGTTGAGGAGACCCAAGGAGGCGAGAACGTCGTAGACTAAAGAATATCCATAGATTAGTATTGAGGCTGTTCGCATCTCGAGTCATCGATCCGGAAAGAAATGAACATCAGAACATACACCAATTGATGATCCACATGGCTGTGATCTGTTGCGTCTAGACACCCGGAAAAGACGACAAGTCAGGGTCAAATCGAGAAGGGAATTCCTGGGAAGATCGAGGGAGTAGAGAAGTCTCGTATGGCAGAGATGGCTCTGAACAGGTGGCAGTCACTCTATCGAACAGATCTCGCAACAAAAAGGCCAGTCGGTCTGCGGTGATTTGTAGCGCCACTTTTACTTTCGGGGTTTTGGGAGACAAAAGCACCTGGAATGGGTGACAGGTCACGGGACAAGGTTCACGTGCGATTGACTTATCTGGCACGTGACTTTGCATAATTGGCAGACGGGTCCGCTGTCTGCCACCTTCTGCCGAGTGTCAACCCTGATTATGTCATTGATGAACGCCCATCACCTGACAACATAGATTAGTCGGGGACCAACAAAGGAAGGGTGACTAAACAATCAATACAGAAAGGTTCACAAAATAGTATCTTCATTCTGTGCATTCAGAGTCTCTGTATTAGGAACTTCTGATATCTGGGGCTAGTAAAGTAATGTATTTACGGGGTCATCCATACTTGACCCGTGACGCCGTCGCTATGCTCGATAAAAAAACTCATGCAAGATGCTGAACAACCAGAGTCCGCTTGTTTGCACCGGCCCATCGTGAATGTCATCATGCTGCGGTATCGCATCAAAAAACGGACCGCTTGAAAAGGGGCAAGATAGAATACCCAGGTTGTAGAAAATAGTACCACAAATGAAAATCTTGGTGTATGTGCAAAACGTAGGTGAGCAGATCGCAATGAAGCTGGTGTTGTCGTAAGTGCTCTCAAAGTGAGATGACCAGCTGCTGTTGCTGGCCGACACCGTAGCCTCGATTACGCTCAGCACACTCCAATCCAAGCTCCTTCATTCTCTCCGCGCCGCGCCCAGGTATTGGTCGTCGCTCGGCTTGCTCTTTGGCTGCTTTGCGACAATGCTGGCGCCAGTACTTCTCCTTCCGCTTTTGACGCTTCTTCTCCAGTCCGATGACAATGTCAACAGGACCACGCACATGCATGTCCTGGCGGGGAGGCTCCTCAACCGCCGGAGTGACGGCCCCGGATGCGATATTGGAGATTGAAGGGCTTCCGATATTAAAATTTTGGAAGAAAGGATTAGGTGTGTCAGGGAGGGATGCCGTCCTTTCCATAGTGGGACGTTGGCCAAGACCTCTCGTCCCCAACCTGAAAGGAACATGAAGATTAGGATTAGTTGGGGAGCCGCGGGGAGATCTAAGGCGAGCTGGTGGTGGTGACCTCATACGCGTTGGAGAATGACCAAATAATTTTCGTGGTGGAGGTGAGCGATGAAGTCCGCGTCGGTGCTCAGCTGGGCGATAAGTATGTCCATGTTGAAGGGACGGCGTCGAGGACTGAGGAGAGGGAGACTTAACCGTGTGTGAACTCCGTCGTCCTCGTGGGCGTTGCTCTTCTTCGAAGCCAGCAAACTGGTCCTTCAGCCAACGAGGTCCGCCAGAGCTGTTTTCGGATTCATCGATTTCGTCCTCTTCGTCCTCCTCCTCTTCAGGGTCCGTGGTGGGGAAGCTTGGGTCGATATCCTGTGGAATGGGGATATGTTTCCTCTGCTTCTTTTGCTCTAGACATGCCAGGTAAGCTGCTTCTAAGGGACGATCCTCATCCAGAGTTCCACAGACAAAGTCTGTACTATCCGGCAATTCGGGGGTTCCTGGGCGCATCTTCAGAGCTCTCGTGCCAACTGGACGAGGCTTGGAGACGGGTCTCTTCAGGGGGGTTATTTTCGGGCTACCATAATGAACCAACGACTCCACAGAGCTTGGACGTGACTGTCGACGGGCACTGAAGTGGCTGATATTGGTATGCTCAACACTTGTGGCAGCAGTCGTCGTGGAGGGAGCCCAGAACCTATACTCGGAACCGGTGTCACTTTCATCATCTGAGCCGGCAAAGCCTCCTTCATCGTCAGACTCGTTTCCGTCATCTGAGCCATCGTCCGAGGGTGCAAAATCATCTTCATTATCGTTGTCATCAGGCTCCTCGAGTTCCAACTCTTCCTGCTCCCGCTCCTCTTCTTCGGCTTCCTCTTCAGCCTCGCGACCGATTTGACGGATGCGATTCTCCTTCTGCATACAATCATTCAAGGTCAACTTCTGTCCGTGGTTTTGTGGCCTATCAATCCAAGAGTCGGTCTCGTCATGAGAACTACCAAATTCATGGAATGAAGGTTGAGAACGGTATGTTGGTGGCTGAGGCGATGTAGGGGCATTCGTAGCCGTGTCGGTCGAACGGCCCGAGAGATCGACTGAGTCACTCGTCGACTTCCGTCTGGTCAGGGGTGCTGGGGATGAACGTCGTGCTGTTTTGTGATTATTCTCCGCCTTGTCAGAGACGGGCGACTTGACCTCGTTGGTGCTAGAGCGTGTGGGACAGGCGAATGTGAGAGCGCATTTTCGCTTCGGCGGGTCGGCGCTGACAGGTTCTTCCTTGGGTACGACGCTGTCCTTGCTCTTTGATTCTGTACCGCCACATGCGAACATGATACATCGCTTCCGACCCAACGTCTTCTCGACGGCCGCTTCACCTGCATCGGCAATTGCTGGCTTGTCGTCCTTTGTAAGTGGCGCAATGACAACTTTTACGTGAGTAGAGGGAGGCTTCTTCATGTTGAGGAGATTGTGGAAACGACCTGGAGGTGGAGGTGGACTTGGAGTCGCTGATCTTGACTGGCTTGTAGCATCTCCATCACTTGTCAGTTCCGCGGTGGATGCCATACTCGCGGTGCTATGGGAGGAGGTGGTGGAAAGACCACGGGAGGTAGTATGGGACTGAGGAGATTGCTCATCGTCTCTTGACTCTGCCAAAATGGCACGAGTCAACATGGACTCTCTTCGGGGATGGGGAGGAGCCTTTGATCTCTGATAGAGCGGATCGATCTTGGTATTGGAAAGGGTGGTCAGAGGTGACAGTTGATCTTCAGGAGGTTCATCTGCTTCTGAACTGAGTTCGTCCTCATCGAGGGGAACAGTCGGGGCGTTGGACAGATTGAACATCTTGAGCAGGCTCTGAAAGCCAGAGCTTCTTCGATGCGAATCGGTTTGATGTTTTTGGTGATGAGCCATTTGGCCTAGAGTATAGCAAGGCACGAACGGTAAACGGAAAATAGAAGTAAGACGGTCACAACAGCCTCTGGTGGTCTGAGGTCAATGCCTGAATCCTCAGATGGTGTAGAACAAGAGAGCGCTCTTCACGAGCACTACTGTCCTGGCTGAATTTTTGGCCCCGGGGACCGGCTATTGTTATAAATTGGAAATCGACATGATGTGAGAACCGGCAATTGTAAACCAACAACTCAGGAGGGCAGCCGGGGACAGAGATATCAGGAGAGAGTGTGTTTGTGGTTTATGCAGGTTTGGGTTGTGAAGTGGCGCTAGGTGGTGTCGGTACTCCGACCGGTTGACTGAGGACAAAATCGGACGGGCGGCTGCGTACGTAGAAAGTCAGCAAGCAATGCAACGAAAGATATGGATGGCGGAGAGGGAGCAGAAATGCTTACGCGATGGTCGAATAGTTGATGCAGGAAGAAAGAAACAAGTAGATGAAGGGAGCAGTAGGAAGAAGGCGGAAGTGGGATGGGTGGTGAAGGAAATGGCGAGGGTGAGGGTGAGGGTGAGGGCGAGGATGGGAGTAGTAATAGCAATTGGAGAAGTGCAGTTGGTGGTTAGGGCAGTCCTAACTAAGCTTGCACTGTGTGTGTGTGTATGTGTGTGTGTGTGAGAAAACAGAAAAGCGGTTGAGGGAAAATGCGGGCAGGCAGCTTGCAAATCAGGATGGAGGCGGTGCGGGCGTTGAGTGCCAGTCAGTGGTCGAAGGGAGCAGTGGGTGTTGTGGTGGGTGCAGGTGCTTTTTCGCTGGGTGCCCAGTTGGGCGCCAGGTTAAAGTTGGAGTTGGAGATTTGTGAACAGGAAAGAAGGTGCCAGCGGTGGCAAGAAGAAGCGCACGGGGGAAGGGGGCAAGAGCGGTAAAGGGTAGGGGGGGTACGAGGGAACGAGGGCTCCCGCGTGTTGTCCCTGTACTGAATAGGCTGTCACCCAGGGCAGAGTGAGTACCAGTAGGTATTAAGTAAGTGGTAAGTGCTCGTAGGGGAAGGGCACCACAAAGGCAGGTTTTTCCACCACCTCGTGTCGCTTGGACGATCCGACGCCTTAGGCGGGAAGAGGAAGTTCCTAAGGTGGACTACGCACTGCGTAGCCAGTGGCCATTCGTAGGCGGAGGCTAACGTACGGGCGACTCGTAAAAGGCCAAAGTTTTTAGTTGGGGTTGGAAAATGGGGGTCGGTGGCCCTTGGTAGGCGTGCTTCTCGAGTTCCTCTGGCCCTGTCCCCTTGGCGGCCTTTTCTCGCACTAATTACTTAGGACTTCGTCGGACTGGTAATAATTGATAATTAACTGGAACTGCTGCTGAATGCAACTGACGGCTTGCAAGTTGACAACTGTGGATTGGCCTGGCTAGCCACTGGCCACTCGCACAGTCCTAGCAGGGCTTAGCTGGCAAATTTTAATGCTGATCGATCCTCCCACTCTCGCGGCCTGGCGACTTGTGCTAAGCCAGCAAGGGAAGCCCCTTCACCTCTGCGTTTCCAGAGGCCGAGTGGTTGAGTTGTCCTTGATTCCCACTTGGATGAAACGGTCCACTTGACTGAGATGGTTCTAGCGGGTAGCGTCAGAGACGCCTAAACACACCTGCGCATGGAGGAGCGATGTCGATGCTGATGGACACTATTATGCTTTACGAGTACACTTCCAGAATCCACTCTAAACGCAAAAAAAGAACTCAATAAAATTGGGGCATCACCGCGGAACATGAATCACGGAAATTTGAAAACAACAAACAGATCGTCAGCAGTACGATATGTAGCAGTGAAACGACCGAGCTTCTTCTGACTGTGTTGAGGAGTATTATGCAGTGCCACTTCATCTCCCAAACCAGCCAAATAAATCCTGCGTGGGGATCTCCCAGGCTACTGAGGTACTATACACCACTGAGAAGGCTAAGTATATCATCGTTGGTGGCCACACAACACAATCCCTTTGTCGTTTACTCGTTACTTGTCCGAGTACTCTAAATATTCTCCACGCACAGAGTCTATCGGCGGCCTTGTTTGTTACTAAATTTGAAGCCATTGATGGCATTGTCGAAGATTCCCTACTTTACCCACCCAGCCTCTGGGAGGTACGTGGACTTTACATTTGCCGACATCAATGAAGACTCGCCATTGTGTGGCGATGCGGATCGTTTGTCTCTGCCTTGCAACGACCTTCATTCTCCTTCGATTCTGTTGGTTGCTATTGATCAAGGTAGCTGATCAGTACTATTAATTGATGGCCCATCAACCCTCAATACCGGCAAAGCGGATATCCATCAAGGGTCATTTGCAGACCCTGCGAGCCCTGACATGATCATTTACCCATTAACTATTCCGCGTCTGGGCTGGTTCTCCGATTCTTGAGTTGGTGTATGATGCTATCTGCAGACGCGAACGAACTGCCGTGTTGTCTGGAGTACTCTCAGACCTTGATTTCAGGTTTCCCAAGAGCCCAACTCGTCATGGCCCCGACCTTGATCCTTGGAAACTCTTACGTCTCCGTTTTAACCCGTTCGCCCAGCGCCGCTGTCCTTCTGCTAAATCTTTGTCTAATAGTACCCCCTACTCCCTATACCAAACAATGCTCGCTAACCAAGCGACATCTTGAGGACTTCTAGTTTCGTGGGGGGTTGCCCAACCCGAAATGACGTGCCCTACCGCTTGCCCTCTCGAAGGTGATCGTGGCTTGCCCACTACACAAGATTTAGGAAACACGCAATTTAGACTACACCCTGGACAGATGTACCCCGTCTTTGTTCCCTTCACGCGTCATATCTACTCGTGTGTCGTGGTACAGAGTACCTCGTATCCCACCTACCCTGCGTCGGAACCATGCTCTACCCATGGCTGATTTCCGTAGAACACCTGGTGACCTCTGGCATCCACGTTTTCGTGATCTGACATTGGTTCCTGAATTATTGTCCTCGTCTCGTCAGCTAAATGACATCACGGGCCACGCTTGAAAGCTAACAGTCAGACGTTTGAAAGGAGACCAGTGCTTTGGGTGGTACTATCGCTCCTTTTGCTGACACCCACGGACATCTCCCTGCCAAATCATTGTGTCCCTGGGCGGGCCGCACCGGCTCGAAGCATCTATCCTCAAAGCGTCACGAGGAGGGCCAATGCACTCACTCAGTAGTTTACCGACCTTTCAGATGGGCGCGCCTCCCATTCTCCCACATTGCAAACACGAACACTCCTGTCAATCAGTGACTAGTGAGAGGTTGTTGTTGCGTGAGAGTCTAACATTGCGGCGGCATTGCCTCCGACCCACTATAGCTCCGAGCTGAGATGCTCGAGTCCGCTGTGCAGGAGAAGCTTGTTTAGCGAACATCGTCAGAAACCAATGCACGTGCTGGCAGTGAACGAGTAGAGACGCAAATGGGCTCTTCGCATGACCCAGGGACCATGGGCGTCAGCTTCAGATCCGGTCTGTGCTTTCAATTCCTCGTGCGGCAAACTTTCTGAAAGCATGCGCTCTGGTCTGTGCAACAAATCTGGGCACCCTTCCAGAACTTTGGCAAATTTATTGAATAATGGCTGCCTCTATACTCTGGCGAGACGCATCTATTCCGCAACGCTCGGACTGCCGGACAATTTGCTGGCCACCTATCTGGGTCACATCTGGAGCAAGCGCCTAGTGTAACTAGACCTCGAGCATCAGAGGAGCACTGGAGCCCTGGAAGCATTGGAGCAGTGATGGATCTTTGCGCTAAGCGTGCAGCAGTGAGATGGGCCACCTTTTCTTTAGGTGGCACTCTGCATGACGGGTGCTTGGATCGGAAGGGCACCGGATGAGAGTGATGGCGATATCCACCGACTCTTGTGAGGAAGCGAAGTGACCGTCTGTGCAGGATTCCGAGTCCGGATGTTGGCTCGTGGCTGTCAACGTCGTCGCAAAAAATGCTGCACAAGTCCGGAGTACGTGAACTCGTGCTATTAGGTCTTTCCAGTACAAGTAAGTTGCCATGAAATGCTTGTCGTGGGGAGTGGACCGAGGACTGCTACAGAGTTTTGAGATGAGGTTTAGAATCGAGGTCGGGCCCCAGGCCCACTGAAGCGAGAACTTCTATGAGGCATTTTATGACAGGCCAATCATACACAGCATGTATCCGAAGCTAACGCAACGTTAGTTCAGATTTCTCATGCACGATTCTTCCATTTCCCCCACGCTCACTGGTACTTAGCACGGGCAGACTGGTGGTAGACCAGGAGTTGCAAGGGCTGGCGTTCAATCTCATGCATGCAGTTCGACGCGTTCTCAAGTCTTCGGTTTAGGATGAGATGAATCAAAATGTCAACACCAGCAAGCTCAATTGAACGGCGAGCCCATTCGTATTTGGATCACTCCGCATTTCTTGACAAAGCTACCACCAAGGATCACTAGGCGAGGTTCCTGGGCACATTGCCCCTCCAAAAATTGACCTATTCAGGACAATTCATATCCAAATTGAGCCGTGAACATGAATTTTCGTTCACCAGCATCGCCGTAAAGCCAACCAAAAGGTCACTACGTGCTCCTGACCGTAAACACTTCTGCCAATGGGCTTATGTTCTTCAACAAATCAAAAATCTCTCGTGCCTCACCAGGCGGGAGACAAGGAGATGAGGATTCTACCTGCTGCATTCCTCAAAAGTCGAAGAATCCACCGATCCCAAGAAGCTCACCGCATTGAAATGATCCCGCACTTCGATTTCGTGAATGTTTCAAACATTTACCATAGCCCGTGTGCCTGTTTCCACCTACTTCCGTAGTCTCTCCATCCATGACCAACTACCACTCACATGACAACCCCTTCTCTCACCGCAAGTTGTCCTCGGCATGAAACTCATCCTCTGGACATGGCCGGTAGCCCTCAAGCATCTAATAACATACTAGTTGATGATGGGCTCCGATTGTGACTTTAGATACCCTCAATTATGACAGCCCTGAGGACATGTGAGAACGCTAGTTTTCATGTCAATAATGGTGATCCCTGTTCTCTCTTACATTGAAAGACGTGAGCCACGAGGATATGCTCTGGACATTGATACCTGTCTTCCTTGATCGGTGACCCTTTCGCTGGAATCGAGCAAGAGCATTGCCAGAATAATAGCCTTCTGACCGATGCACATAAATTCGACGGTTCAGAACATGCCGGCAATGCGATGCTAAGGTAGAGTCAAGGGTATCTCTCAAGTGGCACAGTTTATGTTGCACAAATTCATAACGCATTTTCCTGAGGGTTGTATCTTCCACCTATACCATCAACTCGCAAGTCAAAATTGATGCCATTTCCTAATGAGAAGTTTTATTCCCTTGATCGAAGAAACCATCAAGCAGAAGTTCTGTGTCTGTGTCCTCCGCGCCCACCGCAGATCCACCTCCACAAAGAGAGCAATAGGAGATTCTCCCACAAGATTCGGAGATGAGAACATGTGAAATTGTTCGCTATCAGGCTTGGCATGATGATCGAAAAAAGCTTGGTTGTCCGGTTGACCAATGATATCGCGCCGGACGTGCTCGACAAGGCTGCCATCAAGCCTTGGCCCATACTCCGCAGCGTTTGAACAAGATTGGATCCGTTGCGTATTTCTGGTATTGTGAACCTTTTCAAGGAGTTCCAAGCCGCCTTCCATGGCCACGCATACAGCGCCACGAACCTTCCGGTAGCTCAGATCATCACTGGAATTGCAGCTGGCGCACTGCCTTGCGCAACTGGTCTCTACGGTCCGCAATAAAACTGCCTTGGTCTGCGTCGATGTATTCGAAGTGGCTACCGCAACTATTTTCCGTTGTTATTTCTTGTCAGATGACTCCACTTATCATCCAAATACCCTCAACAAAAAGCTCATTACATTGCTACACCACCTTGCATGAGAAATAGCCACCACTTACTCCGTCCTCACCAAGCCAGATGGCTGGGACTCAGCTTCTAGAGGAACCAGAACCGGAGCTAACGATTTCAGCGGATCACCTGCATTACATCCAATCCCTCAACGAGTCTCCCGAATGCTACGCTCGATTCTTTGATGCTCTGCTGATCAAGAAATCTTCCCACGCGGACTTTTTGCGTGACTTGAAGGCCTTTCGGGAGCAGCCAGTGATAATCCGTGTTCTTGAACCAGGCACCAAGGAACAATTTCGCGAGTGTACCAAGGTCTTTCTGGGCTCTCGCTTTGCCCACCCTTGGTGCCGTAGTTCTTCTGTTCACTCTTCGGGTTGGGCTAAGGCTAGCTGGGCTGGAAGGACAAAAAAGCTCACTACGGAGGCTAAGAAGGAAGAGGAGAAGCTCCACCGTCTCCTCGTGCCGATATGGATTGCATTCCGGCGAAGGATATTTCCGGAGCAGGATGTGTTGCAGAAATGGGTAGTCGAGGA
>Ga0105237_10006812_pt1 | contig 12599 bp, 14 predicted proteins | sample KBSC24metaG_FD_81520 | JGI IMG/M metagenome (GOLD analysis project Ga0105237, IMG submission 81520) | Corn rhizosphere microbial communities from Kellogg Biological Station, Michigan, USA - KBS C2-4 metaG | ecosystem: Host-associated > Plants > Roots > Rhizosphere > Soil | place: Michigan, USA...
ACGGCATCCAATGCGCGGCGAGGTCGTTCGGCACATTGACGGCGGCAGGGGTCGGGCTCTTGTCCAGCATGATGGCCTCTTGAGGGGGAGTCTGGCGCGGAAGGTATCAGCTTCGTCATCCGACGGAAACGCCCGCGGCCCTCCATTATTGCTGATCTGACGGGCTTATTTTGCACGCGCGACGCATTTTCAACCCAGACCGGCGGCGCCGATCCAGAACACTTCGCCCTCTGAATGCTCGGTGTCGAGCCAGAGCAGTGGAAGTTGCGGGAAGGCGGCCTCGATATTTTCGCGGCCGCGGCCGATCTCGCACAGCAGGCCGCCCTGCGGCGTCAGATGCCGGGGGGCCGCCTCCAGAATCCGGCGCACGATGTCGAGACCGTCGGTGCCGCCGTCGAAGGCGATGGCCGGCTCGGCGCGGCATTCGCGCGGCAGCGCGGCCATGCCCTCGGCGTCGACATAGGGCGGATTGGAGATGATCAGGTCGTAGCGTTCATCGCCGAGTGGCGCAAAGAGATCGCCGCGAAACAGTGCGACACGATCCTTGAGCCCGTGGTCGGCGACGTTGCGCGCGGCGACTTTGAGCGCATCAGTGGAGACATCGACCGCATCGATGCGCGCGTTGGGGAAGTGCCGTGCCGCAAGGATCGCAAGGCATCCGGAACCGGTGCAGAGGTCGAGCGCGGTTTCGACGCCGAAGGGGTCGATCAGGGCTACGCCTTCGCCATCGGCCTCGCCGCCGAAATGCGTGTCCAGGATCTCGCCGATGAACGACCGCGGCACGATGACGCGCTCGTCCACGTAGAACGGCAGACCACGCATGTAGATCTTGTTGACGAGATAGGCGGCGGGCTTGGCCGTGGTGACGCGGCGTCCGATCAGGTCGAGGATCTGTCTGGCCTCGACGGCGGTGACCCGCGCGGTGGCAAACGGTTCGAACTGGTCGGGATGCAGGTGCAGGGCCTCGCCGACCAGGAAGGCGGCTTCCGCGACCGGATCGGCGGTGCCGTGCGCGAAGGTCAGCTTTGCTTCGACGAAGCGGCTCACCGCGTAGCGGACGAAATCGAGCAGCGTGACCAGTTCGCTGGCCGCGACTTTCGGAAGCCTGGGGTTCGGCCTGCGCTTCGCAGCCGGTTTGACGCGCTTTGCCATCAGGGTCGGGCCATCAGGATCGCGTCCAGCGTGCGGCGGCGGCGTCATCGTGGGCGCGGGCGTCGACCCAGCTTGCGCCCGCCTCACGTTCCTCGCGTTTCCAGAACGGGGCGTTGGTTTTCAGATAGTCCATCAGGAACTCCGCGGCCTGGAACGCCGACTGCCTGTGGCTCGAGGCGGTCACCACCAGCACGATGTTCTCACCGGGCGTGATGCGGCCGACACGGTGGATGATGGTGAGGCCGGTCAGCGGCCATCGCGCTGTCGCTTCGTCGGCGTGGCGCATGATCTCGGCTTCCGCCATCCCCGGATAATGTTCGAGCGTCAACGCCGTGATGCTCTTGCCGTCATCATCGCCGCGGCAGAGGCCGCTGAACGAGACCACGGCGCCGATATCGGTACGGCCCTTCGCAAGCGATGCGATCTCGCGCGCGACGTCGAAATCGGCCTCCTGGATGCGGATGGTGACGGTGGCGGTCATGGCGATGCTGACTTTTCGTTTGATGCGTTGTCTTCACACGAACCGGCACTGCGCCGGTGCAGCCCGCAGGCATGCTTTGCTCGAAACCGCCCTGTCAGCCGCCGGTCATCGGCGGAAAAAAAGCGATCTCGCTTGCGCCCGCGATCGCGGCATCCGGCCTGACATGGACGTGGTCGATCGCGGCCCGGATCACCTTCGGCTTTTCGAAGGCGTAGGCGTAGCTCTCACCGCGTTCGGACAACCAGGCGATCAGTTCGCCGACGGTGCTGACGCCCGCGGGTGGTTCGACCTGTTCTTCCGCAAGGCCGATGCGCTCGCGCACCCAGGCAAAATATTTCACCTTCATGCCTCATCCTCCTTGATGAGGTGGTGGATGCCGGCCCGGAAATAGTCCCAGCCGGTGTAGATGGTGAAGATCGCAGAAATCCAGAGCAGCAGCAGGCCGATCTGGGTCACGATCGGCACCACCTGATCGCCGGCTTCGCCGGCCAGCAGGAATCCGATCGCGACCAGCTGGGCCGTGGTCTTCCACTTGGCGAGCTTGCTCACGGGCACGCTGACGCGCAAGGCGGCGAGATATTCGCGCAGGCCCGAGACCAGGATCTCGCGGCAGAGGATGACGATGGCTGCCCACAACGTCCAGCCGTGGATGATCTGGTCGGCGGCCAATATCAGGAGGCAGGACGACACCAGCAGCTTGTCGGCAATCGGATCGAGCATGCGGCCGAAGGCCGATTGCTGGTTCCAGATCCGCGCGTAATAGCCGTCGAGATAATCGGTGACAGCGGCGGCGATGAAGACGGCAACGGCGATCCAGCGCAGCCACAACGGGCCGTCGAGAATGGACTGCGCATAGATGCAGCCGACCACCACCGGAACGGCGGCGATTCGGGCGTAGGTCAGGATATTCGGGAGGGATAGCGACACTCTGCCGCTTCCCTTTGTGGTGGCCATGTTCATCCGTCTTACCAATACCGCCGCCGCATCAAGGTCAACCGTCCCCGTGAAGCGGATTTGAGCCTCGCCAGCCCGAGGGGGGCTGCTAGATGATCCGCAGGAGGCGAAGATCATGTAACCAGGATCACGAACCGATCAGCTTGGATCGGACCATGGTTTCGCATCACTTTTCGCTGTCTAGCATGATCTGTGCGGGAAGCCGGTACCTACTTTTCCGGATCGGCTACCCAGGTGTCCTACTCCGAACGGGTATGAAAAAACTCGAAAATCTTGCGTGCGCTCTCGGCGCTGACCCCCGGAACCTTGCCCAGATCGGCGATCGAGGCCCGCTCGATCTCCTTTAATGTGCCGAAATGCAGCAGCAGGGCCCGTTTTCGTGAAGGGCCGATGCCCGGGATTTCCTGCAACCCGGCCTCGCGGATGTCTTTCTTGCGCAGCTTGCGGTGGGAGCCGATCACGAACCGATGCGCCTCGTCGCGCAGGCGCTGAATGAAGTAGAGCACGGGGTCGCGCGGCTCGAGCTTGATCGCCTCGCGGTTCGGCATGAACAGGGTTTCACGTCCGGCGTCGCGGTCGGGTCCCTTGGCGACGGCCAGCAGCGTGATCTGCTGCAGGCCGAGGCCGTCGAGGATCTCCTTGGCCGCATTGAGCTGGCCGCGGCCGCCGTCGATGATGACGAGGTCGGGCCATTGCGGAACGGCCTCCTCGTCAGCCGCGGCCTTTTCCTTGCCGGCGTCCGCTTCCGCCGCGGTCAGCAGCCGCTTGAAGCGCCGCTGCAGCACCTCCTGCATCATGGCGTAGTCGTCTCCGGGCGTCAGCCCCTCGGACTTGATGTTGAACTTGCGATACTGGTTCTTGATGAGGCCGTCCGGCCCGGCCACGATCATGGCGCCGACCGCGTTGGTGCCCTGGATGTGGCTGTTGTCATAGACCTCGATCCGCCGGGGCGGCTGCGGCAGCACGAGCGTTGCGGCAAGGCTCTGCAGCAGGCGGCCCTGGGTGGCGGTGTCGGCCAGCTTGCGGCCCAGCGCCTCGCGCGCATTGGTCAGCGCGTGGGCGACCAGCTCCTTCTTTTCGCCTCGCTTGGGCACGGCGACCTCGACCCTGGAGCCTATCTTGACTGACAGGGCGTCGGCGAGCAGTTCGCCTTCCTCGATCGCATGCGACAGCAGAATGAGCTTCGGCGGCGGCTTGTCGTCGTAGAACTGCGCGAGGAAGGAGGACAGCACCTCTTCCGGCGTGAACGATTTCTCGGCCCGGGGGAAATAGGCGCGGTTGCCCCAGTTCTGGCCGGTGCGGAAGAAAAACACTTCGACGCAGGAATAGCCGCCGTCCTGATGGATCGCGAACACGTCGGCCTCCTCGACGGTGCGCGGATTGATGCCCTGCTGCGACTGGATCGCCGACAGCGCCGCGAGGCGGTCGCGATAGAGCGCCGCGGTCTCGAATTCGAGCTCGGCGGAGGCCTTTTCCATTTCGGCGGCCAGTAGCTGTTTGACCGCCTGGCTGCGGCCGGACAGAAACTCGGTCGCCTCGCGCACGAGTTCGGTATAGCCGGGGAAATCGATCTCCCTGGTGCACGGTCCGGCGCAGCGGCGGATCTGGTAGAGCAGGCAGGGCCGGGTGCGGCTCTCGAAGAACGAATCCGTACAGGAGCGCATCAGGAAGGCGCGCTGCAACGCCGTGATGGTGCGATTGACGGCGCCGGCCGAGGCAAACGGGCCGAAATACCGCCCGGGTCGGCTCTGCGCGCCGCGGTGCTTGATGATCTGCGGCGCCCAGTGATCGCCGGTGATCAGGATATAGGGAAACGACTTGTCGTCGCGGAGCTGCACGTTGAAGCGCGGCCGCAGCTGCTTGATCAGGTTGGCTTCGAGCAGCAGCGCCTCGGTCTCGGTGGAGGTCGATACGATCTCCACCGAGACCGTCGCTGCGATCATGCGCAGGATGCGTGCGGGCAGCGGGGCATTGGCGCGCGCATAGGACGACAGGCGCTTGCGGACGTTCTTGGCCTTGCCGACATAGAGCACGTCATTGCCGGCGTTCAGCATCCGGTAGACCCCGGGCGAGGTCGGCGCCAGCCGTACCGCCTGCTCGATCGCGGCGTGACCGAGCGTGAGCGGTCCCTCTGCGACCGGTTCGGCGCTGTCCTCCGGCAGGTCCGGCAACCGTGCCTCGTCGTCGTCCTCCAGGCCTGACGTCGCCGGATCGAGGTCGGCGGCGAGGTCCTGCGGCTCGGCAGGGGCTGATACGGGCTGCTGCGCTGGCCTGGGCCGCGGGTCGCTCGGACGATCGGTAGAATCGTGATCCATGGAGCTAAACTAGGCGCTGGCGCACGTCATCGCCAGCGCGCCGGAGCCGCCGATTTGAAGGCCGCCAACCGCAATTGGGCAGTTCGCCTTGCCGCGAACATCGACATCGAAAAACGGCGGGCGTGGGCGCAAGTGCCGGCGCCGGTTCCCGGTAACGCTTCGTTAAGAATGCTGAGCGCGCGGTAACCGTCCTTAACAGGGCTTTAACTTAAAACTCTCGATAAATCGGGCCTGAAACGGATGGAGTTCCGTAACCATTCGGTTCGTCGGCGCCGATGCCATGGCGAAGCGGACCGGCGGTCGCGGAAGTGGCGCGGGAGAGTGCGATGAAAAAGCTTGTTTGGGGCGCTTTGGCGTTGACCGCCGTCGGCTGGGCGGCACCGGTGCGGGCGGCCGATCTGTCTTATGCTCCGCGCCCGGCCTACACCGTCAATCAGCCGCTCAACAGCTTCAGCTGGGCCGGACCCTATCTCGGCGGCAACCTCGGCTACGACTGGGGCTCGGTCAGCAACAATCCGACCAAGCCGTCGGGCTTCGTCGGAGGCGCGCAGGCCGGCTACAACTGGCACGGCGGGGGACCCTGGGTGTTCGGCATCGAGGGCGACCTCGAGGTGACCGGCGCCAACGATACCTTTGCGCCCTGGAAGTTCTCCAATCCGTGGTTTGGCACCGTGCGCGGCCGCGCCGGCTACGCCATCAACAATATCCTGTTCTACGGCACCGGCGGATTGGCGTTCGGTGAGCTGCGTGCCGAGACCTTCGGGCTGTCGGAATCCCACACCACCGCGGGCTGGACGCTCGGAGCCGGCACCGAGTTCGGCTTTGCGCCGAACTTGAGCGCCAAGATCGAATATCTCTATGTCGACCTGTCCGAGACCCGCTTCAGCATCACCGGCACCTCGAATGGATCGCGCTCGAGCATCGTTCGCGCCGGCGTGAACTATCACTTCTGAGACCCACGGCCTCGAGCCGTTGGCAACACTGCATCAAGAAGAGAAGCGTGGAGTGCAACTTGCGGCCGCCTCGCGCGGCCGTTTTTCTTTTTCGGGACGCCGTCATGACCTGATCGGTCGGGCACGCCCCGGCGTTCGAAGGGCTGCGTCGTCCGATAGACCGGCACCGGCATTCCAAACGTCAAGCGCAAGAACGGAGATGTGCGCGCGTTACGAGATGACCAGATTGACGGCCTTGGGGCCCTTGCCCTTCTTGTCGGGCTCGACATCGAACGTGATGCGCTGTCCTTCGGTCAGATCCTTCAGTCCCGCCCGCTCGACCGCGGTGATGTGCACGAACACATCGCGCCCGCCGTCATCGGGCTTGATGAAGCCGTAGCCCCGCTCCCCGTTGAAGAACTTGACTGTCCCAGTCATGGCCATCGGGATACTCCTCCCCCGCAATGCTTCGCCGCTTGCGCATCCCGCGCATCGGCCCCGACCGGACATTCGCTGTCGGAAAGCTTGGCCACCTTGGCTGGCCGGGTTCATCCCCGGGCGGCTGGATTTTTCTCGGCCTTGATCACCCCGCCGCAACCATTCGCGGAAGCGGAACGCTAAGCCCGTTTCTCAATGCAACCAGCATAATACGGTTCCCCGCAAATTGACTAGTGGAACCGATTCGTTCGCGAGCTGTGACCGGTGAGTTAGCCCGACGTTGCGACGTCACGGGTTCGGCCGCGAATGCCGACGACGTCAGGCCTTCAGTCAGGCCCTCGTCAGGCCCTTGTCAGGCCCTTGGGGTCTCGAGCCTGAACCGGCCGGCGCCGCCCTGGCCGAGGGGTTTTGCGAGTTCGGGCAGGATGGTCTTGAGCTCGCCCTGCAGGGTCCAAGGCGGGTTGACGATCAGCAGTCCGGTCGAGGCGAGTGCGGCGTCCGCAAGCTGCGGCGCCACGCTGAACTCCAGCCTGAGACACGTCCCGGCCGGCTTGACCGAGGCCGCAACGTCGGCGACGTGGCGGGCGAGCGCATCGGTCGCACGCCGGCTCTTGGCCGGATACCACAACAGGTAAATGCCGGTCGGCCATTTTGCGAAGGCCTTGGCAAAGCCGTCGGCGAGGCGTTCGAACTCGTCCTTGGCTTCGAACGGCGGATCGACCAGGACGAGGCCACGCCGCTCGTTTGGCGGCACGAAGGCCGGCAGCGCCATCCAGCCATCGATGTCGACGACGCGGGCCTGGCTGTCGCGCCGCAGCGCATCGATCAGCTGCTCGCGCGCCCTGGCCTCGACTTCACACGCGGTCAGGCGATCCTGCGGACGCAGCAGGCCGCGCGCAAACAGCGGCGATCCCGGATAGGTCTTGAGATCGCCGGGCGTGTTGAAGGCGCGAACGATGTCGAGATAGGGCTGCAGAAGCGGTGCCGCGGTCTCCGAAAACCGCGCCTGCATGATCCGAGCGATCCCGGTCAGCCATTCGCCGCTGCGGCGGGCCTCGTCGCCTGTGAGGTCGTAGAGCCCGCCACCGGCATGGGTGTCGATGACCCGGAACGCGGCAGGTTTCTCCTGCAGATAGGTCAGGATGCGCACCAGCACGATGTGCTTGATGACGTCGGCGAAGCCCCCGGCGTGAAAGGCGTGACGGTAATTCATGGCACAGGGGTTACGACATCGCACGACCGATGTCATTCCGGGCGCGCCGAAAACGCCAACCTCGGATCGTGGCGCATCGGGAATCTCGAGATTCCCCATCTGCGGTCCAGTGCCGACGCACCATCCCGGAAATGACGGCCGGACTTTCGCATCGCGGAAGGACGGATGGCGTCGCCGCTCACCCGCCCCGGATCGGGGGCATCGTCACCTGGTCGCGGCGGCAGGCGCGGCGATCGATTTCGTCGCAGGAGCGAAACTGCAGGTCCTTGCCCAGGCAGATCCGCACCTCACTGAGCCGGGTCCGGTTGCAGGTCACGGCGATCGCCGCGGCGCTGAGCCCCGGATTGACCTTGACGAAGGCCTCCTCGACCTCGGCGGGGGACACCGTCCTGGCGTCGGTGAGTTCGAGGTATTCGGGCGGAATCTTCACGGCTGCGCGGGCTTTGCGGATGGTCTCGAAATAGGCCCGCGCCTGCAGGCCCGAGCAGGTCCCGTGCTTGTCCCATTCGTTGTAGATCAGGCCCGGGGCCGGCATCAGGTCGAGCATCGAGACCATGACATTGCGCTCGAGCCGCGGCGACGGCCGCTGGCAATATTCCGGAAAGCCGTGCTCATATTGCGGCCATAGGCCGTGGACCACGAAGGAGAACGGCCGGCCGCCACACTGGGCCTGCGCCCGCCCGCCATTGCCGCGCTCGGTTGCCTCCTCGCAGAAGCTCGGCGACCACGACAGCGACAGCACGTAATAATCGAACTCGCCCGGTGTGTTTTGACGGCGGTCCTGGGCAAAAGCCGATCCGGCTGTGGCGATCACCATCAGCGACAGGGCCATCAGCCCACGACGCAACAGTAAGGATCGGTCGAACAATAAATCAAACATCGGCACGCTCCCGAAATGCGCTGTCCGACGGTCCTGGTCCGTTGCAACAGCACCGAGATCAGCCTAGCAGGCAGTCAGAACATTTCAAGAACAAAGCGCATCGGTCAGCAAAATGACCTCTCGCACAGTCCGACAGTTCAGGATGGAGGACGCCGTGGTGGCTCAGGGCTGGGCGGCGCGACACTGGGGATTATAGGCCCAGTTGCGGTCCAGGCCCGTGACGCACCATTCGACCCCCTGGTTGTAGCCGGCAAATCCGCCGTCTTCGATGATCGAGTAGTGGACCTTGTGGACCTTGCCATCGGAGGTCTGCGCCTCGCCGCTGCAGTAACGGCGCGGGATGTTATCGGACTGCCAGGGGCGAAACGCGATCTCGTGGATGTTTGCATAACCTGCAATCGAGAGCGCTGAATTCCAGTACATGCTCTCTTTTTCCGCGAATTGCGACGTGATGACTCCGAGCGCGGCCTCGCAGGGCGCGACGCGCCCGTCATAGCGCGGCCCGGACAGCCAGAAATTCAGCTCGAGCGGATTGGCGGCCTGCGCCGGACCGAATGATGACAGACCCAATAGCGCGGCCATCGCCGCGCACAGGCCGAGTTTCTTCAAAGATTTGCTGAGGTCGCGCATGGGCAATCCGCGGTATGATCGGGCCCTCGACCGTGCCGCGAAGCTGGTGCAAGGTCAAGTGCAGCGTAGCAACACCGTGGGACAAGTCCGCACCGGCCTTGGTCCCGTACTTTTCTTGCCACATGTTGCGCCTTAATGTGCGCCGACCGATAGGGAGTTGACGATGCGAACGATCAGGGCTGCCGGCCTCTTGGCACTATGCGGATTCATGGCATGCGCGCCGGCCCGGGCGGACACGGTAGGCCCTTTCAAGGGCAACGATACCGGGGGCATCATCGCCTTTACGATGGCAAACGAGGCGGATGCCCGCCAGCTCGCGGTCGCGCATTGCGCGTCCTACGGCAAGGTTGCCCGTTTCCTGGCCAACGACGCGCAATATGGCGGCTATCTGTCGTTCGCCTGCCGCTGGGTTCCCCAGGGTACCGAGGAGCAGCCGCTTCGGACGCTCAACTGAAACAAGCCGATTCGACGCGAGCAAATTTGACGTGAGCAAGCTGGGAGCGCGCGACATGACGCGAAGACTGGTTTCATTATGGCTGGGCTGTTGCCTGCTGTCGGCGCTGCCGGCCTTTGGCGCAGCCGCCGATGAGCTTCCGATCCGCAAGCCGGGGCTCTGGGAGATGAAGATGGTCCGGACCGGTGGGGCGATGCCCGAGATGACGATGCAGCATTGCACCGATCAGACCACCGACAAGGACATGAGCAATTCGATCTCGCCGGCGGCCAAGCAGATGTGCTCCAAGACGGACATTCGCAAGACCGCGACCGGCTTTGTCAGCGATTCCGTCTGCGGCGTCGCCGGCATCTCGATCACGTCGCATGCCGAGATCGTCGGTGATTTCAACGCGGCCTACACGGTCAAGTCGACCTCTCACAGCGAGGGCGGTCCGACCGGGACGCGCGACACCACGACCACGATCGAGGCCAAATGGCTCGGCGCCTGCAAGCCGGACCAGAAGCCCGGCGACATCGTGATGCCCGGCGGCATGAAAATGAATGTCAAGGACATGGAAAAGCTGAAGGGCCTGCTGCCGACGAAGTAGTGGCGGCGTCGAAGCGGCGAACACGAACTCGGTGCACCTCGCCCTGCTTGCGGTCCGCAAGCAGGAGAAGTCACACCGGAACCCGCACCGTCGCCCGCAGGCCGCCCATCGGGCTGTCCGACAGGGTGATATCGCCGCCATGCGAGCGGGCGATGTCGCGGGCGATGGCAAGCCCCAGCCCGGTGCCGCCTTCATCCTGGTTGCGGGCGCCGTCCAGCCGCAGGAACGGCTTGAACACTTCTTCACGCATGTTGGCGGGAATGCCCGGCCCGTCATCGTCGACCATCACGGTCAGATAGCGGTGATCGCGCTGCCCGGTAATCGCGATCGTCTTGGCGTGCCGCGCTGCATTGGAGACGAGGTTGGCGAGGCAGCGCTTGAACGAGGCCGGCTTGACCGTGACCACCGGCAGGCCGCGAAACGCCGTGGTGGTCTGATGGCCGTTGCGTTCGGCGTCGCTGCGCAATTCCTCGAGCGCCAGCGTCATGTCGGTCGGCTGCGCGTTCTCGCCCGAATCGCCGCGGGCAAAGGCGAGGTAGTCCTCCAGCATGCCCGACATCTCGTCGACGTCCTTGCGCATGGCGTCGAGTTCGGGACTGTCGCCGATCAGCGCCAGTTCCAGCTTGAAGCGGGTCAGGATGGTGCGCAGATCGTGCGAGACGCCGGACAGCATCGCGGTGCGCTGTTCGATGGTGCGTTCGACGCGCGCCTTCATTTCGAGGAAGGCATGGGCGGCACGCCGTACTTCGCGCGCGCCGCGGGGGCGGAAGTTCGGCGCCTCGCGGCCCTTGCCGAAGCTCTCGGCGGCATCCGCCAGCCGCAGGATCGGCTTGATCTGGTTGCGCAGGAACAGCACCGAGACGATCAGCAGGATCGAGGAGGTGCCGACCATCCAGAACAGGAAGATCTCCGAATTGGACGCGTAGGCCGCACTGCGCTGGGCGAACACCCGCATCACGGCATCGTCGAGCAGGATGCGGATCTCGACCAGGTTGGAATTGCCGACGGTGTCGATCCAGAACGGCCGGCTGATCTGTCGGCCGATCTGCGCCGAGAGCGCCTGGTCGAGCAGGTTGAAGAACGGTTTCGGACCGGGCGGCGGCATGTCGCCGGCGGGGAGGAAATCGACCGTGAACTGCATCCGCCGCGCGATCCGCCGCAGCTGCGCGCGATCCTTGTCCTGGGGGTAGATCGTGTAGATGTCGATCAGGGCCGCGATATCCTGCACCACCGCGGTCGAGAGGCGCCGCGTCACCGTGTTGTAGTGCCGCTCCATGAAGACGCCGGCCACCACCGTCTGCAGGATGACCATGGGCACGATCATGATCAGCAGCGCGCGGGCATAGAGCCCCGTCGGCATCCAGCCCTTGAAGGCATTGCCGATCCAGCCGTTGGCCGCGGAGACGCGCCCGGCAGCGTTGCGGATCAGGGTCAGGCCGGTATCCAGCGTACTCATCGGTTCGTTCTTGGTTTCGTTCTCAAGGCGATGCGACCAGGCGATAGCCGATGCCGCGTACCGCCTGCAGGAACAGCGGGTTGGCGGGATCGATCTCGATCTTGCGGCGCAGACGGTTGATCTGCACGTCGACCGCGCGTTCGTTGACGGTGCCGTTGCCGGTCAAGGCGCCGCGGGGCACGGTTTCGCCGGCCGCCAGGGCGAGCACCCGCAGCATGTCGCGTTCGCGATCGGTCAGATGCACGGCCTCCTCGCCCTGCCGCAGTTCGCCGCGGCCGAGGTGGAAGATGTAGGGGCCGAACACCACCTGTTCCCGCGTCTCGGTCGCCGGCGGCGGCGCCGAGCGCTTGAGGATATTGCCGATCCGCAGCGCCAGCTCGCGCGGTTCGAACGGTTTGGCGACGTAGTCGTCGGCACCGATCTGCAGGCCCTCGATGCGGCTCTCGGGCTCGTGGCGCGCGGTCAGCATGACGATCGGCACCGATGACGACTGGCGGATGGAGCGGGCGAGATCGAAGCCGGTTTCGCCGGGCATCATGACGTCGAGGATCAGCAGGTCGAAATGCAGGCCGTTGAGCTTGGCGCGGGCGTCGCTCGCGCTCGCGGCCGTCGTGACCCGATAACCTTCGCCGCAGAGGAAGCGCGACAGCAGATCGCGGATGCGGCGGTCGTCGTCCACCAGGAGCAGGTGCGGGGCGTCGTCGGCGGGTTGCGGCGGGGTTCGCGGAGCCATGGCAGCCAGGGGCACGGTCACTCCTTTGCGGTTGGCGTGCGGAAAATCGTCTCCAGCACCTTGTCCGGATCGTCGCGATCGATCATCGCCAGCAGAAACCGCCGGACCCTGTCCGCGTCATCGGGGCCGATGCTCTCCAGCGCGCGGTTGATCCGGGTGGTCTGCAGGCCGGCAAGCCTGGCCACCAGCGCCTCGCCCTTGGGAGTTGCATAAAGCAGGCGCTGGCGGCGGTCGTTGTTGCCGGTCTTCTGCACGATGTAGCCCTCGTCGAGCAATTGCTTGAGCACCCGGCCCAGCGACTGCTTGGTGATGCGCAGGACATCGAGCAGATCGGCGACCTTCAATCCGGGATAGCGGTGCACGAAATGCAGC
>Ga0105237_10006816_pt1 | contig 12597 bp, 7 predicted proteins | sample KBSC24metaG_FD_81520 | JGI IMG/M metagenome (GOLD analysis project Ga0105237, IMG submission 81520) | Corn rhizosphere microbial communities from Kellogg Biological Station, Michigan, USA - KBS C2-4 metaG | ecosystem: Host-associated > Plants > Roots > Rhizosphere > Soil | place: Michigan, USA...
AAAAAATATGGCATGGAACGGGTATGGCAGTTTTTGGGCATTGAACGGCGTACGCGAAGCATGGAATGATAAAAAGGGTACGGCAGGTGAAATCAATATGATACTGGTAAATCTTTTAAAAGATGCCGGTTTAAAAGCCGGTGCAATATTGGCCAGTACACGTGATCACGGAACAGTTACCGCCAATCTTGTCGACTACCGGCAGTTTAATAAAGTGCTTGCCGGCGTAACAATCGGCAACCGGTTTTACGTGTTGGATGCCACTGAAAAAAATACACCGGCGAATCTGATACCCGAGAACGTTATGTTTACTCTTGGCCTGATGATAGATAATCCTTCAACCGGCGAGTGGGAATGGAAACCACTATGGGACCAACATAAGCTCGATAAGAATTTACTCATTCTTCAGGCAGATATTGATGAAAGCGGGATCATGAAAGGTCAGGCATCACTGAGCAGCTATGATTATGCAAGGTTAAAACGCATTTCCGATACAAAAGACAAAAACAAATTCATTGGAAAATACTTTTCGGCAGACAATCCCGGTGCGGAAGTCGATAGCCTTGAACTGGAGAACCTTGAAAACGATACGCTGCCGCTGCTGCAAAAGTTTCAGTTCAGCAAACCGCTAAGTGCTTCGGGCGACTATAAATATTTTTCGGTTAATATGTTTACCGGGTTAGAGAAAAACCAGTTCGTGGCCGATAACCGGTTTTCAGATATATTCTTTGGTGTTAACCAGTCGCACAGCATTATTGCCAATATCAATATTCCGGACGAATATCAGTTTGAGGCGCTGCCCAAAAATACGCGGATGATAATGCCCGACACGAGTATCATCATCACCCGGCAAATTACAACCAATGGTAATCAGGTAGGCGTGCGTATCAATCTTGATTTTAAAAAGCCGTATTATTCTGTTCAGGAATATGCTGCCTTTAAAGAATTTTATAAACAGTTATTTGCCCTGCTGAACGAGCAGATCGCTATTAAAAAGAAAAGTTGATTGAAAGTATTTTGAAAAGTGACAAGGTTCACAAATCCTTTAAACCAATAAACGTGAGAAAACTATTAACCCTTATTGGCGCCATACTGGTAACGGTATTGGCCCATGCCCAGAAAACAGGTGATGTACCTGCTTTTGGAAAAGTTGAAAAAGCCGACCTCGAAATGAAAGAATGTGATTTCGACAATAAGGCCGAAGCCGTGGTGCTTTTTGATGTGGGAGAATTGTATTGCGATATTGCAGCTATGCAGCCCACCATGGAAATGCAGCAGCATATTCGGATAAAGATCCTTAAAGACAAAGGTCTTAATCAGGCCGATATCCACTTAATATATAAAAGCTATCGTAACCAGGAATCTATCAAAAATCTCACAGCGCAAACTTATAACCTCGATGCATCGGGAAATGTAGTCGTGACTAAAGTTGAAAAAAAACTGATCTACGATAAACCGGTTGATAAAAATTATTCTGAAATAATTTTCACTTTCCCTGAGGCCAAGGCAGGCAGTATTATTGAATACAAATTTACGAGGGCGCGGAACGGCATTAGTTTGAAAGACTGGTATTTTCAGCGGTCAATACCTGTAAAATACAGCCGATACCGGGTAGATTTCCCTGCTGAAATTGAGGTGTATGCCACTCCCCTATGCGTATTACCGTATGAGGCTAAGAATGACGAGAAAAGCACGCGCACGATTCATACCTATTCCATGAAAAATATTCCTGCGTTGCGCGATGAACCGTATATCAGCTGCGATAAAGACTACCAGCAACGTATTGAAGTGCGGTTTCTGGCGGTTACTATTCCCGGTTCTCCACGCCAAAGCCTTGTAAGAACATGGCCTGAGGAGATCAAAGATCTTATGGCCGATGAAGATTTCGGGGTGCAGTTAAAAAGGAATATTCCACGTACAGCCGATCTGGATGAACAACTGAAAAACGTCACCGACCCTTATCATAAAATGGCGATCATACATGCCTACGTACGAAAAAATATGGAATGGAACGGACAAAGCAATATTTGGGCAATGAGTGGCGTACGCTCAGCCTGGAAAGATAAAAAAGGTACGTCTGGTGAAATAAACCTGATATTGGTGAACCTGTTACAGGATGCCGGTTTAAAAGCGCATGCACTGCTTGTAAGCACCCGGGAGCACGGTTTGATTGTTACTGCCATTGCCGATGTAGAGCAGTTTGATAAAGTACTTGCCTATGTTGAGATCGGCGATCAGTATTACGTGCTGGACGCTACTGAAAAATATACGCCTTCCTTCCTGATTCCCGAAAACGTAATGTACTCAGAAGGTTTGGTAATAGAAAAACCTGAAACCTTTGAGTGGGGATGGAAACCGTTATGGAATGACACTAAGCTCGAAAAAAACCTGATCATTATGCAGGCAAAGATCGATGCAGATGGAATGATGAAAGGTCAGGCATCAATGAACAGCTATGATTACGCCAGAATAAAACGCATTCGCGATACAAAAGACAAAGCCAAATTCGCTGAAAAATACTTTTCGGCCGACAATCCGGGCGCCAGAGTAGACAGTCTTAAATTCAACAACCTGGAAGATGACAGCCTGCCGCTGGAGCAAAAATTTGAATTCAATATGCCGGTAAATGCGTCGGGCGACTACAAATATTTTTCAGTTAATATGTTTACCGGTCTGGAGAAAAACCAGTTCGTGGCCGATAACCGGTTTTCGGATGTGTTTTTTGGCGTTAATCAGTCGTATAGTATCATTGCTAATGTTACTATTCCCGAAGGGTACCAGTTTGAACAGCTGCCCAAAGATACACGCATGATAATGCCCGATACCAGTATTACCATCACCCGCCGGATGGCCGCAGAAGGTAATCAGGTAGCAGTACGTATTTTCCTTGATTTTAAAAAACCGTATTTTACCATTCAGGAATATCCTGATTTTAGGGAATTTTATAAACAGTTATTTGCGCTGCTGAATGAGCAGATCGCTATTAAAAAGAAAAGCTAAAACGGCAATCGGCAATCGGCAAACGGCAATCGGAGATTGAGTTGATTCACGATTGCCGATTGCCGATTCACGAAAAATATTCAAAATGAGAAAATCTATACTGATCATAGCTGTGTTACTGAGGTTAGGCGCATATGCGCAGCTGGCTTCATACGATTTGTCGACGGTGCCTGAGGCTGTAAAAAAAGATGCCAACGTTATCACCCGCCTCGAGGATTTTGTATTTGAGGTAACCGATATAGACAGAGCCAATATGAAAGTGCATGAGATCTATACCGTGTTAAATGAAGATGGAAAAGGTGTACTTCATTTTCAGCAACATACAAGTAAGTTTACTACGCTGGGGGATGTAGAGATAAAATTATACGACGCTTTCGGCAGACAGGTCTTAAAATATAAAAGAAAGGATCTTACTTCTATCGGATTGGGTGATGGGCTGGTAGATGATGGTAAAACCTGGTATTTGTCGGTACCCGCCGGTTCCTACCCCTGTACCGTTGAGTTTGAATATGAGCTTAATTATAAAGGGACATTGAATTATCCCACCTACTGGATACAATTTCCCGGGCGCGGAGTTCAAAGCTCGAGCTTTACTGCAAAAATTCCCAAAGACCTTGATATTCGTTATAAGGAAAAGAACATCGCCATAAAACCTGAGATCACGCAGGATGATAAATACAAGTTTTACAAATGGTCTGTAAAGAACCTGATGCCTATAAAATATGAAGACAGGGCAGCTGCCTCTTACGACGATCGTTATCCCTGCATCAGACTGGCGCCCAACAAATTTCAGATGGACGATTACCAGGGTGATATGAGTTCATGGAAAAATTTTGGCATGTGGTATAACACCCTGATCAAAGGCATTGATGTTTTTCCCGACGCAAAAAAAGATTTTTTCCGTAAACTGGTAGCCAACGCCTCAGATGACCGTGAAAAAGTAAGGATCATCTATCAGTACCTTCAAAAAAATTTCCGTTACGTAAGCATTCAGCTGGGTATCGGTGGATATAAACCTTTTCCCGCTGCATTTACCGACGACAAAAAGTATGGTGACTGTAAAGGCCTGAGCAACTATATTCATGCGGCCCTTGACGCGGTAGGCATTAAAAGTTATCTGGCACTGATCAACCGGGAGTCGAATGGCGTACCCGTTGATCCGGCTTTTCCGTGTAACGAGTTCAATCACGTTATTATAATGACGCCGCTGAAAAGCGATACGGTTTGGCTGGAATGCACCAGCAATACCCTTGATTTTGGCAAGCTTGATATTTCTACCGAAAACCGGTATGCCCTTGTGATGACTGAAGATGGCGGCGTGCTGGTTACCACTCCAGCCAGTCATGCGGATGAAAATACTTTTTCAGTGCGCACTGCCATTGACCTGCAGGAAACCGGTGAAGGCAAATCAATGACTACTATAACTGCCACCGGCGTATACGACGATCTTATGCGGGAACTGCTGAATGCAAAAACCGATGATCAAAAAGAAGCCATTGTGCATGAGTGGGGCTTTAAGCAACCGGATGATTTCAATCTCACTAAAAAAGACGATTCGTACCGGGTTTCTTCCCTGGAAATGACATTCGAAAAAGTTCCTGAATTTACAGCCGGCAGTAAAATGTTTTTAAATTCACGCTTATACAGGCTATGGCAGCACAAAATGGCTGAATACAGCAATCGTAAGCAGGACTTTTATTTCGATTTTCCGCTTACCAAAACCGACACCACCATTTTTAAACTGCCTGCGGGCGCTTCGGTAGAAGCTCTGCCTAAACCAGCCGATCTGAGTTGCGCCTATGCCACGTACACTACCAAATACTGGTATAATGAAACGGAAAAAGCGATCTACTCCACGGCCTCGCTTGTATTAAAAACCCATAAAATTCCCGCGGCCGCCTATGCCGATGTAAAGAAATTTTTTGATGCGGTGTTGATGGACGACACCCAACGGATCGTGGTGAAGAAAGAGTAGTTGATCGGTTGGCAAGTTAATAGGTTGAAAGGTTCATGGGCTAACTTATGAACCTTTCACTGTCAACTATACCAGGTGCGATAAAATAATCCCCGTAGCAACCGCCGCATTTAACGATTCGGCATGCCCTTTTCGGGGAATGGTAATGCGATGGCTGCTGAGCGACAATACGCCATCGCTGATGCCTTTGGATTCATTACCTATTATAATAATCCCCTCTTTTACCGGTGGCAATTGCCGCAGATCGGTACCGTGAAGCACCGCTGCATAGGTTGGAATACCGGGTTCTTTTGCCAGAAATTCAGGCAGCGATTCGTATAAAACCTGAACCCGGGCGATACTCCCCATGGAAGATTGCACCACTTTAGGGTTAAAAGCGTCTGCACAATCGGTACTGCAAATGATCTGAGATATGCCAAACCAGTCGGCACATCGTATAATGGTGCCCAGATTACCGGGGTCCTGGATGGTATCGAGCATGAGGGATAAAGTATTTCGGAATGGCCTGTCCGCCGCAAATACCGGTTTTTTAAAAATACCCAGCACCAGGTTGGGGGTTTGCAAAAACGAGATCCGCTCCAGCTCCGACGCACTTATTTCGGTGGCGATTTTTTTAATTTCGGGGGTTTGCTCTTCAATCCATTCCTTCAGGGCAAACAGCTGTTGTACCTGCATCCCGGCAGCACTTAATAATTCGTTAATTAGCTTAGGTCCTTCAGCTACAAACACTTCTTCACTATCTCTCAATTTTTTGTGGCTTAAACTTTGAATATATTTGACCTGCGATTTAATCAACATTGCATTTCGTTTAAACTGAATATGTTTTTAGACCGGCAAGTTACTTTATTTAGACTTTTTCGTTGGATGACGTATTGCGCATTCGTTGTGGCGTTGATTACTTCATGTACGGCACCCAGAAAATATCAGGCAGGAAAGCCCTTTGTTTATAAAACCACCATTAATATATCGGGCAATGTGCCCGATAAACAGGTTTTGCAGGAGCGGTTGCTGAACCAGCTCGACGACAGCTTAAAAGTCCGTCTTATTTCCTATGCGGGCGTATACCGGGTATTGCTGAAACCTCCTGTGTTCGATACCACCAATATAAGCCGGTCCCGCCTGTTTATGAACAGCCTGTTGTATTCGCTTGGCTACTTTCACCCTGTTATACGCGATACTTTTCATATTGAAAAAGTAGGTGATCAAAAACGGGTACATATCAATTTTACGGTTATTCCGGGTAAAGTATTGCGGCTGGATTCTATTGGTTTTGCCCTTACCAACCCCGAACTGCAAAAACTGGCCATGCTGAATGCCGATAAATCGGTTTTAAAAAAGACAGAGCCCTACTCGATGCAGAAAGTATCGGATGAACTGGAAAGATTGCTGACCATTTTTCGCAACAGCGGTTACTATAAAATAAGTAAGGAAGATCTGTATGCAGAAGTAGATACTGTGGTAGCCGCCCTGATCAGCCCTAGCCTGGACCCGTTTGAACAAATAAAACTGCTCGATTCACTAAAAAAGAAACGGGAAAATCCAACCATCAACGTTGTTATAAAACAACAGCCGGTTAAAGACAGCAGCACGCTGAAGAAATATTATATCGGTAATGTGACCGTTTATCCCGACGCTACTTATGCCGGTTTTGAAGATCCTTCGGCGCTGGGAGGAAAAGATACCACCCGCATAGATAATTATACTTTTATTACCACTACCCGTAAGTTCAAATTACCTTTTATTGCGAGCAATATCAGGTTGCGGCCGGGGTCTTTGTATGTGCAGCGGCGATATTATCGTACCATCAACAATTTTACCTCACTGGGGGCCTGGCAAAACGTGGATATAGAAATGCACGAACAAAAGGATAGCTCCCGCCCTACCCTTGATGCCATCATCAGATTGTTCCCGGCGCCCAAACAAAACCTGAACCTTTCATTCGAAACCAGCCGTAACGTAAGCGATATCTTAACCACCGGGCAGTTATTCGGACTGGGGTTAAACGGCCGTTTGCTGAACAGGAACGCTTACCGCGAAGCCATTCAAACTGTAACCAATGCCCGGTTTGGTATAGAACTGGGATCAAATTTTATTCAAACCCTGCAGGGAAGCCTGGCACATTCGATTAACTTCCCCAGGTTTATGACGCCTATTCATATAAATACGGATAGTTTGATCAACCCGCGCACCCAGTTTAATATCAACGCGGCCTATACCGACAGGTTGCAACTGTTTAAATCCCGTTCGTTCAACACATCATGGGGGTATGAATGGACACGTGGAAGAAGACGTGAAGATCAGGACCAGCCCGGTCAACGCTGGCGCAAGACCTGGCAATACATTCCTTTAAACTTTGAGTTTACCGACGTAATAAAAACCGATAGTCTGAACCATCTGGAAGAGCGGATTCCTTCGTATAAGTTTGCCTTTAATAATGGACTTATCATCAGCCAGATTGTAAGTTTATCCACGGGTATTGAAAAGCCAAACCGGCATAGCATGACGAACCTGACCCTTTTAAGAGCCAAGGTGGAAGAAAGCGGCGCTTTATTTGGTTTGATAAGGCCGCTTGAACTGGGTTCGCTGGCACGGTTTGTTAAAATAGACGGGGAGTTTAAGCATTATATTAATTACAAAAAGTCTTCCTGGGCTTTTAGGGCCTATGCCGGATATGGATATGTATATGGAAGAACAGACACATCGGGGAAAGAAGTTCCTGAATACAATCTTCCCTGGTTCAAAGCTTTTTATGCGGGCGGTCCATATAGTATGAGGGCCTGGCAAATTCGTCGCCTGGGACCGGGTTCTTCCAATATCTACGATCATGGCGATACCACTGCCGACCGGTTTGGGAATATGCAGATAGAGCTGAATTCAGAATTCCGGTTCAATATTACCACGATTGCCGGCATTAAGGTAAACAGCGCCCTTTTTGTAGATATGGGTAATATATGGAGTACTGAATTTTACTCAGGAACCGATACGAAAGTGCCCGAAGCTTCTTTCAAACTGAGCAGGCTGTATAAAGATCTTGCCATTGGAGCCGGATCCAGTTTACGGTTCGATTTCGACTTTTTTATGATAAGGCTCGACTGGGCCTATAAAATAAAAGACCCGCTGTTTGCCAACCAGCAGGACGGCTGGCTGCATGATATAAGAATACTGAATGGTCAGTTTCAGCTGGGGATAGGCTATCCTTTTTAGTTTCCTTTGACTTCTTTAATCCATTTTTCGGCCTCTTCCATTGTCATAGATTTATCTAAGGTAAAGCCACCAATGCGTGTACGGCAAAGACTGCTGAGATGGGCGCCGCAACCGGCAGCTGTGCCTACATCGTTTGCCAGGCTTCGAATATAGGTCCCGGTAGTACATACCACCCTGAAATGTACAACGGGTAATTCGATGGCAGTAAACTCAAATTCCTTTATGGTTATTTTGCGCGGCTCCAGTTCAATGGTTTGACCTTTACGGGCCAGTTCATACACCCGTTTTCCGTCTTTTTTAATGGCTGAATGCATGGGTGGCACCTGCAACTGCTCGCCAGTAAACTGTTGGGCGATTGCCTGTAGTTTTTCGGGCGTTACGGCAGTATAATCCTTAAAGTCCTGCGGTTCACTTTCCAGATCGTAGGTGGGTGTGGTAGCCCCGAAGGTAAAGGTGCCTGTATACTCTTTTTCCTGGGCCATGTATTCATTAATACGTTTGGTGAATTTTCCGGTGCACAGGATCAGTAAACCGGTGGCCAGGGGATCCAGGGTGCCGGCATGCCCCACCTTCTTTATTTTAATAAGCGAGCGGATCTTCCGAACCACGTCAAATGATGTCCATTCGAGCGGTTTGTTGATCAGCAATACCTGTCCGTCTTCAAATATATTTTTAGCGGCCTGTTCCATTTGGCCGCGAAGCTAAACAATTTAGAAATCTTCCGCAAAGGCGGCAGGCCGCAAAGGAATACAAAGAAAACTGAGTGTCTTTGCGGGGAAAATTATTCTTTGACCACTTTTTTCAGAATCGTATTGTCTGAATCATCTATTCTAACAAAATAAACGCCCTGGGCATAGGAAGAGAGATCAAACTCTACCGTATTGCCGCTTGCCCTGAACCGGGCAATGGTTTTTCCGTTGATATCAAGAATGGAAACAGTGGCATTACTCAGCGCCTTGCTAAAGGTGATAAAAAACTTTCCTGTAGTTGGGTTTGGATATAATGCATCTACGTATTGAACTTCCTGCGTTGTATTGCCTACTGCTTTCCGGGATGGATAAGGGTCGATTCCGTTATTGCAAAAATAAACCTGTTTTAAGCGGTGGCCGGCGTTGTCGTATGTATAAACGATGCCACAGCTTCCTACAGGAAGTTGCTGGGCGTATCCTATAAGACAGGCAACTATTGCGAAAACAGATAAAAAAACTTTCTTTTTCATAATCAGGTTTATTGGTCTTATTATTTCTTTACAAATCCTTTAAGTGTCTTTTTGATATCATCAGAATCTAATCCCCCTGCTCCGCCAAGCCATTTATTTAGTTTACTGTTATAAAATGTGATATTCCTTTTTTGACCGTCAATAACAAATATTTCCAAAAGTGTAAAGGCTGTTGGTTTCATTCTGTGGCTGCCCAGGGCTCCCAACTCATAGTAATCAGTAACTGTTGTTACCAGAATTGCTGAGCCCGAAGTGGAATATTTTGAAAATATTTTGTCCATTGCAGAAGGGATCTTAATTGTTTCTGATGAATCAATTTTCTTAACCTTCATGCTTTTGATCTCATTTGCCATTACTGTGCTGTCTTCCGCTGAAACTTTAAGAAAATTCAGATCATAGTATTTTTTCAGATAATAATTATACACGTAAACGATAGAAGCCTGAAGCCGGTTTTCAAAATCGGTATATCTTTTATATTCACCCGGTGATATAGTGGCATCAAATAAACTGTCTCTGAGATGTATAATTAAATTATGATCTGAGATGCCTCCACTTAATACAAATGGAGGCAGGATAGTTAATGATGGCTTCTGCGGGTTTTGTGCCTGCGTGGCAAAAAACGAAATACAAAAAGCTATGGTAATTACAACTTTCATGGATTTGGTAATAAGCTTCTGTAATATAAGGTCATTCCACTGAAAAGATCGCCTGCTGTTCCCGTCAAATTACCAAAGTTATACCGGTAATTGTTTGTTGGGTCGCTGTAAACAGGGAACAAAGACGGTAAATAACCCGATGTTGCGAAACTGGATATTCCATTACCCAACACCGAACTCAGGAACTTGCTGGTAATAAACGGAAATCCTTTTCCTTTATAATCGGGGATCAATTTATCTGTAATGATGCTTCCCGCATATGATCCTGCAAAAGTTTCAAAGGCGTTTCCAAGAATATTCCCAAATTTCTTGCCATCATAGTTTCCGCTTGCATAAGCTCCTGCAACAGCCTTTAATCCGGTGTAGGCATACTTCCAATATTTATAAGCATCGTCTTCAATCAGTTTATTAAAATCATTTTTCAGGAATGATGTGAAAAATGATTTTGATCCGGAAGCGGTGGTACCCGCGGCCTCTGTATAATCCAGAGAAGCTTCTTCGCCCGACAATGCACTTAAGCCACCGGTTATGCCTGATTTTAGGAAATCGCCAAAGTCGCTTTTGCTGCTTAAATAATTCTCACCTGTTTCAGGGTTTTTAACCATTGCATCGGCTGCTATATTTAGCCCCGCTCCGGCGGCAAAACCAACTACCGGACTAAAATAAAATGTAGCGGCCCCCGCTGCCGCACCCGCAGTATAATATTTTAATCCGTCTCCAAAACTATGAATATGATCCAGATTGGCAACAACATTTACAATACTTGCTACATCCATGGCAACGCCAAGAGGAATAAGCGCCGGATTAACGATCGCAAACAGGATCGTAAAAATAATATCGCCTGAAGGATCGGTATACACCAGCGGGTTATTCATTGCATAGGCGTACCTGTTATAAGCCTGTGTGTTGAAAGGATCCGATATATAATTATCGGGACCAAGCATGCGGCCCTGAACAGGATCGTACAGGCGACCATTCATATTGATCAACCCAACCTGTGGCAAATGCTCATGACCTGTGTATCCTCTGTATAACCACGCAGGAACGGCCGGAACTGAATTATAGGTCCAGTTTTGCGGATTCCTGTTGCGGCCCCAGGCATCAAAATTCTGTTCTGCAACAATGTTTCCGCTTAAGTCGGTAACGGCAACTATCGAACCTAACTGGTCGGTATAGGGAACATAAATATTATTTGTTCCGTTTTGCCTTACTATAATTGCGCATAAGCCATTGGGTCCTTTTATGTAATGGATCTCTTTTGTACCTGTATTGTCGGACTGCTTTTCATACTGTCCTACATAAATCCTGGTTTCAGTGATCGTATTGTTGGTTTGCATCACCGATTTTACGCGTTCATAATCGGGGCCATAGGTAAGGTCAATTTCGTAAGGACTTTGGTTGATGGTAGCTGCTTTCAGGAACGGTGTATAAGTTATTACCTGTCCTATAGTGCTTTTATTAATCACCGAAGTTCCGTTGGGGTCGGTGATATAAGCAACGGCATGGACCTTATCGTTTTTATAAACATAACTTCCTGCATCTGTTTTCGACATGATATTGCCCATGGTAACAGTGCCGACCGAACCATCATACCCTACTTTGATCTGCACCTGATTGTTTACCATAGTTTGTGTTAACCTGTTCAGATCATCATATTGAAAGCTTTCTGTTACACCTTTTAGAATTTCCTGTCGGCTCATCAGGTCCCTTCTGGTGTAATCCCAGGTTAAATTCAGGTCCTGTATGCCCTGCGTGTAATAATGCGTAGGGAAACCATTTACATAAGTGGCTTGCGCAGTTCTGTTGTTACCCAGTGTATAGGAAGTAAACTGACCGTAACCGTTTACCTGCGATCCGTTAAATACGGTGGTTTGAGCACCAGGATCGCCAGCAGTTACTTTGTAAAGCTGCCCGTTATTATCATAAACATTATTCACTTCTATACCCGAGGGATAAGTGACTTTGTTTACGTTACTGTAAGCATCATAACCATATTGTGTTACATAGTTTGTTCCATCGATCGTTTCTGTTTCAGACTGCACCCGCTTCAGGTTATCAAATGCATATTGTTTTATCACACCATTAAAACCGGTTACTTTAGCCAGCTTGTTATTGCTGCAGCCGGTATTAAGATCCCTGTAATATTCATAAACAGTAGTGCCTTCGGGTCCCTGGCGGTTAATGATCCGTCCCAGGTCATCATACGTCATATTGTACGTATTTCCATTATTGTCTGTCTGCTGTTTCAGTTGTCCGAACGCATCGTATTCATAACTTATCGTACCAGTGTTTTTATCAACAAGGGTCTTTTGCCGGCCATAATTGTCATAATCTGCTGTGATAAGGATAACGCCTCCATGCGTTGTCTGGTTCTGATGACCGCTGCTGCTGTATGTGAAATCAATCTGGCCTCCCTTGTCAATTACTGACACCACTTTTCCGGTAGCATCATAAATTTTCGAAGCGGTTTGGCCGGCTGCATCCTGTGTTGCTACCTGTAATTTTCCACCACCCAGGTTGGTATAGGTATAGGTTATCGTATT
>Ga0105237_10006818_pt1 | contig 12593 bp, 8 predicted proteins | sample KBSC24metaG_FD_81520 | JGI IMG/M metagenome (GOLD analysis project Ga0105237, IMG submission 81520) | Corn rhizosphere microbial communities from Kellogg Biological Station, Michigan, USA - KBS C2-4 metaG | ecosystem: Host-associated > Plants > Roots > Rhizosphere > Soil | place: Michigan, USA...
CGACCGGGCGGAGCTCGCCCTTGAGATTGCCCACCGTGCCGAGGTCGTCGGCAAAATCCAGAAGGTGCTCCTTCAAGTCAACGTCGCGGGCGAAAGCACCAAGTTCGGTTGCGCACCGGAAGCCGCGCAGGCGCTGGCTGAAGAAATCAACGCCCAGTCCCGCCTCGCGCTGCACGGCCTCATGACCATTCCGCCCTTCTCGCCTGAGCCCGAGAAATCGCGCATCCATTTCGCCGCCCTGCGCGAGCTCCGCGACAAGCTCGAGAGCGACACCGGCCTCAAACTCCCGGTCCTCTCCATGGGCATGAGCGGTGATTTCGTCGTCGCCATCGAGGAAGGCAGCACCTGCGTCCGTATCGGCACCGCTCTTTTCGGCCAACGCCTTACCCTCAAGCAGCGCCGCCCTGCCGACCCGAGTTTCACGGAATCGACTTAAAATAATTAATCTTAAATTCGCGATTAGATTGCTATGATTATCAACAGAAGGTTCTCAATGGTTACAATTATTCTTGGAGCAATTGCGGCTTTATCGATTCTAGCCGGCACCGTGCTTGCCCTTCATCCATCGTATAAGTACTATGCCCTTTGGTCCTTCGGAATAGCTGGATATTTTACAATAAGCAGTGCCTGTTGGGAAATTCACCAGCGTTGGTTGGTTCAAGATAAGCAGCCCACCGAGCTTGTTGATAAAAGATTTCCACCCGGATTTGACCCAAAATCTATCAAGGGACAAACTGGTGGAATATTAATCGTCAATGGTACAAATTTCTACTTTTACTAATACAAAAATCGACAATGTAGATCAAGGAATCGAAATTCATAACTCATCTGATCTGCATTTTAGCAACACTGAAATTAATCACCCCCCCGCCCAAGATAAATCGATAGAAACTAATTTGCCTCCCGGCCCGACTCCCAAGCCAATAAATCAGTAGCTATTTGCAGTTCCGTTAAAACTTTCCCTCCCGCTCCTCCTCGATCAGCTGCAGGAAAATATCCTCGAGCGATCCGGCAGCCTGGCCCGAATGGGAACGCAGCTCCGTCATCGTCCCCTCGGCGATGAGGCGGCCCCCGCTCATGATTGCGATCCGCTCGGCCATCCGTTCCGCGACCTCGAGAATGTGGGTGGTCAGAATCACCGAGCCGCCCTGCCGGAGAAACTCGAACAGGATGTCCTTTACCAACCGCGCGGCGGAGGCGTCGAGGCCGGTGAGCGGTTCGTCGAGCAGGATCAATTTCGGATCGTGAATCAGCGCGCTGGCCAAGGCTACCTTTTGCTTCATCCCGCGCGAATAGGATTCGATCCACTCGTCACGGCGCTCCCACAGGCCGAGCTTCTCCAGCAGTTCCTGCGCGCGCTTGCGAGCGAGCACTGGGTCCACGTTCCAGAGCGCCGCGACGAATTCGAGGTGCTCCATCGGATTCAGCTTTCCGTACAGGACCGGATCGTCCGGGATGTAAGCTAGAGGCTGCTTTGCCCGCTGCGGCTCGGCCACGGCGTCGATGCCCGCCACGCGGATCTGCCCCTCGTCGGGCCGGATCAGACCCGCGATCATGCGCAGTGTCGTCGTCTTGCCCGCACCATTCACGCCGAGGAAGCCGAAGAGCATGCCCGTCGGCACGCGAAACGTGATTCGATCCACCGCGACCTTTGGCCCGAAGCGCTTCACCAGACCGATGATCTCGCACGCATGCTCCATGTCTCCAAAGGACAGGAAATCGTTCCAATTGTCAAAGCCGGAGCCCAATTCATTCCCTTCTTCTATTAGGCGTGCGCTGGCACCGAAGACACGCTAGGATAAAGAGATGCGTGCCTTGGGGATGTATCGCCAGAACTGGCTGCCAGGTCTTTTCCTGGCCCTGGCGCTTTTGCCGCTGAGTGGCTTCGGCATGGACAAGCCGACCGGCGCACCCCTCGAACTCTCCACCATTGAGACGGAGCAATCGGTTCCTCTCGCCATTGTTTCGCCCGATGGAAAATCGGTTTCCTGCGTCACCATTCGCATTCACTGGAATCCCAAGAGCGACGTCGGGCCGGACGACGATGCAACCAGCTTCACCCTCGACATCGGGTCCGACAGCCCCGGTGCCTCCATCTTCATCGCGCAACTCTGGAACGCCTCCCTTGCCAGCGCCCAGGCGTGGCAGCAGCCCTGGGGAGGCGCGCGCTGGAAAATTTTACAGACTCCCGCCACCGACGGTTCCGGCATCGACGCAGGACTGGCCGTCGGAATGATCGCCACCTCGGCCCGCCGCCCCTACCCCAAGGAGACACTGGTCATCGGCAGCCTTAATCCCGACGGCTCGCTCGGACCTGTCTCGCGACTCTCCGAACGCATCGACGCCGCCGCCGCGGCCGGAATCACCCGCGTCATCATCCCCAGCATCCAGCGCTTCGATACCGACACCTCCGGACAGGTCATCAACATCATGACCCACGCCAGCGATCTCCATCTCGAATGCGTCCCGGTCGACAACCTCGTCGACGCCACGCAGACGACAATGAACGACCCGCTGCCCGAGGTCGCCGTCGACTCCTCCGCGCCCAAGTACAGCAACGACGTCGCCACCTACATCGACGGCTTCGCTCACCGCGAACAGAATGAGGTCGCCTCCGGGCTCAAGTTCGCGCCGAAGGAATCGGAGCTCCCCAAGTACGCGCCGCGCACCGCCGCGATCTGGAAAAGCGTCTACGCCGACAACGACGCGGGTCAGCAGGCCTATCGCGCGGGCCAGGTCTACGTTGCCTACCAGCTCTTCGCCCGCGCCAACGGTCGCATGCGCGGCGTCAATGCCCTCGTCGGCCAGAACAAGGCGACCTTCAACATCCAGTCGGCACTGGCGGAATCCGATGATCTGCGCCGCCGTCTCCACGACCTGATGACGCCGCCCTCGATCGACAGGGCCGAGCTCGAAAGCGCCGTCCTCGTCGCTGAGATGGCCGACTGGGCCTACGACATCAGCGCCTCGCTCGAGGGAGCCGAACTCATCGCCAAGCAGGCCTATTCCCAGCGCAGCGATGCGACCGACACGCAAAAAGACCGTGCACGGGAGACCATCCTCTTCGTCAACGAACAGGCCAAGTATCTCATCAACCAATCCGACTTCTACACCGGCCTAATCCTCCACATCGGCCACAACAATCCGATGCCCGTCGACGATAACGCCTCCAATCTTCTGCCCCAGCTCATCCCGGCGCAGCTCGCCACCGCGCGGATCTTCACCGAGGGAATCCGCCAGCGGGCCAACGACCTGCGTGACGGCCTGCTCTTCGATCCCCGCCTTGCCGCTTACATGCGCATCCTCCGGGAATCAAAGACGGCATGGGACAGTCGCCAGCGCCAGAAGGAGATTGAGGGCGTCTCGGAGATTACGGCCGGCGGCGCACCCGCCAAACTCGGCGGCAGTTCTCCCTCCACCGTGGTCGGTTTCGATCCCGGCAACACCTACCTGCCCCCGCACACGGTCCTCGCCCCCAGCGCCAATTCCTCGACGAAAAAATTGAGTGATGTCGCTCTCTGCCTCATCTGGGCCAACGACGATTGCGAGATCGCCACACTCGATGAAAAATATCTCCGCCTTAACGGCACGGTCGATCCGGTCACGCACGAATGGCAGGTGAAGGACCGGGCCAAGCTCGACGCGTTGCTTCAGTCGGCGGAACTCGGCGCGCGACGCGGCATCGCCTTCGCGGAAAAGGTGGAGGTCGATCCCTCCGTCCTGAGCATGATCTACGAAAAGACCGCTTACCTCCGCATCCAGAACGATGACGCCTCCGCCCTCGACGCCCTGCGCAATTACTGGCGCTGCGCTCTAATTGGCAATCTCTGCTGGCAACTCGCCCACACCCACAAGGCCAAGCCGGTCGAAGCCGCCAACACCGCAGCCCCCGGAAAACCCTCCACCGACGGCGACAAAAAACCGGACGACAAGCAACCTGCAAAAACAGAAGATAAGCCCAATGTGACTGTCACGGTCACCACGGACAAACCGGCACCCGCATCCGATAAACCGGTTCCCGCTCCCGACAAACCCAACCCCCCCGAGGCAACTCCCGCCGTGACCAACGATACCCTCGTCGTCGCCCCTCCCCCACCCGCGACCAATCAGGTCGACGATCCCAAACCGCCCCCACGCGCCCTTCCCGTCACCGACGATACCGATACCACCAACGCGCCTCCGATGCCTCCAGTTCCGCCCGCGCCTCCCGCCAACACCGAGGCCGACAAGGAAGCAAAAGCTCCCGCCGCGGATAAGGATAAAAACAAGGGTGAAGATTATACCGGCATGGGTAACGATTCCCCTGCAGACACGGCGACCACCACCAATGCGGCTCCCGTCATTGGCCCTGTCCCGCCCGTCGGACCTGAAACCGGCACGACCAAGCCGTAAACGAATCAGAGTTTAATCTCGCCCGCGAAGACTTCCGTGGCCGGTCCCGCCAGCGTCACGTTGCGAAACGTATCCTTCTCTGCCCGGGCACTCACTGTCAGCACATCGCCGCCGCGGACCTTCAGTTGCAGGGGCAGCGCCAAGCCTCGCGCGCGATGGGTGAGAAGCGCCACCGCGACCACGCCTGTTCCACAGGCCAGCGTCTCGTCCTCCACGCCACGTTCGTAAGTGCGAACAATGAGATTCCGCGTATCGACAACCTGGGCGAAATTCACGTTGGTACCCCGGGGGAAGATCGGACTGCGCCGGATCGCACGTCCATGCGCGACCACTTCAGCCTTCTCCGCGTCGGGAACGTAGACGATCGCGTGGGGCACGCCCGTATTCATGAAATGGTACTCGATTTCACCCCAACCGAAGTCGGCCCGCTGCGCCAGCTTCATCTCCGTTGGCTCGGTCATGTTGATCCGCACGTCCTGGCCGATGTACTCGCCGGTGATCAGGCCGGCGGGCGTCAAAAACCGAACCTGCTCCACATGGGCCCGGCGAAAAGGCTGCACGAAACGGGCAAAACAGCGCGCGCCATTCCCGCACATCTCCGCCTCACCGCCGTCGGCATTGTAATAGCGCATTTGGAAATCGGCCCCCGCGTCGTCCACCGACTCGACCGCCAGCAGGCCGTCGGCGCCGATGCCGAAATGGCGGTCGCACAGCCGCGCGATCTGTTCCCGCGTCAGGGTCCGGTTCAGCGCGCGGTTGTCGATAACGACGAAGTCATTGCCCGCACCGCTCATTTTCACAAAAGGAAGGCTGTCCATGAGTCCTTTAATCTAACCCATTGCCGAAAATTGCAAAGTCGCCAGTTAAAGACTCCGGCGCCTACTCGTACCGCAGCGCCTCGATCGGATCGAGCCGCGAGGCCAGCACCGCGGGCCAGTAACCGAACCCGATACCCACTCCCACGGAAAATCCACACGAAAGCAGAATCGAGAGCAGCGACGGACTCATGAACACGCCTTGGAAATAACCAATGATGAGCGTGATCACCCATCCCACCGCGATGCCCAGGAAACCGCCGCTAAGGCAAAGCGCCACCGATTCGATCAGGAACTGCGTCTGGATGTCGCGCCCACGCGCACCGAGCGCCTTGCGCAGGCCGATCTCGCGTGTCCGCTCCGTCACCGACACCAGCATGATGTTCATGATCCCGATGCCACCGACCACCAGCGAAATGGCAGCCACGCTGGCGAGCATGAGCGAGATCGTCCGCGTCACCGCGCTCAGCGTCTGGGCCACATCGGCCAGGTTGTTCACGCTGTAGCTGTCGGCCTGCACGCCCGGCACGTGGGGCCAGGTGCGGGTCAGGTCTATAATCTGCTGTTGCGTTAAGGCGACGAGATTGGCGTCAGCCACGCCGATGTCGATCCAGTCGAGGTATTTCTTGCCCAGCACGCGGTACATCGCCGTTTGGAGTGGTGCGATGATGAGATCGTCGCCGTCGAGGCGCCCACCCGCCCCCTTCGTCGGCAGCACACCGATGACGGTGAAGGGAATGTGATTGATCTGGATCGTCTTTCCCACCGGGTTGTCGTTGTTGAAAAGCTCGGTGGCGACGGTGGAACCAAGCAGGGCCACGCGCGCGCGCTGGCGGCATTCTTCCATGTTGAAGAAACGGCCATAGACCGGTTTCGCGTTGTAGATCGATTCGTAATCGGGCAGCTCGCCCAGGAGCTGGGTGCTGGCGTTGTTGTGTCCATAGACGACCTGGACATCTCCGAAGGCGATGCCCGACACCGCCGATGCCGTCGGCACCCGCTCTTTGAGCTCCATCAATTCCTGGAGCGTGAGGCGACTGACCGCTCCCCGCTTCTGCCGCACACCCGCCGTCATCTGCCAGTTCGGCGTGAGCGCGAGGCGGTTGGAGCCGAGCGCCGAGATCTGCCGGTTCACCGACGACTGCGCCGCGTTGCCCAGCGCCAGCATGACAATCACCGCCGAGACACCGATGATGATGCCAAGCGCCGAGAGGCAGGTGCGGAGTTTGTTCGCCCACAATCCGCGCCCCGCCTGCTGGAGATTGAGCAGCAGCAGCTCCCAATAAAGCCGCGACGAGATCGGCTGCTTCGGCATCGACGCATCGGGTGTAGGCGTCGGCTTCTTCGTCACGACTGGCTTACGGACATCCTCCACGATCTGGCCGTCATGGACCCGGATGGTCCGGTCGGCATTGGCCGCGATCGAAGGCTCGTGCGTCACCAGGACAATCGTCAGCCCCTCGGCATGGAGCTCGCGCAGGATCGCCATGATCTCCGCGCCGCTCTGGGAATCAAGATTACCCGTCGGCTCGTCGGCCAGAACGATGGTCGGATGCCGCACCAGGGCACGCGCAATGGCCACGCGTTGCTGCTGGCCACCCGAAAGCTCGTTGGGACGATGCCCGGAGCGCGCACCCAGTCCGACCCGCTGCAGCAGCGCCTCCGGATCGGCGGAGGGCCGGTCCCCTTTCGCGTAAATCAGCGGCAGCTCGACATTGCTCAGCGCCGTCATCCGCTTGAGGAGATGAAACTGCTGGAAGACGAAGCCGATTGTCTCCGAACGCAATTGCGAAACTGCCTCATCGTCCAGCACCGCCGTGTCGTGGCCATCGATGGCCAGCGTGCCGGTGTCGGGCCGATCGAGCAGCCCGATCATATGAAGCAGGGTCGATTTGCCCGAGCCCGATGCGCCAATCAGCGAGACAAACTCGCCCCGCTCGATCCGCAACGAAACCCCGCGCAGGGCCGAGACGGTCGTCTCGCCCATCTGGTAGGTCTTCGTGACGTTCTCGAGAACGATCATCTTCCTCCGGGTCCGGGACTGGTGAAGGAAAAGCCCTTGCCCACCTTCTGCACCGTGAACGCACGCCGTGCGATCCAGTCGCCTTCGCCGACGCCCGAAAGGACCTCAGTCGAGATGCCGTCGTTCTGCCCCACCGTGATCTTCCGCGGCTCGGGCGAGCGGCCCGGCCCCTGCGCCACGAGCACCTCGCCCTCGGGCGTGATCGCATCGGTCGGGATCTTCAGCACGCCCTGGCGGTCGGAGACGAGAAGGAACACGTTGGTCGAGACGCCGCTGCGCACGTAAGCAGGCGTGTCATCGAGGAAGATGTTCACGAGATAAGTCGTGACGTTGTTCACCGTCGTCGAGTCATAGGCGATCTGCTGCACTTTCCCGGTCAGGTGGGCGTCGGGAAAACTGTCCATCGTGATCTCCGCGGTCTGGCCCAGCCAGACGTGGTTGAGATCGGTCTCGTCGACGTTCGCCTGCACGATCAGGTGGTCCGACATTGTGAAGACCGTCTGCGCCGCCACCACCACCTGCCCCGGCACCACCGAGGTCGAGATGATGTGACCATCGAGCGGCGCGATCAACGGCGCGGGTTTGTAGATGTCCTTCCAGAAATCGTACTCCTGCCCCCCGGCAGCTCGGGCCGCGTCAATCAGCGCCGCGCGGTCGGTCGAGCTGATCCAGGCCAGCACCTGACCCTGCTTCACCGCCACGCCGTTGGCCACGTTGACCGAATCGATACGCCCGGGAATCGGAGGTGTCACGTTGAGCCGGTGCTCCGGTTGCACCACGCCGCTCTCGCGCAGCGTCACGCGCATCGGCCCCTTCTCCACCTTCAGGTAATCGTAGGCCGGTTTGTCCGAACCCGATTTGAAAACGTACCAGGCCACGCCGCCGGCCACGGCCAGCAGGCCGACGCCCAGCAAAACATACTTCCAGTTAAGATATTCTTTTCGTTTCATGGAATGGCTCCGAGTCCCCTTGCCTGCTCCCAGCTCGCTTCGGAAATAACCGCGTCGCGCTGGGAGGCCAGGCAGGTTTTTTGCTGACTGACGTAATTGTCGGTGATCGAGTTAAAATCCTGGAACGACATCAAACCGTTACGATAACGCGCCTCGGCGATCTTGTAACGCAACGCCGTCGCCTCCAGCAATTCCTGCTGGATGCGCACGTTGTCCTCCGCATCGACCAGGCCCTTGAACGCCTGCGCCAGCGTCAGTGCCGCCTGGTCCGTTCCCGATCGCAGTCCCGCCAGCGCCTGCCGCAGGGAGGCCCGCGCCGCCTTGACGTTGAAGTAAGTCTGGCCGCCCTCGAAAATCGGATACGAGACCGAGAACCCCGCCGACCAGCTCCGGTTTCCCGGCGGAAAAGTCGCCTGATTGAGTGCCCCCGAAGCGCCCGCCGTGACCGTCGGATACCAGCCGCTGTCGGCGATGGTGATCCCCGCCGCCGCCGCATCGGCCTGCGCCTGCTTTTGGAAGTAGGCGGGCGTCTGGACCGCCAGCTTGCGGAAGTCGGGCTTGGGCGGCAGTTCCGCGGTCTTGAGCTCACCGGTGCCCTGAACCGGCGCCGGTAGTTCCTGGCCAATGACCACGGCAAGCTGAATGCCCGACAACTCGCACGTCCGCTGCGCCTGATCGAGATCGTTCGTCGCCTGGTCAAAATTCGCCTGGCTTAAGAGCATCGCGCCCTTGTCTTCGTTGCCGCCCTCGTAGAGAAGCTTCACGAGACGCGACGTGTTCTGCCGGATATTGATCACGTTCCGGCTCAGGTCGATGAGCTGCTGCGCGTAAAGCAACTGCGCGAAGGCCGACTTCAGGTCGAAGCTGATCGACGCCTTCTGCGAATTCAGATTCGCGAAAGCCAGCGACAACTGCGCCCGCGCCTGATCGATATTGCCCTTCGTTGCGAAGCCATTGAAGACCGTCTGCGAAATGGAGAGTTGCGCCCCGTAGGCCGTCGAATAATTGCTTGGCGACGTCAGCGTGTGACCGGTGTAGGAGCGTGTATCCCCGAACGAGGCACTGATTTGCGGATAAAGCGCCGAGTAAGCACCCATCCGAACCGCGTCGCTATTGATGATGCCCTGCCTCGCCACCTCCAGGTCGGGATTATGCGCGACCGCTAGCTGCACGCACTCAACCCACGTCAGATGCGTACCACCCTCAGGCGGCGGGACGGGTGGAACGGCTGACGGCGCATTGGTCGCATCGAGCGCCCGCGCCAACCCCGTCACCACGATGAATAATGCCGCCGTCGCTCTCAAAAAAGTCATGTCTCGTCTCGATAAAGCGGCGGAAAAAGGTGTACGAAGCAAAGCGTGAAGCCTACCCCAGCCCCCCACCCGAGAAAAGCCAAACATGCGTCCCCAGCCTTACATCGGTGAAAACCGGAGATGATTGATTAAAACCGGAGAAGTGACCTCGGCTAAAATTTGAACTGGGATTCTTGGTTTAGAAAATTCCTGATCTGCTCTGTCCTGAGGTTTTCTTCAAAGTTTTACCAGTTGATTGATCTCTGAGAATGCGACTACTGTTTGCGTTGATAATTCGAGACATCATCACCGGTTCCGCCGACAGTCGAAGACCGACCTTATGCCTTATCCATCCATCCGGAAATTTCTTGGAGCAACTCGTCTTGCGTTGAGCCATTCCTTGGGAAAAGTCATGGGCAATAAAATAGAGGTCTTACGTAATCTCGACTTTCGCTCCGGGCTGGGGGATTCCGCCGAACTGCTATACGGGATGGTTCGCGCAATGAAGCCTAAGGTTTGCGTGGAAATCGGTTCCGCCCGGGGGAAGTCTGCCTGTTACATCGGTACCGCCCTTAAGGAAAATGGGCAGGGAAAACTTTTCGCCATCGATCCCCACACCGTGACGGACTGGAACGATTCGGACTCCAAGGACACGTTCAAAATCATCCATGCCAATCTCGCCCAGGTGGGCGTCCAGGACTATGTCCAGATTGTTCGCAAGACTTCCGAGGAAGCCGCCAAAGGATGGACCGCTTCCATTGACCTGCTCTTTATCGATGGCGACCATAGCTACGAGGGTGTGGAGCGTGACTGGAAGTTATTTTCGCCTTTCGTTTCGAAGTTCGGGCTTATCGTCTTTCACGATACGATCTGGGACTTGAATCCCGATCCGGCCTATGCTCGCGCCGACATGGGAGTACCTAAATTCGTGGAAAATCTCAGGAAACAGGGATATCCCGTGACCACTTTCCCGACCGATTTCGGGGTGAGCTGGGTGCAACCCGTTGTGGGGGGAGTTTCGTTGATAAAGGCCCAATAGTTCCTAAGTTCCTTCAAGACCCCATAGCTCAAATGGATAGAGCGTGCGTTTCCTAAACGCAGGATTCCAGTTCAATTCTGGATGGGGTCACTTGATTAGGAACCCGATGCCCGTGGCGCCCCTCTGATCAGCGCATCGCAAGCCGCCAATACGCTGTGCGTCTCGATCTGCTCCATCGTGCGTAGCTTCACCTTTGCATAACGCTCCACCGGGTCATTGGGCGAAACGTAACCGTCGCTCGTCACGATTCGGTAAGGCACTTGCCACGGGTACCAGTGATCTTCGATCGACGGCCCAAACAGAGCCACGCTCGGACAACCGCACGCGGCCGCCAGGTGCATCGCCGCCGTGTTCACGCCGATGAAAAGCTGCGCGCGGTAGAGCAGGTCGGCAACCTCAGGCCAAGTCGCCTTGCCCAGCGTGCAATAGACCCGCGGTCCCAGCTCGCGCAAAAGCCACAGCGCCTCCTCTTTCTCATGGGCGACTGATCCGGATGAAATCACCACATTATCGAAGCGCTTCAGCATCTGCCGCCCCACCTCGCGCCAGCCTTCCTTGTGCCAGCGGTTGAAGCCCTGGCGGGTCCCCGTCTGCATCACGCAAAAATCGGTCAGTGCTGCCGTGGACTTCCAAGGTCGCGTGAATTTACGGTCGAAACGCATCGGCGGAGGCGGTCCCGGCAACGGCAGGAACTCGGCCACCGAATAGAAATCCTTCTCCACGCGATGGCACGTCTGCCAGTCAAAACCCGATATCGCGGTAAAACGCTGTTGCTCCCACCGCTTCATCGGGGTTGTCGTCTTCACCGAATAGCACCGGTGTGACCGGGCCAGCATCGCGAGGAGTCGCGCCCGCTGACCATCGCCCAGCTCGAAAACGTAATCGAAAACGACGCTCCACAGCTTCAGTAGCACCTTCACCTGCCGCCAGAGATCGTCCGGCCTCCGGTCCGCCTTCTCCACACCAGGCAGCGTCAGGATTTCATCGATCTCGGGGCAACCCGCCAGGATCGTCTCGCAGCCCCGGCGCACCGCGACCCAGATCTCCGCCTGCGGATAAGCCTGCTTCACCGCCACGATCGTCGGCGTCAGGATCAGCGAATCGCCAATGTGCTTCGGCTTGATGAAGAGAATGCGCATGGAGGAATCCCCATGATAGAAGCACCCGAAAAAATCGGCCATCCTAATGTGGCAGCGATCCCCTGACTGTCATAGCCCGCTGCTCCATGAGAAAACGACCTTGCGCCTCTGCCCCCGCGGTTTATGTTAGCCGGAACAACGGGGAGCCCGATTGGGCTGAGAGGTTTGCTGGATGCAAACGACCCGATGAACCTGATCCGGGTCATGCCGGCGGAGGGAGTTGTGGCGCTCGCGGTTGCGGCGCGTGCATTCCCTTCCCGAATGGACCGGTTCGAAGCAGATACCCTTTATGATCCAGCCCCTGAATTCCGCCACCGTTCCCGCGAAGAAAACCGCCGCCAAGCGCAAGCCCGCGAAATCGAAAATCCTTCGCGACGTCACCAAGCCCTTTCCCAACTCGCAGAAAGTTCACGTCGAAACCGCGCGCACCGATGTCCGCGTCGCCATGCGTGAAGTCACCCAGTCTCCCACCCGCGATTTCCAGGGCCAGATCACACAGAATCCGCCCCTGCGCGTCTACGACACCTCCGGCCCCTACACCGACCCGGCGGTCAAAATCGACATCCGCCAGGGCCTTCATCCTCTCCGCGCCAAATGGATTGAGGAGCGCGGCGAAACCGAAACCTACGCAGGCCGCGAGGTCCAGCCCCGCGACAACGGTTACCTCACCGCCGGTCACGCCGAGTACGCCAGCCAGCGCGAAACCAAGGGTCGCCTCGAACCCTTTCCCGGGCTAAAGCGCGCACCCCTTCGTGCTCGCGTCCCCGGCCATCATCCCATCGGCAACGTCACGCAGATGCACTACGCGCGCAAAGGCATCATCACGCCCGAGATGGAATACATCGCCGTGCGCGAGACGCTCGGACGCCAGCAGCACCCCGGCAAATACGCCCAGACCGATCTCCGTCACCAACACCCCGGCCAGACCTTCGGTGCGCGCCTC
>Ga0105237_10006821_pt1 | contig 12590 bp, 11 predicted proteins | sample KBSC24metaG_FD_81520 | JGI IMG/M metagenome (GOLD analysis project Ga0105237, IMG submission 81520) | Corn rhizosphere microbial communities from Kellogg Biological Station, Michigan, USA - KBS C2-4 metaG | ecosystem: Host-associated > Plants > Roots > Rhizosphere > Soil | place: Michigan, USA...
AACCGTGGCTCGCGGGGCGTCCGGAGCTGGCGGGCGTCCCAAATTACACCGATTTACTGTACGCCGTCTTGATCGTCGGACTGCGCACTCTCCACTGCCTTTGAATACCAGCGGCGTGCCTCTTCGCGATCGGCGGGCACTCCCAGCCCGCGTTCATAGAGCACGCCAATGTTATAGGGAGCGGTTGTGTTCCCGAACTCCACGGCCTTCTTATACCAGCGCATGGCTTCCCGGTAATCGACGGGCACACCTTGACCTTTCTGATACATCACACCGATGCTGTTCATGGCGAGACTGTTCTCGCCGGCTGCGGCTTTGAGAAACCAAGTCATTGCAGCTGCAGGGTCAGCCGGCACTCCCAGGCCATCGCGATACAGCACGCCGGCGTTAAACATTGCCTGTGAGTTGCCGGCATTTGAACCCTCGCGAAACCATCGCATCGCCTGGTCATATCGCTGAGGGATGCCTTGTCCGCGGAAATAGAGGATGCCGAGGTTGCACATCGCTTGGCCGTCTCCGGCGTTCGCGGCGCGCGTGAACCAAGCCAATGCCTGCACTGGGCTTGCCTCTGTGCCCTGCCCCATCGCCTGCATTGTCCCCACATACATCATGGCCTCAACGTTGCCGGCTGCGGCGGCTTCGCGGAACGCGCGCAGCGCGTTGCTGTAACTCTTCGCCTTATACATTTCGAGGCCGCGCTCGAAGATCGCTTTTTGATCCGCCGCCGGTCCGCCCGCCGAGCGCGGCGGAGGCTGCTGCGCCTGCTGCGCGTAGGCGAGCGAGGCGACCACGAGAAAAGTTGAAAAAAACGCTAGGCGCACTGATTCAATCATGACGCACGCGCGTCAGGTGTGGTTGCGTCCCCTTCAACCCGCGGCTTTCTTGAATACCAAGTTCCTCTGGCCACCACGTCCGCCCCGGCCGCCTTTGTCACCACCGCCACCACGACGGGCACCGCCACCCATCGAGACTGTGAGGTCGAGGTCGCCCGAGTCCTCAAGCGTGCCCTTGTACTGCTGCGTAAATTGGTTGCCGTTGAACTCGCGGACTACTTTGAACGCCACCTTATTTCCATCGATGGTGCCGTCAGAAATATCCACCGCGCCACCGCGGGCACCCTCGAACGAGCCGGTCAAATTATTCCCGGACGCACTCAATACCAAAGTCTGTATAGCAGTTCCGTTTCGTCCTTGAACCTCGGCGGTCCATTTGCCATTGATATCCGCCGCCAGCGCCGCGCCGGACATCCCCAGAATCATTACAACTGGCAAGATCGGATTTTTCGTCATGAGATGATTTACCTCTCTGTCAAAAAAGATGTTATCCCGAGGCGCCAAGTTACCTGGGGGAGAATATGCTGCCGACGCAATCGGAGGGTGGGCCCCGTAAGTTCCAGCCAACGTGTTCCGTCCACGGTGGTAAGATTGCCTCTGTACGACGAGATGTTTGCGAATTATTTTTTGTTCATCCCGCGGCTGTTACCCGCTTGGATGCTCCTCCTAGCTTTCGTGGCGCCCGCAAACAGCGCCGAAGCGACTTCTCCCGCGGCCTCCCCGAGAGTTATCGTGATTGGATTCGTCGGGGGTTTCGTGCGGCGCAACGACACAGTTCATCAGGAAGTACAGCTCGCCGCGCACCTGCGGGCGCAATATCCGACGCGCATGCAGGTGAAGATGTTCGAGAATCGTCAGGGCCGCCAGGCTCGGCGAGAGGTTCTCGAGATGCTGGACGCCGATCGCGACGGAGGTCTATCGGACCGGGAAAAGCGCACAGCCCGCATCGTCATTTACGGGCACAGTTGGGGCGCGTCGGAGGGGGTGACACTCGCCCGCACGCTCGGCCAGGAAGGAATTCCGGTGTTGCTCACGATTCAGGTAGACAGCGTCGAGAAGCTAGGGGAAGACGACCGCTGGATACCCGCAAACGTGGGCCAAGCCGTGAATTTCTACCAAGCTAACGGGTTGCTTCGCGGACGCAGCGAGATCCAGGCCGCCGATAGCTCGCGAACCGAGATTCTGGGAAATTATCGCGTGGATTATAAAATCAGACACGTAAACTGCGACGGGTTCCCATGGTACGCCCAAATGTTTATGTCGTCGCATATCAAGATTGAATGCGATCCCAGCGTTTGGAGCCAGGTGGAGTCGCTGATCCGCTCGAAATTGCCGGTGGATTGACAAGGGCCGTTGAATCCCGTAAACCGCTGGCTAAAGTGCGCACGGTTTTGACCCTCTGCTAACTTGGAGGTTCAGCCCTCGCGCTCCTCCATGATTTCTTTTGCGAATATCAACAAGCAGTATGGCAAGCAGTTAGTCTTCGTCGAAGCCTCGTTTCAGTTGAACCCCGGCGAGAAAGTTGGCTTGGTCGGCCCCAACGGCTCCGGCAAAACCACGCTTTTCCGTATGGTGGTTGGCGAGGAGGATCCCGACGAAGGTTCCGTTTCGCTGCCGAAAAAACTCACCATCGGCTACTTCCGGCAGGATGTCGAAGAGATGGAAGGCCGTTCGGTCCTGGATGAGGCGATTGCCGGCAGCGGCCGCGTAGGCGATCTGCATCATGAGTTGGAAGCTTTGCAGCACGCCATGGAGGATCCATCGCAAGCCGCCCACATGGACCGTACCCTTACCCGCTTCGGCGAAGTGCAGGAGGAATACGAGCACCTCGGTGGCTACACGCTGGAGGCGCAGGCCCGCGAAGTGCTACATGGCTTGGGCTTCGCTGATGACCAGATCGATGGCGATGTCGGCGCGCTATCCGGTGGATGGAAGATGCGCGTGGCGCTGGCACGGGTGCTGCTTGGACGGCCTGACGTATTGTTGATGGACGAGCCCACCAACCACCTGGACCTCGAATCGATCATTTGGCTGGAACAGTTCCTCAAGTCCTACCCGGGCGCGTTGCTCATGACCTCGCACGATCGTGAATTCATGAATCGCATCGTTTCGAAGATCGCGGAAATCGACGCTGGCGAGATCATCGTCTATTCCGGCAATTACGATTTTTATGAGCGCGAGCGCGCCATTCGCGAAACCAATCAGCAGGCGGCCTTCGCGCGGCAACAATCGATGCTCGCCAAGGAGCAGCGCTTCATTGACCGCTTCCGCACACACGCTGCGAAGGCTGCACAGGTGCAGAGCCGCATCAAGGCGCTGGATAAAATCGAAAAAATCGAACTGCCCAAGCGCCGCCAAGTGGTCAAATTTGAATTCCGTATTCCGGCGCGGTCGGGCGACCAGGTAGCCGTGCTGGAGAATTTACACAAGGCCTACGGGAAGCGCGTCATCTACGATGGGTTCGATCTCACTATCCGCCGCGGCGAGCGCTGGGCTGTCATGGGCCGCAACGGAGCGGGCAAGACAACGCTGCTCAAGATGATCGCCGGGGCGAGTGCGCCCGATGAGGGAACCGTGCGTCTGGGCGCGAGCCTCAGCATGGGCTACTTCGCGCAGCAGTCGCTGGATGTGCTGGATCCCGATCTCACCGTCATCGAGCAATTGCAAATGGATTTCCCGCAGGACGGTCTGGGGTCGCTGCGCACGCTGGCCGGAGCGTTTCAATTTTCAGGCGAAGATGTGGACAAGAAGATTCGCTCGCTCTCGGGCGGCGAGAAATCGCGGCTGGCGATGGCGCGGCTACTTTACAATCCGCCGAATTTCCTGGTGCTGGATGAGCCGACAAATCACCTGGATCTGGCGACCAAAGAGATGCTGGTCGATGCGCTTAAGGATTTCGAAGGCACCATGATCTTCGTCTCGCACGATCGCATGTTCCTGCGCGGCCTGGGATCGCGAGTGCTCGAACTCGGCGGCGAGAGCGGGCGCGATCGCGAACCCCGCGTTTATCCGGGATCGTATGACGAGTACGTGCAGACGCTGGGGCACGAAGCGCCGGGGATTTACGTATAGAAATTTCGCGATTCAGAATACAAGGTGAGTTACGGACTGGGTGTCATTGGCGGCTTCGGCGTTGCGCTTCAGCAATTTGTTCGGCCGTCATTTGCTTTCCTACGATATCCCGATTTCGCTTTGCGGTTTCGTCGCCCTGAGTCGCGGCTAAATTGAGCCACACGTAGGCCGTAATGAAATCTCTTGGTACTCCTTTGCCTTCGCCATTCATCCAACCCAAGGCATTCTGTGCTGCAGCAAGACCCTGTTCAGCTGCTAGCCGATACCATTTCGCAGCCTGCATCTCGTCTTTCGCGACCCCCTCGCCCTGTTCGTACATCAGGCCCAAGTAGTACTGTGCACCCGAAAGGCGCTGGTCAGCAGCTCGCCGAAGCCACAGCGCCGCTTGCACACTATCCTTGGGTACACCTTGGCCCCTTCGGTACATGATGCCCAAGTAGAGCTGTGAAAAAGCATGACCTTGATCAGCAGCACGCCGATACCACTGCACTGCCTGTGTGTAATCTTGACCACGGGCGTGGATATCGCCCAACTTGAACTGTGCATCAGCAAGATTCTGGTCAGCTGATTGCCGATACCACCGCACCGCCTGTGTGGCGTCTTTGTCCACGCCCTCACCAGCCTCGTACATCAGGCCCAAGTAGTATTGAGCGTTTGGATCGCCCCGTTCAGCACGGATCATGAGTTGTTGCAGAGCTGCTTTGTCTCCTCTGGAAGCAGCCGACGAAAGATCATTCGCAGGCTGCTGAGCCCCTGCCGAGATCAGAGTAAGCAGCAACAATAAGAAAAGAGGTTTTGACACGCTTTGGTTCCTCACCAAACAACTCCCCTCGTCCCCGGGCAGCCACGGGGACAAACGAGCTTTCACGCCGTTATGCAGCGTTATCCATGGAAACAACTAGCCGCTTTCCCAGGAAATCAAGCGCCGCTTGTATTCTCGATAACCTCGTAGAATGACGTGGATCCAGCATCCGGCGAACCTCTTTTTCATCGAGCCCTAGCTTCCGCCCGAGTTCGCTGTTTGTGAAACCGGATTCCTGGATGGCAAGATACAGTGCGGCTTTCGCTGCCATTGGCGCGGGCAACGCCACTTGAACATGGCTCCGGCGAGCGACCGTAGGGACTGGCACATCGAGTCCGTCCGCGACACGCCCCGCGATTGCCTCTTCCAAACAATCAACCGCCTGAAGGAGCGCATCAGTACGGTTCTTACCGCTCGTAATGGCTTCGGGCAGGTCCGGAAACTGAACGGTAAAACCGCCGCGCTTTTCAGGCCGCAGAGTTGCAGGATAGACGAAAGTTCGCATGATTTGATCTTCTATTCGAGGTCCTTTGCCATAAGGCCGAGTTGCCGCAGCATCGCATGAACAGTTCCCGCCGGAAGTTCTTTCTTCAGATCCTGGACAATTGTTCGTAAACTCCCGAAATAAAGTGTCCCGTGACTGCCTTTGCCGCGCTTAGCTTCGAACCTTACCTCGATACCTCGTGTATGTCCGATTCGCTTCACTTTCCGAAGGAACTCGGATCCTTTCATTCATTTGAGTGTCGGACATATTTGTCCGCGTGTCAAGAGCGCGATAAATCGATACCATGTGTCGATAGCATGCCTGAGATCGTCATTCGCCTCGCCACCCTTGAAGACGCCGAGTTTCTAGTGAGCGGCAATGCCAGCATGGCGCTCGAGACCGAAGGCCGCGCCTTGGATACCCGCACCTTGCGCGCAGGAGTCTGCGCTGTTTTCGACGATCCCGCGCGCGGCTTCTACCTGATTGCCGAGATCGACGGCCATCCCGCCGGTCAGATGATGATCACCTACGAGTGGTCGGACTGGCGCAACGGCGCGTTTTGGTGGATTCAGAGCGTCTATACGCTTCCGGAATCGCGTGGCCGCGGCGTTTTCAAGGCTCTCTACTCGCACGTGGAATCCCTCGCGCATGAGAATGGCGGGGTCTGCGGTTTGCGCCTGTATGTCGAAGCGCACAATCGGCGTGCGCAAGCGGCATATGAGCGCTGCGGCATGACGGAAGCGGTGTATCGCATGTTCGAAATCGATTATTCGCTTTCAACTCTTCGCTAATAGCCCCCTGGATCCATCAGCCGGCGCGAGCAGCAAAACCAGGTTCTAAGCGGAACACCTGAGGTAATATCCCTAATCTTTACGTAACCAAAGGCCGATCCAACAAATTAGTATGTGGATTAAGTTGGCAACGTTCGCCTTCGCTGCCGCCATCGTCGCCGCGGGCGCCGATATTCACGGGACCATCATCATCGACCGCAAGTTATCGCGCCACAACGTCACCGCAACCGTAGGAATGTATCAGCGCGGCGTTGCGGTGGAATTGGGAGCTGACGGAGAAACGGATCCGCTGGCATTCGAGCGTTCGCACGTTGCAGTGTATCTCGAAGGCGGTCCCAAATCACCGGCCACGGAATTCCCCAGAGTTTCCATCGAGCAGAGAGACCGCCGTTTTGTTCCGGATTTGGTGGTCATTCCTGCAGGCGCCACAATAGCCTTCCCCAATTTCGATCCTATTTTCCACAATGTATTTTCGCTATCGAAGGCCAAAAGTTTCGACTTAGGCAATTATCGTGAAGGGCAAAGCCGCCTGGTCACCTTTCCCACGCCGGGATTGGTGGCAGTGTATTGCCACCTGCATTCGAACATGGCGGCGAGCATCGTGGTTTCACCTAGCCGCTGGGCAGAACGCGTCGATAGAGACGGGATCTTTTCTCTCAAAGACATTCCGGCGGGAACCTACACGGTAGTGGCATGGCACAAAACCGCGGGAACCTTTCGCAAGACCGTGATCATTGGCGAAAAAGACACCGCGGTGAGCTTTACGCTTCCCTACGCGGAACCCAGTGACGAGCACATCGCGCATAGGTAAACATGCGGTTCGCGACGCGCACATTCCTCAGTTCGTGCATTCCCTTCGCAGTGCTTTTGGCAATTAGTTTTTGGGCGATACGAGCGTCCGTGATGAATACCGTCCGCGACGGCCTGCGGGCCTCTGTGCGGGACAACCAAGTGGCCTTGGCAAACGAGCGAGCCCGCAATGAGGGCCGCAATCGAAAGCTATTGGCAGGTATCGGAGAAAATCCTAGTCTCAAGGCTGGCCTGCAGCTTCTGGCGGCGGAAGGCAGCGCAAACGAGCAGGCACACAATACGGTGCAGGATCAGCTTAGCGAAATCTGCGACTCGCTCAATTTCGACTTCATCATGGTGTCGGGTCAGCGCGGAGCACCGCTAGCGGCTGTGGTCCGTTACGCGGGTGGGTTTGCTCCAGTTAATCTCTCCCGTTTACGTCCGCCGGAGCAAGGGTTCTTCTCCGTCGATGGCCGCCTCTATGAGGTCACATCCGTCCCCATCAACGAAGCCGATGCGCAGGTCGCTACGCTCACCGTGGGCGGCATCTTCGATATCTCTCAACTCGGCGTGCCGGCCGTCCTAATGCATAAGGGAGCCGTGATCGCGACACAGACAAGAGATTTGGCGCCGGCTCAGATTGAGCACGCCCTCGCGGGATGTTCTTCGGCTGCGGATTGCGAACTTCGCATTCAGGATCAGCGCTACCTGTCGCTGCCTCTCGGGCGGCCCGCGGGAGCCGGTGATGACGGCTATGCATTGCGAAGCCTGCAAAATGTGGACGCGGCCAGTGCGCCGCTGCAAACCGTATTGCGGAAGCTGTTTCTGGTGGCGGGATTCATAGCCCTGGCCGCGATGCTGGGAATTACAGCGCTCTCCTCGCGCACTATCGCGCGGCCGCTGGTGGACGTCGTAAAGCACTTGCGTTTGAGCGCTGCCACCGGTGAACTGCCTGAATTTCCCGAAAACCCCGGCGGCGCGCAAGAGATTCGGGATCTGACGCAGGGGTTTAACAACGCCGCAAAGGCGGTCCGCGAAAGCCGGGAGCGGCTCACGCGCGCCTATGTGCAATTCGTTGGATCTCTAGCGCAGGCCCTGGATGCCCGGGATGCTTACACCGCGGGGCACAGCCGGCGAGTGAGCGAATATTCGTGCGCCATCGCGAAAGCCATGAGTCTTAGCGAAGACGACCTGGAAATTATCCGTGTTGGCGGATTGCTGCATGACTTGGGCAAGATCGGAATTTCGGATTTGGTCCTGCAGAAGCCAGGCCGTCTGACCCCGGAGGAAACCGAACTGATCCAGCAACACCCCGTCATTGGCAAGCGCATTCTAGAAAACGTCCAGGGCCTGGAAGCCTATCTCGGCATCGTGGAGTTGCATCACGAAAACCTGGATGGGACGGGATATCCGCACGGTTTGAAGGGCGAGGACACGCCGCTGCATGCGCGCATCGTTAAAGTGGCGGACGCCTACGACGCCATGACATCCGACCGGCCTTACCGCCGGGGCAAGAGTCACGCGGATGCGATTGCTGTTCTTAGAAGCGCTGCGGGTTCGGAAATGGACCCGCTGGTGGTGGAAGCATTCGCGCTGTTGGGAGATCAACGCAAGCAGCTAGCCGCGCTCGCTGGCAGCCAGTCCTTGCGTAGCCTTTCGGAGGCGGTGGGCGAGACCACCGCGACACTAGAAGTGGTTGAGCGCGAACAGGAGGCATCATGAGGGCCTACGTATTCTTCCTCATTTTTGCAGGCGCTGCGTGTGCCCAGGAGGCAGACTCCGGGTTCGAATTACGAACCACGCTGAGCGCAGCATCATCTTACTCGCAGGAACTTTCCGAGGCGCCCCGTGACGGCTCGCAAGTAACCGGCGGTTTTCGCGCGATCCTGTATCCCACTTGGAAACTGAACTCGCACTGGGCCATCTCCGGCGCCTTGCAAGTGCACTCGCGGCCGTATTTCGACGAGGAGTTCGAGACCCAGGGATACGGCGTCAAGGGCGACCTGCTGCAGTTGAACCTGGGTTACACGCGTTTCTGGGAACACAACCGCTCACTGGTGGTTCGCGTGGGTCAACTATCTTCGGCATTCGGAGCTTTTCTGCAGCGCTATGATTCCGCCGACAACCCGCTAATTGGAGTGCCAGCCGCTTATGGCTACTACTACAAGCCGGTAACGTTCGTAGGCTTGGTGGGCGCCCAAGTGGACGCCACCGCAGGCAAGCTGGACGCGCGGGCGCAGTTCGTGAACTCTTCTCCCGCAAATCGACGGAGCGTCTTCGATAAAGATCAATATGGCAACTGGGCCGGAGGGCTCGGCTACACCATCCGCCAAGGCCTGCGCGTCGGCGGTTCCGCTTATTACGGCCCATATCTGGATCGCCAATACCCTTACTTCTTCCCCGGGGAGGCCAACCCGCGTGATTTGCCAGGAAGCGCCTATGCGCTAGATGTCGAGTGGGGCGCGGGGCACTGGAACGCGTGGGGAGAGCTGCAACATTTTCAGATGGATTACCGCGCGATTCCCACTTTCACGCAGCACATGGGATACGTCGAGGTGCGGCGGACTCTGACGCCCCGCTGGTATGGCGCCGTCCGCTTGGGGTATTTGCGCGCCAATGCGTTTCCGGGATCACAAACTTACGAATTCGCTGCGGGCTTCCGCCCGAGCCCGCGTCAGTTGGTTAAATTCGGTTACACCGTTCAGCAGGGAGCCGCGTATCCCGGCGCACTTGGGAACACCGCTGCAATCGAGTTCGTGACCTCGTTCCGTGCGCTTTCGTTCACTCCCCGTTAGCGGAAATCGCTAGCGAATGGCAAATGCGTAAAGTGTGTCTCCCGCTGCTACCACCAGATACTGGGTGCCATCTAATTCGTAAGTAATCGGGCCGTTGGTCAGGGGCCCATGCAGTCCGGCATGCCACAGGGGATTGCCGTTAGCGGGGTCCAGCGCTACCAGATTTGCATTGGTGTCCCCCGCGAACAGCAGGCCTCCCGCGGTGCTGAGAAGGCCGGAGCGAGCGCCTCCACCGTTGCCCGGCCACTTGTGGCTCCAGCGAATCTGGCCGGTCTTGGGATCGATCGCCTGCACCATGGCTTCGGAATAACCGCTACGATCGTTGCCGCCCCATCCTTCCGGCTTGTCGTCTTCGTCGTACAGATAGTAAACGCTCCAGGCGCGGGCAGCGTTGGCGTAGAACAGGCCGGTATCGGGGCTATAACTCGGAGGCGGCCAGTTGATCGCGCCACCTTGATTCGGCGAGACGAGCGCGCCGTCCGGCTTGGGCTGCTTCGCTGGATTCAGGCGCGGTTGTCCCTTGGCATCGACCCCTAGAGTCCAATTAGTCTTTACGAATTCAGACGTAAGGATGTGCTCGCCGGTCGCGCGATCCAGTACGAAAAACCATCCATTGCGACTGGCTTGTGCAAGCAACTTGCGCGGCTTTGCCTGAATATCAGCATCGAAAAGCACCGGAGTCTGCACCGCATCCCAGTCGTGCGTATCGTGCGGCGAAGGTTGAAAATACCAAGCCAGTTTCCCAGTGTCCGGGTTCAAGGCGATGATCGACTCGGTATATAAGTTCGATCCGGCGCGTCCCTGGCCGGCGATCACGGGCTGCGGATTCCCGGTGCCAAAGTACATCAGATTCAGCGCAGGATCGTAGGTGCTAGGCACCCACGTCATGCCTCCACCGTGCATCATTGCCTCTACGCTTGGCCAGGTTTTCGCTTCCGGTGTCCCGGGTTCGGGATGCGCATACCAGCGCCATTCGAGTTTACCCGTGCGTGCGTCGTGCGACTCGATATAGCCCGGAATATCCAGATCGTCTCCGCTGACACCCGTAATGACGTGCTCGCGTATGACAATCGGCGCGACGGATGCGTAGTAGAACTGCTCCAAGTCGCAAATAGAAGTGTGCCAGCGCTCCTTGCCATTTCCCATGTCGAGCGCGACGAGATTGCAATCCGGCGTTTCAAAATACAAAGTGTCGCGCCACGCGGCCGCGCCGCGATTTCCGATGTGCCACCCGCCCTTCGAGGGCCATTCGTAATGCCAGATCTCGCGGCCAGTGCGCGCGTCGATAGCCCAGGCATGATCCGGAACCGTGTAATACATGACGCCGTTGATCACAATCGGCGTACCTTTGATCACTGCTGCGTTATTTCCTCCCCCGGCTTGCCGCCCCGCCACGACGGTACGGCGGACCCACGCCAGCGTCAGCCCGCCGATGTTGGACTGGTTGATCTTTTTTAGGGGACTGAAGCGGCGGCCGGAGTAATCGCCGTTATAAGTGGGCCACGAATCGGTCGGCGGCTGAAGGAGCTTGGCGGGATCGAGGCCCGCCTGACCGAAACAGCAAAGGGCGGTGGTGAGAATCAACAACGGCTTCATTTGAGCGTCTCCAGATAGCGCACAACGTTGTGAATGTCCTGATCTGTCAGGCGGTCGAGCATTTCATGATGCTGCCGCAGCGGATCGTTGATTTCAACGCGCACATTGGGACCGCGGGTCCACGCGTGATACTGTCCCGAGGCATCCGTGAGCGAAATGTCGAAGTCATCGATCTTGACAACTTCACCGCTAACCGCGGGTCCGGCAGCAGGCGTCACTGTCGCGAGCTGGGGTTTGGTGCTGCGCGGGAAGAGAAAACGTTGCTGCAGATCCATCGGCTCATAGCGCTTCCCGACGCCCGCGAGATCGCCGGTCGCCGAGTGGCATTTTGCGCATTCCCCGGCGCCCTCGAAGTATGCCCGGCCCTTCTGGGCATCGCCGGTCAGCACGTTGGGCGGCACCGCAGGATTGCGATTCCGAGCCGTCCCTTCCAACTGCTGCTTCAAAAAATGCGTGAGATCGACCAGCTGTTCGGAGGTGAGTGGATTGTGCCCAGCCAGGCGTTTGAGCGCCGGACCAAGTTCGTTACCCAAACGATCCTTCAGAAGGAGCGAAGAGCGGATGAGATCCGGAGCCGTTTCGGTTCCCCGCGCCGCGGCGCCATGGCAGTTGATGCAGTATTGCGTGTAGACAGCACTGCCACGTTTGGCTGCCGCAACGTCCACTTTCTGCCGTTCGTAGGGACCAGCTTGCCCCATGAGCATCGGACAAAGAAGCGTAACTCCGGCTATCGCCCAGCTCAGACGTCGCATATCTCAATCGCCTTTTCCAGAGTTTGAACGGGATCGTTTCCAGGTGATGGCGAGTACTCATGGCTCACGAATCCGGTGTAGCCCAAATCCAGGATGGCCTGCATGACGAATGGATAGTTGAGTTCCTGCGTCGAATCGATCTCGTGACGTCCGGGGTTCCCGCCAGTGTGAAAGTGGCCGATCCACTGAAAATGATCGCGAATGTTGCGGACAATGTCGCCATCCATGATCTGCGCGTGATAGATATCGAACAGGATCTTCACACGAGGCGAGTTCACGCGCTTCATCACGTCCACGCCCCACGCGATGTGGTCGAACATGTAGTCTTTATGATTCACCTTGCTGTTCAGATACTCCATGCAGATGGTGACGCCTTTGTCCTCGGCTTGCGCTTTCACCTTATTTAGAAACTCCACGCAATTATCTGCACCCTCGGCGTCAGCCATGCCGCGCCGGTTACCTGAAAATGTGATGATGTTCGGCACGCCGTTGGCGGCAGATTCGTCGATCGCGGCGCGCATGGATTTCTCCAGACGGTCGTGATTTTCCTTGCGATTCAGAGCATCGGGTATGGTGCCTCCGGGCCCCGGATACATCGACGGAACCAGACCGTATTTCTTGAGCACCGGCCAATCGGCCGGGCCGATGAGATCGAAGCCGCGAATCCCCAGCTTAG
>Ga0105237_10006824_pt1 | contig 12585 bp, 29 predicted proteins | sample KBSC24metaG_FD_81520 | JGI IMG/M metagenome (GOLD analysis project Ga0105237, IMG submission 81520) | Corn rhizosphere microbial communities from Kellogg Biological Station, Michigan, USA - KBS C2-4 metaG | ecosystem: Host-associated > Plants > Roots > Rhizosphere > Soil | place: Michigan, USA...
CTGGGATAAAGCCGTCGACATTGCCTCTTAGAAAGTCATACTCTGGATGCACTAATGTATCTGGGGTTGTAACTGTAACGTTGTTGCGCTTTGCAAACTCGTCACGGACTATCGCTTCTAACTGCTGTCCCCAGTATTGGTATTGGGTTTCTTCCTCAGGGGCTTCCGCCTCACCAATTTTTTCAAGGTATAACTGATAAGGTGTTTTGTAAGTAGAAAGCCCTAAGATAACGGCCATGTCTGAGCCGCCAATGCCTAATATACGTTCTCTGCGTTGTTCAATTGTAATCATTATAAGTCTCCACTGATAAGTTGTGTATATACTTGTAAGAGCGCATTTCCATATACATTTTTTATCTCCGCAACATCATGTCACTTGACTTAGAATGCCTTATGTAATAGCATTTGTCAATAGATAAATCATAAAGGATAAATAATTATGAAATTTAGTGATATCATGATCTATTATAATTATAAAATGACGAACGTAGCCAGGGCGTTACATGTGGGAAGGCAAACTGTAGAACGGTGGAAGAAAGCCGGATCAATACCTTTTGAAAAGCAGTGTGTTTTGGAGATCCTGACTGACGGCAAGCTAGTTGCAGAGAGGCCTAAAAAGCCATGATTGAATATGAAATGCAACATGTTGTAGGGCTTGCATGTGGAATAATTTTACTGATTAGAACTATAAAGGGAACAAAGTTTGAACTTATAGATATGGTATTATTTATTATCAGTGTTGGTTTATTGTTCGTATAGGAGTCGGAACATGTCGTGTATAACAAAGCTTTTGGAGTTACAAGGTTCTAGGGAGTTCCTGCCTGTCAATGATAGCGTGGTCATTGAAGGTGGTGGGGTTTACAAAGGCCATGAATATTTAGTGGTGTTCACAATAGGTGGGCATAGGTGCGGATATGTGGCATTAAAGTCTAATGAACATGCAAAGATAGATGAAGAGCGTGATCTAAAAGATAACTATTTTTTACCAGAGAATATTGATTGTCACGGTGGAGTTACGTTTTATGACAATTCCCACGCAGCTAAGGAACTACTGCCTGTCCAATGCGATGATTTCTGGGTAGGTTTTGACGCAGCACATTTTCATGACGCGCTTGATCCCGGACTTGCAGTAAAATATTTTAACGATGACGAGGAAGCGCAATATAAAAGACGTTGGCAAACAGAAATCGGACATTATGAGGATAGTAAACATAGGGACTTTGCCTATATGGAATCTGAATGCCATAGAATCATTGACCAATTAGAGTGCTGGGCGGTGGCAATATGATCATAGACAATCCCATATTTACTATATCATTGCCTCTTATAGCATTCTCTGTAACTAATGTATTTTTGGCTTGGAGAGTAAGAACACTTGAAAGATCAATTGAAGTACTACAGATGTCCTTATGCGCAGAACGTGGAATTATACAAATGCTCATAAAGTCCGATGCAATAAAGATTGCAAGCCCGAGCACCCAAACATGCCAATAGACTTTGATAAATACTTCTACATTGGGTGCATTCCGGTCTACGCTATGCCTGACCTGTCTTGCAGAACACGCATTTGCCGCAGGAATAGAACCAGTACTTAAAGGCCTCTAGGCCTATACATAAGGACATGTATGACCGACACCTACATAACCATAGGGAAACCACCTGAAACACGCACAGAACAGCTTATGTTGGACATATTGACGGCTATTTCTGAAAAGGTGACTATGTTCTATCTAGAGACTAGAATGAAGCCTGACAAGCTTACAAACCTTGAAATGATTTGTATGATTACTACGAATGTATTTGTTAATCTGTTACAGCGTGCTACACGCAAAGACATTTCTAGCGATCATAGACTAGAAGTCATGGAAACGTGTTTAAATGAAGTATCGCGCATAAGTATGAGCCTCTGGTTGGCGCTAGAGGCTTCAAGCGCGAGCGATGATGTATCACACTAACACAGGGAAAACTATGCTAGCACACCCAGAATTAATACTTTGCAGTTCTACGAAAGTAATCACCGATGAGCAACTTTGTAGCCTTATAAAAAGCAATATTTCATGTCATTCGGGAAAGCCCTTGAACCAAGAGCTTATCGACGTATTGTGTACGCAAATTGTTGAATCGATTGATTATTTTTTTAATAACGATGATCAGAATTTATAATTTCCTATTCCCTTTTTGGGGGATTTAGGAGTATTATAATTAGGAAGTTTAAGGCTTCCTGCCTTTAGAGACTTCTTACTAAAATCGGTTTGAAACATTCTGCCAAGATACCTTTCAAAACCATTCAAAAACACAAAACCCCTAGCATTGGCCTAGAGTCTTGGGGTACAGCGGCTTTTTTACATCCACAAAAGCTGCTAACACTGCCGGTAAGCACAACTACCACAACAACAACCAACACCAACGGGAGTGTTACCGCAGTATGACTACCAACGGGAGCATTATATCATGTTGAATAACCTAAATGCAAACATACAAGCTTGTATCGATCACTCTGTAGATGTCGCAATCTTTCTTAACTATATGGCGCAGTGGTCTTACCACAATCTAGCCAACAACAAAAACATACATGATGGTCTAGTTTGGACGTATAACTCTATTGAAGCCTTCAAAAAATACTTCCCTTATTGGACCAGTAAACAAATCCTATATGTCATAAAAAAAGCCATGGACGCAGGTCTTGTACAAAAAGGGAACTACAATAAGTCAGGATATGATCGCACATCCTGGTATGCTTTGACCGCCAAGGGACGTGCCTATTATCCTGAGCTTAACGAGCCTCCATCTTCTGAAGACCGCTCTACGACTCATTTGACAAAATTGGCAAATGGATTTGACAAAATTGGCAAACCTATACCAACTAATAAACCAACTAATAAAAAAGATATTAATATAAAGACATTAATATCTAAAAAAGCCTCCAAACCTGTTGATCCAGAACAACTTGCAATTGCTACAGAAAACAACCCTCACGAAATCCCAGAACAGATGATCGAAGACTGGATAAGAAAACGTAAAGCCAAAAAGAACCCTCTAACAAAAACTTGCGTTACCAGAGTAAACAATGCATTGACGAAGATCCGCGACCTTTTGAAAATCTCACCTACGGAGGCATTTGCAAAGATGGTTGCAAAGGGCTGGCTATCTTTGGAACTAGAATACTTTCAACCAACAAAACCCCAAGGACGATCTAACGAAAAGGACAATTTTGCTAACTCAACTTGGAAATAATTTACATGACTACTGCTAAAGAAATATCTGTATTGCTAGCAAACAAAGCCCTAGATGTCGCAAAGCACTTATTACCGCATGGAAAGAAACAAGGGAACGAATGGTGTGCTGGCGATATTTTTGGCTCATCGGGGGAATCCTTGAAAGTGCACCTTGAAGGAGATAAATCTGGGGTCTGGTGTGATTTCGCAACTGGATATAGGGGAGACTTGTTAGACTTATGGGCTTTAAACCGCCAAATTACCGTCTTAGAGGCCATAAAAGAATGTTGCTGCTACCTAGGTATTAGAAAATCAAAATTGCATGCTCCACGGCCTTCTAATTTCGCCGTACCAAACCCTGAAATGTTTAAGAGTTTGCAGGAAAAAAACCGAGCCCAGGAATATTTATTAAATCGCGGATTGTCCCTTGAAACATTAACGCGATTTAAAATCAAGGAACGTGATGGCGATATAGTTTTCCCATACTACGTTGAGGGAAAATTAGTGGCGGCAAAATCTTTAAAGCTCGAACGGCCAAACGGCAAAAAGCAAATGTACACGGAAAAGGACTGCGAACCTTGCTTGTTTGGATGGCAGGCACTTCCCAATGACTCACGAGAGGTAACGCTTTGTGAAGGCGAAATAGACGCCATGTCTCTAAGTGAATATGGTTTTGCAGCGCTATCTATACCCTTTGGTGGTGGTTCCGGAAAAAAACAACAGTGGATAGAACACGAATTTGAACGCTTGAGCATGTTTGATGAGATTTATATTTGCATGGACATGGATGAGGAAGGCCAAAAAGCTGCTAACGCAATAATTGAACGCCTAGGGCTACATAGATGCAAAATTATTGAGCTTCCCATGAAAGACCCAAATGAGTGTCTAACCAGCGGGATTTCTCGTCAAGATATGCTTTGGTTCTATAAGAACGCAAAGAGCATCGACCCTGAAGAATTGAAAAGCTTTATGAAGGCCACAGCCAAGGTAAAAGACTGGATAAACCCTTTAAATGACAAGGTTGATGGCTATCTTGCCCCTTGGGAAAAGACCCATAATGAGGTTGTTTTTAGGCCTTATGAATTGTCCGTTTGGACTGGAATAAATGGACACGGAAAAAGCCAATTACTAGGCCATGTTTTAGTCGATATGATAAATCAGGGAGCAAAGATTTGCATTGCCAGCCTAGAGATGAGGCCTGAAATATTCCTGGGTAGAATGACCAAACAATGCGCTGCAATGCTAAAGCCTAGCAATGAATATATTGAAGCCATAAGTGAATGGTTTACGAACAAACTATGGTACATAGACATCTTGGGTAAAATAGATCTCGACAGAATTTTAGAGATATTTTTATATGCCCGCAGACGTTATGGCATAGATGTTTTCCTTATAGACTCTTTCATGATGTTACATGGTGTTTATGAAGAAGACCTAAAAAGCCAGAAAGAAGTCATAGAAAAACTGTGTGAATTTAAGAACAGCAATTATTGTCAAATACATTTAGTAGCTCATCCAAGAAAAGGAGCAGATGAGGATTCCTGGCCTGGGAAAATGGATGTCAAAGGCTCTGGTGCAATTACAGATGCCGCAGACAATTGTTTTTCAATTTGGCGCAACAAAAAAAAGGAAGGCATAAAACAAAAACTAGTAAATGGGGAATTTTTAGGAGAGAAGGACTTGGAGCTATTAAAAAGACCTGATGCAATATGGCGCTGTGACAAACAACGCAATGGGGACTGGGAAGGGATTAACGGGCTATGGTATGACAGGAATAGCTTGCAATACTTAGAACGAGAAGGCGATAAGCCAAAACGATATGTTCAATACACCAACACCCAGGACTGATAAAGTCTGTAAAGAAATAATTCGCACGCTGGCAAGGAAGCTCGGCATAGATCCACCGTCCCTAATTACTACGAGGCTTATGTCTGAAGAAGACAAAGAAGACATGCGCCAGGGATTGCTTACAATAGAAGCAATAGAGGCGCACATTAAGGTTTGGAAAGACACGGGCATGCGCGATTTACGTAACATACCCGCATAAAGCTATTTACATACTGTCTGCAAATTGGCTAATATCGCAGAGCAACACGTTAGGATCGCTATTAACAAAGCTCTTTCGCTTCCTTCCCAGCAAGATATTGACCGTTAATTCATCATCTACTGTGGAGACGTTTATAGCACCGCGTTTGTGTTTGGACAACACATGCCAAAGGACTGGCATTACCTGATGTAAAAAGTCCATTTTACCCCCCTAGTCACAATCTTCTAAATCCCTAAAAATCCTCTCAACTTCCTTGTCAAAGTATGCCTCAAATTGTGCTATTGCGTTAGAGGCAGCGTTACCATAACTTAAGGATCTCTCCGACAAGTCAGAAACCTTAGCTTTGATGTAGCCTAGTAACATAAATATTCTATAGTTCGTGTTCATAGTTTTCCTCGTGGTTAATGTTAATCGTTAGGCGCGGTTCGTTCCCACCAATCAAAACGCGCGGTGAATCTAGCTTCACCGCGATTGTTTAGTTCTTCAGTGATGGCGCTCTGTAAATCCATAAGTTCTTCATCATCTAAGTTTTCTAATTCTTGTATAAAATCCACTGTTAAATCTCCTCAAAATCATCATAATCATCCGCTCCGGCGTACCATGCGTTGTCGCAATCATCACAGGTTCCACAATGCCCAGAACATTCCAAGTCATCTTCATACCATCCATCCATTGAACCTTTCATAACGTAATCTCCTTATTACCGCTGTTTAAACAAAATTCCTTTATCGACGGTATTAGATATACCAAGTAATCCAGGTCTTTTGTTTCTTTACTAAATACTGAATCAATCCAGATACGGTATTCAATAGTCTGTCCATCGGTGTGAGTATGAGACCAAAAACTCATTTCAAAGTTAGCGGCCTTGTTCAGGGTGATACGCGCCCAGTCGATAAGAGCGCGTAATTGGTTTATTTTAGATTGTTCAGTATTCATGGTAGTTCTCACTGATAAGTTATATTTCGTCTTGATGAATACATTATGTATCATTGATACATGTTTGTCAACAGTTATTTTAACATTTTTGTTAATGCTTCATTTTTTAAATGATCCAATGCATCTTGATATCCCTTCTTGTAAAAAGACAATGATAATATCGCTAAGCTTTCAGAAAGGTATTCTAATTCATCTTTAAGCTCTTTTTTTATGTATTCCGTAGCTTCTTGAGTTATCATTTTTATTCCTTTATATAAAAATAAAGCGGCTTTTAGGCCGCTGTCATTTTAGTTATTTTTTGATTTTTACCTTGTAACTTCACTGGAATAGACAAGTCTTTTAACCTATTGTTGCAATAAGTGATAGTTTGACCATTTTCAAATGCTTCAATAGTTTGGTTTATAATGCTTATTTCTAGTTCATCTAAATTTTTTATTAAGTTTATTAATTCTTTCATTTTGCTCTCCGATAATTAATTGTTTCTGCTTGATGAGTACATTATGTATCATTCAATACACTATGTCAACATTTATTTATAAAAATATTTCATAAGTTCTTTATGGGTTGTTAAACCTATTATGCTATGATAGGCTTAGGTATGTTTTTTAAGAGGAATCAAGGATGATTTGTTATAGATGCGGGGGCTCTAAAAAGTTCATGGGCAATGGTATGGTAATGATGACCTGCTATAGATGCGATGAACGCGGGATTGAATTTGTAGACTTACAAGAATCTGTTGAAGACAACAAGCATATTCCAGAAGCCCCTGTTGATAGACAGTCTGCAAGTTATAAGAAAGCTATAACAGAAATTATGGAACTTAATCCTAAGATTTCACGCAAAGATGCTGTTAAGATATTTGATAAAGAATATCACATGGGCAATTTGCCTAAATGAGGTTTATATGACTAAGAAGAAAAGGCCTGAAGACTTTAAAAAGAATGGAAGGCCGACTCTTTACACTGAGGAACTAGCGGACGAAATTTGTAACGCTATTGCTTCCTGTCATCTCGGTTTAGATCACCTTTGCCGTGAAAATTCACATTGGCCTGATAGGTCTATAATCTTCATTTGGATGAGGAAACATCCTGGATTTTACGACAAATACATAAAGGCAAAAGAACATCAAGCCGAAGCACAAGTTGATTATATGCTCACTTTGGCAAATGAACCTCACAAATATATTGATGGTGAAACAGGCCAAGAACGCACCGATGTCCCAATGCTTAGGGTAAAGATGGACGCTATCAAATGGCAGGCCTCTAAGCTCGCTATAAAGCGTTATGGAGACAAGACTGAAACTGTTGTTACTAATCCTGAGCTATTGCAGGATTCCTTAGACCGTAAAAACAAATTGGACGAGAAGAATAAGAAAGATTATTAAATTTATCAGAGAAAATAAAAGGGAAAGGAAACCATGAACACTCGATCTAACGACTATACGGATAGTCAACTTTTACATTGGTACGATTTAATAATGGAATTTAGAAGTAAACATCCCACACGCCATGGATGTAAAAGAAGTCCAGACATGACCAAGTTTTGTAAGCGCAGAAGAATCAATGCTAAACAAATGCAATGGTTTGCTTTTAGGTTTTTCTATAAAGAACAATATCGTCCTTCTGAACATAAAGCAGACCTAGAAACGGTTAGAATGTTTCATGAATCAGGATTAAGTAAAAAAGAATTTTGCCGGCAACATGATGTGAGAATATCTATGCTTTCTGCTGCTGATATGCATTTATCATATAAAGCACGACTGGAAAAGCAGTTAGCTTTACGGGCTTTAGGGACTGGACAACAACCCCAAAAAAGCGGCATCAATGACTTGATTGACAGCATCGAAAAAAGAGTCAAAGATGCGAACAAGGTAAAACAAATGCAAACCGATGACCAACAAATTTTATCCGATGAATTCAAGGAACTCTTGAAACCTCAATGTAACGCCATGAAAAAACCCAAAAACAACATTGCTATTCAAAATGATATCGTCTTGCTAACCAAAGGCATTTCTATGACTATTGACCCCAATATTGGCCATGAAAAGCTAATCAAGATATTTGAATTCTTGGAAAGGCTTTAATCATGAGTACTGAAATATTCGTATTTGGCAGCAATATTGAAGGCATTCACAAGAAGGGTGCTGCACTCAAAGCCTACAATGAATATGGTGCTATCATGGGAAATGGTGAAGGCATGCAAGGCCGCGCTTACGCAATACCTACAAAAGCCACACCATGGATAACTTTGCCTCTTACTGCAATAAATTTGTATGTGGCAAAGTTTATATGCTTTGCTAAAGGCTGCCCTGAACTCATGTTTCATGTAACTCCTATAGGGTGCGGTCTAGCAGGCCATGATGCTTCAAACATAGCACCTATGTTTAGGCTGGCAACAGATTTACATAACGTGCGCCTTCCCAAAGAGTTCCTGCATTATTTAGACAAAGAGGGTTTTTAGTATGGATGATTTTAAATTAGGTGACACTGTTTGGTTAATATGTTCAGATGCCTATGAGCCTACAATTTATGAATGTATTTTAGAAGCAACATACTTAGAAGATGGTAAAATTGCTTATAGGGTAAAAGACAAAAAAACCGGATGGTCTCCTAGTGCTCAAAAGATATTTTTCGCTAAATCTAAGGCTGTAGCTATAGACAACTTTATTAAAAAACTTGAAGGACTACGATAAGCAAGGAGACAATACTATGTGGTACATCTATAAATACTTATTGCCAGGATTCGGTGAAGAATCAAGCGTGGAACTACCATCCAATATGCATATTTGCGACGTAAACCACCAAGACGGGAAGTTGTACATGTGGGCATGTGTAGACACCTCATCGCCTATAAAAATGCGTAAAATAATGGTCATAGGAACTGGTTGGGAAATTGAAAACCCAGGACAATTGCAGTTCCTAAGAACAGTACACATGCCCAATGGCTGCATCTGCCATGTTATTGCGGTACATGACGATCCAAGCCCTGATGGTCCCCAAAACACACTAAATGTCCCTGATAATGATCATGTACTTGAACTAAATACAGAGACCGGCAATGCAAAAGACGTTGCGTAACCTCGATGAAGTCCAAGACTGGATAGACTTGAAACTTGAAAAAATAGCTTTGAGTCTTTCTAGGCTTGTTAAAGAACAACCTGATAGCTTTTCATGCGGTCATAATATGGGCTATAAACAGGCCATGTTAGACTTAAGCCAGCTACTAGAGACCGATGTTGACGAACTTATTTAAGGAACATAATGCCATCCACTATTTCAATAGAAGCACAATTTAATGACCTTGATCCACAAAAAGTGCATGACGAGCAAAAACAAGAGCTTTTCGAGTCTATCAGGCATTTTATGAAGTATATGGCCTTTCAAAACATAAGCGAAGATTTTGCTGTTCCTGAAATAGCACAAGATACACGCGATCATTTGATAGGGCTGTATGAACACCATTTCGAGGGCAGAAAATAATGAGCCAAATTGAAGAACTCACAGAACGATGCAATAAGATGTCATTTTTATTGGGAATGGCAGCAAGTGCCTTATTGAATCTGAAGAATGATATGTTCATTTCTGCTGAATTAAGATGCAGACTTGAGCCATTTGTAGAGAAATTTGTTTCTGAAATTGACGAACTTTTTTACTCTAGTACTGCTTCAGAAACTAAATTCCAAGAAAAGACACCTGTAGTTTGTAATACTTGTGGTGGTGGCCATAATACAGAAAACCATTTCAAAGACGGTTATCAATATCTCTACCCTCCTATAAACTGCTCCTGAGGTTCCAATGTCCCTAGATTTAGACCTATGCCTAGACCCGTGTAACCACTGCGGTCGTTCTTCAGAGCGCTTGAGCTTCAATTGCACTTATAACTGTTCAGATATGTGGTTTAAGATTTATCCAGAAGACGAAAAAATGGTTCCTATAGACGGACAGACAGGCAAGGAATCATATCCAAAGTTAAAACATGCTGTATATATGCTATTGGCCAATCCTGACGTTTTTGAAGCATTAAATCCACCAAATGGCTACGGAAGCTATAAAGGCTTTTTTGAGTTTATATCAGACATGTTAATAGCAGCATACAAGCACCCTAATGCAGTTTGGGAGGCAGATCGATGACATTTAAAGACAAAACATTTTGTGCCAGCCCTAATTGCGACGGCTCATGTGGTCGCAGAATGACTAGCCAGGAACGTTCACAGCTCAATGGCCTAAAGAAAATGCATGGCAAGGACTATATTGTTAGTTATGGCTATTTTTGCGGAGAACCCCAAGATGATAAAATGGTTGATTTGTCTCCTTTGGGGACACAAGTTTGAACAAAATAAAATATGTCCTTTCCACTTCGAAGATGGAAAAGGAAACCGTTATATGAAGGGCGGTGCTAAAGAATGTAATCGTTGCGGTAAACACATCATAACAACAATGCTGTAACTTTGGAGCAGACACTCAATCAGCTAGACCGTATAGGTTCGATTCCTACCTGCTCCACCATAACTATAAAAGGAAAATAATGACTGATTTTAAATTTGAAGATGAAAAACATAACATTGTAAAAGAAGCATTCAAGAAGTTGACCAAAGAAGAACAGGCCGTTATTTCCCAAATGATAACCAAAAACATGGCGGTAGATAGGCTAGATTTCCTAAAACGCTTTATCATAGCTTATGAACCTGATAGCGCTCTGGATGGGATGGTTTGCCTTATCATGTCTGAGATAGGCAGCAATCTTGGTTCAAGAATAGTAGAGGCTGGCATGGCTGCAACAAAGGAGGACAATTCAAGTTATGCAGGTTCAGAAGCTACAAAAATTGCAGTTGATGAACTTAGAAAAATGGCAGACCAGATGGAATCCACAGTAATGCTATTTGAAGCAGCCAGACAAGAATAATAGGCCGGCTAGTGATATGTCGGCACCATAAACCAGGGTAGCTCAGTATGGTAGAGCATCAGCTCTTGGAGACCTGCATTTTTGCGGGAGGTCGCAGGTTCAAATCCTGCCCCTGGTTATGAACTCGGAAACCCTAAGTTAATGTCCGTAAGGTGGTGGCGAACCTACCATAAGTATAGGGTATAGCCATAAGGCGTCCTGCAAGATCGGCAGTACTAGGGATCGGAGCGGGTGTAATCCCCGGTTTTTTATGGATTATGAAATGTCAGACCTTATAAAAATGCGTCGTGGCGTTCTTAAAGAGCTTAAAAACGTACATAAGTTTTTGGACAATATGGAGCGCAGCGTGCGTGCTAACAATCCACAAGCCATACAAAGAGCATATATGTTTTTAGTTCACTTGGTGCGAGAAATGGATGAAGGCATACTAACCCCCAGCAACATTGCTCTGGATGTGCAATTGGCGCAGGAAATACAGAGTTTAAACAGTGCGGGGAATTTTACAGATGAACGATGACTTCACTAAAGAAGAGCTTGAGTGTTTGATAAGCAACCACTGGGAATGTGGGGCAAACCATCCTGGTCTATACGATAAAATCAAATCGATGATTGATAACTATAAGTGCGATCACGAGTCAGACGGTTTCTGCTATACCAGCTATCCACCGCAAAACAGATGCAAAAAATGTGGAGATTTTTATAGATGATAGATGAATTCACGAAAGAAGAACTAAAAATAATTTTATGTGAAATGAATATTGTTATTCAAACCCAGGCAGAAAGTTATTTAAAAATATCTCCTATTAACGTTTTTTTTGAGTTACGAAACAAAGTACAATCCATGGTTGATAGCTATTGCGAGCATGACCCTCACGGTGACTTTCATGTCTGTGTAGATAAATGCAAAAAATGCGGTAAGGCTCTATAATAACTTAGCTCGTCTACCATGTCGTAGAAGGAGTAATCGGGGACGTTAAGGTGTTGCCAGCTTAAGGGTTTGATCCGATCCTTCGCGCGAGAAATATATAAGGCTGCGATGTAGTACTTATATTAAGGGGCACAATCTCATTTATCCAGGGTAGAAGGTGCTGGGCAACGGTTATGCCCGCGCTTCTAAAAGGAGTTTTTATGATTTTACCTATTTGCGAGATTTGCCATGAGACAAAGAAGCCAGGGCAATTTTCTGTCTTATGTAGCTCCTGTGAACATTCTAGCTTAATGGATATAGCCAAAGGATGTATTTTAGAAATTGCAAATATTTGCATTGATGCAGACAATAAACAAATCATGCTAGGATTGTCAAATTTATGCAAAAAGCTAGAAATAAGTGATTTTTTTGATAATGAAATCAAACCTAAGTTTTTTAACATTGCGATATAGGCCATGATCATCACGCAAGACAAAGAAGAGCTTGCATCACAACTTAGAGGAAGCCTTTTAGACTTCACAGAGTTCTTCTATCCACTACTAACAGGCCGTACCTTC
>Ga0105237_10006827_pt1 | contig 12582 bp, 15 predicted proteins | sample KBSC24metaG_FD_81520 | JGI IMG/M metagenome (GOLD analysis project Ga0105237, IMG submission 81520) | Corn rhizosphere microbial communities from Kellogg Biological Station, Michigan, USA - KBS C2-4 metaG | ecosystem: Host-associated > Plants > Roots > Rhizosphere > Soil | place: Michigan, USA...
ACCTTGAAAAATTCCGCGACTCCGCCGTTTACGCCCATGCGGGTGACGCCGGGGAAGCCTTCGAATTCGGCTTGCTTGACCTTATCCTTACCCGGTTCCTTGTGAATCTTGACTTTTGAAACGTGCGCCAAACGGCCCATGGATGCTCCTTCGTTGCTCGACCAGTGAATATTCAATTCTAATAGAGAGACGTACATGCGCCTTCTCCAACCGCTGTTTGAAAAGAACCTGCAATGGGCCGCGCGGATGCGGGAGCAGAACCCGCACTTCTTCGAGCACCTGACCGCGCAGCAGAATCCGCAGTACTTGTGGATTGGCTGTTCCGATAGCCGCGTTCCCGCGAATGAAATTGTGGACTTGCTGCCCGGTGAAGTTTTCGTGCACCGCAATGTGGCGAATGTCGTACATCCGTCCGATATGAATTGTCTGTCGGTGCTGCAGTACGCGGTTGAAGTGCTGGACGTGCGGCACGTGATCGTGGTGGGGCACTACGGCTGCGGCGGCGTCCGGCAGGCGCTGGAAGAAGGCGGGTTGGGGATGATCGACCACTGGCTGGCTCCGGTGCGGCGCATCCGGCGGCGGAATCAGGAGGCGTTCGATCAGCTGCCTTCGACGAAAGCGCGTTGGGACCGGTTGTGCGAGCTGAACGTGATGGAGCAGGCCATTGCCGTTTCGCAAACCACCATCATTCGCGGGTCCTGGGCGCAGGGGCGTGAGATTGCGGTGCATGGCTGGATTTACGATCTGCACGATGGGAGGCTGCGCGACTTGGAGGTAACGGTCACGTCGGTGGATGAAGCTGACGCCTTGTACAACCGGGCGGTGGGCGCGGGGAGCGATTAGTCGCGATAGAGGTCGGCTTCGGGCGCGGGCGGCGGAGAGTTTTCAGTGCCTTCGCGTTGCAAGCGCTGGCGTGCGGAAAAACTGCTGCCGCGGGCGGGTTGGAGCGGAGCGAATTTCATCATGCCGATGGGTTCAGGAAGGTCGTCATAGATCGCTTCGATGCCGCCGCGCAGCGCGTAGGTCTCGTGCCAGAAGCCGGTGCCGCCGGAGTCACGCAGGAACTGCTTCCACCATTCGCGATGCGGCTCGGAACGGGTCCAGCGCTCCAGCGATTCGAAATCGCGCCAATATTGGCGCATACCGGCATGCACGGGAAACAGGGAGAAGAGCAGGTTTTCGTGCAACAGCAGGCCGTCGGGTTGGGCTTTGACGGAGTCGGCGATTTGCGGACCCAGGCCGAGTATGCGTTTCAGGCCGGAGAATGTGTTCATGCGCATTCCGAGGTAGACAACCACTAAATCGGGGTATGCGGAAAGATCGACGGTACGGCGGTCCACTCGCGCCATACTTTGTATTTTACAACCGGGTATTTTACAACCGGGGTGCGAAGCGAGCCGCATGTTGCGCATGGCGGTTCTGTGCCACCGGAACCGGCGCGGCGGCGGGGGCGCGCAAACGGGCGGGGCGGCTCGTGACGGTGCAAGGAACCCTAAGCGGAGCGAGGGGAGCTACTGGCCGAGCAGGCCCTTCATCTGCGTGAAGAGGAGGATGAGCGCGGGCCCCAGGGTGACCAGAATCACCGAGGGGAAGATCAGGAAGAACACCGGGAAAATCAGTTTCACGCCCACTTTACGGGCCTTTTCCTGGGCGATCTGGCGGAAACGAATGCGCAGGTAGCGGGCATGGGTCTTGAGCGCGGGGCCCACGCTGGTGCCGAAGCGTTCGGTGTCGATCAGGAGGTTGGTGAACTTGCGCAGCTCCATATCGTTGGTGCGATTGGCAAAGTTCTTGAGCGCGTCGGCACGCGAGGTATTGGCTTTCAGCTCCAAATGCAGTTGCGTGAATTCCGACGCGAGTTCGGGATGCGTCGCGCGCAGTCCACGGCTGGTGTCGAGGATGGCCGCGTCAAGGCCTTGCCCGGCTTCGATCGCCAGCACCAGCAGATCGAGAGCCGCCGGCAAAGCTCGGCGAAGTTTGGCGACTCGTGCATTTCCCAGGCGGTCCAGGACACGATCCGGAATCATATAGCCGAAACCGAGGCCGCAAATCAGTCCCAGGACTACGCCGAAGGCTTCGGTGTCGTTGGCCAGAGCCATCCAGATGACGGCCACTCCGCCCAGAACGGCGGAGGCCGCTTTAATACCCATGAAAATAGCGACGGACGCCGGCCAGCGATAGCCCGCCATCATCAATTGCCGGCGCAGCGCTTCCCGATCTCCCGGCAAGGGGAGCGCTTCGCCGAGCACGCGGAAAGTATCCGCAAAGGCCGCTTGGGCGGCTGGCAGATCGCGCTGGTTGAGGGAGATGGCTTGCGGGATTTGGACTTCGTCGCCATCGGCCTTCGATGGGCGCAGCACAAACACGTAGCCGGCGACGCTTACCGCCGCGAGCACGAACAAGAACATTCCCGCTAGGAGTCCGAATGTCATACCTGAATTTTTACGATCTTGCGAATCACGAAATGCGCCAAAACCAGGCAGCCGATGGCAGCGGCAATCAAGTCCTTACCGATGGGGTGATTGAACAGCACCTCCATGTAGCCCGGGCTGACGATCAGCATCATGATACAAATGCCGATGGGCAGGATGGTCAGGATCAGGCCGGTGAGTTTGCCGTAGGCGGCTAAAGCCCGCACTTCGCCTTGCAACGCGTTCGATTCGCGCATGTTCTCGGCGAGCCCCGTCATCACTTCGCTCAGTTTGCCGCCGGTGCGCGCGTGTAATTGGACGGCGGCGATAAACAAGTTGATCTCAAGCAAGGGAACGCGTTTCCCCAGGTTCTCGAGCGCATGCGGCCAACCCCGGCCCAAGTTGGCTTCGGCGGAGGTCCGGCGGATTTCGCCCGACACGGGTGGCGCCGTTTCGGCTGCGATCATTTCCATGCCGGCCGAGAGCGGGTAACCGGCGCGTAGCGCGCGCGCGAGCGAGTCTAGCGCATCGGGGAAATTTTCGCGGAATTTCTGGAAGCGTTTGTTGCGGCGATGCAGCACATAACTGTAAGGCGCCATCGCAGCCGCTGCGGCTCCTAGCAACGCCGCCCACATCGGCAGGAGACGCATCAGCACGGCCAGCGCGATTACACCCACCAGCAACATCATGCTGGTGATGCGGCCAACGGACCAGCGCAGGTCGGCTTGATCCAGGCGGTTTTGCAGGATGGCTCCGAAATCGAAATGAGCCAGTACCGTATCCCAAAAGGTGATGCTGCTGAGACGGCCGCTTTGCAAGAGCACCGATGGTTCGATGCCGAACCCCAGTACTTCGCGACCTTCGGCAGCTTGGTCCTGGGCGTTGAGTGGTTTCGAGAGGGTGAGGTCGCTCTGCTCGGCATCCGACTCGTCGGCCTTCATCTTCAGGAATGCCAGGTAGGCAATGGCTGTCAGAATCGACGCCACCAGGAAGATGACCAGGAAGAATGCGAGTGAACTGGCTAAGAGCATCAGAAATTCTCGAATGGACTAACGATTGTCCGCGAGGTCGATTCTCGAGCCGCCGCGAATCACGCTGCCGAGCGAGACGGAGCTGCGGCTATGCGTAGTCTGATCGAGCGGATTCCGCAACGACAGGCGCACGCGCCCGCCGGAATCGGCCGCCGCGAGAACATCGACGTCGGCAGGCTTCGCGAGCAGTGTCACCACGGAAAGGTTCTGCCCTTGCGAACTCTGCTCTGGCTGCATGGTCACCGACAGGACCGCCAGATTCTCCAGGGCCGTACGCACTTCGGTCTCTTCCGGTTTGGTGCCGCGGGCCGTCACCACTTGCACGTCCACGCGTTGGCCGCCGCGCAGCAGGGCCAGAACACCAGATGAATCGGTCAAATGAATCGACACCGCGCGCATGCCCACGGGCACTCCGGCGCCGCCGCCCGATTGCGGGGTGGCCAGGCGAGCGCTCAATACCGGTTCGTCCTGCGCCATCGAGTCGAACACGGTGTTGCCGACGATCTCCTGCGGGTCATGATGCGCACCCGGCGGAAGCTGGGGAACGGGCCATGCGATGGTCTTCAGGTCCGCGGGCGTCAGCACCATGCCGGCCTTCAGCGCCTTTGCCGCCACCACCATGGTGGTGCCGGACATGCTGTTGGCTTTCATTGCAAACAGCATGTAAAACAGGCCGGTACAGATGATCGCGACCACCAGCGCTACGCCTAGCAGCCTGCCCATATTATCTTTTTTCATGGCTCTCCTACCTAGAAATATCGGTCCGGACGGGGGATTCCTACAGAGCGATCCAAGGCGACTAGGGCATTGGCCTTAAAATGGAGATATGGAAAAGCTGACTATTGCCGGACGCGAGTTCCAATCCCGCCTGTTTGTGGGGACCGGGAAGTACCGAAGTTTCGCCGAAATGGCCCGCTGTCACCAGGCCTCCGGGGCGGAGGTGGTCACGGTGGCGGTGCGGCGCGTGAATTTGACGGACAAATCCAAAGAGTCGCTGCTCGACTATATCGACCGTTCCAAGTTTTTCATCTTGCCGAATACGGCAGCCTGTTATACGGCCGATGAGGCGATTCGGACGGCTCGGCTGGGGCGCGAGGTGGGGTTGTCACATTGGGTCAAGCTTGAAGTCATTGGCGATCAGCGGACGCTGTTTCCGGACAACCAGGGGCTGATCGAGGCGACGCGCGTGTTGAGCAAGGAAGGCTTCGTGGTACTGCCTTACACGAACGACGACCTGGTGAACGCGAAGCGCCTGATCGATGCCGGCGCGGCGGCGGTGATGCCGCTGGGGGCGCCGATCGGCAGCGGTCTGGGGATCCAGAATCTTACGAATCTGCGCATCCTGCGCGAGATGATTACCGAGGTGCCGCTGATTGTGGATGCGGGCGTGGGCACGGCTTCCGACGCCGCGATCGCGATGGAGTTGGGGTATGAGGGAGTGCTCATGAACACCGCCATCGCGGAGGCTGAGGACGCGGTAGAGATGGCTACGGCGATGAACTTGGCTGTGCAGGCGGGGCGGCATGCTTTTCTGGCGGGGCGGATGCCGAAGAAGCTGTACGCTTCGGCTAGCAGCCCGACGGTGGGTGTCGTGCGGTAGGTTGCGAGTTCCCGGCAGCACAGACTTCTGCGGAGCTACTTCAGCACAGGAAGTTTGAAGATCTTCCCTCAGCTTATCCGCGCGCGGTTCTGTGAAGCGGTGTGGTGCACCGAACCGCGACTGGAGGGAACGATAGCTCCACTAGTTTTCTTTACTCGCCTTCAACCGCTCGTCCTCATCAATAGCGATCACATAGCGCTCATTGGGGGCGCGGACGATGTGTTGTAGTTCGCTGTAATCGAGCCAGTTCAGAGAGCAGTTTTCACAGGTATCGATGATCACGTTGCCGGGGCCGCCGTAGGGGTGGGTGTCCATTTCTTTGGCACATTTGGGGCACTTGGTGCGGCGGTCCAGGGCGCCCCAGTCGGGCTGGACGCCGGCGTATTCGGAAGTGGTGTGGTGCGAGCGGAGGTCTTCCACCACGGCCAGGAATACATCCATGTCAATCAGTAGGCCATGGCAGCGCTGGCAGTAGAGCACGCGCTCGCCGGCGATGGCCGCTTGCACTAGCGCCACGCTGCAACGCGGGCATTTTTGGTCCGACGGCTCGTCGAGCACACGCACGCCGTCGGGATTGGGGTCCGGAAAATGTGTGGTGCCGCAGTATTCGCAGGCGAGGAAATCTTTGCCGGCGTCTAGTTTCATGGGAGCGCCGCAGCCGGGACACATCATGTTGGTATTCCTCCGCGCCCTTCTATCGTCCTGTTTTCCAATATCCTGAAGAGGCAGCCATGTCCACTTTCAAAGCCGTATACGCGACGCAGCAGGACGGGAAAACCCAGGTCTCACTCGAACAACTCGACCGCGCGAGCCTGCCGGCGGGCGATGTGCTAGTGCGAGTGCACTATTCAGACCTGAACTATAAGGACGGGCTGGCTGTCACGGGGCGGCCGGGCGTGATCCGCAAATTTCCTATGATTGCGGGGATCGACTTGGCGGGGGTGGTGGAAGAATCGGCGTCGGCCGATTGGAAACCCGGCGACGAGGTGGTGATCACCGGATTTGGGTTGTCGGAAACTGTCTGGGGCGGATACGCGGAGCTCGCGCGGGTGGACGCGAATTGGCTGGTTCGCTTGCCACGGGGGCTGACGCTCAAGCAGTCGATGGCGATCGGTACCGCAGGGTTCACCGCGATGCAATGCGTGGTCGAACTTGAACGCCAGGGCCTTACTCCGGATTCATCTAAAGAAGTTCTGGTCACGGGCGCGGCCGGGGGCGTGGGCAGCATCGCGGTGGCGGTACTTGCCAAGCTGGGTTATCGCGTGGTGGCGTCGACGGGGCGGGCGCAATTGGGCGACTACCTGCGATCGCTGGGCGCGAGCGAAATTTTGGACCGGAACACCTTGATCACACCGGCCAAGCGACCGTTAGACTCGGAGCGCTGGGCGGGCGCCGTCGATAGCGTTGGTGGAGATACGCTGGCCGCGATCGTGCGCGCGTTGGTCGCGAACGGCAGCGTGGCGGCTTGCGGCGTGGCGGGCGGGGCGTCTCTTAACACCACCGTTTTCCCGTTCATCCTGCGCGGCGTGAAGCTGCTAGGCGTCAACTCGGTGTACGTTTCCCAAAGCGACCGCATGCTTATATGGGAGCGCCTCACGCGCGATCTGCCGCTCTCGCTGCTCGACAGCATGACCCAGGAAGCGCCGCTCGAAGCAGTGTTCGATTTAGGCGAAAAAATCATCTCCGGAGCGGTTCGCGGCCGCACAGTGATTAAGGTTTCCTAAGTAATCTCGCGCCCCGCCGCATCGTCAAAAAGGCAGGAGATTTGTAGCATGAAACCTGTCGCTTTTGCCGCAGTATTTCTCGGCCTTTTCGCTTTCACCGCCGCCGCGCAGCCGCCCCAAGCGCCTCCCTACCCGCCACCGCAGGGCGCTCCGCCACAGGGTTATCCACAACAAGGTTATCCGCCGCCGCAGGCACCGCAGGATCTGGAACGCCTGGTGGATCGCATCGCGCTCTATCCGGACCCGCTGTTGGGGAACATCCTAGCGGCCTCCACTTTTTCCGATCAGATCTTCGATGCCGAGGCTTGGGCACACCGCCACGGCTATCTGCACGGCGAAGCTTTGGCTCGCGCCATTTCAGACGACCACTTGTGGTTCGACCCCAGCGTGCAATCGCTGCTGCCCTTCACGGATGTGCTGGACATGATGGCTCGCGATATCAACTGGACGCGGGCCTTGGGCGACGCCTTCCTGGGCAACCGCTCCGGCGTGATGGACGCGGTGCAGAGTTTACGCCATCGTGCATGGGATTACGGCTATCTGCGCAGCACGCCGCAACTGATGGTGAATAACGGGCCGTATATCGACATCGTTCCGGTGGACCCAAACTTCTATTACGTGCCGTATTACGATCCCGCCGTCGTGTTCTTCGCGCCGCGGCCTGGATTCCGCGTTGGGCTGGGGATTCGCTACGGCCCCGGCATCACCCTGGGAGCCGCCTTCTCCCCCTGGGGATGGTACGGCGGCGGCATCCGCTTTGGCTGGCGCGAACATGATTTTTTCCTCAACGACCGGCCGTGGGTAGGCGTTCGCCGGGGCTACGTTCATCCTTATAACATGCCGCGTTACGAGCGCGGTGGCTTCGATCGGCGCGAGATGCATGAGCGGCGTGAAGGTGGACGCGAACGGCGCTAGTACGCGCGGAATAGGGGGCTGGGGAGCGATTGGCTCCAGCCTCCTGCTCATTGGAGTAAGATTTGGGTAGAGGCTATATGCTGATCCGTAAACCCGCCGATCTTCGTTACTCCGACGTAACGCCGAAGAATGTGTACGTAAACCGCCGCCGGTTTCTGGCCGCGGGCTCCGCCATCGTGGGCGCTTGGGCTCTGCCGACTCCGGCCGACGCCACCATGAAACTGAACAACGTGGTGAAGAGCACTTATAAGGTTGACGAAAAGATCACGCCTAAAGAAGACATCACCACCTACAATAACTATTACGAATTCGGCACCGGCAAGGACGAGCCGTCGCGCTATGCGAACACCTTGCGCACGTCGCCGTGGCAAGTGCAGGTGGGCGGTCTGGTGGACAAGCCGAAAACCTACGATCTCGATTCGGTCATGAAAATCGCGCCGCTCGAGGAGCGTATTTATCGCCATCGCTGCGTCGAAGCTTGGTCCATCGTAGTTCCCTGGATCGGCTTCCCGCTGGCTGCGTTGCTCAAGGACGTCGAGCCCAACTCAAAAGCCAAGTACGTCGCGTTCCAGACGCTTTACGATCCCAAGCAGATGCCGCTGGGCAACCGCGCCGGCATCGAACTGCCCTACGTGGAGGGCCTGCGACTGGACGAAGCCATGCACCCGCTGGCGCTCTTATCTGTTGGTCTCTATGGCGAGACTCTGCCCAACCAGAATGGCGCGCCCATTCGCTTAGTGATTCCGTGGAAGTACGGCTTCAAGAGCATAAAGTCGATCGTGAAGATCACGCTCACCGACAAGCAGCCGCCCACCACCTGGAATCTCACCAACCGGGCCGAGTACGGATTCTATTCCAACGTCAACCCCAGCGTCGATCACCCGCGCTGGAGCCAGGCCACCGAGCGCCGCCTGGGCGAACTGTTCAAGAAGAAGACGCTGATGTTCAACGGCTATTCCGAAGTCGCAAGCCTCTACACGGGGATGGATCTTCGCAAGAACTACTAAGGAGCCGGGGGGCGATAACGGATGAAGAAAATCCTGTTCAGCCCCTGGACCAAGCGTGCCCTCTTTGCCATCTGCCTGATCCCAGCTCTGCTATTGATCTGGCGCGGATTCATGGGCGATCTCAGCGCCAACCCCATCGAGTTCATTGAACACAGAACCGGGGACTGGGCGCTGCGCTTCCTGCTGATCACGCTGGCTGTCACGCCGCTGCGCAAGATTTTCGAACAGCCCTTGCTCATCCGATTCCGCCGCATGTTGGGGTTGTTCGCGTTCTTCTATGTTTGCGTGCACCTTTCGATGTATCTGATCTTTGACCAGATGTTCAGTCTTTCCGGCATTTACGCGGACGTGATAAAGCGCCCCTACATCACCGTGGGCACGGCCGGGTTCTTAATGCTAGTGCCGTTAGCCGTCACGTCAACCGCGGCGATGGTGCGGAGGTTGGGCCCCAAGCGCTGGCAGTTGCTGCACCGGCTGGTGTACTTCTGCGCGCTGGCCGGCGTGATCCACTATTACTGGCTGGTGAAATCTGACGTGCGCGAGCCGCTGATGTATGGCGGCATCCTGACGCTGCTGATGCTGTTCCGCGTCCGCATGTGGCTGCAAAAAGGTACGACTAACAAGCCGCAGCCGGCGCGGGTTAGCGTTTAAGCTGCGAGATCGAGCACGCTCCTTCCAGTCGCGGTTCTGTGCACGCCATGAATGCGCAGCCATTGCTACAGGCACACTCCCGGCACAGAACCGCGCGCGCCGGCAAGCGGACCCTCATAAAATCAGCACATCGCTTGCCGCGTGTTCTAACATCAAGAACAGAGATTCCATCGTCATGCCATTTTGCACTTCCTGCGGGGCGCACGCTCCCGACGCTGCTCGTTTTTGCATTAGCTGTGGAACGCCGTTTGGGCCCGCGGCCGCCGCTCCGCCGCCCATTGCGCCGCTGGACTTCACCATCCACGGCGACAACTTGCAAGTGGCGCGTATTCGCTTGCAACCTGGACAGGAGCTCTACGCGGAAGCCGGCAAGATGGTCTACAAGCAGCCGGCGGTGGAGTGGGAAACGCGCATGAGCGGTGACACGCTCAGCGACAAAGTCTGGGGCGCCGTGAAGCGCACGCTGATGGGCGAGTCCTTGTTCCTCACCTACTTTCACGCCGCCACACCCGGCGAAGTGGGTTTCGCGGGCGATTATCCCGGGCGCATCCAGGCTTTGGCGCTGGGCGCGGGTCAGTCGATTTTGGTGCAGCGCGATAGTTTCCTGTGCGCGCAAGCGAGCGTCACCCTCAACATCGCTTTCACCAAGCGACTGGGCGCCGGGTTCCTCGGCGGGGAAGGATTCATTCTTGAAAAGCTCACTGGGCCTGGCACCGCCTTCATCCACGCCGGCGGCGACCATCTCGAATTTACGCTGGCTGCGGGCGAAGGTCTGCAAATCGAAACTGGCTGCATTGTGGCGTTCGAGGAATCGGTCGATTACGATATTCAATTCGTCGGCGGCATCAAGCGCGCGTTGTTCGGCGGCGAGGGCCTGTTTCTGGCCACGCTGACGGGACCCGGCAAAGTCATCGCAATCGATGACCCTCGAAAAGATGCGCCGGCAGTTGGCTCCCGCCAGAAACAGTGGCGACGAGCACAAGGGCCTGAATGTCATCGGCGGAATTCTGGGCAGCGACGATTAGGTTCGTAACAATCGAATTCTTACGGCATCAAAACTATTCTTGACAGGCAAGAAAATTGGGGGACAATGGAATCCCATATGCGATGCTCCGTGTGTGATTCCCTCCGGCGCGAACACAGCCTCATGAATCAAGTCGAAGCGACGACGGTCTTGCAAAAGCGCGATCGTTTAACGCATCCGCTCGTGCAGAGCGAAAATCCGGAGCAAAACCCCGACCAGGTTCTGGACGAAATTGTTCTCTTCAGCAGGAAGCGCCAGGCGCAGATCGCTTTCCGTCTGCAGCGCCATCAGGATCGCGTGCACGCCGCCTAGGCCGCCGTCTGCGAGCTAGAATGTAGGGAGATGCTGCACCGCTTCCTGCTGCATAACGACGAGATTCGCGACGCCGCTGAGCGCAACCTCTCGCCCGGACAAATAGGATTACTTTCCGGCTGGGGCATCTTTTCCACACTGCGGGTCTACGACGGCGTGATGTTCGCCTTCGACCGCCACTGGCAGCGGATGCGCAGCGATGCGGCGCGCATGCGAGTGCCCTTCCCCGCACAAGCCGACTGGCTTGAGTCGCGGCTGTATCGCCTGATCGACGCCAATCAGGTTTCTCCCAGCCAGCCTTTGAACGCCACCCTGCGCGTGGCGGTGGTGCGCAACCGTGGTGGAAATTTTGAAGGGCCCGCGATCACCCGCGATTTCGACGTCGTCGCCTTCACTATCGACGTGGTGCGGTGGCCGCAGAGCGTGAAGCTCAGCCTGGTTCCCAACGGCCGCCATGCCGCCAATGAATTTTCCGGAACCAAATACATTTCCTGGGCCGAAAACCTGACGCGCTACGAACGTGCACATGAGCAAGGTCTGGACGAAGTGATCCTGCTTAACGAACGCGGCGAGATTTCCGAGTGTACCTCAGCCAACGTGTTCGTGGTGGATGCCGGCGGGCGCGTCTGGACCCCGCCGCTCTCCTCCGGTTGCCTGGCCGGGGTCACGCGCGCAGTGTTGCTTGAGGAGTTGCAGGACCTGGACATCGCGATCGGCGAAAAAACGCTGTTTCCCGGCGATCTTAAATCCGCCCGCGAGATATTTATTACTTCCACTACGCGCGAGTTACTACCGGCAAGCGCGATTGAAGGCCTGGAAATTCAAGCCGGTCGCGCGGTCTGCGACCGCCTGCGCGAAGCCTTCTCCGCCCGCGTCAAGTATTCGGTCAGCCGACACGCCAAACCAGTTTATAATTAACGCACGGACTCGGAGGGCCAATGCAACTTGCTTGTCCCAAATGCGGAGCGCGCGACGCTCGCGTGGCTCGCCGCAAGGGGTTGGGGGAGTGGTTCGGCGGACTGGTCGGCATTTATCCGTTGCGCTGCCGCCGCTGTGAAACGCGCTGGCGGACCAGCACCTGGGAATCCGCTGCCTGGAAATACGCGCGCTGCCCCAAGTGTTACCGTCAGGAACTTTCCACATGGAGTGAAGTCCACTACAACCCGCCGCGCTGGACCGTCATCCAGCTTCGCCTGGGCGCTACCCCGTACCGCTGCGTCGCCTGCCGCTGCAACTTCGCCAGCTTTAAGAAGTGCAAGGAAAAATTTTCCTGGCGCCATCAGGAACGGGACGTCGAACCGGATTCATCCATCAAAAACTGAATTAGCCGGGAAAAGCTGAATTGGCCAGGGAGAGTAAGGCACACCCGGAGCAGCACGACCAGAATTGGAGGTCTAGCGCCGGGCGTTGCGCGAAGGCGGGACCGCGCAAAAAATGGTTCCAAGTGACCCGTTGAACTGCTCGCTCTCCGACCGGCATGCACGGCCTGAACATGGCATCCGAAGCGAATGTGACGTAGGCCCTTTGCTCCCCGCAGCCGGTCTTATCCAGCCGCGGATCATAGCGCCGGTGCGCGTCCGCTCTCCGTTTCGGTAGAAGTTTGCTTCTCGATGCGGCCTTTCACTCTCCTGCAGCGAAGTCCTGCCTTGCGGCAAATCCCCGCGGCCGGGTCGACGTTCCTGGCCTACATCTTCGAAGCCGCCTTAGAATTTCAACTGGCCCGTTCGGCTCCCCGCTCCCGGCCTCGCCTGGCTTTTTTTCGCCTGACAGGGCTCGATCATCGCGTGTCGCCCGTTGCCAACTTCCTGTCCTAAAGCTCTCCGCCTGTCGCCGGACCTCCGCTCCCCTTCAGGACCTCTCGATCCTTCCAGATCTTAGCGCTCTGCCCGGTTTCAGCCGAAGAAACT